>JABAOD010002226.1_pt3 | contig 13043 bp, 12 predicted proteins | sample 7062151 | NCBI WGS metagenome assembly JABAOD01 (sample SAMN14538626, study PRJNA623070) | marine sediment metagenome | biome: marine biome [ENVO:00000428]; feature: marine pelagic biome [ENVO:01000023]; material: deep marine sediment [ENVO:00002113] | place: India: Gulf of Khambhat ...
TCCAGGCCAAACTGATCACCGATTCCAGGGCAATCCGATCACCGATTCCAGGTGAAAGTGATCGCTGATTCCAGGCAATCCGATCACCGATTCCAGCGAATCTGATCAGGGAAGCCGGGCGGTCGAGGCGCGGGGTCTGGGCTCTCGGAAACCGGCCACCTACCCTCCTTGTCGGAAAGGAGGGAGGTGTGCCCCGAGAGAGGATCCCTATGCGCAAGATTCGAGAAGTTCTGAGGTTGAAGTGGCAGCTCAGGCGGTCGCATCGCGAGATCGCGCGCAGCTGCTCGATCGGCTACGGCACGGTGAGCGAGCTACTGCGGCGGGCCAAAGGTCTGAGCTGGGAGGGCGTGAAGGCGATGGATGATGCCGAGCTCGAGCGGCTGCTGTACCCACCGCCACCCGGGCGCCGGGCGGGAAGGGCGGTGCCGGGCTGGGCTGAGGTCTACCAGGAGCTCAAGCGACCGGGGGTGACGCTGCTGCTTCTGTGGGAGGAGTACCGGACCGACCACCCCGACGGCTACGGCTACAGCTGGTTCTGCGAGCACTACCGCGCCTTCCGGCGCACCCTCGACGCGACCCTGCGCCAGGACTACAAGGCCGGCGAGCTGATGCTGGTCGACTACGCCGGCCAGACGATCCCGGTGCAGGATCGTTCGACCGGCGAACGCCGCGAGGCCCACTTGTTTGTCGCCTGTCTGGGCGCCAGCCAGTACACCTGGGCCGAGGTGACCTGGGGCCAGACGCTGCCGGAGTGGATCGAGGCCCACGTCGACGCCCTGGAGTTTTTCGGCGGCTCGGCCGAGATCCTGGTCCCCGACAACACCAAGACCGGGGTCAAGAGCCCGTGTCGCTACGAGCCCGAGCTCAATCCCACCTATGCGGAGATGGCGCGCCACTACTCGATGGCGGTCATTCCGACCCGGGTGGGCAAGGCCCGCGACAAGGCCAAGGTCGAAAACGCCGTGCTCCAGGCCGAGCGCTGGATCCTGGCCCGGCTGCGCCACCGCACCTTCTTCCACCTCGCCGACGTCAACCGGGCGGTGCGCGAGCTCCTCGACCGGCTCAACCGCCGGCCGAGGAAGGACCTGGGCCTGTCGCGGCGCGAGCTCTACGAGAAGCTCGACCGGCCGGCGCTGCGACCGCTACCGGCCGAGCGCTACCGGTTCGCGCAGTGGAAGAAGGTGCGGGTCGCCCCCGACTACCACGTCGAGCTCGAGCGCCACTACTACAGCGTCCCCTACCAGCTGATCGGCCAGCAGCTGGACCTGCGCGCGGCCGGGCACACGGTCGAGATCTTCCACAAGGCCCGCTCCGTCGCCCGTCATCCCCGCGCCGCCGGGCCCGGCCACACGACGGTCGCCGAGCACATGCCCAAGGCCCACCAGGAGTACCTGAAGTGGACGCCGCAGCGCCTGGTGCGCTGGGCCCGCAAGAGTGGCGAAGCGACCGCCGAGCTGGTGACCACGATCCTCGAGTCCAAGCGCCACCCGCAGCAGGGCTTCCGCTCCTGTCTGGGGCTGCTGCGCCTCGAGCGACGCTACGACGCCGAGCGGCTCGACGCCGCCTGCCGCCGGGCGCTGGCGATCCACAGCCCGACGTACCGGAGTGTGAAGTCGATCCTCGCCGCGGGGCTCGACCGGCGGCCGCTGCCGCAAGAGGAGGCGACCGCCACCCGCCGGGTCGAGCACGAAAACATCCGTGGCGCCGCCTACTACCAGGAGGAGATCCCCTCATGACGGCCCGCCACGCCCTACTCGACCAGCTCAGCGAGCTCAAGCTCAAGGCCATGGCCCGGGCGCTGGAGGAGCAACTGGAGAGCCCCGAGATCGAGCGGCTGAGCTTCGAGGAGCGCCTCGGCCTGCTGCTGGATCGGGAGAGCACCGATCGCGCCCAGCGCCGCTACACCCTCAGGCTGCGCAAGGCGAAGCTGCGCTTCCCGCAGGCGACGATCGAAGAGCTCGATCTCGGCCGCCGCCGAGGGCTCGATCGCTCCCAGGTCCTCGATCTGGCGTCCTGCCGCTTCATCGACCAGCGCTTGAACGTCCTCATCACCGGCAAGACCGGCGTCGGCAAGACCTTCCTCGCCTGCGCCCTGGCCCACCAGGCCTGCCGCGAGGGCTACTCGGTGCTCTACCGCCGGATGCCGCAGCTGTTTCGAGAGCTCGCCATCGCCCGCGGCGACGGCAGTCACGGCCTGCATCTGCAGCGCATCGCCCGCACCCAGCTCCTGGTCCTCGACGACTGGGCCCTGCACCCCTTCGGCGAGGCGGAGCGGCGCGACCTCTACGAGATCCTCGAGGATCGCTACGCCCTGCGCTCGACGATCGTCATCAGCCAGCTGTCGAAGGACGCCTGGCACGACGCCCTGGGCGACCCGACCCTGGCCGACGCCATCCTCGACCGCCTCCTGCACGGCGCCTACAGCCTCGCTCTGAAGGGCGAATCGCGGCGTCGGCCGAAGCCGAAGGCCCCCCGCACCCCGGCGGCCCCAAAACGAGGCTCTCAGAAGCCGCAGGAGCCACGCGCGTGACCCGGGCCAGGGTGCAAGTACCCCCGAAAACCGCCGTCTCGGGCGTCCACACCGCGCCCCATCCACCCGCGACACCAGGATCGGATGGGCTGCGGAAGCTGCCGCGTCTGACGGAAACCGCTCCGCGCTTTCCGCAGCCGCTTGGAAAACCCCCCAGCCCCCACCCTGTTTCCCACAGCTCCCGCAACCCCGACGACGACGGAGATCAACAGGAGCCCGAGTACACTCGGAACACTCACAGGGAGGAGTCAACGACCCAGACGACCTGATCGCCAACACCGAGAGCCCCGACCGGCCTCCGCTGCGCTCCGGCCACCCGGTCAGATTGCGTGGATTCGGTGATCGGCTTCCGTGGACTCGGTGATCAGATTCGCTGGATTAGGCACTCGGGGTCGTAGAGGATCTCGACCGCCTCGGCGTGGCCGGTCCGGCCGGAGCAGACCTCCTGGTAGGTCGGGTCCTCCTCGGGACCGCCGGTGTAGCCGGAGGTCGTCGAGTAGACGCCGTCGATCTCGTCGAAGGGCGGCTCCATGCACCAGAAGCAGCCGCCNNACGTGGGTTCGATTCCCACCGTCGCCTCCATTCAAATCTGACAACTCAAGCGGTCTATTTCTGAGAGCGGCGGCCTCGGCTCGGCGTGCCCTCAGGATAGGGACACTCTTGGGACACCCGCCTCTCTCTCGGTGCCTGCTCGGCACCTTGGGCACAGGTCAATCGAGCTGATGAAACACCCAGCGGAGGCCATCCCTCAGCACTACCGGCATCACCGAGCGATGCGTCTCGCCGTCGAACACGGTGTACTTCCACCTCAAGTCTCGGTAATCCCGAACCTGCAGGCCATCGGTGAACGCGGTCACGCTGGCGACGATCTCCGGGTAGTCGTTCTTGCCAACGGCGACATAGAGGCCGGCGGGCACGGACTCTCCCGCTCTCGAGCGCGCTGCCTCGTCGGCGAACCGCGAGAGGTCGTCGAGGGCCAGAAACGGCGCGGACGCGATGTACTCCGTGAACGCGGTCGGTTTTTCGAATATGGCATTTACAACGAAGGTGCCGCCGAGGGAGTGACCGTGCAACACCCGCCGTTCGGGGTCGGCGCGGTAGTCCCTGTCGACAGCGGGAATCAACTCGTCACGCAAGAAGCGCAGGAAGGCGTCGGAGCCTCCCGAGTCGAGAACCGGGTGCGGGCGGAACGGTGCGATCTCCGCCGCGAGCTTCTCCTCGACCTCGTCGCTCTTGCGCGGGGTCATGTCCCGTGTTCGCAGGGCTACGGCCTCGCCGATCCCTCCCGGATAGCCGACTCCGACGACCAGCATCGGGGGAATCACCTGGTCGGCAGCCAGGACGCGGGTAATGTCCGTCGCCATCCCGAAGGTCCACCAGGCGTCGAGCACGTAGAGAACCGGGAATCGTGCCTCGGGCATCTGCCGGTAGAAGGAGGGAAAGGAAATGGAGATCTGAAAATCCGCAGCCACCGCCTCGGAATGAACGACGAAGCTGACGGAGTCGGGAATCGGGGCCGGACCTGTCGGGGCTCGCGCATTCGCGCATCCCAGACATGCCAACAGCAGGCAGGCGCTGATCCAGAGTCTCTTCATCGGGTTGTCCTCCCTGGCATTCCTCGTCTCGATCGATCCATCCCGGATCGAGTCTAGAGGGTCACTCGGAGCGGCACCAGAGCGGGAAGCGCAGGCAAGTGGGCGCGATGTCGAGAAGGTCCTGCTTCCCGCAAGCGAGNNCACCGGCCTGATCCGTGCATTGGTGGTGGCATCGCTCAGCCAGGCCTTGTACACGCCTTCGAGGGCAGCAATGCCAGCTTCACGCTGGCAGATCGCATCTCCGGCGACGAAGCCATCCTCTGGACTCAAGCCACCAAACGGGACACCTCTTTTCCGGAATGGACTACCTGGAATGGACTACCTGCGTCGGAAGTAGGGCAGGCAGAACGGATTGGCGCAGCGTGCCGCTTTCAAGCGGGTGGTCGGGTTCGTGTCGTCGTCGTACACGAGCAATGGCAGGCCATCGGCTGCCACCGTGATCGTAGAGTTGGCACCCACTTTCCCGACGAAGTCCAGCGTGGTAATCGTCTCGTCCCCGCCGGCGCACGCGGTGTCGTTGCACTTTGCCACTTTGAGGTCATCGCTCCCGGGTTGGTGATAGCCGATGACGGGATACCCGTCGGCCCCGACACTGATCGAGCTCGAACCCACTGCAGAGTCGATGTTCGAGATCGTCTCGTCGCTTCCCGAGCAGGCGGAATCGTTGCACTTGGCTACCTGGAGACCGTTCGCGCCCGCATAGCTGATCACCGGCAGCCCATCTGAGCCCAGAGTGATCGAGTTCCACCGACCTCCGGCGCCATCCACTACGGAGATCGTCTCACCTCCTCCCGTACAGCCAACATCGTCACACTTCGCCACTTTGAGAGTGTCCACGCCGCTTGGCCTGGCGAAGTAGCTGATGACAGGAAAACCGTCGGTCCCCAGGATTATCGCTGTCTCACTTCCGGTGACAACGCCCGAGAAGTTCACTTCGAGAGTGGTGACCGTGTCGCCACCGCCGACGCACGCCGAGTCGTCGCACTTCGCTACTCTCAGGTCGTGAAAGCCGATATACGGAGCGAGGTAGCTGACGACCGGAAGACCGTCCGAGGCGAGCATGATCGAGCTGGATCGCGTGCCAGCCTCGGTGAAACTCACAGACGTACCCAGTTCCACAATCGATTCGTCGCCACCAGCACAGTCGGCATCATCACACTTGACCACCCAGAGCTTGTTTTCCATCAGGCTGATCACCGGCAGGCCATCATCCCCCAGGGCAACTGACGGACAGCCGAAAACCAGTCCCGTTGCCGCAACACCCGAGATCGTTTCATCACCACCAGCGCAGGCCACATCGTTGCACTTGGCCACCTTGAGGAGCTTAAAGGACTGATCGAGATAGCCGATCACCGGCAAACCGTCGACGCCGATCGTGACCGAGCCGCATCGCCCATCTTCCGAGTCGACGAAAGACAGGGCGTTGTTGGTGGGAAGGGTGGGGTAGGAGCCGAGACTGAATTGGGTGCCGCTCAGCACCAGCCCCGGACCCGCGCTGTACAGAGTGTCGTCGTCACCGTCGTCGAGACCGGGTGGGCGGTTGGTCAGGTTGAGCCAGTGCACCGCTCCGTTTCCCTGGCTGTTCATCAAATCGTCTTTGGTGAAGTACCGCGAGTCGTGAGCGTTGCCCAAGCCATGGGCCACCAGCTCCGCATCCGTCGCCACGTTGGCCAGGTACTGGCCGTCCCCGGAGAACGAGGTCGCATCGATGTTGCCGTCCACCGACAGCTGTGTGGCCGCGGGAGCCGCCCTCGTGCCAGGGGCTCCGCCCGTCGACGGGCGTTCCGGCTCTCCCACCGCAGTGGACTCCTTTGCGTCCGAAACTGACTCGGCACGCTCTCTCTCGACAGCGAGGTAGCTCTTCACAACCTCGAGCGCCGTTTCGAACTCCGCCTCGCTCGGCCTTGCCGCCACCTCGAACAGGCTCGGAGCCGACCACTCCGAGGCCGCCTTCTGGCCCACCGCCCGCACACTCCAAGCGTATTGGCCGCCCCGCGCAAGGCAGGAGTCCAGAGGTGGCGTCCAGGATGAAGCCGAGCCGGGAACCTCCTGCTTCAACACGGGCCGGGCGTCCTGCTCATCCTCGCCGACCTCGTAGACGACCAGCTCGTGTCCCGTGGCTCGATCCACCGGGTCCCAACTGAAGGTCGGGCAGCGCGATTCGATGACGGCGCCCGTGGGACTCCCCGGCGAGACCACCACCGGGACCTGCGAAGCCCAGGCTGGTGCGTGAGAGACGAGAACGAGTGTGGCAACCTGCAGACCGACCATATTCCGCATGACGACCTCCTTTGCGGCGCTGGGGTCCCCCAGAGTCTGCCTTTCGGGCTGGCCCGAGGCTACGCAGCGAGGGCCGGAGGTGTCACCACCCGCGCAGGCGGGTGGGCTCGTAACCCGCACCCTTGGTGCACTCCTGGTGCACTGCCGCTCAACTCGGCGCAGCAAGATGCAATGGGCGCAGCAACGCCCAGCGGGTTAGGGCAGGCGTCTAACTAGCTGGTTTCTCAGAGGCTTCCGGCGTAAGTGCCCACTGCTCAGTCACTTACGCTTTGAGGCCGCCTGGCGGCTGCAAAACCCTCATACGTGGGTTCGATTCCCACCGTCGCCTCCAAACCGCCTCAGGAACCCGCCAGAAGCGGGATGAGCTGCATCCCAGTCAGCGCGTAGCGCGGTCGCCGGGCCTGTGCCGGGAATCGGCTCAACCCGGACAGGCGCTGTGCAGGTCAAGGCGCAGCGGCGTGAGGCAACGCCTCGGTCGTCCAGCGTGGAACTCCGACTCCGTGCTGCCTACCGGTCGCCCTCGGTCGAAGGGGCATCGGGCTCGTCCGCCAGGCGTTCGACGGCGACCGCGATCCCCTCGGCTCCCGAGTAGCGGATGCGGTACCGGTGGATCGCTCCCTCCGTGATGCAGGCGGCGGGAAGGCGCGCGCGGGTGGGCTGCATCAGGCGATCCAGGGCCTGGATCTCGAGGAGATAGCAGCCCTGCTGCTGGCCGATGACCTCGAGGCGATAGTCGCCCGGGGTGGGACGGGAGGCGAGAGCCTACACCGGCCGTTGTCGCGGGCGAGAGGGACGATTCCGCTCATTTGCTGGGGCCCTGGTTGAGGCTCGCGGCGACTTTTCGAAGAAGAGAGAGCCGTCGATGAGGCCGGTTTGGACATCGAGGATGTCGGCGATCCGGCCGCGCCTGCTCTGATCAGTGGTCCGGGTCCGCGCGGGTACGCGGAGGCCGTCGAGCCCAGTGGCGTGGCGACTGCCGCTCAGAACAGATCACCGTCGCCCATCGTGTAGTAGAGATCGGATCCGTGCCGAGCCAGGGGATCGGGCTCCAGGAACGGTTTGTAGATCATTCCCAGGTCCGACGGCTCGGAACGCTCCTCGAAGCCCAGATCGACTACCGACCGCCGCCACCACCGGGGCCTGGCTGAGAACCAGCCTTCAAGCCGCCGCACGGGGGCGTGCTCGGGCTGGCACAGAACGTGGTCCAGGAGCCGCTCGACAGCGCCGGCGTGGCCCGGGTCGAACAGTGCGTCGCCCCAGATCAGCCTGTCTCCGTCCTGATGAAAGACGCTCCAGCCGACGAGGCGTCCCTTGTTTTCGACCGCGTACAGGCAGTAGTCGACGTCCGGGCGGTCCAGATAGCGCCACTGGACGTAGCGGCGATCACGCTCCAGCAGAAAACGGTAGTCCGCGGCTACTCTGTCAAACAGCTCGTTCCAGCTGTCGTCCAGCTCTTCGACTCGCGAGACGCGGTAACCCTCGGCTGGCGCGGTGCCAGCCAGCGGCTTTTCCAGGTCACGGACCATGAAGGGAGCCGCCTCGAAGAAGCAGCTGCCAGGCACCAACCTCAGGTAGTAGCGCTGGATCTTCCCGCTGTTGAAGCCATAGTTGAAGCCGACCCGGCCTTCACAGTATCGGGCAAAGAAATCCCGGGTCACGCGGCTCACCAGGCTGGTGCTTCCCCTGCCCACGCCGCGCGCCTCCGGAGCGGTCATCGTGTCGCCGATCTGGCAGGCGAGGATCGCCTCGCCCGATCGGCCGTCGACGAAGCGGCAGGGATAGCCGGCGTAGTGCGCTTTCAGGCTGCCGTCGGGACCGAAGGCCATGCTGATTTGGAGATTGCCGTAGGGGTTGTCCCGATACTTCCAGAGCCAGTGATCCAACCCCCGCTCGTGGCCGAAGCAGCGCCGGAAGAGGGCCAGGATCTGATGTTCATCGCCCGGCTGATAGCTCCGCACGACGTGATCATCGATCTTGCTCCCCGACGCGGTCCGTGGTGGCGGGCTCGCATCCGGCTTCGGTCCGCCGGGCCTCTTGGCCAGCAGGTCCAGGACGCCTTTGAGCAGGCGGCGAAGCCAGTCGGGAGCCAGCCGGGTCAGGCGCCAGGAGTACGACTCGGTCACCATCGTGAAGGCCAATCGGGCTCGACTCAGCGCCTGCTCGGCCGCGGCGAGCCGCGAGTGGAGCTCGGTTGCGGTTTGCTGCGCCTCGTCCTGGGCCCGCTGAAGCTCACGCTCCAGCGCGGCCGCACGCGTCTCCCGCTCGAGCGCCTGCGACCGGAGACTCTGATTCTCACACTGCAGAGCCTCGATGCGCGGCCACGCCGACCGGGCGAGCTTCTCGATCGACCAATAGTCGGTGTACTTGCGATGGATGAGCTCGAAGTAGTCGGAGTGCTGGTGCTCGCCGAAGACGCGGTAGAGAGCCGTGATACCGGGCAGCCGTTGGAGGTCGGTCACGCGCGCGCAGCGGATGAAGAAGTCCCAGTCCTCCAGGACCTCCAGCGCCTCGTCGAAAGGCCCCACCTCCGCGGCCAGGTCGCGCCGGATCAGCGCGCACATGAAGGGAATGTAATTGCACCAGTAGAGATGATCCCGGTCGAAATCGAGACCGCCGAAGAGAGCCTTAGCGCCCTCGCGCACGAAGTCCGCGGCTCCGGTCCAGCGATAGCGGGCCTGCTCGCAGTCGCTGTAGGCGAACCGCTCGCCGGTCGCCTCCAGGAATCCGACGAGCTTCTCGATATGGCGCGGATAGAGAAGATCGTCGTCGTCCAGGAAGAGCAGGTACTTGCCGCTGCTGGCCTGAACGCCGGCGTTGGCAGCTGCAGAGCGCCCCAGGGACTTCTCGTGCACCACCCGGCGGACGGGGAGGAAGCGCTCGAACTCGGCGGCGATCTCGCTGACGTCCCGCCCGCCATCGTTGACCAGAACGACCTCCAGCTGGGAGTAGGTCTGCGTCAGCAGACTCGACAGCGCCTCGCGCAGCAGCAGCGGCCGGTCCTTGGTGCGCACGATGACGGAGACCCGAGGACCGTCCTGGGCCGCGGCTCTGGTCATCGGCAAGAACTGGCGCACCGTGAACCAATCGACCGTTCGTCCGCGGAGCTCGCTGGTCTCCATCAGGTAGTAACCCTCGGCGTGCTCGGCCAGCCGGGAGACCGTCAACGCCCGATAGCGATTCAGCCCGGCCACGGCATCGGAGTAGGGGTGGTTGGCCAGCTGGCTGACGTAGGCGTCACAGGCCCGCCGCTTGCGATCGAAGACCGCGCTGATGTCGACCAGGGTGTTGACGTTGATCGGCCGGTTGAGGTCGTAGAAGGCGATCCTCGCGTCCACACCGACCTGCTCCGCGGCTTCCCAGATCAGCCGCGCTGTTGCTCGGTGGTCGGGATGAAACTCGAGCGGTGATGGCGCGTAGACCAGCGTCGGCGCGTAGTCTGTCAGCAGCTCGACCAAGCGGCCGAGAGCCTCAGGAGCGCGTGCCAGCTCGCGGTCCTCGTAGTCCCAGAACTCGACGTCGTTCACTCCCAGCACACTGCACGCCGTCTCGGCCTCCCGCCGACGCAAGGCGACGTACTCCTGCGGCTCGAAGGCGCCGGCCACGTCGCCTCGGCGGCCATCGGTCAGGAACACCACCTTCACCGGATCCGCGCTCTCCCGGTGGAGGATCAGGGCGCCGCCACAGGCCAAGGACTCATCGTCCGGGTGCGGCGCCAGCGCCAGAACCCGGTTGCCCGTGAGGTCGGTCGTCTCGAACGGTATCCAGAGTCCCTCCTCGCGAGGCGCGAGGTGGACCGGACTGTTCTCGAGCTCGACGCCGGTCTCTGCGAACCTCAAGTGGAGCGGTCCCGACGCCGGATTGCAGGTGTCGGGCAGCTCGACGATGAATCCCGGGCGGCCGGAGTCCGGTCCCTGGGACTTCAGATCCCACCGGAAGACGTCGGGCTCGATCTCGAGCAGCAGGCGATCCTGCAGGAACACCCGGACCGGCACCGAGCGCCCGGGCAGGGAGGCGTCAAGGGCCCAGCCTTTGAGCCAGCGGCCGTCGCAGGATTCGACTTTCCCCTTGAGCTTCATCCCCTCCACCCATCATCGGGACCCGTCGTGGCGAGGCGCACCGTCGGCGCCCCGACCGTCTGCCCCGGCAGGCGATGGAAGCAGACTCTGTTCAGCTCTTGACCCAGTCTACCGGAGATCGTCAGGAGGTATCGGCCCGGCGCGAGGTAGGGCCAGATCTCGCGCGGGAAGCTCCAGGACGACGATGCCGGATCACGCAGGCAGGAGGCCCCCGCCGGGAACCCCAGAGATGACGGCGAGACCTCGACCCACAGAGGCCAGTCATCCCCCCTGGCCTCGCAGCTCAGGTCGATCCGGGGCAGGCCAGGGGCGAGCTGTGGCGCCCGCACCGGCCTGAGACCGCCGGGCATCGGCAGTGCCGACAGCAGACGGAGAAACCAGCGCCCGTAATGACGTCGCTCGAACAGCGCTCTCGATTCCGCGAACCATTGCGCTGCGGCTGGCTCGTGGGCCGCGCTCTGGTTGAATAGATGCACCGCCTCCGCGTCCGGCACGTAGAGGGCTCGGAGTCCGCTCCGGCGGAGGCGACGCAGCCAGTCGTTCTCCTCGAAATAGAGCTGGAAGCTCTCGTCGAAGGGACCCACCCGCTCCAGTGCGGCCCGGCCAATGGCAAGCAAGGCACCACTCAGGCACTCTGTCGCGAAGGGCGTCTCGGCCAGCCAGAACCTCCGGGCGTGGAGCCGCCAGCGGCGGCGCGCCCAGCCGGCCAGACGATGGTCGTACCCGGCCAGCCGGGCGCGAAGCTCCGCCCGACGAGTCCGTTCCTCCGTTGGGGGCAGCAGGAACCGCTTGCCGAGGTCCCAGTAGAACCGAGGGCCGGCGGCGGCGGCCCCGGCGCCCAGGGCGCCAGCGAGACGCCCCAACCCAAACAGCCGGGCAGAACGAGAACGTCGGGGTTCATCAGCATGAGGATCTCGGCGTCGGTCCCTGCCGCGCCCAGGTTGAAGCCCCCGGCGTAGCCACGATTCCGCCCGGCGTCGATGTAGCGGACGGGAAGCGCACCCAGGTAGGCTCGTGCGCTCGCATCGCTGCCGTTGTCGACCACCAGGATCTCCCCCTCGAGACCGCTGGTCTGGAGATCGCTCCGCAGCGCCTCCACCGCGCGGCCCACCAGCCCGGGCGTGTGGTAGTGGACGATGACGATTCCGAGTTTCATCCCGTCGGCTCAGCGCGTCGCCAGGAACGGCACGTCCTCGCGTTGGACCCCGAGCCGCGAAGGGCAGACCGATCCAGAGCACCGCCGGGAGCACGCCCTGACCGCTCGCGATGCATCTCCCCGGGGTCGGCGGGGACTCTGCCACGGTCCGATCATAGCCCTGGCTCCGCCTCTGCCCTGCCGTTACCTCGCGGCTACGTGCTAGGTTCGCCGGGATGCCCTCGCCTCCAGCCGCGGCATCCCTCTACGCACCGAGCCCGTGACCAAGGTGCGCCAACCTGCGGTCTACTACCTGACGCCCGACAACGATGAGCCGAGCTGGGGTATCGGCCTGCTGTACCACCACGTCCGTATTCTGCGGGAGCTCGGCTTCGACGCCTTCGTGCTGCATTTCGCGGAGCCCTTTCGCCTGAGCTGGCTCCAGGTGGAAGCCCCGGTTCGCTATCTCGACCGCGGGCCTACCTTCCACCGCGATGACGTGCTGGTGGTCCCGGAGGTCCTGGCGCACCATGCCGTCGACTGGTCCGGCTCCTGCCGCCGCATCGTCTTCGTCCAGGGAAGCTTCCTGATCGGCGCCGGCAGTGATCAGGCCGTCGACTACCGGGAGCTCGGCTTCGAGGCTGCGCTCGCCGCGATGCCTCACATCCAGGAGATCGTGGCCCGCCACCACGGCCTCCTACCCGAGCTGGTCCCTCCGTTCGTGCCCGAGTACTTCTTCGTGGCCCCGGGCTCCCTGCAGGGGCCGCGGTGGCCGGAGGTGCTGCTGGCGGGGAAGCCCGCGTACCGGCAGGCCGGCTACCTCGACTACGACATCGCGGCCAAGCTGATCGGCCGCCACTTCGCGGAGCTGCGCACGTCGACCGATGCGGACTGGCGGCTGGTCGAGCTCAGAGGAAAGACCCACCGGGAAGTGGCGGCGGCCATGCAGCGGGCCGCTTTCTTGGTCAACCTGAACACTCTGGAGTCCTTCAATACGACGGTGCCCGAGGCCATGGCCGCCGGCTGCGTTGCCATCTGCTACGAGGCGTTCGGCGGCCGCGACTTTCTGCGCCCGGGCCAGAATGCCTATGTCTTTCCAAACAACTGGATCTATCCGCTGGTCGAGACGTTGTGCAAGCTGACCGAGACACTCTCGTCTCGGCAGGAAGAGCTCGCCGAGGTCCGCATCGCTGCCTGGGAGACCGCCCGCGAGTACCGTGCCGAGCGTACGGCCGAGGCACTGGCCGCCTTCTTTCGGGTGTTCCTCGGGTGAAGCCTCGGGTTGAGAAGTGCGGCCCCTCCGGCATGTAGGCGGATGTGGGACAGCCGTCGCCGCCGACGAACCCGGCGGTCAGCGGTCCCCGGCGCGCAGATCGAGGCTCACCATCTCGCTGTGATTGCGCAGGTAGAGCCGGCCGCCGGCCAGG
>JABAOD010036308.1_pt2 | contig 13037 bp, 9 predicted proteins | sample 7062151 | NCBI WGS metagenome assembly JABAOD01 (sample SAMN14538626, study PRJNA623070) | marine sediment metagenome | biome: marine biome [ENVO:00000428]; feature: marine pelagic biome [ENVO:01000023]; material: deep marine sediment [ENVO:00002113] | place: India: Gulf of Khambhat ...
CGCCCTGTTCCGCGATTGGAGCGACACCGTGCTCACCGCCAGCGAGGGCGACAAGGACAACATCGTAGGACCCTTCGGCCCGTCCGCTGACCGGGTACTGGTGAGCTTCTACGGTGTGGATACAGACCGCTTCAGCCCGGGCCTGGATGGCTCGGATCTGCGCGTTGAGTGGAAGGTGCCAGCGGAGGCCCAGCTGGTTGTGAACGTGAGCCGCTTCAGCCATCGCAAGGCCCGGCCGCCCCTGGCGCTTCTCGACGCGCTGCCACTCCTCCTCGAGGAGGTTCCCGACGCCAACCTGGTGCTGGTGGGTGAGGGGCCCAGGCTCTCGCGCATCATCCGAGAAATCGACCGAGTCAATGACAAGTTGGGACAACGCGTCGCGTCCGCCGTCGGCGCCCGCACCGACATACCCGAGGTAATGAACGCTGCCGATGTGGCGGTCGCCGCCGCGAACACCGCCATCGAGGCGCTCGCCTGCGCTACGCCGACCATCGCCTTTGGCCGGACTGGGTTCTTCGGCATCGTCACGCCACACAACCTCGAGCAGGCCCGGGCCGTCTGCTTCGCCGATCACGGCCACCTGNNCCTGCGTATCGCCGACGACCTGATCTGGCTTCTGAAGGATCGCGCGGCCGCACGCCGCGACGCCGAGGCGATCCGCGCGGCGCTCGCCGAGCGCTACAGCGTAGATCGGATGGCCGAGCAGATCGAGCACATCTACCACCAGATCGTCGGCCGCGGCGAGTCGGGTAGCGAGAGGACACCGCGTCGTGCAACCGCGCGCGAAGCGTACCGTGGATAAGGCATGCGAATCTTCACTGTGGATTCCGCCCGAGGCTGGAGCAGCGATATCGCCTCAGGTGTGGACCTGAGTCTCGGCCTGGCAGAGAAGGGACACGAGGTCGCTGTCGTCTGCCATCCCAAGAGCGCGATCCGCAGTCATCTCGCTGGTGATAGGCGGGTGACGTTGAAACCGATCGCGATCCGCTCCCAGCTCAACGTCTTCCGCGTTCTGCAGCTCGCCAATCTCAACCATCGCGCCGCGCCCGACGTCGTGCTCGCCACGAGGCCGAACGACGTGACGCTGAGCGTCGCAGCGCGCCGGCTGCTGGGCCGCTTCCCAATCGTGCACCGCCACGCCTCAGCGAGCCTGCCGCAGGGCGGCGTCCTCTACCGTCGTTTCTGGGCTCGCGAGCTGCAGGCACTGGTGGTCAACTCGTGGACGGCGCGCCGCCGTCTCCTTGAGAGTGCGCCGTGGCTGCGGAGCGTGGCCATTCACGTGATCCACGACGGCACAGACGTCTCGCGCTTTCGGCCCAGGCCCGGGCTTAGACAGCGCGCACGGGCCGAGCTGGGTATACCCGAGGACGCGTTCATCATCAGCTTCCACGGTGCGATCGAGCCATCAATGAGGGTAGAGTTGCTGATCAGGGCGGTCGCCGCGCTTCCTGTGGGGTTGAAAGTACACGCGCTCATCGTGGGGAGGGGTCCAGCCCTGCCTGATCTTCGTCGACTCGCCGCCGAGCTACGTGCACCGGTCATCTTCAGCGAACCCGGCCAGGATCTCTCTGAGCTGCTGAGCGCTGCCGACGCGGCCGCCGACCTCTCCACAGCGGCCGAATTCTCGGACCGCGCGGTCGAGGCGATGGCCTGCGGCCTACCGGTCGTGCTCAGCGAAACCCCGAGCCACACGGAGCAGGTCGAGGATGGAGCGCAAGGAGTGCTAGTCCCGCCCGACAGCCGGCGCGAGCTTGCCGACGCCATCCGCTGGCTGGCTAACGATCCGCAAGGTCGGGCCCGAATGGGAAAAGCCGCGCACGAGCGGGTCAAAACGGAACTCGGCCGCGAGCAAATGATCGACCGCTACGAGGCTATGTTGCGGTCGACCCTAGAGAATTTCAAGGCGTAGGAGCGAGCCGTGGCCCGGTGCGGGTGGGAACCGCCCATTGAGCTCGCGCCACTCCCTCGCTAAGCGAGTTTCGCCGCGTGCGCTCAGTTTCGCCCGCCGTCCCAGCTCTCAATTCGCGTCCTCCGCCAATGGCCTGACGGAAGCTCCGCTACTCCCTCGGGCCTCCAAGGCGGCCATCTAGAAGCCGAGCGTCGCCGCGAGCCCCACCTCGACGCCGTTTCTGTCATCGAGGCGGCGGGACAGCGTGCCGGTGCCGCCCGGCGGCGCCCGCGCTCGTGGAGGCGCTCACGGTCGCTCACTACAGCCGGCCGCCGAACAGAGCCTGCTCCACCTGCATGCTCAAGATGTGCATGAGCACAAGGTGACCCTCCTGGATCTGCGGGCTGGTGGCGGCGGGGACACACAGGCAGATGTCACAAAGTGGCTTGAGGCTGCCGCCGGTGTGGCCGGCGAGGCCGAGCACCTTGGCCCCGCGCTTCCTCGCCAGTTCGGCGGCCCTGAGGACGTTGGCACTCTCGCCGCTGGTGGAGAGGCAGCAGAGAACGTCGCCTTCGGCCAGAAGCGCTTCGGCCTGCCGCTCGAACACCTGGTCGAAGTCGTAGTCGTTAGCCACTGCCGTGAGTACGCTCGTATCGGTAGTGATGGCAACACAGGGCAGTGGGGGGCGATCGAGCATGAACCGGCCCACGAGCTCGGCCGCGAAGTGCTGGGCCTGCGCAGCGCTTCCTCCGTCGCCGCAGACGTAGATACGCCCCCCGCTGCGAAGAGAAGTCAGCAGGAGTTCAACTGCCTTGGCAGTCGGTGCGGCAAGGTCCTTGGCCATTCGCTCGACCACGCCGCTGCTGCGTTCAAACTCGGCCCGAATCGACTCGATCACTCTCGGCTGCGTTTTCGCCGTGTTCGTTCGCGCTTGCCAGATGCGTCCCGGCTTCGCTTCGCTGCGCCGATCCGGCTCACAGCGCGTCCTTCTTTCCCGTCTTCGCCGTCGACCAGCACGTCCGGCTGGATCGCTTCGATCAGTTGCCTAGGCGTCGCTTCCTCGAACTGCACGACGTAGTCCACCGGCTCGAGGGCCGCCAATACTCGAGCACGCTCGTCCTGGGGGCGCGCACGACGTTCGCGGCCTTTTGAGGCCCGTGCGCCACGATCGGCTCTCACGCCAACGACCAAGACATCTCCCTGGCCAGCGGCGAATTCGAAGAACGCGATGTGCCCCGCGTGGACGGAGTCGAAGCAGCCGCTGGTAAATACGATGGTCTCGCCGAGCGCACGGTGACGACTCAAGTCTATGAGGAGACTCGCGAGGCTGCGCTCCTTATCACCCCTTCGCCGAGCTTCCGCGAGCAGGTCCGCCATGATCTCCTCGCGCGAGACGGCGTGAACGCCGAATCTCTCGACTTCAATGCCGGCTGCCACGTTGGCCAGCCTGACGGCATTCAGAAGCGACTCTCCGGCCGCAATGGCGAGTGCTACCACAGAGATCACCATGTCGCCAGCGCCGGCGTTGTCGTACACGTTCCTCGGGCGGGTGGGGATCAATTGACCGGGCCGGCCGTTGCGAGCGAGATACGCACCTTCTTTGTCAAGCGTCACAACGAGCGCCTCTAGCCGCAGCTCCGAGATCAGCTTGCGCGACACCAGTTTCAGATCCTCCAGATTTTTCAGGGAGATCCCGCCGGCCGTCTCGGCTTCCACCCGATTGGGCGTTAACAGGGTGGCCCCCGCGTATTTGCTATAATTGCTTCCCAGTAACGGATCTACGACAACGGGCACGCCCGCAGAGCGCGCCAGTCGGATGATCTGCCTCGTAAGGTTTTCGGTCAGGACGCCTTTGTTGTAGTCGCTCAACAAGACCGCGCCCGCGTTGTGGATCCCCTTGCGCATCCGGGCGAGCAGCCGATCCTGTATTTGCCCGCCAATGGGGCCCGCCTCCTCTCGGTCGACGCGGAGTATTTGCTGGGGGATGTGGAGCTGGGCGCGACCGACGAAACGGGTTTTCACGGTTGTCGGCCAGTCCGGGATTCTCAGCACGCCGCCGACGCCCGCCCCTGACGTCCGAAGGCGGTCCAGGACCATGTCGCCTTCTGTGTCGCGGCCGAGTATCCCGAACACAGCCACGTCGGCTCCCAGAGTACGCAGGTTGTTGACCACCGAGCCGGCCCCGCCGAGCCGGCTCTCCTCCTCTACGACCTTGAGCACCTGGATAGGAGCCTCGGGACTGATCCGCACGGCGTTGCCGTAGACATAGCGGTCGAGCATGAGGTCGCCCACCACCCAAATCCGCGGGCGACCGATGCCGTCCAGCGCGTTGATCAACTGGCGGTACATCGTAGCGTCCTATCCACCGCTTTCCTCCCCAAGTTCCAGCAGAACGAGGTGCCGCAGCAGCGGCAGCATGATCTCGTGATGGCCCGTGAAAGCGAGGCCTCGGTCCGTCGGGCGTTGAACCACGTTGACGGTCGGCCGGTAGTGCTGGATCTGATCGAAGTTGGCCGTGACCATGTGGTTAAGCTTGGCACCCAGATTGGTCGCCGCCGCATAGGCCTTCATGAACACCTCGGGCAGAACCACGGCCGATCCGCAGTTCAGCCACACGCCTTCCTCCATGTTGGCGACGGCGCTACAGAGCTTGCGGAAATCCAGAAGCGTAGCTGCGCCGAGCGCAGCTCCGTCGGTCTCCGGATGCACATACACGGTATCGGCCCCGAGGGCGAGGTGAACCGTGGCCAGACAGCTCAGTCGGCTGGCAGCGGCCAGTACGCTCGCCTGCGCGTGCGGGAATTTCTCCGGCGATTCATTGATCAGCTCACCGATCGCCTGTCCCAGGCCGCGACGCCGGCCGACTGCGGNNTGCGCCGGCGTTTCCCAGATCATGCCGAAGCGACCATCGCGCATGGTTTTGTTCGGATCTTCGCTCGTCTCACCGTGATAAGCCAGTTCCAAGTCATGGATTGCACCCGCCCCGTGTGTTGCGATGACCGACACGACCCCGCGCTCCATCAGATCGATGACGAGGGGTCCAAGGCCGCACTTGATGAGGTGTCCTCCGAAGGCCAGAGCGACCGGCGAGTTCTTGCGCACTGCCGTAGCGACGGCCCCAGCCAGGTTTCGAAGGTTGCGAGTCACCGGAGTATCCGGCAGCGATTCGAAGAAGGCGGGCAGGTCGGCGTCGGCATCTGCGGGCACCGCTAGATCGTCCAGACGAACTTTGTGCTCCCGTTCCGCGATCGAAAACAGGTGGAGGCTGGAAAAATCGATTGGCGCGTAAGTCTTGGGCTGGCGCATATCGGTATCCGCAATTAGGCGTGCTCACAATCGACCGCGGAGCCAGCAGTTTCTCGCGACGGCATGCGCTCGCTCCTCGGATATGGCGCCTTGCGACGCCAATTCGCCTGATTCGTCTGCCGTTGGTCGATGGGGTCCGCCAATGCCCTTGTCAATTAAGATACCAAACTAGCCAGAACTGCTCTCCGGGTCCAGTCAAAGCTCGCGGAATTGCGCAGCACTGAGAGCATCGGGAGAGTCTGTTGAGACGTACAACCGCGAGGGGCTCATCGAGCGTTACCGTCGATGTGGTAGTAGAGAGACATTCGAGCTGGCTGTGAGGGGCGTCAGGCCAAGTATCATTCACTGTATGTGTTGGCACCTTCTTTCTCTGCCACAAGTAGCAAGTCTGCACCGCGATTCTCTTTCCATAAGTCGTCAAACAAACCGACTAACTCTGATCGTTTGTACGACTGGTTCTTTCTGCGCCCACCTAGTACGAATGCTCTTGCAAATGTCTCTGGAATTTGATCGATAAACTGTCTTTTCGATACACCAGCTACATTCTCAATATGGTTGGGTAACACTTCTAAAACGAGGTACTTCGCTCTTAACAGCGTCTCAGGCATACCTTTCAATGCGTTATACTCACTCCCCTCGATATCCATTACAATGAGATCAAAGGACCTGCCCTCTAACAGTTCATCTAATCGTGCCGATTGTACTGAGATAATCTCCGGATCATCGTAGAAAAATTCATAACGCCTCTGGAGATTCTGATATACTTTGCTTCCGCCTGAGTTTACGTCGTTGGCGATGAATTGTAACTCGCCAGCCTCATCTGAAGCCGCAACATTAATAAGCTCAACATTATTCAAACCGTTCAGCACTACACTTATCCTCAGTAAATCGAAAACCTTCGGATTGGCCTCTATACCAACCACCGACTTGCAGGCTTTTGCAATCGGGATAAGGATCGTTCCGACATGCGCCCCCACAATAAGAACATCGCTGCTTCTATCTGTAACACTTAATAACTTCGAGACGAGAAATTCGTTTTGTCTACCACGGTATGCCAGCTTCCGACCAATGAAGAAATCCATTGCTGGAACCAAAATGAGTCCGTTCCATGTCTCTGTAAGAATTGCTTTAGTGTGCTTGCCGAGCAGCAAATGACGCCAATGAGCTAGAAGCGCCAGAGGTTTCAGCTTTAGGTAAAGCTTGATTTTTTCAATCATAGAATCACCTATTCGAACGACTTTAAAAGCGTGGGTAGAAACACCAACCATTGCTGGAGAACTATCAAGTGGGGCAAACCCCGAGCGCCGATGGACCACTCTGGATCAGCCGCTTGCGACCAACATGGGATTCCAGCCGCGACCTGCTTCGAGCCAGGAACCCAGGGATCAGCGACCCAAGGAATATGCGCGATCCANNTTCCAGCGGTATCTAGAAGTAGGCGTGCCCCACAATCAACGGTAGGGAGCAGATTCTGGCCACGCTAGGCGCTCGCTCTTCGGATGTCGCGCGCCCTTTGTTTCCCGCTCGTCGACAGGGTCCAACCAAGCCCCGTGCCAATTGGCAAATAACGATTCAAATTAGCTAGCACGGCTCTCTGGGGCCAATCAAGCGAGTCGAGGCCAAGCGGCGCTGCGCGCTGCAAGCCTTATCCAATCCGGCACGAGAAGAAATAGCGGAAAGCAGCGTGAAGCCGCGGACTCAGGCTGCGATAGTTGTGGCACGTCTCACCCTTTCTAATCCTGTCGCCTTTCTCATTCCCGCAGGTCGGAAAGGCGAGTAAGTTGCAGAGCGCTGGCTGGCCCCTCTTTTCTTCGACTCGTTGCGAGCCCAGGATGAGCACATGGCCGCCTGATTCGGGGCCGACCTGCAGGCGGTGCTTATGCTGGTGAAACTCTGAGTCGTCCGCGGAGACAGGGAAAATGATGGAGAGGCTTTACTTATACCTGAAGTTGAAGCCACTCGCCTACCTCTCACGCCTGCGACGCTGGGTGGTCGGGCGCCACGCAAAGGCAGTCCTCACTGAAAGCTGGAACGGTGATCTGCTCGTTCCGATCACCGACCTATTCGTCGGCCGCCAACTCAGCCGACACGGAGCATTTGACAGGAAGATGGTAGAGGAGGTGTCGGCGCTGCTCGAGCCGGACGCTGACATTCTCGTCGTTGGCGCTCACATCGGGGCGCTGCNNGCGCTGCTCGTGCCCATCGCCCGCGCCTGCCGCTCGGCCGTCGGCATCGAGGCGAACCCGGAAACGTTTAGACTACTGGAACTGAACGTCCTCCTGAACCGGCTGGGAAACGTCGAGCTGTTCAACCTGGCCGCCTCCGATCGGGCCGGGACGGTACAGTTCATCACCAACACCACGAACACGGGCGGAAGCAAGGTGCAGTCCGGCACGGCCGCGAGGTTCGAGTTCTACTACGACGATCCCGACGTCGTCGAGGTGAAGTCAGAGAGGCTGGACGCTGTCCTGGGTGGACGGTCGTTCGATCTGATCGTCCTCGACATAGAGGGTAGCGAGTTCCGGGCTCTTCAAGGGATGCCCAAGACGCTGGCAAACGCGAGACAGCTGATCATCGAGATAGCCCCGAACCACCTCGATCACGTCGCCGGGATCTCGAAAGAGGAGTTCCTGGCCGCCATCCCAGCCCGATTCACCAGCGCCAAATTGCTTGGCAGTGACAGATGCTTTAGCAGGTCGGAACTGCTCGATTTCCTCGACGAACTCTGGAAAAACGACTACTATGGGACCCCGAACCTGAGTTTCGTCGCCGCTGCCGGGTCCAACGGCCGGGGCTGAGCCGCCGCCAAGGTTCAAGGATTGCAGTGGGATAAGAAGGCCACACTCCTCACGCCTCGGCCTCACTCTGCTGCGAGCGCTTTACGTAACGTTTCAGGGCCAGTTCGGCCTTTTCCAGCACGTCGCCTACGCTCACGTACCGCATCCGACCCTCCCGGCCCAGCGGTCTCGGGTCGTCGGCGGGCACGCCAGGCGCATCGTAGTGGTAGCGATCGATGACGAGGTCCTGGTACGCCCGGTAGGGCCCGTAGCGATCGGGATCGGTGGCGGCGTAGATGCCGATGACCGGCGTGTTCAGGGCCCGAGCGATATGGAGTGGACCGGTGTCCGGGGCGATGATGAAGTCACAGGCCTCCACGATAAAAACGAGCTTTCTCAGATCCTCGCTCAGCGCCCATATCGGCTCGGCTTCGGCTCGCGCCATCACCTCCCGCGCCCGGGCCCGCTCTCGCTCGGCGGCCCCTCCGACCAGTACGACGTGGCAGCCGAAGTCGCGGGCGAGCGCCGTGGCTACCCGAGCGAACAGCTCAGGCTCGCAGTCTTTTCGGGTACGTCCCGACGTTGGAATGATGCCGACCACTGGGCCGTCGTCGAGTGCCGAGAAGAACGCCCGCTGGGCTTTCCTCTCCTCCGCGCTCAGCAGGATGCGCCACTCCAGCGGTTCCGCATCGATTCCCAGGTAAGCGAGGAATTCGATGTATCGATCCTGGGTGTGCGGCGTGTCCGTCGGCGGTAGACGGTGATTGGCGAACAACCAGATCGGCTCGCGCGCCCGGTCGCGCCCGAAACAGATCCTGTGCGGCGCGCGTGCGATAACGGTGGGGAACACGCCCTTGAAATAGATCACAAAATTGAGAACGAGGTCGAACCGCTTCGGATGCAGCGTGCGCCAGAGCCTCATCACCTCAGGAATGCCACGCCTGCGGTCGAACGTGAGAACCTCGTCCACCGCTGGGTGCGGTTTGAGGAGTGGCGCTCCGGCGGACTCGACGATCCAGACGATCCTGCGTTCCGGATCGTCCCGCTTGAGCGCGTTGACAATCGGAAGGCCGTGAACGACATCGCCGATGCCGCTGAGGTGAACCACGCAGATGTGCTTGCTGGGCAAGCCAGCGCCGGACGCGGCGGCGCTCATGACCTGTCCCTTCGGTCGAGATAGCGCGCCTTAGCCCTCTCGACCCTGGCCAGGACATCCTCGACCCCTATCAGCCGCATGCGATCGTCTCGCTCGCTTACGGTGGGAGGATCGATAGGGTTTTCCGAGCTGTCGTAGTTGTATCGATCCACCCAGAGATCGTGGTACGCGCGGTACGGCCCCGTCCGCCAGGGATCGGTGGTCCCATACAGGCCGATCACCGGCGTCTCAAGTGCCGTCGCGATGTGGAGGGGCCCGCTGTCAACCGATACGAGCAAACTACACCCGTCGATCAGGTAGACCAGCCGACGCAGATCGGCACCGAGGCCCCACACGATCCCGTCGCCGCCTGCGGCGCGCTGCACCTCCCGGGCCAACGCCTGCTCTCTCGGATCGGGGCCGCCCAGTAGCACCACGCCGAAGTTGAAGTCAGCGGCGAGCGCGGCTGCGAGCCGGGCGAACCGCTGGGCTGGCCAGCTATTCCGGAGGCCGTAGGAGGCGGTCACGATGCCGACGACGTCCCGGCCCTCGAACTGTTGAAAGAAGCGGGATTGTGCCGCTCGTTCTTGCTCTGTGACCTGGATACGCCACTCGATATTGTCGTCATGGTATTCGAGGCCCAGAAAGTCGAGGAACTCCAGGTAGCGACGCTGCATGTGATACGACCACCCAGCGGGAAGGTTGTGGTTCGAGAAGAGCCACTGGAGATCGCTGGCGCGATCGGGTCCGAAGGAGACTTTGTGGGGCGCGCGCGCCACGGCGGTGGGGACGGCAGACTTGAAGTAATGGCTCGCACAGATAACGAGGTCGAACTTCAGAGGCCTGAGCTTGCGCCAGAGCGCGACCAGTTCCTTGAGTCCTTTCCTGCGGTCGAAGATGATGACCCGGTCTATTGACGGGTGGGGGTCGAGCAAAGGTGCCGGGACCGGCTCGACCACCCAGGTGATCTGTCGGCTCGGGTCATCGCGCTTAAGGGCATTGGCGATCGGGAGACCCCAGACGACGTCGCCGATCCGCATCAGCAGCACGATGCAGACGCGCCCGCTTGGGAGACGCAGCTCGGACATGGAGCGAAGCTATGCGGGCGGCTGGAAGCCAGCAACGAGCGATATGCGGGCTCTGGTCATTCTCCTGCAGCAGTCCACGTGCTGCTCGGCTGCAGATGGCCAGGCGCCCATGGGAGCAATCTAGGAATCTGGCGCGACGACTTCCTGGCGCTGTGCGGATCGGACGAGGCGTACGTCGGTCATGGACGCTTGGACACCGACCTCGTAGTATACTTGGCGCACGCTGGAGTGTACCGTAAAGAGGGCGGCACATCTGCCCGTCATCCACTTCCAGCTCCGTCCGCGGACAGGTCGAGTTTCGACAGGAACGATGCGCTAGTGTATGGAACGCTCGAGTCCGTGGCCGTACCAGCAGATCGCGAGATCTCCAGCCATAGGGACGTCACTTCACGTCGGCGATAATCAGCGGCCAGAGATCGTAGAGAGGCTCGCCATCGACCGCGACGGCGACCTCTTCTTGTCGTTGCGTCAGCAGCCACTTGGAGCCCCGTCGTGATGCTGCGGGCAGCGGGCGGATGAGTCAGCATCCAACGTCAGCGAAGAAAACGAATATCGCGGCCTACAACGGCGCGCGCGATTGGGGCGGGGGCGAGATCGCACAGGTCGCGCTGCTGGGAGGGTTAGCCCGACGGGGCCACCGCGTGGTGCTCCACTGCAATCACGACTCGATTGCGCGTGAGGCGCAAGCGCGAGGACTGGAGACTCGCATCTCGTATCTGGGCGGGGACGCCTTACTCCATCACGCCTGGCGCCTTGCCCGCGAGCTGCGTGAGCAACAGACTGACGTGCTGTTGCTCGGCTTCTACAAGAAGAATTTCCTCGCCGCCCTCGCTGGCCGTCTCGCACGGGTCCCGAGAGTCGTAGCCAGGATAGAGACGCAATCCTCTCCGCCCAAGGCGAAGTACCGCTTCGTCCTCAAGAACTGGGTGGATACCATCGTGACCGTCAGCGACAGCATCCGGCGCGTATACATCGATGCCGGCTACGACCCTGAACGCGTCATCACCATCTACAACGCCTTCGAGTTGACCTCGCCGATGCGCTCTGCCGAGGATGTGCGGCGCTCGCTGGGCGTGCCGGAAGGGGCACCGCTCGTCGGGGCGATCGGCCGCCTCGTCCAGCAGAAACGATTCGATCGCTTGATCCGTGCGATGACTCACCTCGCAGATGACGTCCATTGCGTGATCGCGGGCGAAGGCGAAAAACGGCGGGACCTGGAAGAGCTCGCTGTCCGGATAGGGGTCAGCGGGCGAGTCCATCTTCCGGGCTGGCGCCAGGACGTGCCGGATCTTCTCGGCGCTCTCGATGTGCTGGTCGTCAGCTCGGATTTGGAAGGTTTGGCGATCGTGATGACCGAAGCGCTGGGGGCGGGAGTGCCGGTCGTGAGCACGCCGGTCTCCGGGGCGGTGGAGACGCTGAGCGGAGACTCGGGCGAGGTCGTGCCGGGGCTCATTGTCGGCTTCGACGCGAGGGAGCTGGCAGAAGCCATCGGATCTCTGCTCGCTGACCCGGATCGACGACGGGCGATGGGCAACGCGGGGCAAGCCTTGATCAAGCGGCGCTTCTCGTTCGATGGGATGCTCGATCGATGGGAGGCGGTCTTGAGCGGCTCTCGAGAGGCATCACCCGAAGCAGCGGGCTAGTGGCCGAGCACGCGTCGGTTGGCGGCGGCGAACCGTCTGCACAACGGGGCGCGCGGCTTGGCAGGCGCGCTGTCGGGGTTGCTCGGAACACCCGCTCACTCTGGCGCCCTCGCGCGAGTCACATACTTCCTCAGCGCCAGCTCGAATTTCTCCGCCACCATCTCCACCGTGATCCGACCCATCCCGTCACGTCGGCACAGCAGGCTGATAGGATAATCCTCGCCGGGATGGCGGGCGTAGCCATCCACCACCAGGTCTTCATACTTCCGGTAGGGCCCGGTTCGCCTCGGATTGGTGAAGCCATACAACCCGACTACCGGCGTCTCCAGCGCTCGGGCGATATGCAACGGCCCGCTGTCGGGGCTCACCAGCAAGTCGGCCCCGTCCACCAGATAGACGAGACGGCGCAGGTTGTCGCCCAACTCGTTGAGGGGCTCGACCCCTGCCAGCCGCACGACCTCGGCGGCCGCCGCCTGCTCGTGGGGCGCCGGCCCGCCGACCAGAACGGTCTGAAAGCCGTAGTCGGCCTCGATGATCTGGAGCAGTTGGGCGTAGCGGTCCAGCGCCCACTCCTTCTCCCGCTTGCTGGTGCCTACGACGACAGCGCACACGGGGCGGTCGATGCGCTCGAAAAAGCGCCGCTGCTCCTCGCGCTCCTGCTCGGTGATCACGATTCCCCACTCCAGCGGTTCGGGCTCGACCCCTAGATACTCGAGGAACTCGAAGTACTGGTCCTGGACGTGCTGCACGGCGTGCGGCGGTATGCGATCGGTCGTGAACAGCCAGTTGAGGTCCCGGGCTCGGGCTCGATCGAAGCCGAGTTTCACCGGCGCGCGGCTGAACCACGTGAGGAGCCCGGCCTTTAAGTACACCTGCAGGTCGATCAGTAGGTCGAAGCGTTGGCGGCGCAGCTCACCTCGCGCCCTTAAGAACTCAGGAAGCGCCGTCAAACCGCGACGCCGCTGGAAGATGATGAACTCATCGATCGCCGGGTGATTGTGCACGAGCCTGTGCGGCACCGGCTGGATGACCCAGGTGAGCTTCATCCCCGGCACGGCGCGCCTGAGGGCGTTCGCCACTGGCAGCACGTGGACCGCGTCGCCAATGGCGCTCAGCATGATAATGGCAACCTCGGGATTAGGGATCTCCAGCTCGGATCTCAACGACGTCACCTTCCGCGGCCGATGTAGCGCTCCAGCA
>JABAOD010001148.1_pt1 | contig 13030 bp, 11 predicted proteins | sample 7062151 | NCBI WGS metagenome assembly JABAOD01 (sample SAMN14538626, study PRJNA623070) | marine sediment metagenome | biome: marine biome [ENVO:00000428]; feature: marine pelagic biome [ENVO:01000023]; material: deep marine sediment [ENVO:00002113] | place: India: Gulf of Khambhat ...
TCCCTTGTGATTGCCAATGCTTACCCCGTCGATCCGCGTATCGCCTGATGTGCCGTAGGTAGCCCAGTCATGCTGTCAGCCATTCGAGACAAGACCCAAGGAATCATCGCAACGTTTATCCTGGCGCTGGTGATCATCCCATTCGCCTTGTGGGGCACGTACTCATATTTTGAGGGCGGATCCAATGTTAGCGTGGCCGAGGTGGATGGCATTGAAATCAGTCAGCAAACGTACCGTATGACTTTCGACCGGCTGCTGGCTAGCAACATCGACCCGGCGATCCTGCAGAGCCCGGATTTCAAGCGCCAGGTCTTAGACGGCCTGATCGATCAGACCCTGCTGGTGCGTAACGGTATCGAGCAAGGTTATCGTATTGGCGACGCTGAGCTCGCACGCTTCATACGCGAGACCCCGCAATTTCAGCGAGACGGTCAATTCGATCCACTGCTCTATGAAGCGGCCTTGCGACGCGAAGGTACGAGCGAGCAGTCTTTCGAGCAGCGCCTGCGCACCCTGCAAATCGCCAGTCAGATCCAAGCAGGGCTGATGGAAAGCGCATTTATACCACCCGCTGACAAGGAAGCCCTGGTCCGTTTATGGAGTGAACAGCGTGAGTTTGATTATGTCGTAGTCGGCCCCGACCGCTTTATTGGCGGCGCGCACGTCGCAGACGATGCGATCAAGGAGTACTACGAATCGCATCCGGCAGAGTTCAAGACGCCGGAGCAGGTACGGATCGAGTACCTAGAGCTTTCGATTGCCGATCTGGCTAGCGACTTTGCACCCTCCGAAGCGGACCTGCGGCAGGCGTACGAGGAGGAGCAAGGGCGGTTTCTGACGCCCGAACAGCGTCGCGTGAGTCACATCCTCTTTGAGACCACGGTCGACGCCAAGCAAGAGGACATCGATCGGGTCCTGCAAAAAGCGCGTGACATTGAAGCGCAGCTTCGAAACGGCAGCGATTTCGCTTCACTCGCCAAGGAGCACTCGGCGGACAGCGGCACGGCGGCTAACGGCGGCGACCTGGGATTTGTCGCGCAGGGGGCCCTGCCGCGCGAGCTCGAGCAGGCCATAGCGAAGCTCAAGGTCGGGGAAATCACGGCACCGGTCAAGACGAGCTACGGTTTCCATATCGCCAAGCTCACGGAGCATACGCCGGCCAAAGGCAAGAGCTTTGAAGAGGCGCGTGAGGAGCTACAAAAGATCGTACGCCAACGCCGTGCGGAAGAGGTGTTCTACCAGAAGGTGGAGCAGCTGAGCAATCTTGCGTATGAACACCCCGATAGCCTGGGGCCTGCGGCCGAAGCGCTCGGGCTGAAACCGCTGCAGAGCGACTGGTTTAGCCGTGAAGGTGGGCAGGGGATCACCGCCAACGTTAAGCTGACGGAGGCAGCCTTCGGTCCTGATGTGCTGCACGAGTCGCGTAACAGTGAAGCCATTGAGCTCGGCGCGGACAAAGTCGTCGTGCTGCGGGTGATCGGCCACCGCGAGGCAGCGCGTAAATCACTCGATGAGGTGCGCACGCAGATCCAAACGCTATTGCAGAAAGAACAGGCAACGGCCGAGGCCAACAAGCTTGGCGGGAAGATCTATGCCGACCTGCTCGGCGGACAGTCGTTGGAACAGTTGGCGAAAGCGAATGGACTCAAGCTCGAGCACGCGCAGATCAACCGCATCGATCCCAAACAGGTCAACCGCCAGATCGTTGGGGCCGTGTTCAAAGCGCCGAGCCCGCAGGGCGATACGCCCGTCTACGGCGAAGTTGATCTCGGCGCGGCCGGTCATGCCGTCTTCATGTTGAAATCCGTTCAGGTGGGCACAACGGCTGACGCCGACGATACGCTCGTTCGGCGTGTCGACAATGCGTTGCAACAGCGGCTGGGTCCGGGGCAATACGGCGATTATCTCGTTCGTTTGCGCGAGACCGCGGATATCAAGGTGTTTGCGGACAAATTGTAAGCACGTCCGGTCTCAGTCGCCCTGCGCGAACCCGCCTCCTAAGGCAACGGCATTAAAGCCCCCGTCGACGTAGGTGATCTCACCGGTGATGCCGGAGGCGAGATCCGAGCACAGGAAAGCGGCGACATTGCCCACCTCGTCGATGCTGACGCCGCGCCCGAGCGGCGCCATTTTGGCGTAAAAATCGAGCATCTTCCTGAAGTCAGCGATACCCGCGGCTGCCAGGGTCCTGATCGGACCGGCGGAAATGGCGTTGACACGTATGCCTTCGGGGCCGAGTGCCTGCGCCATATAGCGCACGGTGGACTCGAGACTGGCCTTGGCCGGGCCCATGATATTGTAGTTCGGTACCGCGCGCATGGCGCCGAGATAGGTCAAGGTCAGCAACGAACCGTTTCGGCCATGCATCAGCCCACGCCCGGCCTTGGCGAGTGCGGCGAAGCTGTAGGCGCTGATCTCGTGCGCCACGAGGAAACCTTGGCGCGTAATCGTATCCAGGATCGAGCCGGTGAGTTCCTCGCGCGGTGCGTAGGCGACACAGTGCACGATAACGTCGAGGCCGTCCCATTGTTGGCCGAGGCGGTTGAATACGTCGGTGATTTCTTGGTCGCTTGCCACATCACACGGTAGGAAGATGCTTGAACGGGTCTCCGCACCCAACTTCTCGACACGCGATTTCAATCTGTCGGTCTGATAGGTGTAAGCCAGCTCAGCCCCTTCACGATGCATGGCCTTGGCGACCCCCCAGGCAATCGATCTATCGCTTGCTACACCTACTATCAGCGCGCGCTTTCCCGCAAGAAAACCCATGTCGTGTGTCCTCCCTTCTGCCACCGTCACGTCTAAGCTGTGGCCATTACAGTAGCGAAAAAAACTGACAACGGAAAGGGGTGTTGCGGCACGAATCTGTTATAGTACGCGTGGCCTACGCTCGAGTTCGCTTGTAATCTGGCGTCTGTTACCGACTTGCTTGCGTCATGGTTCACATACACGCTGCGCTCTAGTCTTAGAGCGGCAGCACGAATGCGAACACGCTTACGCGCTTGCACGACCCTCACCGCGCTCGGCGGGTTACTGATCTCACCGTACGCGCTGGCCAGCTGGAATAACCCTTACCCGCAAGTCGATGCCCTGAAGAACGTGCTCTACGCGTCTTTTCGCGAACGCCCGAAGCATTTCGATCCGGCACGTTCCTACAGCTCCAACGAGTATGCCATCATCGCCCAGATCTACGAGCCGCCGTTTCAGTATCACTACCTCAAACGGCCCTACACGCTGGTGCCATTGACGGCAACGGAGATTCCGCAAGCGCGCTACTATGATCGTCAGGGATCAGCGCTATCCGCGAAGGCGCCCGTCGAGACGATCGCGTTCAGCGTCTACGAGATCCGTATTCGCCCTGGAATCCGTTATCAGCCACATCCGTGTTTTGCGCGTGACGCTGACGGGCGCTATCTGTATCAGGACCTGACGCCCGAGCAACTGCGGCATCGTTATACGATTGCTGATTTCCCGCATACCGGTACGCGCGAGCTCGTAGCTGCGGACTATGTGTACCAGATCAAACGACTGGCCCACCCGAAGCTGCATTCCCCCATATTGAGCCTGATGAGTGAGTACATCGTGGGCTTGCGAGATTACGCACAGACGCTGCGTGAGGCCTATCAACAGGCGCCAAGCGGTGGGGTGGCCGGGTATCTCGATCTCGGGCGCTATCCGCTCGAGGGTGTCGAGGAGGTGGATCGCTACACCTACCGGGTGAAGATCCACGGCAAGTATCCCCAGCTCTTGTACTGGATGGCGATGCCGTTCTTTGCGCCTATGCCAGCCGAGGCCGACCGCTTTTTTTCACAGCCGGGCATGGCCGACAAGAATCTGACGCTGCAGTGGTACCCGGTCGGCACGGGGCCCTACATGCTTACCGTCAATAACCCGAACCTGCGCATGGTGTTGGAACGCAACCCCAACTTCCACGACGAACGCTACCCCAACGCGGGCGAGCCGGGTGACCGAGGTGCAGGCCTGCTGGGCGATGCGGGCGCGCGTTTGCCCTTTATCGACAAAGTCCTGTACAGCCTGGAGAAAGAAAGCATTCCACGCTGGAACAAGTTCATGCAGGGCTACTACGACCAGTCGGAGATTCTGGCCGAGAGCTTCGATCAAACTGTGCAATTCACCAGCGCTGGCGATACCGAGCTTACCGCGGCGATGGCGGAGCGGGGCATCCGCCTGCTAACGACGGTCGGAACGGCGACGTACTACACTGGCTTCAACATGTTGGACCCGGTGGTCGGCGGATATGGCGAAGACAAGCGCAAACTGCGCCAGGCCATCTCGATCGCCATGGACGAAGAGGAGCGCATATCGATATTTCTCAATGGCCGCGGCATTCCCGCCCAGGGGCCGCTACCTCCTGGAATCTTCGGTTACGAAAGTGGGTGCGCGGGGCGCAATCCCTATGTGTACGACTGCGTTGACGGGGTGGCGAAACGGAAGTCCATCGAAGAAGCGCGGCGCCTGCTTGCGGAGGCGGGCTATCCGGACGGGCGTGATGCCAGGACGGGCAAGCCGCTGCTGTTGTACTTCGACGCAACGGCTGTTGGTCCCGAGGATAAGGCCATCCTCGACTGGGTGGTCAAGCAGTTTGCGAAGCTCGACATCCAGCTGGTGCCGCGGGTGACTGACTACAACCGCTTTCAGGAAAAGATGCACAAGGGCAATGCGCAAATCTACCGCTGGGGCTGGTATGCGGATTATCCGGATCCGGAAAACTTCATGTTCCTGCTCTACGGTCCTAACAAGAAAGTGGGTGCCGAGGGCGAGAATGCCTCGAATTACGAAAGCGCTGAGTTCGATCGCTTGTTCGAGCGCATGAAAAACATGGATAACGGTGCCAATCGCCTCGAATTAATCCGGCGAATGCTCGCCATCGCACGCAATGACGCCCCCTGGATCTGGGGTCTGCATCCCAAACAGTTCAACCTCGAGCACGCCTGGCTGTTCAACAACAAGCCGCACAACATGGCAAACAATACCATTAAGTATCTGCGCCTCGACCCGCGGCTGCGGGCGCAGCAGCGTCAGCAGTGGAATCCGCCGGTGCTCTGGCCGCTAGGAGTCATGGTTGCGCTGGTGCTGGTCGGCGTGATCCCAGCCGCCGTCACCTATTTACGCCAGGAGCGGCGGGTCGAGCGGTGACGGCCTACATAGTACGCCGGATCCTCTATGCGATTCCGATCCTGATCGGCGTTAATCTCCTGACCTTTACGCTCTTCTTCTTTGTCAACACGCCCGATGACATGGCGCGCCTGCACCTAGGCGTGAAACACGTCACGCCGCAAGCGATCGCTCGCTGGAAGGCGGACCACGGCTACGACAGGCCATTGCTGTATAACGCAGGCGCGGGCGGCATGAGCAAGCTGACCGACACCATATTCTTCCAGCATTCGGTAAAACTGTTCGTATTCGATTTCGGCAAGGCTGATGACGGACGGGATATCAGCCACGACGTCAGCAACCGAATGTGGGCAAGTCTGGCGATAGCTTTGCCGACCTTGCTTATTGGCGTCGCGGTCAATATTAGCTTCGCTATGTTGCTGGCGTTCTTTCGTGGGAGCTACCTGGACACCTCGGGCATGGTGGTGTGCGTAGCCTTGATGTCGATATCGATGCTGTTTTACATCATCGGCGGGCAGTACCTCTTCAGCAAGCTGCTGCACCTGGTACCGATCTCGGGCTATGAGCCGGGTTGGGCTGCTGCCAAGTTCGTCATCTTGCCGGTGCTGATCGGCGCGATTGGCGGGATTGGCGCTGGGACACGACTTTACCGGACGTTTTTTCTCGAAGAGATCAATAAAGACTACGTGCGTACGGCACGAGCCAAGGGATTGTCGGAGGCCCGCGTGTTGTTTCGGCATGTGTTGAAGAATGCAATGGTACCGATCTTGACCGGTGTCGTGGTGACGATTCCGCTGCTCTTCATCGGCAGTCTTATCATGGAGTCTTTCTTCGGCATTCCGGGATTAGGGAGCTACACGATCGACGCGATTCGGCATCAGGATTTCGGCATCGTGCGGGCCATGGTGTTTCTGGGATCCGTGCTTTATATCGTTGGCCTGATCCTGACCGATATCAGTTACACCGTGGTCGATCCGCGTATTCGTTTCGAATGATTTTTGAATACCCCCCCTTGTGGGTGAGGGTTGGGAGGGGGCATGCCATTTAGGCTCGTTTTTCTCTGGACAGATGTGCTGATCTACGTGCTCGTGGCGACAACGATCGTGTTCGCCCTGTACGCGCGCCGCCACGAGCATCTGCGAGCCCCGTGGCGCCAGGTACGCCGGCGGGCGCTGGCGATGGGTGCGCTCGCGCTGCTCGTGGCCTACGTCGCCGTCGGTCTGCTTGACAGCATTCACCTACAACGCAGGCTCGCTCAGTCAGGAACGGCGGAGGTGATGCATTACGCGCCGGCCATCGAGAGTGTGCTCGATCTGCTGTGCGCGCCGTTGCGCGAGCGCAGTGAGCGCTCTTACTCGGCGCCGCTGGCCCTATACGCCTACAGCAAAGAGGCCGTCGCGTTGCCAAACGGACGCGTCAACTTTACGTACCCGCGGCTCAAATACGGCGGTGCCCATCTGCGCGACGCCGGCGAACGTACCCGCNNCGTACCCGCGATATCATGCGACGTGCGGCTCTGGGCTTGCTGGCAGCGACGGTGAGTTGGCTTGTCCTAGTCGCTGGTATCACGCTGTGGCGGAGCCGCGGGCGCGGCGAGCCCCTGAGGGCGGCGCTTGTGGAGGTTGTGGGGGGGCAGGGCGATACGCCCTGGCGCACGATCCTGGCCGTGACATGGGCGTTGCTGGCGCTTGCAGGGGTGGCCATCAGTCTTGCCAGCCACTACCACCTTCTGGGCACGGACCAGGTAGGTCAGGATGTTTTCTACAAATCGCTCAAGAGTATCCGCACGGGCCTTGTGATCGGTACGCTGACCACCTTAGTGATGTTGCCGTTTGCACTGGTCTTCGGCTGGCTACTTCCGCGGCTGGGTGGACGATGTCATCCAGTACATCTACACGACCGTGAGCTCTATTCCCAGCGTGTTGCTGATCGCGGCCGCCATCCTGAGTTTACAAGTGTATATCGCCACGCATGAAGAAGCCTTTGCCACCGTGGCCGAGCGCGCTGACCTGCGGCTGTTGTTCCTGTGTTTTATCCTCGGTGTGACGACCTGGACCACGCTCTGCCGCTTGTTGCGTGGTGAGGCGCTCAAGCTGCGCGAAGTCGATTATGTGCAGGCAGCGACTGCGCTAGGCGTCGGACACGTGCAGATCATGGGCCGCCATATCGTGCCGAACGTGATGCATGTTGTGCTAATTACGGTCGTGCTCGATTTCAGCGCGTTGGTGTTGGCTGAGGCCGTGCTTTCGTACGTCGGTGTGGGCGTCGATCCAAGCATGAACAGTTGGGGGAACATGATCAATGGCGCACGTTTGGAAATGGCGCGCGAGCCCATCGTCTGGTGGAGCCTGGCGGCCGCCTTTACTTTCATGTTCGGGCTGGTGTTGGCCGCCAATCTTTTCGCCGATGCCGTTCGCGACGCCTTCGATCCGCGTCTAAGAACATGACAGATACAAGTGTGAAAATACAGGTCTAAAACAAGAGTGAGCACGTTATTACAAGTCAAGGACTTGAAGACTTGGTTTGATACCCCCGAGGGTGTCGTCCGTGCCGTCGATGGTGTCTCATTTGAGATCGCACGCGGCGAGACGCTGGCGTTGCTGGGAGAGTCTGGTTGCGGTAAGTCCGTGTGCGCACTGTCGTTGCTACGCTTAGTGCCCAGGCCCGCGGGCCGATTGGTGGGCGGTGAGGTATGGCTGGACGGGCAGGATCTATTGCGGCTCCCGGAGCGCGACATGCGCAAGGTGCGCGGAAGACGCATCGCCATGATATTTCAGGAACCGCAGACGTGTCTCAATCCGGTCTTGACGATCGGCGCGCAGATCGGTGAGGCCCTGGCCGGTGGTGCAGGCGTGCGCCAGCGCGCAGTGGAACTGCTCAAGGCCGTAGGGATTTCCGATCCGCAACGGCGCATAGGTGAATACCCACATCAGCTTTCGGGCGGTATGAAGCAGCGTGCAATGATTGCGATGGCGTTGGCGACGCGCCCCGATCTGCTTATTGCCGACGAGCCTACGACGGCACTCGACGTAACGATTCAGGCGCAGATCCTGGCTTTACTGAGAGAGCTACAACGACAGACGGGCATGGCTATGCTGTTGATCACCCACGACCTCGGCGTCGTCGGGTCAACGGCCGATCGTGTCGCTGTCATGTATGCCGGGCAAATTGTCGAGATCGCTACGCGGCAAGCATTGTTTACGCGACCCCGGCACCCGTACACGCAAAAACTGTTTCAGTCTATTCCGGGACGCGGCAAGCGTGGCCAGGTGCTGGACGTCATACCCGGGGTCGTTCCCTCGCTGCGCCAGCAATTTACGTACTGCCGCTTCGCCGAACGTTGCGCCTATGCGTGGGAACATTGCTACGAACACGCGCCAGCGTGGATGGCACACGGCGGGGGTGGCGTTCGCTGCCACCTTTACGATCCCGCCCTGGCGAGTGCACGCCACATTCCAGACGCTGCCCCGATTGGTGCCGCTCGAGCCGGAGCGGTCCACGGCGGGGGTGAGACGCTGCTGGATGTAGGTGGGCTTAAGGTGCATTTTCCGATTCACAAGGGTGTGTTGCGACGGGTGGTGGGTCATGTCAAAGCCGTCGATGGCGTGTCGCTGACCATCAAGCAAGGTCAAACGCTAGCACTCGTCGGTGAGTCGGGGTGTGGCAAGACAACCGTGGGCAAAGGGATCTTGCAATTGGTACCGCCGACCGCCGGCAGTGTGCGTTTCAACGGCCAGGAGCTGATGCAGCTTTCGGGAACGCAGTTGCGACAACTACGTCGGCAGTTTCAGATCGTGTTTCAGGATCCCTACAGCTCGCTCGACCCGCGCATGCTCGTGGGCGAGACTTTGCAGGAAGGGCTGCGCGCGCTACATCAAGGTAGCCGTGACGAACGCCAGCGACGAGTCGCCGAGCTGTTGCACGAAGTAGGGCTGCCGGGCGACGCTGTCCAGCGTTACCCGCACGAGTTTTCGGGGGGCCAACGCCAGCGTATCAGCATTGCTCGGGCGCTGGCGGTCGAGCCCAAGCTGATCGTATGCGATGAGCCCACGAGCGCGCTCGACGTATCAGTGCAGGCGCAGATTCTGAACTTACTGAAACGGCTCCAGGACGCCCATGGTCTCGGCTACCTTTTTATTACCCACGACTTGGCCGTGGTCGAATACCTGGCGCACGACATCGCCGTCATGTATCTGGGACGGATCGTTGAAAACGGCCATGCCGACGAGGTGCTGGAGACCCCCAAGCATCCTTATACGCGTGCCCTGCTGGCTGCCGTGCCCCGTATCGAGCCAGATAGCGGACGCGCGGTCATCCGCCTCGAAGGTGATATCCCTTCGCCGAGTGCACCTCCCAGTGGCTGCCATTTTCACCCGCGCTGTCCTGAAGCAATGCCGATTTGTCGACAGGTCTATCCGGCTGGCGTGTCGCTCAGCAGCACGCATCAAACCTGTTGCCATCTTTACTAAAATGGCCCTGGCTGGCTCGTAGCGTGTCGAGATAAGAAAAAGTCGAGGCGGCTGGGGGCAACCGGGGCCGCGACGCTATCAGGGGGAGATCCAGATATTCAGCCGTTGCCCGACGCGCAGGATATCGCGCTTGTTCATGTAATTCCACCGGGCGAGCTGGTTCACGTAGACCTGATATCTACGAGCGATGCTCCAGAGGGTCTCGCCTTGGCGCACCCGATGCACGACCTTGGCCTGGCTTTTCGGTGGCCTCACCCTGCGAGTGGGTGCAGGTCGCGTCACATTGGCCACACGTCTGCTCAGGGGGCGTGCAGAGATGGGGATCATCAGGTTCTGGTTAACCCGGATAAGTGAACCGCGTACATGGTTGGCCTGTTTGATGGCCGAGACCGTGACGCCATAGCGCCGGGCGATGGTGCTCAAGGTGTCGCCTTGCCGCACGCGGTGACGACGCCACTTGATACGGTGCTCGTCGGGCAGGCTGTTCAGGGCTTCCATTAGCTGCTCTTTCTTGTCAATCGGTACGAGCACGCGGTGTGGCCCCTGGGGTGCTGTGGCCCAGCGCTTGAAGGCCGGGTTGATATCATAGAGGTCGCCCATCGATATGTCCGCCAGTTGGGCAACGACATTGAGGTCGATCTGCGAGCCGATATCTACCGGCGCAAAGTAAGGTTCGTTGGGAATCGGCGCGATCTGGACACCATAGGCGTCGGGACTGGCGACGATACGGCTTAGGGCGAGGAGTTTCGGAACGTAGTGCCGCGTCTCCGCTCTCAGGCGCAGGTATTGATAGCTGGTTGGCCGACCCCGGCGCCGGTTGTAGGCCATGGCTGCATGGATCTTGCCTTCACCGGCATTGTAGGCGGCCAGGGCTAGGTGCCAGTCGCCGAATTCCGCATACAGCTTTTCCAGATAGTCCAATGCGGCGCGCGTCGATGTCAGGACATCCTGTCGGCCGTCGTACCACCAATTCATCTCGATACCGTAACGCCGCGCCGTCGGCGCGNNCGGCTGATAAGCGCTCTCAATGGCCGGCAGCAACGCAATCTCCATCGGCATGCCGCGCTTTTCGACCTCATCGACGATGTGGTAAAGGTAAAGCCGCGCGCGCTCGACCTTACGATCCATGTACTGTGGGTTTTTGACGAACCATTGCTCGTGATAGCTAACGCGTGAATCATCGAGCGCAGGTAAGCCGAAGCCAGCGCGAATGCGGTCCCAGACGTCTTTATAGTGAGTCGATGCCGGCTCGCTCTCTGCTTCACCGAGTTGGACACCGGCGGACTCATCGTGCATTTGCGCGGCAGGCCTCCGCTCCTGTTGTATTGCAAGGTCAGGCAGCTCTGTCGTTGCATCCCCGTTGACCGTCTCGAATTCCTCGCTCGCCAACGCATCATCGGCGATCTCAGGTCCAAGGAGGGGGATTTGGCCATCAGCCGTGTCGTCCGGGCCCAGTTCGTCAAACCGGGAAGCCGTCGTAATAATCCGCTGGCCGGGTGGCGGCAAGATGTTCTGGAGGCCGTTTGCGGGGAGTGTGGCTGCCCCGGTGTTGGGGGTCGCAGGAGCGCTAGCGCACCCGCTGAGGGTACCTACGCCGATACAGACTGCCGAAGCCAAGAGAGGGCCGAGAATCCGTTTTTCTGTTTCAATACGCATAGTTATTGTTCTTTGCCGAACCCATTCTCTAACTCTAGGATCTGATCCTGGAGCCGTCAAATCCTCGGTTTACGAAAAATTATCCTTATATTTCCGTAAGATAGAGCGCTCGCCGCAGCCGCTCGGATGGGGTTCAGGGCGCACGCTTGCGCAGGGCCGCTCAGGTCGAACGGGCACAAGTAGAGCCCGATTGCGTCGTTACCCAGGAACAGCCTCCGGTTCGGCATTTTACCGTGCCGGGCTACGCCCGCCGCCGATGAGGACGGGCCCAGGGCGCCCCGAACCGCCGTGTGCGTTTAGCCAAACTCTGGTGTTTGCATACCAGGTGTCGCCCCGGTCGCGCGGACATGGGGACGCACGGACACGGACCGATCCTAATGGTGTTGTCCTGAAACGCGCAGACGTGTAAAAAAACAGCCCATGTCTAATAATTCGGGATGCCGTGGCCGCAAAGCCCACACATAAGGGCGGATCTGACCGCCAACTGCGCCAGCGTCTGCGCTCCTGGTTTGACTCCCCGCTTGGGCTTTCCCTTCAAGCCATTGAGACTAATCGGCTGCGTTCCATATTGCCCAGTCTGTATGGCAAGGTCGTCGTACAGCTCGGCGCCCTCGGCAAGATGGACATGATCGACAGTTCACCCGCGCCGACGCGCATTGTGCTCGACCTGCTCGCGCATAATCATGCTGTGGCCGTGCAAGGATTTCCGGAGGCGCTGCCTTTCGAGGGGCGCAGCGTAGACATCGCACTGTTGCCGCACACGCTGGATTTCGCCAGCGATCCGCACCAAGTGCTGCGTGAGGTCGATCGTGTCCTGGTGCCTGAAGGTCATGTCGTTGTCTTGGGCTTCAACCCGCTCAGCATGTGGGGCGTCACGCGCTTGTTCGCGAGGCGCCGGGGGCGCGCACCGTGGTGCGCGCACTTCTTCGGTGTGGCCCGCATTAAGGACTGGCTGAGGTTGCTGGAGTACGAAATTACCGCGGGTCAGATGCTTTACTACCGCCCGCCACTGCAGAAGGAAAGCGTCATGGATCGGCTCTATTTTCTCGACAAGGTGGGTGATCGATGGTGGCCGATGATGGCAGCCGCCTATTTGGTGGTAGCGAAGAAGCGCGTATACGGAATGACACCCTTACAACCCACGTGGCGCGTCAATCCGGCGATCGGACCGGGCTGGTCAGAGCCGGTCGTCAGAGGCGTGCAGCGGCATGGATAAGGTGATCATTTACACTGACGGGGCATGCCGCGGCAATCCCGGGCCGGGGGGTTGGGGGGCGATCCTGAGCAAGGGTGCGCATGAAAAGGAGCTCTATGGCGCTGAGCGCGACACCACGAATAATCGTATGGAGCTGATGGCAGCAATCCGCGGCTTGGAAGCGTTGAAACGTCCATGCGAGGTCACGCTGGTGACCGATTCCATATATCTGAAAAAGGGTATCACCGAGTGGTTACCGCAGTGGCATCGCCGTGGTTGGAAAACTGCAGGGCGAAAGCCCGTCAAGAACATCGATCTCTGGCAGCGTCTGGAGCAAGCGCTCGACGGGCACCGTCTGCACTGGAAATGGATCAAGGGACACAGTGGCCATCCCGAGAACGAACGTGCCGATCAGCTCGCCAACCGGGCCGTGGATGAATTATTGAGTTAGTCAGGGTGTTGCCCGATTTCTTATTTTTAGTTCCACGCCTTTGATCAGCCCAACGGTTCCGGGGGGTCAAGATGCAGGGACCATGGCTTGGGCACTTTGGCCGAAACCAAAGTACCTCGTCGT
>JABAOD010030827.1_pt3 | contig 13029 bp, 13 predicted proteins | sample 7062151 | NCBI WGS metagenome assembly JABAOD01 (sample SAMN14538626, study PRJNA623070) | marine sediment metagenome | biome: marine biome [ENVO:00000428]; feature: marine pelagic biome [ENVO:01000023]; material: deep marine sediment [ENVO:00002113] | place: India: Gulf of Khambhat ...
TGCTCACAGCGGCCCTCTGTGTGGTCGCAGCGAGGCTATCTCATCGGGCTCACCGTTCCGACTCGGCGCGCTCAGGGGTCGACGAGGGTTCGATAGTCGGCGAAGGTGACGGGATCCGTGACGAGCACCCCGCTCGGAAGGGGGAGCGCGACCGCCAAGCCCTCCAGCTGAATCGTGACTCGATCTATCCCTGCGTCCGTCAGCGTGAGCACGATCTGGCCGACTGCGAGAATCTCTTCCCGTCCTCCGACGCCCGCAAACGCTGCTGACACGTCGACGGTGGCTTCGCCATCGTCGACGGTCAGGTCGTGCACGACGCTGTTCACCGGGATCGCGGTGCGGAGTCCGACCGACGCCTCTTGGCTGGTGGGCCCGGCGATGAGCTGCTGCAGCGCTTCATCAGGCTCGCGTGATGTGTCGCGAGGGACGGCGACCAGACCGTTTCCGTCGACGAGATAGATGACGCTCTGGGCCACGCCATTCGTAGTCGGAGTATCGGTACCTGCATCCGGGGTCACACCCGGGTCGATCGTCTCAGGCTCCGACTGGAGCGGCACGCCACACCCGGTCACCAGCAGCGCAGCCACCAGCAGCGCCCTGAGCGAGGGAGAGACGCTCTTCATCGGTCGACCCGCGGGAACTCCATGACGAAGCGGGCTCCGCCTCCGGGTGCGATCCCGGCACGGATCTCGCCGCCCTGTGCCCTGATGTGCTCGAGGGTGAGCGCCAGACCGAGGCCGCTGCCGTCACGTCCCCGTCTGCTGCGGGCCGCGGAGCCCCTTGCAAACCGCTCGAAGATGAGCTCCCGCTCTTCCGGAAGGACACCGGGTCCGGCATCGTCCACCATGATCCGCACCTTCGCCTCGTCGGCCGAGACCGTGACCTGGGTCGGACCCCCACCGTGGACGCGCGCGTTGTTGAGGACATTCGCGAGGGCGCGCTCGAGGTGTCGCTCATCGGCGAGCACGACGGCCGAACCAACCGCCGGTTCGATCACGAGGGGCACCTCGCTCAGGCCCAGACGGCCGAGCGTGCGTCGAACATGACCAGCCAGCTCGAACGGGGTTCGTTCGGTCTGGACGACGCCTGCGTCGTAGCGAGCGATCTCGAGCAGATCGGTCACGAGGGTCGTGAAGCGACTGAGATCTGCTGTCAGGAGGTCCAGCGCCTCGCGGCCCTCGCTCGACAGCTCGTCGCGGCGGCGCTCGAGCACCGACACCGACGTGGCGAGTGTGGTCAGCGGGGACCGGAGTTCGTGCGACACATCGGACGAGAACTTGGCTTCACGCTCGATGCGTTGCTCGAGGGAATGCGCCATCGCGTTGAACGAGGCGGCCAGACGAGCGAGATACCGATCAGCCGACTCGTCGAGGCGGGTCCCGAGTTCTCCAGCTGCGATCTGGGCCGCAACGGCGCTCACCTCTTCGATCGGCCGCAGGATGTTGCGAGCGATGCCCCACCCTGCCAGCGCACCGAGAGCGGTGGCCGCCGCGCCGGCGAGTATCAGACTCCGGGCCAGCGTCTCGAGCGTCGCCTCCACCTCGCGGAGCGAAAACACCTCGAAATATCCGCCCTGGCGCGCCGAGATGGGCACACCGATACCGAGGACCGGATCGCCCCGCACTGCGAACCGTTGCTGCGCTGCCGTTCCGGAGAACACGGTGTCCTTGAGCGCTTCGGGGAGATCGTCCGGCTGAACCAGGAGCGAGGCGGCGTACCACTCGCCCTCCATCGCGAGCAGCGGCCGCGACCGCGCAGGGGGTCTGAGGTTCGCCAGCACTTCGGATTGGTTGAGGCCGGCGACGTCGAGCGATGCGACCACCGCCCTGGCGTCGGCGGTCACTTGATCGAGCGCTGCGATCTCCCGGTCCTCGATGATCGTCGTTCGGACGACGACGTAGGTCACGATCCCGACGCCGAGCGACAGGGCGAAGGCCACGCCGGCGACCTGGCTCACGATCCGGCGCCGCAGGCTGCGCGGCCTGCGCCCCTTGCCCCGTCCCCTCATGCGGCCATACGAGCCGTTCATCGAGTCATCCAGGTCCGGGTATGAACTTGTAGCCGAGACCCCGCACCGTCGTCACGAAGACGGGCGAAGACGGATCAGGCTCGATCTTCTTGCGCAACCGGGCGATGTGGGCGTCGACGATGCGGCCGTCGCCGTAGTAGTCGTAGCCCCNNCGAGTTCGCAGAGCAGCAGGAACTCGGTGCGGGTGAGGGCGATCGGTTCACCTGCGCGGGTGACCGTGCCCTCCTCGACACTCATCACGAGATCGCCGAAGCGAAGCCGTGACGGCTCTGCAAACGGGACACGGGTGCGCCGCAGCAACGCGCGGATACGGGCGGACAACTCCTTCACGACGAATGGCTTGGTGACGTAGTCGTCGGCGCCTGCCTCCAGTCCCGCGACCACGTCGTGTGAGTCGTCGCGCGCCGTCACCATGATGATGGGAACGTCGCTCGTGCGGCGCAGGTGGTGGCACAGGTCGAGACCGCTCATTCCCGGCAGCATGACGTCGACCAGCACGATGTCAGGACGGTCGCTGCGGACGCGTTCGACCGCAGACTCGGCGTCCGCCACATCGTCGACGTCGTAGCCTTCGTCGCCGAGTGCGAGCCGCAGAGCAGCGCGAATCCGGTCGTCGTCCTCGACCACGAGCACCTTGGCTCGACCGCTACCGACCTCGTTGGCCACGCCACCTCCAGAGACGTCGGATCGTACAACGGCTCGTCCCTGAGCCAACACACCGGCTGTTCCGAGAAAATGACGAACGTGCGCGCGTTGTGTGCGTTTTCTTCACAGAAGCAGCACTCCACCACCATCGTCTCGTCGCATCGATGCCTGACGATGCGTACAACGTCAGGTTTGATGTCACGGAGGTCGCCCGATGGAGATCCACCTCCTGAACCTCGCACTGGTGCTGGCGGCTGCAGTCGGCGGCGGTGCCGTGGCCCGTCGAATCGGGTACCCGGCGATCCTCGGCGAGCTGCTGGCCGGCATCGTGTTCGGCCCTGCCGTCTTCGGGCTGCTCGATGCCGACGAAGCACTCTCGGTGATCGCCACGGTCGGCGTCCTCGTGATGATGCTCTATGTCGGCATGCACCTCGATCTCGGTGATCTCCGCCGATCGTCGTGGCCGGCGCTGCTCGCGGCCGTTGGTGGCTTCGTGGTCCCGGCCGGGGCCGGTTATTGGATCGCCACTGCGTTCGGGCTGTCGAGCCGCACTGCGCTCTTCGTCGCTCTCGCCATGGGACTCACCTCCTTGGCCACCAAGTCGCGAGTCCTGGTCGATCTGCGCATCCTCGACACCCGCATCGCCCACGTGATGATGGCGGGCGCCCTGATAGCCGACCTGGTGGCGCTGGTCGGTTTCTCGGCGCTGCTCGGCTCGAGCGAGTCGACGGGGTTCTCCGGGGGCGCGATCGTCCTGGTGGCCGTCAAGGCGCTCGTGTTCATCGTCGTGTCGCTGGCGGTCGGGATCCGTCTCTTCCCGATCGGTGCCGCCTACTTGGCGCGCCGAGGAAAGGTGGATCGCGGAACGCTCTTCCTCATCGTCGTCATCGTGGCTCTCGTCTACGGTGCGGCCGCCGAGCTCGCCGGTCTCCACGGCATCCTCGGAACCTTCTTCGCAGGGCTGCTGCTCCGTCCGGGTCTCTTCGAGCCGAGGGTGTATCGCGACGTGGAGCAGCTCGTGTATCGCGTGTCGGTCGGGTTCCTCGCCCCGATCTTCTTCGTCACGGCAGGCTTCCACGTCGACCTCGGTGTCGTCCGTACCGACCCACTGCTGCTCGGTGCGGTCGTCTTCGTGGCGACGGCCGGCAAGGTCGTCGGGACCGCGCTGTTCTACCTCCCGAGCCGTCGTGGCTGGCGCGAGGGTGTTGCGGTCGGTGTGGGGATGAACGGCCGTGGGGCCGTCGAGATCATCGCCGCCGAGCTGGCGCTGGAGCGTGGACTCATCGATCAGACCGTGTTCTCGGTGCTCGTGCTCATGGCGCTATTCACGACGGCGACCGTGCCGTACCTGCTCACGCGAGCGGTCGGATGGTTACGCCGACACGACCAATTGGCCCGCGCCTCGAGCAGGCAGGGTGCCATCATCATCGGCGCCGGACCGGTGGCACGCGAACTCGCCCACGAGCTGAACGGGTCGGGTTGGGTGCGCCTTGTCGACACGAACCTCGATCACTGTCGGGATGCGCGCAGGCTCGGTCTCGACGCCATCCACGGCAACGCCCTCGACGACTCGATCCTTCGGCAAGCAGGCGCCGCCGACGCCGCACGGATCATCTGCCTCACGGCCAATTCCTCGGTCAACGTTCTCGTGGCGCAGCGGTCCACCATCGACTTCGGCATACCACAGGCGTCCGTCGCACTCACCGGAGACGACGCACGTTCACTCCGTCAGACCCTCACGGATCCGATCAGGCCCATGACCGAGGTCGGGTTCGAGGTGGAGTCCTGGAACCGCAGCATGCAGCGCGGGTCCTGCCGCTTCGGGCATCTGGCGTTCCATGCGGACGACGCGCCGGATGGCGCCGGGTTTGCGGACGTCGTGCTCCTCGTCCGCCGAGGTGCAGACGTCATGATGCGATGCGAACTCGCCGAGCTGGAGGCCGGCGATGAGCTGATCGGGCTCAGCAGGCTGTCGAGAGGGCCCACATCGCATCGAGCACAGGAGTCGCCGGATCGGCTGCCGGCGTTCAGTGGAGGAGTCGGATCATGACGGCTCCGGGTGACCGCTCATGGCGCGTGGTGTGGACCGGCACGAGGGATTGCCGGGCGCTCGCCGAACTGCTCGCCGACGAGCGGGCGGTCCACGCGGGTCGGGACACCCTCACGACGCTCGTCAACACTCGTGCAAACCTGCACGTGGCGCCGCAGCTCCCGGCCGTCGAACGGTGCTCGGTCGCAGTACCGCACGACGTGGATCTCGACGCCGTCGATCAGGTCGTGGCCACCGTCGGCGGTGGTCCCCACTCGTCGCTCGCCGCTGCCACGGCAGCTCGCGTTGCACAGCGACTCGGCGTCCCGGGCCGCATCGTCACCGGTTTTCGGCGCCCCGATCAGCGCCCGGCAGCCGAGCGCGCACTGTCACAGGTCGCGGCTCTCGGCATCGATCTGCCCATGGAGGCAGTCGCTGCATCGCATCCGACCGATCTCGTGGAATCGTTGCCGGCGGGCGCCATGGTCGTGGTGGGCGCACCGGGTGGGTCATGGTTCCAGCGGCAGTTCTTCGGACCCGGGGTGCGTCTCAGAGTCGGCGCACCCGGCGGAGTCGTCGTTGTCCGCCAGGACGTGATGCGGGTGTATCAGGTCATGAGCGCTGCCCGGGCGGTCGGTGGTCACATGCGGGTGCGAAGCGTGCTCGAGCTGACGAGCGATCGGGTCGTGCTCGTGGCAGACCACGGTCGTCTCGTCGGATCGGTACAACGCAACCGCCTTCAGTCGCATCCATCTCACGTCGAGATCGGTGCCCTCGCCGATCCTCCGGTTGCCGTTGCCGCCGATGAGCCGATCGAACAGATCCTGCTCGTGCTCGACGAGCACGACGGTGGCCCCGTTGGTGTCGTAGCCACCAACGGTCAACTCATCGGATCCGTGTCCGCCCTGGAACTCGAAGAAGTAGTCCGTCACCGGAAGGAGGAAGCGTCATGACACAAACCACGTGGGCACCGAGCCGGGTCATGAAGCTCCCGGTCCGCACCAGGACGGCGCGTCCTGTCCCCTCCGACGGATCGCTTCCGAGTCATCGTTGGTGGCGAATCGGCTGGCAGGAGGACGGCGACGGCGCGTCGGTGATCGGGCTCGTGGGGTGTCGGTCGTCGGTCGTCTGGCGAGGAAGCGTTGCTGTGGTCCCGTGCGCCCTCACCGGGGGCGAAAGCGGGGTGTGTCCCTGTGGGCTGCACGCCGCTGCCGATGCAACCGAGGCGGCGCGTGCGCTCGGATCGCTGGTCGTCGGCGGTTGCGTCCGCAGGCTCGAGACGGCGATCGCGGCCGATGGCGCAGACATCGTGGTGGCTGCGATCGAGGGGCCGCTCCGGGTCATGGCTTGGTGTGGCGGGCTCCAGAACGGCTTCACGGTCGAGCGCTGCGAGCGAAACCCACGGTGGGTGGTCCGAGACGCCGGTCTCGCGGTGGTGCTGTGCACTCGGCACCTCCTGCGATCACCTGGTCGGCTTCGCTTCGATGCTGTCCCGTTCAATCGGTTCCTTGGTCGGATGGTGGGCGAGCTCGAGCGCTATGGAGTCGAGGTGCGCACCGGAGAAGTCCAGCCCGAGCAGCCGCACCCGGTGGGCCTTCCCGCCTGCGACCTCGCAGCGCTGTAGCCGTCGCCGGTCATCGACCGGCCTCGCGGACGGCTTCGCGTTGTCGCCGGGCCTGTGCCTCGACGATGGCCATGAACAGCTCGAGCCGTGCGTCGACACTCTCGAGCGCGTAGAGAAACCCGATGCGGTCGGCGGGATCGATCGTCGCATCGAGATCGGGGAGCAGCCCCCGCAACGCCATCTCGACGGCCACCAAATACTCCAGGTCGTCGAGCATTCGCTGTTTCCACGCGTTGTGCGATTCCAGTGCTGTCGGGTCACGCCGACCGGCCTCGGCCGAGGCATGCCGCAGCACTTGCGACACGACGAAGCTCGCACCGTCGTCGAACGGACCGGGGAGGAGAGCGACTCCGGAGGACGCGAGGAACCCCAGCACGTCGACCGCGGCCAGGCGCTCGGCGGATGCGTCGTCGGCCTGCTCGATGCGGATCTCCCTGTCGGTGTAGGCCAAGGCGAACGTCAAGGCTCCCAGCTCGTCCGCAGCGGCGAAGAGCCGATCTTCGCCTGCGGCTCCGGCATCGGAAATCGTCTCCCGAACGAAGCCCCCGTATCCGACGACGAGGAGCTGGTTGAACCCAACGATGTCACGGGCGGCGAGGCGGATGATGCGTCTCGCCCCGGCCGGATCGAGCTCGAGCCCGGGCCGTGAGTCGGTCGCGACGACGGGTCCGGTGACGGCGAGGGAGAACGCCAGATCGGCGATGTGGCTGGCGGCAACCGCACCGACCGCACGCCGAAGCCCGGTGGGCACCGTCGTTGTCGGGTCGGCTGCGTGCTCGAGCACCCGGCGCCGGATGGTGTCGGTGGCGATGGGGTCGATTCCGTCGCCGTTGGCGTCGATGTCGATCAGGAGCCGGCCCAGGGCGCGCCCGTGATCGAACCGCCAGTCGGTGCCGAGAAGAAGCTCGAGGGTGGCAGCATCGGAGAGCAGCGAGATCGCCAGCGGAAGGTGCTGCCGCAGCGCATCGAGCAGCACTGCCCGCTGATCGGCTACGTCCGGACCGACGTGGTGCCACATGCTCGAGCCGGGGGCCAGCAGGCGACGGAGCCCGGGAGCAGCGGCCAGGTCGGGCGGTACCGGCTCCGCGAAACCGACCGTCGTCACGACGAGGGTGATGAACTCGGGCTCGATTCGGTCTGCCCGCAAGAGCTGAGCGGCCCCTGCCTCCCCATGACCGAACAAGGTGGCGATCTCGTCGGGGCCCCACGCGAGGCCGCCACGGGTCGCTGCAGCAAATGCTCTCGCCAGCGCATCGAGCGCGGCGTGGTCGAAACGCTGGACCGGCGCAGATGCGAGCAGGCCCACCAGCCGAGCCGCACCGGTCGGCCCGAGGTCTGCAAAGACCCGGGCCATGGCCGAGTCGAACCACGGCTCTGCCATGGACGCGTCATGCAAGGCGATGGTCTCACCGAGCTGTGCAGGATCGCCGTCCTGGAGCGCTGCCCGCAAGGACGCGATCGCAACGCCGGCCTGTCGGTCGACGACATGGTCGAAATGCGTCCCGATGTCGTCGTCGACGCAACCGGTGTAGGGAGCATCGACGACAGCCGTCGCCTGTGCGAGGGTGTGGCGCCAGACCGACCCCGGGAGACCGGTCGCCCACACCGCGACCTCCTGGGCGGCCTCGACGAGCCCGGCCCTTCGCTGCAGGTCATGGGCGGCCTCCTCCAGCCAGCCGGCGATCGAGGTCAGATGGAAGGCAGTGGCGTCGGCCACCGCATGACGATCCTGGCGCTCGAGAGTGTCGAGCGCGATGGCCGCCTGGCGCGTCAGCAACGGGGCGAGATCGTCGTCCATCTGGCGGGCGAGTGCACGGAGAAGTGTCGGGTCGGCTCCGCTGAACGGCATGTGCGGACCGTACGCGCCGTTGGGCGAGGGTTCAACGGGTGCATTCTGCGCCCGATTCGACCCGTCACCTCAGCTCTTGCCGAAGACCGGTATGGCTCCGCCGTTGATGACGGCACTGGCCGGCGAAGCGAGATAGTCGATCACCGCTGCGATCTCTTCGGGCTTCGGCCAGTTGACGTAGTCGGCGTAGGCGAAGGCGGCCCGGGTGGCCGCAGTATCGATCACCGCGGGCAGCACGACGTTCGATGTGATGTCGGTGTCGTCGAGCTCCTGGGCGACGGTCTTCATGAGAGCCACGACGCCGGCCTTGGCCATGTTGAAGGCGCCCTGGCCCTCCGGTGTCTCGATGGCGGATCGCGAGCCGACGGCGATCAACCTGCCCCAGTCGGCGTGGCGCATGTAGGGGATGGCGGCACGGACCGCATTGAACGAGGAGCGCAGGTTGAGGTCGAGCATGCGGTCGAAGCGGACGTCGTCGGTCTCCGCGATGTCGCGTCCCCCGGCCCAGCCTCCGACGAGGGCCGCCATCACGTTGATGGGGCCGAACGTGTCGTAGGCGTCTTTCATGAACGCTTCCGTCGCTTCGGTGTCGGTGCAGTCGACGCGGCGCAGCATGAGCTGATCCGAGTCCAGGTCCATCTCGTCTTCGAGGGCCGTCGCCTCCTCCGGGATGAGGTACGTGATGGCCATGTTGAAGTCACGGCGGGCGAGCATCGGCGCGAGTGTTCTGCCGAGCGCTCCGGTCCCCCCGGTGATCACGGCTACGGGTCGTTCCATGAGCGCCAGCCTAGCTCCAGGCCTGTTCGATCGAGCGCCCCTCCGCTACGGCGTGAGACGCTTGAACGCCTCGGCCAGCTCGAACGGGCTGTCCTCGGCGGCGCGTGCCGCCATGGCCCGGAGCCGGTCCACGAATGCGGTCCGGGCGTCGTCTCGATCCACCGCATCTCCCATCGTGGTGGTCGACTGGCTGGAGTGCTCGAGCAGCGCCGCGACCTTCGCATCGAGCCACGCCGTGATGTCCTCACGATGGTCCGGGGCATCGGCCGACCAGAGCAGCATCGCCGATGGGCGGTGGGCTTCCACGTCTTGGTCCGGGAAGAAGAGGTGGTCCCGCGCCGCCACCACGCCGTCGACGGCAGCCATGCCGGTGGCCCTGTGATCGGGGTGGAGCTGATACCGCTGCCAGGGATCGTGAGAGAGCAGCACGTCCGGTCGGTGGCGACGGATCTGGAGGCACATCTCCGCACGCAGCGCCATCGAGTACTCGAGTTCTCCGTCGGTGCGCTCGAGCATCACGACCTGCGCCGCACCGAGGCGAGCCGCCGCCTCCTCCTGCTCACGGCGCCGGGTCGTGGCCAGCGCCTGCGGTGCGACCGTTCGATCCCACGTGCCCTTGGAGCCGTCGGTCACGATCACCATCGTGACGTGTGCGCCGCCCGCAGCCCACTTTGCGAGCGAGCCGCCACAGCCGAATTCGATGTCGTCGGGATGCGCTCCGATGGCGAGCACCCGCGCCGGTGCCAGGTCGCCCGTCGGTGCCGTCTCGAGGTCGGGATACAGGTTCGTGGTCATGTCGCCATCGCCGCCTCGTCGTCCAGCAATGCTGCGAGCCAGCGACCGGCGTCGAGTCGGCGAGCCACCTCGAGGTCGCGGGCCGTGTCGAGGTCGAGGGCGAGCCCGGGCGAGACGACGACCATTGCGGACGGAAGTGCCGCCCGATGTCGCCGGAAGCTCCCCGGGCCGTAGGAGAACCCGAAGGGTCCCGAAGACTTGATGAGGTTGGTGCCACCGTCGTGCGCAGGCGCGAGTGCGGGGCCAGGGGTGGCGAGCGCCATCGTCAGCTCGCGGCTCGACAACAGTGGGAGGTCTGCGTGGACGACGGCCCAGGCATCCGCCGCCGCGGCGGCGACGGCGCCGGCCGCGCCGTCGAGGCCCCCTCCCGCGGGCTCCTCGAGCACTTGGAAACCGAGGCGATCGGCCCACGCCGCCACTCCGTCGTCGCCCGTGACGATGCGGACGTCGGCGCCGGTCTCGGCGGCGCAGCGAGCCGTGCGGGCTGCGATGGCCTTGCCCAACCGCCGTCGGCTTCCCGAATCGAGGACGGCGCCCAGACGTGCTTTGGCCACTGTGAACGGCTTGACCGGGATGCCGACGAGCAGGCTCACGACTCGTAGCCGTCGGGTGTCCCGGCGAGGACCTCGTCGAGCGAGCGGGCGCCGACCTTCACCGAGTCGTCCCACTCGGCGAGTTGGACGAGCATCCCGTGCGAAGACCTGGGGTGGATGAACGCCTCCTTCCAACTGGCTCGATCGAGGTCGGCGCCGACGATGCGGTAGCCGTTCGCCTCGACGACGCCGATGGCGGCACCGAGATCGGTCACCTTGAGGGTGATGTGATGCATGCCCTCGCCTCGTGTGGCGAGGAATCGCACCAGAAAGTGGTCGGGTCCCGCATCCGGGAGGGGGGAGAGCAGCTCGATGGTTCCGCCACCCGGGAGCACGAACTGGACCCATCTGAACAACTTCGTCGTTTCGTCGCCCCCGCTGCGGAAGACGGCTCCCAGCGATTCGGTGAGCCGGGCGGCCGATGCGATGTCGGCGACCGCCACCGCCACGTGGTCGAGTCGCTCCACCAGGTCACCCAGGTCGCTGCGTATCGAGTCGCTCATGGGGCGGGATCCTACGCACGCCGAGAGCACTGCGGACGCAGGGCGATTGTCGTGATCTGGGTAAGCTCGGCTCGAACGAGAGGGAGGATGCCCGGTCCGGCTCCGGATCGGNNCGGGAGTCCACCATGGCCCGCAAGACGAAGATCATTGCGACGCTCGGCCCTGCCGTGGCCAGCTATGAGGGCATCACTCGCCTCATCGAGGCCGGGATGAACTGCGCCCGACTCAACTTCTCCCACGGCAGCCACGAGATGCACCGGCAGTTCCACCGCTGGGTCCGCCAGGCCTCCGAGGAGCTCGGCGTTCCCGTGGCGATCCTGCAGGACATCCAGGGTCCGCGCATCCGAGTCGGCACGTTCCCTGGCGGCTCCTGCGTGTTGACCGAGGGAGACGAGCTCACGCTCCTCGATGGGGCCGGTGAGGGCGTCGGGGGGATCCTCCACATCGAGAATCTCGCCAAAGCCCGCCTGGAGAGGGGCAGCCCCATCCTCATGTCGGATGGCCTCATCATCCTCGAAGCGCTCGTCGTCGGAGGCGAGTCGGTGCGGGCCAGGGTCGTCGAAGGGGGCGTGCTACGCGATCACAAGGGCGTCGCGTTCCCCGGCACGGCCATCGACGTGCCCGCGGTCACCAAGAAGGACAAGCGGGATCTCGAACTGGGCGAGGAGCTCGGCGTCGACTACGTGGCGGCGTCGTTCGTGAAGCACGGTGACGACATCGCCGAGATCAAGGAACTCGTCTCCGGCACGCCCATCATCGCCAAGATCGAATCCGCCATCGGGTACGAGAACCTCGACGGCATCCTGGACGAGGCGCAAGGGGCGATGGTGGCCCGCGGCGATCTCGGCGTGGAGCTGAATTTCCAGAGCGTGCCGAGGGCCCAGAAAGACATCCTGCGCCGCGCCAACGCCAGGGCCCGCATCTCCATCACCGCCACCGAGATGTTGGAGTCCATGACGGCTTCGCCGCGTCCGACCCGCGCCGAGGTGACGGACGTGACGAACGCGGTGCTCGACGGCTCGGATGCCGTGATGCTCTCGGCGGAGACCGCGGTCGGGAAGTTCCCGTACGGCGCCGTCGAGGCGATGGGTCGCATCTGTGAGGAGGCCGAGGCCTCGCCTGAGTTCGGCCGCGGCCCCGAGATCGAGTTCATCGTCGACGAGGCCCGGTTCGCCTCTGCGACCGCACAGGCTTGTGTCGATGCCGCCGACAACCTGGGGCTGACGGCGATCGTCGCCTTCACGGAGTTCGGGGGGACGGCTCGTCTCATCTCGAAGTATCGCCCCAAGGCCATGATCCACGCCTTCACCCCGATCGCCGCCACCCGCAGCCGAATGGCGCTCTACTCAGGGGTCGTCCCGCTGGAGTTCGGCCGGGTCGGATCGACGGACGAGATGATCGCCCACGCCGAGCAGTATCTCCTCGACATGGGCGTCGTCGACAAGGGCGAGGGTGTCGTCATGGCGGCCGGGATCCCGCCGAACCAGTCTCGCGCCACGAACCTCATGAAGCTCCACTCGGTCGGCTCGACCACGGTGGGGATCCCGGGAGCCTGATCCCTCCGGCTACCATCCCACCGATTCTCGAGCAGCTCTGGAGGACCGGCATCGTGGGACAGCTCATCAACGTCGCATCGTCGGTGGTCGACGACGTCGCCGTCTTCGACACCGATCGCAGCATCGCCGGACAGGACGGCGCAGCGTACGACCGGTCCACGGACACGGCTGATGGCACGTTCCCGGGCGAGCTGGCCGGGAAGCTCCTCGACGCCGATCCGGTGCTGGATCACGTCTGGGTCGCTTCCAACCAGGTCGTGGCGCGGCGCCCGGGGGGTTGGGACGAGGCTTCGCTGGGTGCTGCCGAGAAAGTCGTGAGCGAGCTCTTCAGGTTCTACGGCACCGACTGAGGCCGCTCACTCCTCGGGTGGAGCCTCGCCGATCCGGAGTGTGATCGTCTCTCCCGCGTCACGGAACTTGCCCGCCTGCGGCGACTGCCGGGCGACGAGACCGTCGAGGAATTGACCGGTGGAGACCGGTGCCCCCTTGACCACGACGAAGCCCAGGGCCTCGAGCTGGGCCTTGGCGTCGGCGAACTTGAGCCCGATGACATCGGGGATCTCGATCGGACACTCCAGCTCGTTCTCCTCGATCATGCACGGGTGCACCTCGATGATCTCGTTGCGCGG
>JABAOD010018641.1_pt2 | contig 13028 bp, 16 predicted proteins | sample 7062151 | NCBI WGS metagenome assembly JABAOD01 (sample SAMN14538626, study PRJNA623070) | marine sediment metagenome | biome: marine biome [ENVO:00000428]; feature: marine pelagic biome [ENVO:01000023]; material: deep marine sediment [ENVO:00002113] | place: India: Gulf of Khambhat ...
GCATTGTGGCAGAAAGCGCAACGCCGAGGGAGTCTCCCCTTCGCGTTGTGCTGCTTCAAGGGCTTCTGAAGGGAGACAAGATGGATTACCTCATCCAGAAGACGACAGAGATGGGGGTGGCCGAGATTGTCCTCCTGTTGACCAGGCGGACGGTGGCTGAGGGACTGGGCAAGGTGGTCCGGTGGGAACGGATTGCCATTGAGGCGGCGGAGCAATCAGGTCGGTTGCGTGTCCCAAAACTCACCGGACCGCTCCCCCTTGAGCAACATGTGGTCGGGCCGAGCCGCACTGCCGCTTTTGTGTTTTGGGAGAGCGAGCGGGTGGGGACGTTCGCCACACTCTTGGAGCAGACTCCCCTCCCGGATGAGGTCAAGATCCTGGTGGGTCCGGAGGGAGGGCTGGAGACGGACGAGGTAACCTTCTTGAAAAAGGCGGGCTTTGTGCCCGTTTCCCTCGGGCCCAGGACCCTGCGGGCGGAGACCGCTGCAATAGCGGCTCTCAGTATCCTTCAGTATCGCTGGGGTGACCTTCGCTGAGTCCCCGGAAGTCGCTGGTGATTGGCTGTCCGCTGAGCGGGTTGACTCGGGTGCGGGATTCTGATACTTCTCAAATCGCCCGGCAGGGCGGTGCCTCTTGTTCACCCGGTCTTTTGAACCTTTCAGCAATGCAGTTATACCTTATTGACGGAACGTCCTACATCTATCGAGCCTTCTATGCCCTTCCACCCTTGAGCAATTCTCGGGGGCTCCCGACCGGAGCGATCTACGGCTTTACCAATATGTTCTTGAAGGTCATGCGGGAGCGGGCTCCGGAACATGCGGCCGCAGTGTTTGATGCTGGAGGGGAGACGGAGCGTCACCGAGAGTATGAGGCCTACAAGGCGCAGCGTCCGCCCATACCCGATGCCCTTGCCTCGCAGATCCCGTATGTCTACCAGGTTGTGGAGGCCCTCAATGTTCCGACCCTGATGGAGGAGGGTTACGAGGCGGACGACATTATTGGGACGGTTGCAACTCGAGCGGTTGGTGATGGCTTTCAGGTGACTATCGTTTCGGGTGACAAGGATCTGTTCCAGCTCGTGGGGCCTGCCGTCCAGGTGTACGATCCCATGCGCGACAAGATCTATCGCGTTGAGGACGTGGAGGGTCGGTATGGGGTGCCGCCTCGCGCAATGGTGGACCTGATGAGTCTCACGGGGGACGCCGTTGACAACATCCCGGGAGTGCCGGGAGTGGGGGAGAAAACGGCCAGCTCCTTGATTCAAGAATTTGGGACGGTGGAGAATCTCCTGCAGTCTCTGGATCAGGTCAAGCGGCAAAAGCTGCGCGAGGCCCTCAAGACCCATGCCGAGCAGATCCGGGCGAACCGAGCTCTTGTCACTATCCGGACCGACCTTCCCTTTTCAGTCACGGCGGAGGCCTTACGACGCCAGCCCCCCGATTGGGAACGACTTCGGGTGTTATTCCAGGAGCTCGAGTTTACTCGGTTGCTCACCAATCTCGAGGGTCCTGCGCGAGGGATGCTCTGATCGTATGATGCTTGTGGGGCTCACGGGGGGGATTGCGACCGGCAAGAGTACCGTCGCCCGGATGTTTGCGGAGCGGGGGGCTGCGGTCCTCGATGCTGATGAGATGGTCCGAGAATTGCAGAACCCAGGCACATCAGTCTATGAAGCCATTGTCGAGGCCTTCGGTACCCTGATTCTGAAAGACGACGGCACGATCGATCGTAAGTTCCTAGGCGAGATCGTCTTTCGTGATGAGAAGGGACGGAGGCAACTTGAAACCATCGTTCACCCTGCCCTCGTTGCCGCGGTCCAACAGCGGGTGGCTCAACTTCGGACACAAGGGGTCTCCATATGCGTGGTGGAGCTCCCCCTGCTCATCGAGGCCGAGTCTGAGCGTCGGTTCGATTCCGTGGTCGTCGTCACCGCCCCACAGGAGGTGCAGGTGGGGCGCCTCATGGCAGACCGGGGCCTGACCCGGGAAGAGGCTTTGGCTCGTATTCGCAGCCAGATGCCTCTTTCAGAGAAGGTCAAGCGGGCTCATTTCGTTATCGAGAATGGAGGGGATCTTTGGGAAACGGAGCAAAGGGTGCAGGAGATATACGAGGTGCTGTTCCAAACTGGCTCAAAAAAAACTTGACAAGCCCTGAGGGGCTCTTTAGCATAGCATTAGACATTCCGGATGTAGATATCTCCTCAGCACTCTCAAGTAAGTTCCTCCACTGTTCTCCAGCTGTTCTGATCTGCCTTGGGAGATTCCCTGTATCGGGTGCTGTCCGCAAACGGAGAATTTCATCCCGCCCCCACACTCTATCCTGGGCGACCGCGCCTCGTCCTGCATNNTCAGGGGCTAAATTGAGAGGGTACAAGAGCTGAGGCATTGTTGTAAGTCCCGCGACCGGACGGAGAAGGAGAAAGAGAAAGCGCCATGTCACCTCAACGCCATGCGGCCGATGCCGCCAAAGAAGTGACCAAAGAGGGGAAAGAGACAAGAGAGACGAAAGCCGTAGCCCGGGATGCGGTCAAGGACACGCCCCGCGAAGGTCTGATGAATTTGGCGGAGTTGACGGAAAAGACGATCCCCGAACTCACCGCCATCGCTCGCTCCCTCGGCTTGGTCGGCGCTAGCGCCCTACGGAAGCAGGAACTCATCTTCAAGATTCTGGAGGCCCAGGCAGAGAAGAACGGGCTCATCTTTGCCGAGGGAGTCCTGGAAGTCCTCCCGGATGGCTTTGGCTTCCTCCGGGCGCCCGACTACAACTATCTTCCGGGCCCCGACGACATCTACGTCTCCCCGTCCCAGATCCGGCGCTTCGACCTGCGGACCGGCGACACCGTCTCGGGGCAGGTCCGGCCGCCGAAGGAGGGGGAGCGCTATTTCGCGCTGCTCAAGGTGGAGGCAGTCAACTTTGAAAACCCCGAGGTGATCAAAGACAAGACCCTGTTCGACAACCTCACTCCTCTCTTTCCCAACGAGCGGATCGGCCTCGAAACCACGGGTGATGAGATCAATATGCGGGTCATGAATTTGATTACGCCCATCGGGAAGGGGCAGCGGGGATTGATCGTGGCGCAGCCCCGGACCGGGAAGACGATCCTCCTGCAAAAGATTGCGAACAGCATCACCAAGAATCACCCTGAGGTCTTTCTCATCGTGCTCCTGATCGATGAGCGTCCGGAAGAGGTGACCGATTTTCAGCGGTCGGTGAAGGCGGAGGTGATTAGCTCGACCTTTGATGAGCCGGCCAGTCGCCACGTCCAGGTGGCGGAGATGGTTTTGGAAAAGGCCAGGCGTCTCGTGGAGCACAGGCGGGATGTGGTCATCCTGCTCGACTCGATCACCCGACTCGCCCGCGCGTATAATGCGGTCTGTCCGCCGAGCGGCAAGGTGCTCTCGGGAGGAATCGACGCCAACGCCCTGCAGCGCCCCAAGCGCTTCTTCGGGGCGGCCCGGAACATCGAGGAGGGGGGATCTCTCACCATCATCGCGACGGCCTTGGTCGATACCGGTAGTCGGATGGACGATGTGATCTTTGAAGAGTTTAAGGGCACCGGGAATATGGAGCTTCACCTGGACCGACGTCTGGTGGACAAGCGGATGTTTCCTGCCATCGACATCTTCCGGTCCGGGACCCGCAAGGAGGAGCTACTCCTGACCCAAGAGGAGCTGAACCGGATGTGGGTCCTCCGGAAGGTCCTGGCCACCATGGGGGTCGTGGAGGCGATGGAGCTCCTCCAGGGGAAACTGTCCGAGACCAAAGACAACGCGGACTTTCTACGTTCCATGAACGCCTAGACAGGTGCGCAGTTGCGCGGACAAAAGCAGCCGGAAGGCTGCTTTTTCGTTGCCGCGGAGGCCCAGCGTGCTACAATGAGCACGGGTGAGGGGCGTTCGGCATCGTGTGCACCCTGGATGGGAGAAACCGAGATGAAAAAAGGCATCCATCCTGAGTACGTCGATTGTGCCATTACCTGCGCGTGCGGCGAGGTGATGCATACCCGTTCGGTCGTGCCGAAGATCCGGGTGGAAATTTGCTCCAAGTGCCATCCCTTCTTTACTGGACGTCAGAAGCTCGTGGATAGCGAGGGGCGGGTGGAGCGATTTCAGCGAAGATATCGCCGCAAGGCGGATTCGGGTTCATAATTCACGGATTACCGAGTGGGGGTGAAGGACCTGTCGGTGACCGGTGAAGTGTGAACGAGCTCGAATGTTGACCTGGCTCGACAAGTTGCGGGAAATCGAGGAGCGGTACGAGGACTTGAGCCAGAAGCTTGCCGATCCCGCCGTTTTGCAGGATCCCAACACCTATCAGCGCCACGCCAAGGCCCACGCCGATCTCCATCCCATCGTGGAAAAATATCGGGTTTACCAGCGACTGATTCATGAACAGGAGGAGGCGACGGCCCTCCTTGCGGAGACGACCGATCCGGAGATGGGGGCGTTAGCCGAGGCCGAACTCAAAGCGCTGAGGGGTCGGCGAGACGTCCTGGAGCATGAGCTGCACGGGATGCTTATTCCCAAGGACCCGGCGGACGAGAAGGGCGTGATTATAGAGATCAGAGCCGGGGCCGGCGGCAATGAGGCGGCGTTGTTCGCCGCCGATCTTCTTCGGATGTATTCCCGGTATGCGGAGTCTGCCAGCTATAAAGTGGAGATGCTCTCGGCCCATCCCACGGGAATCGGGGGGATGAAAGAGGTCATTTTGGCGATTGAGGGGAAGGGGGCCTTCGGAAAGCTCCGACACGAGAGTGGCGTCCATCGTGTCCAGCGGGTGCCGGTGACCGAGGCCAGCGGTCGAATTCACACCTCGACGGTGACGGTAGCGGTCCTGGCCGAGGCGGAGGAGGTGGATGTTCAGATCGACCCGAAGGATCTCCAGATCGACGTCTTCCGGGCGAGCGGTGCCGGGGGGCAGCATGTGAATGTGACTGACTCGGCGGTGCGGATCACCCACCTCCCGACAGGCCTGGTGGTGTCTTGTCAGGACGAACGGTCACAGCACAAAAACAAGGCCAAGGCCCTCAAGGTCCTCCGGGCGCGTCTTTTGGAGCAAGCCCGGGCCGAGCAGGAGCGGGAGATCGCCGACGCCAGGCGGCAGCAGGTAGGGACGGGGGATCGAAGCGAGCGGATCCGGACGTACAACTTTTCCCAGGGCCGGGTGACCGATCATCGCATCGGGTTAACCCTCTATAATCTTCCAGAAGTGCTCAGTGGCAACCTCCAAGAGTTGACGCAGGCCCTCATGGCCCATTACGAGGCGGAGCGACTCAAGGCCTCATCAGCATCATGAACCCCAGTAGGGAGAAGTGCAGTGGGACTGTTGGTCAAGGAAAAAGTAGTCCTCACCCCGCGGGGTCCATCTATTGGCGAGACGATAGTGTGGGCGACTGCGCTCCTGCAATCTGCCAGGGTGGATACTCCTCGGCTGGACGCCGAATGTCTCTTGGCTTCTCTCATTGGCTGTGACCGCCTCCACCTCTATGCCGCTCCTCAAGAACTGTTGTCTTTTCCGGTTCTTGAAGCATACAGGACCCTTGTCGCCCGGCGGCAGGCCCGCGAGCCATTGGCTTATCTCACCGGAACGAAGGAATTCTGGTCCCTGTCCCTCAAGGTGAACCCTGTCGTCCTCATCCCCCGGCCCGAGACCGAGATCCTGGTGGAGACGGCTCTCGCGCGACTGGCTGAGGAGGAGGCGCCCGTGATCGCGGATATCGGGAGCGGCTCCGGGGCGATTGCCGTGGCGATGGCGAAGCAGCTCCCACGCGCGAAGATCTATNNCATCGAGGTGGGCAGGGAAAATGCCAAGAGTCACGGCGTCCTCCAGCAGATCTCCTTCCTCCAAGGAGATCTACTACATCCGCTCTTCGCCCGGGGCCTTGGCGGCCAGTTCGACCTTATCGTAAGCAACCCACCTTACGTCGCGACGGGAGATCTGCCAACATTGCCCCCCGAGGTACGCTACGAACCCGTGGAGGCTTTGGATGGGGGACAGGACGGCCTCACCTTTCACCGGCGAATCATCAGTGGGGCTTCGGTTTTGCTCCGACCAGCCGGATGGTTGGCCCTGGAGATGACAGTGGGGCAGGGACACTCGCTCAACAGGCTTTTTCGGGATCAGGGGGTCTTCTCGGATGTAGCGGTCGTCCCCGATTTGAGCGGAAGGCAGCGGGTGATCATTGCCCGCTGCACGGGTCGACGGTTGTGGAAGGCAGAGGTCAGGGAGAAGGCTTTCCCCCCGAACGAGATGGTCAAAGGATCGAACGGAGCGTGAGATGGATCGGTTGGTGATTCGAGGTGGGAAGCCGTTGTGCGGCAGCGCGTCGGTGAGCGGGGCAAAAAATGCTGCCCTTCCCGCTATGGCGGCGGTCCTACTCACTTCTGAAGAGCTGAGGTTCGAGAATGTCCCGTCGCTCCGGGATGTGGCGACGATCGAGAGGCTACTCATGTTCATGGGAGTGGAGTCGCGCCAAGTGGCTCCGGGGACCGCGAGTCTCACCTCACGGGCGATTCAACGGTTCGAGGTTCCGTACGATCTCGTACGGACCATGCGGGCCTCAGTCTTGGTGCTGGGTCCGCTCCTCGCCAGATTTGGCAAAGCCCGGGTGTCGCTCCCGGGCGGGTGTGCCATTGGACCCCGACCCATCAACCTGCATTTGACCGGGCTGCAGGAGATGGGGGCGGAGATCGACCTGGTGGATGGATACGTGGTGGCCAAGGCCCCTCGCCTGACTGGGACCCGCGTTCGCTTTGAAACGGTCACGGTGACGGGCACGGAAAATCTCATGATGGCGGCGACGTTAGCCAAGGGGACGACAGTCCTCGAAAATGCCGCCTGCGAGCCAGAAGTCGAGGACTTAGCTCGCCTCCTTCAAGGGATGGGGGCTCGGGTCCAAGGGGCTGGAACCTCCACCATCACCATTGAGGGGGTCGAGGAACTTAAGGGTGCCTCGCACCGGATTATCCCGGATCGGATTGAGGCAGGGACCTTGGCGGTGGCAGCGGCCATTACCCAGGGCGATGTCGTGATTCAGGGGTGCGTTCCCGAACACTTTGAAGCGGTGACGGCAAAACTTGAGGAGGCGGGAGCGGCCGTGGCGCTCGACGAGGGGGGACTGCGGATACGAATGGCGAACCGCCCTCGGCCGGTGGATATTACCACCGCCCCCTTCCCCGGCTTCGCGACCGATATGCAAGCCCAGATCATGGCCCTGATGGCGGTTGCCAAAGGCAAGTCTGCTATCACAGAGACGGTCTTTGAGAATCGCTTTATGCACGTTCCTGAGCTCTTGCGGATGGGAGCCGATATTACGGTTGGGGGCCGGACGGCCGTGGTCCGGGGTGTTTCCCTTCTCCGAGGAGCCCCCGTGATGGCGACCGACCTCCGCGCGAGTGCCTCCTTAGTCTTGGCAGGACTCCAGGCGCGCGGGGAGACCGTGGTTCATCGCATCTATCACCTGGATCGGGGCTACGAACAATTAGAGGCGAAGATTCGCTCCCTGGGGGGGGAAATCCAGCGGGTGGAGGGCTGAATGCGACAGGGACAGATTGCGATCGCCCTTCCAAAAGGACGACTCCTCTCAGACACCCTTAAGCTCTTCGAGGCGACCGGGATCCACGGACTGGAGGGGTTGACGGAGTCCCGGCGCCTCCTGTGCGAAGACGTGACCGGGGCATACCGCTTCCTGGTCCTCCGCGCGGTCGACATTCCCACGTATGTAGAGTACGGGGCGACCGATGTGGGCGTGGTGGGAAAGGATATCCTTCTCGAGCAGGACCGGGATGTCTACGAACCCCTAGACCTCAAATTTGGAACATGCCGTCTGGTGGTAGCTCAGCCGAAGAAGCCCGAGAATCGAGGGAGACCTATGGGTTTCTCTTCCCTCCGGGTGGCGACGAAGTATCCGAAATTGACCGAACGGTACTTCACCGATCAGGGAATGCAGGTGGAGATCATTCACCTTTCGGGCTCCATCGAGCTGGCACCGCTGGGAGGGCTTTGCGAGCGGATCGTGGATCTGGTCACGACGGGGCGGACCTTGCAGGAGAACGGGTTAGAGGAGACGGAACAGATTGTCACCTCGACGGCTCGGCTCATTGTGAACCGGGCGGCCCTGAAGACCAAGTACCGGCAAGTCCGTGAGCTGATTGATCGACTGACGGTCGTCGTTCAGGGAGGGGGAGCATGATTCGACTCCTCCACGCGGAGGGGGACGAAGGGGTTGCCTTTTTGAGAGAGCTCGCCCTGCGCCGGGCTACCGCTTCCGCCGAGGCAGAGGAGGCGGTTCGCCCCATCCTCACCGGGGTACGGGAGGAGGGGGATCCGGCGCTTTTGAAGTACGTGCAGCGTTTCGNNGGTCACGTCGGGAGAGGTGGAGCGGGCTTTTGACCATCTCGCTCCCGAGACGATCGAGGCCTTGCGACTGGCTGCAGGGAGGATTGAAACGTTTCACCGCCGGCAGCTCCCCGACTCTTGGTTTGTCACCGAAGAGGGAGCGGTCCTCGGCCAGCTCTGCCGGCCGCTGGAGGCGGTCGGGATCTACATTCCCGGGGGAAAGGCGGTCTATCCGTCCACCGTCTTGATGAACGGCATCCCCGCTGCGGTCGCGGGGGTCAAGCGGACGGTGATGTGTACCCCCGTCGCTTCCGATCTCATGGTGCATCCGGGGGTTCTCGTGGCCGCCTCGCTGGCGGGGATTACGGAGATTTACAAAGTGGGCGGGGCGCAGGCGATCGCGGCTTTGGCGCATGGCACGGCTTCCATCCCGAGGGTGGACAAGATCGTGGGTCCAGGCAACATCTATGTGGCGACCGCCAAGCGGCTGGTGGCCGGGGTCGTGGGCATCGACACAATTGCTGGACCGACCGAAGTCGTTGTCGTAGCAGACGAAGCCGCGGAGCCCACGTATGTGGCTGCGGATCTCCTCGCCCAGGCAGAACATGACGAGATGGCCATGACCCTGTGCATCACCGTCAGCGGAGCGGTGGCTGAGAAGGTGGCGGCCGAACTCCGACGGCAGCTCGATGATCTTCCCCGGCGTAGGATTGCCGAGGCGAGCCTCGCCAAAAACGGGGCCATCCTCTTGGTGCCGACCCTGGAGGCTGCCTTCACGCTGGTCAACGCCATCGCTCCTGAGCATGTGGAGCTCCATTGCGAGGACCCTTGGTCCCACCTGGACCGTATCCGGCATGCGGGAGCCATCTTCCTTGGAGCCTACTCCCCCGAGGCTCTGGGGGATTATCTTGCTGGTCCGAACCATGTTCTTCCCACCGGCGGGACGGCACGGTTTGCCTCCCCCCTCTCCGTGGAGGATTTCCTACACCGCACGAGTCTCCTGCACTTCACCGAGGAAGGGCTGAAGCGGCTGGGAGGCCCTGCCATGACGTTAGCGTCTCTCGAGGAGCTTGATGGCCATGCCCGGGCCGTCCGGATCCGGCAACGGTCGTAGAGGGAGGGCCTTGAGGGCCAAGGAAAGACGCATGCCTCGCAAGGCGCGCATTCGTCGCCGAACCACCGAAACCGATGTGTCCGTGGAGCTCGAGCTCGATGGGGCGGGGAGCTACCGGATCACGACGGGTCTCCCCTTCTTTGATCACATGCTTGCGCAACTGGCCAAACACGGCCTCTTCAACCTGGCGCTTCGAGCCAAGGGCGATTTAGAGGTCGACGCGCACCACACGATGGAGGATGTGGGGTTGGCCCTTGGAGAGGCCTTTGCCCAAGCGCTGGGGAACCGGGCTCGAATTCGGCGCTATGGTCAGGCGGTGGTGCCGATGGACGACGCGCTAGGTTGGGTTGCTGTAGATTTGAGTGGTCGCCCCTACCTGGCGTATCGGGCTGACGGACTGACAGGAAAGATCGGGGAGTTTGACTCTGTCCTCCTGAAAGAGTTCTTTCGGGCCTTCGCCACGGCCCTGAAGGCAAATCTCCACATCGGAATCCCGTACGGCGAAAACACACACCATATGGCCGAGGCGGTCTTCAAAGCGGCTGGCCGAGCCTTAGATGCGGCGGCCTCTCTGGATCTCCGAGTCAAGGGTATCCCTTCGACAAAGGGGAAACTCTAGCACCGCTTGTTCACAGTTGACAGTTCACGGTTCACGGTATCCAGCCGCGATCATGGCGCCTTCGAGTCTTTCCTGTGAACTGTGAACCGAGAACGGTAAACTAACGTGATTGCGATTATCGATAGCGGGATCGCCAATCTCCGGAGCGTGGAGAAAGGTTTCGAGAAAGTCGGGGTCTCCGCGTGCGTGGTCAAAGAACCGCAGCGGCTTGCGGATGCGGCGGGAATCGTCCTCCCGGGGGTCGGTGCCTTTGCCGACGGGATTGCAACATTAGAGACGGCAGGGTTCCTCGATCCTCTACGCCGGGAGGTCAAATCAGGGAAGCCAGTCCTGGGAATCTGCCTTGGCCTCCATTTCCTCTTTTCTGAGAGCGAGGAGTTTGGCCTCCATAAGGGCCTTGATCTTCTCCCGGGTCGAGTCCGTCGCTTTCCCGAGGCCTTCCCGTCATCGGCCATCGGTCATCGGTCATCACGGCTGAAGGTTCCGCATATGGGGTGGAACCGGGTACACCTAAGCAAAGAGGTACCGATTATGGAGGGGATCCCGGACGGCTCCTACTTCTACTTCGTTCACTCCTACTACGTGGAACCGGAGGAGAAGGGCGTCATAGCCGGCGTCACCGAATACGGAATCTCTTTCACCTCCATGATCTGGCGGGATAACCTCTTCGCTACCCAGTTTCATCCTGAGAAGAGCCAAAGGCTGGGCCTTCAGCTGCTTGCCAATTTTGGCAGACTGGCCCAAAGGTAGAGCTGTCGCAGTCAGCTGTCAGGGGTCAGTAAGTTGGCAGCTGTCAGCCATGAGAAGCTTAAAGGATTTGATCTCTCGACTCAAAGGAGTCTAATAGCTGGGAGCCGATTGTTGACTGCTGGTAGCTAATATTTGCTGATTGCTGACGGCTGATAGCTAGCCTTAAACTGATTGCTGACAGCGGAGGAGCCGTTCGAGTGTTGGTCATCCCCGCCATCGATGTCAAGAATGGTAAAGCAGTCCGCCTGACCCAAGGGGATCCGAGCCGAGAGATGGTGTATGCGGAGGATCCGGTGGCGGTCGCCAGGGTGTGGGAAGCCAGAGGGGCGCCGCGTCTGCATGTGGTTGACCTGGACGGAGCGTTTGCCGGAACCCCTAAACACGGCTCTCTGATAGAGAGGGTTGCGCGGGCGGTCAAGATTCCGGTCCAGGCGGGCGGTGGCCTGAGAACCCGGGAATCGGTTGAAGCGGTGTTTGACGCGGGAGTCGCCATGGCCGTTGTCGGGACCACCGCCATCCAGGACCCGGATTTTCTGGAAGAGGTCTGCGCGGCCTATCCGCGGCGGATCGTCCTCGCTCTCGATGCCAAGGAAGGGAGGGTGGCGGTCAAGGGGTGGCGTGAGCTCTCGGACTGTTCGGTGACGGAGGTGGTCGAGAGGGTGGCGTCGCTGGAGTTGGGTGCGATCCTCTACACCGACATCCTGAAGGACGGGACATTGGAGGGACCCAATTTTGAGGGGCTGGAAGTGACGGTCAAGATAAGTCGTCACCCGGTCCTCGCCTCCGGGGGGATTGCCCGCTTGGAAGATATTCGGCGGCTCCGCTCCATCAGAGGTGTGGCGGGTGCCATCCTCGGAAAGGCCCTTTACAGCGGCGCGGTCGAGCTCGAAGCGGCTATCCGGGCGGCGACGGAGACGCTTCATCAATGTTAGCGAGGCGGATCATCCCCTGCTTGGATGTCAAGGATGGCCGTGTGGTCAAAGGGACCCGGTTCGTGGATCTTCGAGACGCGGGAGATCCGGCTGAAGTTGCGGAGCGATACGATCAGGAAGGGGCAGATGAGCTGGTGTTCCTCGACATCACCGCATCGGCTGAGCGCAGGAAGATCCTGATTGGCGTGGTCGAAAAAACCGCAGAGCGGGCCTTCACCCCGCTCACCGTGGGAGGCGGTGTCCGGGACGCAGAGGATATCCGTGCTCTTCTCCTGGCGGGGGCCGATAAGGTTTCCCTCAACACGGCAGCGGTGCAAAACCCGCAGCTGATTCGAGAGGCGGCAGAACGGTTCGGAAGCCAGTGCATTGTCCTTGCCATCGATGCCAAGAGATGTGCGAAGTCCGAAGTCCGAAGTGCGAAGTCGAGTATGAAACCGTTAGATACCGATCCTCGGATCTCAGAGCTCGGACCTCGGTCCTCCGACGTCGGACCTCCGACGTCGGACCTCGGACTGTCGTGGGAGGTGTATATTCACGGTGGTCGGACGCCGACCGGTCTCGATGCGGTGAGTTGGGCGGAGCAAGGGGTGGCGTTGGGATCGGGGGAAATTCTACTGACCAGCATGGACCGCGATGGAACACGGGACGGGTATGATTTGGAACTGACTCGGTCGGTCGCCGAGCGCCTGGGGGTGCCGGTGATCGCTTCCGGGGGAGCCGGGACAATGGCGCATCTGTTCGAGGCCTTTGCTCATGGCAAGGCGGATGCGGCACTCGCTGCCTCCATCTTTCACTTCCGCGAGATCTCCGTTGGCGAAGCCAAGGCGTACCTGAAAGAACGGGGCATCCCGGTACGCCTTTAAGGCCCCGGTGACCGACGACCGTTACTCGATGACCGACAACCGACAGCCAAGAGCTCAGCGGGACCTTCCTCGGCGGCGCCATAATTCTCCGAGGACTTGATGCGCAGAGGCATCGTTACGCACGATCAGGCGATGTCATTCGCTAGTGCGGGCCACCCCCGCCTGCGCTGCGCTTCGGCGGCGGGACCCCGGCCTGTCCGAAGGACTCCGGACTCCTTCGAAGACGCAAGCCAGATGTCGCCTGCCTCGGAAGGAACCCCCTCCTCGCTCTTCGCGACCTCTGACATCGGACCCTCAAGCGTGAGCCGTGAACTGTGAAGCAGAGGGGGGTGAATGTGGCGAAAGTCCCCGCCAAGGTTAAATTTGACAGTAAGGGTCTCATTCCGGCCATCGCCCAGGATGCCCGGACGGGC
>JABAOD010006945.1_pt11 | contig 13026 bp, 15 predicted proteins | sample 7062151 | NCBI WGS metagenome assembly JABAOD01 (sample SAMN14538626, study PRJNA623070) | marine sediment metagenome | biome: marine biome [ENVO:00000428]; feature: marine pelagic biome [ENVO:01000023]; material: deep marine sediment [ENVO:00002113] | place: India: Gulf of Khambhat ...
GTCGCCAAGATCACCGGCAAGGAAGGCCTGCGATTCTCCGGCACGGCTCGTCCGTTCGACTCCGAAGAAGAGATGCTGGCGGCGCTCGAGCAATCTGTCATTCAGCCTGGCGACGTTGTCATCATCCGCTATGAAGGACCGACCGGCGGCCCTGGTATGCCGGAGATGCTCACCCCTACCTCCGCCATTGTCGGTGCCGGCTTGGCCGACTCGGTGGCCCTCATCACCGATGGGAGATTCTCGGGTGGGTCCCACGGCTTCATCATCGGGCATGTGACGCCCGAGGCGCAGCTGGGCGGGCCGATTGCGCTCGTGGAGGCCGGTGACCGAATAGAGATCGACGCCGAGCAGCGACGTATCGATGTGGTGCTCGACGAGACCGAGTTGGAGCGACGCCGTCGTTCATGGACTCCGCCATCCCCCGCAGCCACGAAGGGGACCCTTGCCCGCTACATCAAGACCGTGCGATCCGCCTCGGAAGGCTGCGTCACCGACGCATGAATGTTCCGGGGGGCAGGCAGGTACCGAAGCCGGCTCGGGCTGCCGCTCTACAGTTTCGGTTCAGATGAGCGAGTTCGTGACATGCGCATCGTGCGGTGCCCGCAACAGCGGCGAGGCGGTGTGGTGCAGCATGTGCTTCGAACCGCTGTCGACGGCTGCGGAGGTGGGGGGCATCGACCGCCTCGGTTCGGCTCCGACCGAGCCGCAAGTCGATGCCGGAACGGCGAACACACCAACGGACCCGGTGTTGTCTTCTGATGACGGCCCGTCTCGAACGAATCTGCCGGAGGTTGGCCGGGCCGAACCCGTCAGAGGGTCTGCCACGTGGACATGTCGGACTTGTGAGACCGTCAACCCGATGGCAGATGATGTCTGCGCAGTGTGTGGCACCACGATCTTCGAAACGATGGGAGCCGAGACCGACGAGATCACACTGACCCGAGAGCAGGGGCTCCGCATGGGGCTCATACCCGGCTGGGCTCATGCCCGACTGGGAGAGCCCCTGCTCGGCCTCATGATCGCGATCCTGGTGGCGGCCTGTGTCGTGTTCGCCATCGTCTTCATTCAGTCCGGCGGGGCCGTGTGGGGCCTGGTTGTCGGTCTGGTGGGTCTCCTCACCTGGGGCGTGTCGCTCTTCGATGTGAATCAACGCATTGCCGGTGCCGCCCCGATTCTGAAGCCGCGAGTCATGACGATCCTGGGCGGAGTCGTCATCGTGGTGATCATGGTGGCAGGCTTCGTGGCGGGCGCCACGGCCGTTCGGTCGCCCGGCTCCTGATGCTCATCGTCTCCGACGTCCATGGTGCGTTCGATGCGCTCCGCCGAGTGGCCCATCGAGGGGAGCCTCTACTCATTCTCGGCGACTTCCTCAACTACGTCGATTATCGAACCGGCGAGGGAATGGTCGCTGACATTCTCGGGCTCGACTTCGCCTTGCGAGTGGCGGCCGCTCGCAAGACCGGAGCGTTCGAAGAAGCGCGAGCCTTGTGGGCGGAGGCCGGTGCCCGGTTGGGGGGTGGACTCGGCTCGGCGTTCTACGATGAGGCAGTCCGTCAGTATCAGGATGCTGCGGCGGCACTCGAAGGCGGCTCCGGGTTTGCCACGTTCGGGAACGTCGACATACCCGATCTCCTACGAGCTTCGCTGCCCGGCGGGTTCCGCTTCGTCGACGGCGAAGGCTGGCGGATCGGGTTCGTGGGCGGGGCGTACCCGTCGCCGTTTCAGCGAGAAGCACCGGTCACCGAGGAAGTGATGGCGCACCGGCTCGAGCAGATCGGCCCCGTCGACGTCCTCTGCACACACCTCCCGCCGGCGGTCGACGCACTTCGAATCGACACCATCACCGGGCGGCGTGAGCGTTCGTCGCGCGCCGTGCTGCGCTACATCGAACGCCATCAGCCTGCGTACCACTTCTTCGGGGACGTTCACCAGCCGCGTGCCACCCGATGGCGAATCGGCACGACGGTCGCCCGCAACGTCGGTTATTTCCGCTCGACCGGTCGTGCTGCGCATCTCTCGCCACGCGCGTGATCACGTACGGTTCTCCGATCGGTATGGCTCCTCGGCTCACTAGCCTTCGCCCTGGCAACCCCCGAAGGAACATCCATGGCTGAAGGAACCATTCAGAGCATCGAGATCGGAGCAGACCCCGAAGCGGTGTTCGCCATTGCCGTTGACGTCGACGCATACCCCGATTGGGCTGAGGGAGTGCGGACCGTCGAGGTCCACGAGCGAGACGACCGGGGACGGGCGTCCCGTGCGACGTTCACGATCGACGGGATGCTTAAGCCCATCACCTACACGCTCGGCTATTCCTACGACGAACCCGANNGAACCTGAGTCGATTTCGTGGGAAGCCGAGCCGGGGCCCGACATCAAGGAAATGAAGGGTTCCTATCAGCTCAAAGGGATCGAAGGCGGCACCGAGGTCGTGTATGCCCTTCGCGTCGAGCTCGGCTTCAAGCTGCCCGGTCTGGTGCGCCGTCAGGCGGAGCGACAAATCGTCGGCGTGGCCCTGCGAGGCCTGAAGAAGAGAGCCGAGACAGGCAGCTGAGTGCGAATCCTCCTCGTCACCGGCAAGGGCGGCGTCGGCAAGACCACCGTGGCGGCGGCCACTGCGCTCAGGCTGGCCGAGCAGGGTATGAAGACACTGGTCACGTCGACTGATCCCGCTCATTCCCTCGCCGACGCCTTCGGCGTCAAGCTGCGTGACGAACCGACCGAGATCGTGTCGGGGCTGATCGGCCAACAGATCGACAGCCAACAGCAGCTGGCCCGGCACTGGGGGGAGATCCAAGACCAGCTCAAACGGGTGTTCGAGTGGGGAGGGGTGCGCGGAGTGGCCGCCGAAGAGTTTCTGGTGTTTCCTGGAATGGACGAGCTCTTCTCACTCCTCGAAGTGAAGGATCGTGCCAAGAACCTCGAGCATGACGCGATCGTGGTCGATTGCGCCCCGACCGCCGAGACGCTGCGTCTCTTGTCGCTGCCCGAAGTGCTCTCGTGGTATTTCGAGCGAGTGTTTCCGACCGAACGGCGGATCATGAAGGCCGCCCGACCGGTCCTGAGCACCCTCACCAATCTGCCGATGCCCAGCGATGACGTGTTCGTGGCTGCCGAGGGCGTGTTCTCAGGAGTCGAAGAGGTGAAAGCACTGCTCAGCGATCAACTCGTCACGTCGGCCCGTCTCGTCGTGAACCCCGAGAAGATGGTGATCAACGAAGCCCGGCGCACCTACACGTATCTGTCGCTCTTCGGTTACTCGGTGGATGGGGTGGTCGTCAATCGGGTGTTGCCCGAGTCGGTCACCGATCCGTACTTCGCAGGCTGGCGCGAGGTACAGAGCCGGCACCTCGAGACGATCGAATCCGCGTTCGAGGAGGTGCCCATCGTGCCGTTGCGGCTGTTCGATCAGGAAATGGTCGGCATCGACGCGCTGCGAGCTCTGGGTGACGAGTTGTATGCCGATCTCCACCCGTTGCATGACTTCGAGGGCAGGAGCCCATTCGACTTGGTCGAGGATGGCGAGGAGATCGTGTTGCAGCTGTCGATGCCGTTCGCCGATTCGGGAGAGGTCGATGTGCTGCGCCATGGAGACGAGTTGTTCATCACGGTGGGGGCCTATCGGCGTTCGTTCGTTCTCCCGGATTCTCTACGTCAGAAGTCGGTGGCGTCTGCGAGGCTGGGCGCCGGAGCTCTCAACGTCCGATTCGTGCCGTCGATCACCACCCCCGCGATGTCGTGAGGCCGCTCACCGCCTCCGAATGTCGGCACGAGACGACTCGGGAGGCGGGACGCAGCCTGCGGCGAAGCTCGTCCTACACTGATCGCGCACATGAACGACGCCATCCGTCCTGATGATGTGATCGGCCCGGACGGGACGCACCACACCCCGCCCCCCAAGTGGCGAGAAGCCGCCATGGCAGTTCCGAATCTCGTCAAACTGCTGGGTCGGCTCCTGAAAGACCCGCGTGTCTCGCGGCGGTCCAAGATTCTCGCAGTCGGCACGCTCGCCTATGTGGTGAGCCCGATCGACCTGCTCCCCGACGTCATCCCCGTCGTCGGACAGGTGGACGATGTGATCCTGTTGGTGTTTGCGCTCAACCACCTGGTTCGAACGGCGGGCGAGCACGTCATCCGGGATCACTGGGACGGAGACCGTGACGTCCTCGAAGTCATACGGATGCTCGCAGAGATGGTCTCCAGCACAGTTCCCAAGCGGCTTCGCAGGGCGCTCGAAGCCGTGGGTACCTGAGTGGGCGAGACCATGGAATTCCGTCGGATTCACAGTCTGCCTCCGTACGTGTTCGCCACGGTCAATCAGCTGAAACTCGAAGCGCGACGCGCCGGTGAGGACATCATCGACCTCGGATTCGGCAATCCCGACATTCCGTCACATCCCTCGGTCGTGGCCAAGCTCGCAGAGGCAGCCACGAATCCCCGCAACCATCGCTACTCACAGTCCCGAGGCATCCCGAATCTGCGTCTCGCCGTGGCCAACCGGTATCGCCGTCGATTCGACGTGGAGATCGATCCCGAGACCGAAGTCATCAACACGATCGGAGCCAAGGAGGGGCTCTCCCATCTGATGTGGACCCTCGTGCAGCCGGGCGACGTTGCGCTCGTGCCCGAGCCGAGCTATCCGATCCACATCTATGCGCCCCTCTTGGCAGGAGCCGAGGTTCGCAAGGTTCAGCTCTCAGCTGATGCCGATTTCTTCCTTCGGCTCGAACAAGCGTTCCAGGACTCGTGGCCCCGTCCCAGGGTCATCGTCGTGTCATTCCCTCACAACCCCACGACGGTGTGTGTTGACATCGAGTTCTTCGAGAAGTTGGTCGAATTCGCCAAAGAGCATGAGGTCTTCCTGGTGCACGACTTCGCCTATGCCGACATCTCGTTCGACGGATATGAGCCACCATCGGTCCTCGAGGTCCCGGGCGGCAAAGACGTGGCGGTGGAGCTGTACACCCTCACGAAGGGCCATTCGATGGCGGGCTGGCGGGTGGGTTTCGTCGTCGGGAATGCTCAGATGGTGGGAGCTCTCGCCAAGCTGAAGTCCTACTTGGACTACGGGACGTTCCAGCCCATACAGATCGCCTCCATCATCGCCTTGAACGAGGGCGACGACTACGTGGCTGAGGTCAACGAGACATACCGGCGGCGTCGCGACGCGTTGCTGGACGGCCTGGCCCGGGCCGGTTGGAAGATCCCCAAGCCCGAGGGAACGATGTTCGTGTGGGCCGAGATTCCTGATCGATACCGGGAAATGGGCTCGCTCGACTTCACCGTTCAACTCCTTCGAGACGCAAAGGTGGCGGTGTCTCCCGGTATCGGGTTCGGCCCATCGGGCGACGGTCACGTGCGCTTCGCTCTCGTGGAGAACGAGCACCGCATTCGTCAGGCGGTGAGAGGGATTCGCGAAGCGCTCGAGTTGGCGTAGCTGCCAGCACGCAGCTCGCAGCCTGCAGTCAGCCACTGAAGATGTTCTGATGTTGCCTGCAGCGAGGTCGTCAGACCGAGCGTGCTGATGCCTGCAGCGAGCGGAGCGAGCGTCCTCCGCTCGGCTCCGCTAGGAGCCGAGCGGGATGTACGCCTCTCGGGCGTAGTCGCGCACCATTCGATGGGTCGAGAACTGGTGGGCGGCCGTGGCCGAGGCCTCTTTCATCATCGCCACCCACTCGCGAGGGATGTCGTCTTCGTCTCGCTCGTAGTACAGCGGCACGACCCGATCCTGCAACATCCGATACAGCGCCACGGCGTCTTCGTTGTCCTGGTGGCCGTGATCGCCGGTGTCCCAATCGAGTCCGAATGCAAAGCCGTTCTTCTCGTTGTACCCCTCCATCCACCACCCATCGAGGATCGACAGGTTCAGCACGCCGTTGAGAGCGGCTTTCATGCCGGAGGTGCCGGAGGCCTCCTGAGGCGGGCGCGGGTTGTTGAGCCAGACATCGGTTCCTTGGACGAGGAACCGGCCCATCCGCATGTCATAGTCCTCGAGAAGGAAGATGTGACCGCGCAGCTCGGGTGTTCGGGACAGCTCGACGATTCTCCGGATGAGGCCCTGGCCGTGCTCGTCGGCCGGATGAGCCTTGCCGGCAAAGACGATCTGGACCGGACGATCGGGGTTGGTGAGGATCGCCTGGAGCCACGGTACGTTGTGGAAGAGCAGCGTCGCCCGCTTGTAGGTGGCGAATCGGCGGGCAAAGCCGATGGTGAGCCACTCGGGATGCACCATGTTCTCGACCGCGCGCAGGTCGTCTGGTGATGCTCCGTGTCGGGCGAACTGGCGCCGGAGCCGACCTCGTACGAAGCCGGCGAAGATCCTCTTCTGTCGAAGGTGGGCGTTCCAGATCTCTTCGTCATCGATCTGTCGGATGCGCTCTACGAGCTCGGTGTCTTCGACGAGGAGATTCGGCCATCGGTCGCCGACCGCCTGTCGAACCATCCGACCCAGACCGCGAGATGCCCACGTAGGGGTGTGCACCCCATTGGTGATTCCCAGAGCCGGGGAGGACAGCAAGTGGCTCCACGAGCCGTTGACGACCTCGCCGTGTCGTTTGGACACACCGTTGACGACGGCCGCGTGCCGAATGGCCAGAGCCCCGAGGTCGAAGAACGCCTGGTCACCTTCTCGGGCCGTGCCGATCTGATTGAGGTAGGCCATATCGGTACCGGCTGACGCCGGCCACCATCCCAGGTACTTCTCGGCGAGATTGAAGGCGAATCGCTCGTTGCCGGCGGGCACCGGGGTGTGCAGGGTGAACAGAGTGTTGCTGCTGACCTTCTGGGTGGCCTCCTCCAGAGTCGTCCCGGCTTCGACTTCGTTGCTGAGTCGTTCGAGTGCGCTCATCGCTGCGTGGCCCTCGTTGACGTGCCAGACCGCCGGGTTGATCTTCAGAGCCTGCAGGGTCCGGACGCCTCCGATTCCCAACACGAGCTCCTGGCAGAAGCGCATCTCTCGTCCCCGCACATACAGGGTGTGTGTGATCGGCCGGTCGGCGGGATCGTTCTCGGGAATGTCGGTGTCCAGGAGGAGGATCGGAACTCGTCCGATCTGATACCTCCACACCGCGGCCCACACCGTCCGTCCGGGAAACTCGATGGGAACCCTGAGTTGCCCACCGGTGGTCGATGCCACAGGCTGGATCGGTATTCGGCTCGGATCGAGTGTCGGATAGTTGTGCTGCTGGGCCCCGACGGCGTCGACGGTCTGGCGAAAGTATCCCCTCCGGTAGAAGAGACCGACACCAACGAACGGCACGCCGAGGTCGCTGGCAGCCTTTGCGTGGTCTCCGGCCAGCACGCCCAGGCCGCCGGAGTAGATGGGAAGGCTGGGGTGGACGCCGAACTCGGCACAGAGATAGGCGACGGGGCCGCCTGACCTACCGTGGCGATCCCACCACGTCTCTTTTGGCGCCATGTACGTGTCGAAGGCGCTCACCGCACGGCTGTAGGTGTCGATGAACGACTCTGAGTGCTCCAAGCGCCGCCACACCGATTCGTCACAGGCAGCCAGTACCTCGACCGGGTTCCGATACTGTGACCAGAGATCTGCGTCGATCTGGCGCCACAGGTCGTTGGCATCGGCGTTCCAGCTCCACCAGAGGTTGTAGGCGAGCTCGTAGAGGCGATCGAACTCCGGCGCGATGCGCAGCTCGAGGATGGAAAGCGTCGGGATGGACACAGACATGTGAGGACCAGTTGCGTTGGGGAGACGGCGAGCGTAGTACCGACACTCTGTCTCTGATCAACCAAACTGGGGGGTCATGGCCTTCGCCGATGGAACTGCCGACTTCAGATCTGACACTGTGACCCGGCCAACGCCGGCCATGCGGGATGCCATGGCCCGAGCTCCCGTGGGGGACGACGTGTATGGCGAGGATCCGACCGTCAACCGACTCGAGGAGGCCTGTGCCGCGGCGCTCGGCAAGCAATCCGCCCTCTTCGTACCGTCCGGAACGATGGGGAATCAGCTGGCGATCATGCTGCAGACCCGACCAGGTGAGGAAGTGCTCTGTGACGAAGAAGCCCATCTTCGTTCCATCGAGCGTGGGGCGGCATCGGCCCTCTCGGGGGTGGCCTTCCGAACCGTCGACGCCGATGGCGGAGCGATCACACCGGGGGACGTTGATGCGGCCATGTCGGCGGCAGGGACGTTTCTGCCACGAATCGGGCTGCTCACGTGGGAGAACACTCATGGGGGCCGAGGTGGCAGGGTGGTGCCGATCGAGATCATGGAGGAGACCTCGGCGGCGGCCCGACGCCATCGCCTGTCGCAGCACCTGGACGGTGCCCGTCTCTGGAATGCCACGGCTGCCTCGGGCATCGATGCAGCCCGCTACTCAGCCGCCGTCGACACCGTGGCCTTCTGCTTCTCGAAAGGGCTGGGTGCTCCTGTCGGGTCGATCCTCTGCGGAGACTCCGATGCGATCGGGGAGGCTCGCTACCTCCGCAAGCGACTCGGTGGAGGCATGCGTCAGGTGGGTGTCATCGCAGCTGCTGCGCAGGTGGCGTTCGACGACCGGGCCCGGTTGGTAGAGGACCATCAACTGGCATCGGAATTGGCGGAGCAGCTGGCTGAGCGCTTTCCCGGTTCGGTCGATCCTGCCGACGTGGAGACGAACATCGTCAATGTGGACGCATCCGTGTTGCCACCGATCGAGGCATTGATGGAACGGTGCTCGGCGCGAGGGGTGGTCGTGTCAGCGCCCCGGCTCGGGGTGCTTCGGCTCGTGACCCACCGCGACGTCGATGGGAACGACGTCGAACGCCTCGTCGCAGCGTTCGGGTTCGAGTAACCCTCGATCCCCGTCCTGAGTCAGACGCACGACATGAGCCTGGCAGTTCTCTTTCCCGGCCAGGGTTCGCAGTTCGTCGGCATGAGTGGAGATGTCTTCGAAGCGCGGCCCGATCTCCTCATCGACCGAGCAGAACCGATTCTGGGGTGGTCGCTCGAGGAGGTGTGTTCGGATGGGCCCGAAGAGCGGCTGAAGGACACCCGCTACGCCCAGCCGATTCTCTACGCAGTGGTCTACGCCATGTGGCTCGAAGTCCACGGCGATCTGCCCCATCCGGCCTTTCTGGCCGGCCATTCTCTGGGGGAGTACACGGCGCTGGCGGCAGCCGGCGTCATGTCCTTCGAGGATGGGCTTCGGGTGGTGGCCGCTCGAGGAGCAGCGATGGCCGATGCGGCCGCCCGCCGGCCGTCCGGCATGGCCGCATTGCTCGGAGCAGACGAGGCAACTGCTCGAATGATCGTCGATGCGTGCAACGCGAGTGGGGGAGGAGCCACTCTCGCCAATCTCAACTCTCCGTCGGAACTAGTGGTGGCCGGATCCGAGGCAGACCTCGAGTGGATCACGGACCATGCACGAGACCTGGGTGCCCGTCGCGTGGTCCCGTTGCAGGTGGCCGGCGCCTTCCACACGCCTTTCATGGACTCGGCCGTGGCGCCATTGCGATCAGTGCTCGATCAGGTCGAGTTCGCTGAGCCGCAGATCCCCGTGGTGGGCAACACCGAAGCGGTCCCTCACGACGTGTCGAACCTCGCAGACACGCTGGCACGCCAAGTGACCGAGCCCGTTCGGTTCGCCGCCAGCCTCCGCTACATGGCTGGCCGGGGCGTGTCGACCTTCGTACATCTCGGACCGGGCACCGTCACTGCAGGCATGGCCAAGCGGACCGTGCCAGACGCCCACGTCGAGTCGATCAGCCATCTGGAAGACGTGGCTCACGTGGTCGACGCACTCGCCCACCTACGATGATCGAGGAGATGGTATGAGGAACGCAGAGATCACCGGGTGGGGCAAGTGCTTGCCGCCGGCTGTCCTTTCGAACAGCGACCTCGAGACGGTCGTGGACACCAGCGACGAGTGGATCACGACCCGGACCGGCATCAAGGAACGGCGCATCGCCCACGTCGAGGTGTCCGACATGGCTGTGGTCGCAGGCCGGCGGGCGCTGGCGGCTGCCGGCCTCGAGCCCGACCAGATCGATCTGATCATTCTGGCGACATGCACACCAGATACCCAGATTCCGGCAGGCGCCGCCCACGTGCAGGCGAAGCTGGGAGCCACCAACGCTGCGGCCTTCGATCTCAACGCCGCCTGCTCCGGCTTCATCTATGGCTTGGTGACCGGAACCAACATGATCCGGGCCGGGAGCAACGAGAAGGTGCTGCTCATCGGGGCCGAGAAGCTCCGGTACGTGACCGATTACAGCGATCGAACCACCTGTGTGCTGTTCGGTGACGGGGCTGGAGCCGTCGTGCTCGAAGCCACTGACAACGGAGCCGGCTTGCTCTCCTCGGAGCTGGGCATCGACGGCACCACCGCTGGAATCCTGTGTGTCCCTGGTGGGGGAACCGCAGGTGATCCGGGCACGACGCCACCGAATGAACTGGGCGTCCGGATGGAGGGACCTGAGGTCTTTCGGAGGGCGGTCACCATGATGGGTGACGCGTCGGCGCGGGTGGTGGATCAGGCCGGCCTGACGCTCGACGACGTCGACATCCTGGTGCCTCACCAGGCCAACGTACGGATCATCGACGCAACCGCCCGACGGCTGGGGCTGCCGCCCGAGAAGGTGTTCATCAACATCCAGTCGTACGGCAACACGTCCGCCGCCACGATCCCGATCGCATTGACGGAGGCTGTCGAGGCGGGACGCATCGGGCCCGGCGCCAACATCGTGCTTGCGGCGTTCGGGGGCGGCCTCACTTGGGCTGCCGGTGTCGTCAAGTGGGGTGATCGCACCGAGCCGCTGGCGGAGACCGAGGCAGCCCTGGCTCCAACAGACGCAACTGCCCTCGAACTCATTCGGCCGAATCTCGACTTCTTCGGACGGACATCGACGGAGCCAGGACCTTGAGGGTCGCCCTCGTGACCGGCGGGAGCCGGGGCATCGGACGCGCCTGCGCCGAGGAGCTGGCGGCCGCCGGCCATGCGGTGGCGGTGAACTACGCCCGCAACGAGGAGGCGGCCGCCGAAACCGTGGCCGCCATCGAGGCGAAAGGGGGCCGAGCACGGGCCTTTGCCGCCGACGTCGGCTCGGCTGGTGCGGTTGAGGCGATGATGAGTGAGATCGCCGAGACGCTCGGCCCCGTCGACATTCTCGTGAACAACGCGGGTATCACCCGAGACGGCTTGCTGCTTCGCATGAGTGAAGACGATTGGCAGGAGGTGATCGAAACCAACTTGACCAGCGTCTATCACTGCACCAGAGCAGTTCTGCGGTCCATGGTGCGAAACCGATGGGGACGGATCATCTCGATCTCGTCGGTCGCAGGCATCGCCGGCAATCCGGGGCAAGCCAACTACGCCGCGTCCAAAGCAGGGATCATTGGATTCACCAAGTCGATCTCCAAGGAAGTCGGAGCGCGAGGGATCACCGCCAACGTCGTGGCCCCCGGCTTCGTCGCCACCGACATGACGGACGCATTGGGTGAGAATGCGACTTCGACGGCTGTCCAATCGATCGTCCTCGGGCGATTGGGCCGCCCCGACGATGTATCGGGCCTCGTGACATTTCTGGCATCCGATCGAGCTTCGTACATCACCGGACAGACGATCACCGTCGACGGCGGCCTCGCCCTGTAGCGTTGCCGCCCAGAAAGGAATGACATGGAACGAACTGAGATCGAATCGCGACTGAATGGCCTGCTCGTGTCCGAGCTCGGCCTCGATGCAGCCAAGATCACCAATGACGCCAAGTTCGAGGAGGACCTCGAGGTCGATTCGCTCGGCGTCGTCGAGCTGCTCATGGCGCTCGAGGACGAGTTCGGAGTTGCCATCCCCGACGAGGAAGCCGAGAACATCACCACTGTCGGTGAGGCGGTCGACCTCGTCGCCGGCAAGCTCGACGGCTGATGTCGCGCCGCCGGGTCGTCGTGACCGGGCTGGGCACCGTCAACCCTCTTGGTCTCGACGTCGAGAGCTTCTGGAAGCAATGCCAGGCCGGCACGCCGGGGGTACGCCCGATCAGCTCATTCGATCCCAGCCGGCTCAAGACGCGGATCGCAGCCGAAGTGGTCGACTTCGACGCGGAGGACCACATGGAGCGCAAGGATGCGCGCCGTCTCGACCGCTTCGCTCAGATGGTGACGGTGGCGACGGGCCAGGCATTGTCCGACGCCGGCCTCGACTTCACCGCCAGACCAGAACTGGGTGATCGGGCCGGTGTGATCATCGGGGCCGGGATCGGAGGGATGTTGTCGTTCATCGAGGGCATCGACACCCTGCGAGATCGAGGTCCGGACCGCATCAATCCCCTCACCATCACCAAGATCATCGCAAACATGGGTGCGGGCGTCGTATCGATCGACTTCGGACTGCTCGGTCCCACCAACACGACCGTCACTGCCTGCGCGGCATCCGCCAACGCCATCGGCGACGCCGCCGAGATCATCCGGCGGGGTGAGGCCGACGTGATGGTGGCCGGCGGAGGTGAAGCGGCAGTCTGCGAGTTCGCCATCGGGGCCTTCAATTCGGCGCGGGCGCTCAGCACCAACAACGACGATCCACCCGGCGCCTCACGCCCATTCGATGCCGAGCGCGATGGGTTCGTGCTGGGAGAGGGCGCCGCCTCGTTGGTACTGGAGTCGGCCGAGCACGCCGAGGCCCGCGGAGCCGAGATCCATGCCGAGGTCGCCGGTTATGGCATGTCGGCGGATGCGTACCACGTCACGCTTCCACGGCCCGGCGGGGCCGGAGCGGCTCGCGCCATGTCCGAGGCGCTGGCCGATGCCGGACTGTCCGGTGCCGACATCGACTACATCAATGCACATGGCACGTCCACGCCGGCCAACGACTCGACTGAGACGGCAGCCATCAAGTCCACCTTCGGAGAGGCCGCCGCCACTGTGCCGGTCTCGTCCACCAAGTCGATGACCGGTCATCTGCTGGGCGGCGCCGGAGCGCTGGAGGCCCTGGTGTGCGTCTTGGCCATCCGCGATGGCGTCATCCCGCCCACCATCAACTACGCCAATCCTGATCCCGAGTGTGATCTCGACTACGTCCCCAATGAGGCCAG
>JABAOD010032159.1_pt1 | contig 13008 bp, 11 predicted proteins | sample 7062151 | NCBI WGS metagenome assembly JABAOD01 (sample SAMN14538626, study PRJNA623070) | marine sediment metagenome | biome: marine biome [ENVO:00000428]; feature: marine pelagic biome [ENVO:01000023]; material: deep marine sediment [ENVO:00002113] | place: India: Gulf of Khambhat ...
CTGGAGACGGTGTACACCTACGAGGGCACCAACGAGATCCACACGCTGATCATGGGGAACTCGATCACGGGCCTGAGCGCCTTTTCGTGAGTCTCGAGTCTCGAGTCTCGAGTCCCGAGTCCCGAGTCCCGAGTTCACGTTTTCTCGTCGCCTCGTCGCCTCGTCGCCTCGTCGCCTCGGTCTGCCGACTGACGACTGCCGACTGACGACTGACGACTGCTCTACGGCTGCTCCACCGAGAACGTGTCGCACACCGTGGGGTCCCCGCTCTCGTACCCGCGGATGAACCAGCCCTCGCGCTGGTCGGAGGAGCCGTGGGTCCACGACTCGGGATCGATGCGGCCGGTGGCGGCCTTTTGAATCCGGTCATCGCCGACTGCCCGGGCGGCCTCGATCCCTTCGGCGATGTCGGCGCGATCGAGTTCGAGTGACGAGTTATCGACGACGAACACGCTCGAAGCCCACACGCCGGCAAAACAATCTGCCTGGAGTTCCAGCCGCACCGAAAGCTCGTTCGCCAACGATGGGTCACGCTGTTGCAGATCCCGGACCTGTTGGTTGGTTCCCAGCAGATTCTGCACGTGATGGGCGATCTCATGGGAGAGGACGTACGCGGGCCCGAAGTCGCCGCGCGCGCCGAACCTCGTCTGCAGGTCGCGGAAGAACCCCAGGTCCAGGTAGACGTTCTCGTCGAGCGGGCAGTAGTGAGGTCCGTACCGTTCATCTGCTCCGCCACATCCTGAGTCGGTGAAGCCTTCGAAGAGGACCGTCGTGGCATCGCGATACTGCAGGCCGGACGATCGGAACACATCCGCCCAGAACGCCTGGGTGTCATCGAGTACGACGCTCATGTACTCGACCAGCTCCCGGTCCGGATCGACGTCGGCAGGAAGAGGTTGAGCGTCGGCCGGACCGGACTGCGCTCCCTGTAATTGGTCCAAGGCCGGGGCGAGCGACTCGAGATCACCACCGCCACCGAGCAGCGCAAACACAATCGCTATGAGGATGGCGATGCCTCCACCGCCGGCGCCGACGGCTGCAGTGCGCCGGCGGGGTGATCCCCTTCGATCCTCGAGATTGCGGCTCAGTTCGGTGGGCTTGCGATACCTGACCATGGACGCTCCGACCGGCATCCTACGGCTTTCGGTCGTGGGCATCCGCCGGTAGCCTCTCCTTCCATGCGAGTTCCTCGCAGTCTGCTCGCGCTCGCTCTGGTCTCCGTGTCCTTCTCTACCGGGGTCCTGTCCGTCGGTGCGCAAACGGACGTGAACCAAGCTGAGCAGCGCGCCGAGGAAGCTCGGTCGGAGGTGGACGCCGCCTATCAGGTAGTGAATCAGGCGGTAGCCGACCGGGACAGAGTCGAGGTTGAGCTTGCGGCGGTGCTCGACCGATACACCGAGGCGGCCAACCAATTGGGGCTGGCAAGCTCGAAGCTCGAACAGATCAGCCGGTCGTTGGCGTTTGCCGATGCCCGGGCGCTCGATACCCGCGCTCGCCTGGCGCAGCAGAGCGTGGCCGCCTACATGGAGTCGGTGGTGGCGGCCACGGGTGTGGTGTTCGATGCCGACAGCTTGGAAGATGCCCTGGTCGTGGGTGAGGTGTTTGGCAGAGCGCACGAAGAGGCTCTGGGACAGCTGGATCGCCTGTTGGTGCAGCAACAAGAGCTCTCAGGTCTCCGGACGCAGTATCAAGAAGAGTCGGACGTCGTCGCGGCGCTGCAGCTCCAGCTGGCGGACGAGTCTGCGCGGCTTGCATCCGTTTTTGCCACTGCCAACGCTGCCGTCGCCGACGCCTTTACGGCGGCGTCCGCCGCCGATGCCGACTATCGAGCCGCCTTGTCCAATGTCGACAGGGCTCGCGCCGCAGAGGAAGCCGCCCGCAGGGCCGCAGCAGCCCAGGCCTCCTCGACCACCACGACGACAACGGTGCCTCCGACGACCAGTTCGACGACGAGCACGTCGACGACATCCAGCGTTCCCTCATCGACCACGAGCACGTCGACAACCTCGACCACCACCACAACGACGGAGCCGAAGCCGAGGCTGGAGCTGGGACCGGCTGTCGAGGCGTGGCGACCTCTGGTCACCCAGCACTTTGCGCCCGACCTGGTCGAGGACGCGCTCATCATCCTGAGGTGCGAGTCCCTCGGCGACCCCAATGCGCTCAACCCGTACTCCGGTGCAGCCGGTTTGTACCAGTTCATGCCGGGCACATGGGCGGTGGCCAGCGTTCAGGCGGGGGTCGGCGATCGGTCGGTGTTCGACGGAGAGGCCAACATCATCGCGGCCTCCTGGCTTGCCGAGTACTACCGCTCGCGCGGCCTCGACCCCTGGCGGCCCTGGGTCTGTCGCTCCTGGCTCTGACTCAGAGCCCGGCGGCGGTGAGGGCAGCTGCCACCACTTCAGGAACGGGCGCAAGAGGGTCGATATCGACGGAGCTGTCTGGCTGGATGCCATCTGCGCCGAAGTCGAGTCCGCCTGGAGTCACCCAACGAGCGACGGTCAGTTTCGCTGCCCCACCATTGGACAGAGGGAACCGTTGTTGAACGGTGTTCTTCCCGAAGCTGGGTTCGCCGACGACTGTGGCTCGGCCCGCCTCCTGGAGTGCCCCAGCCACCACCTCGGACGCGGATGCACTCGCGCGGTTGAGAATCAGCACCAGAGGAATCGACTCGTCGGTCCCCAGTCCACCGGGCTGGACCTCGTACGGGACCTCCTCATCCGGCGCCTGGGTTCGAAGTACCAGCCCGCTCTCGAGGAACTCGCTGGCGACATCGATGGCGGCAGGCAACGTGCCTCCGGGATTGTTGCGGAGATCGAACACCAATGATGTCGCTCCTGCCGACAGAACCTCTTCGATTGCGCGCCGGACCTGTTCCCCGGCGTTGGAAGCGAAGAACGTGAGACGGATGTAGCCCGTCGTCCCGACCATCTCCCATGAAGAGACCGGGACGTCGAACGCCGCTCTCGTGATCGTCACCTCGAACGGCGAGCCATTCCGCAGGAATCCGAGCGTCACGTCCGTCCCTGCAGGCCCACGCACCGTGGCAGTGACCTCGTCGTAGCCACGTCCCGAGACCGGCTCGCCGTCGACGGTGACCATCTGGTCGCCGGTCTGAAGGCCGGCGGCCCGGGCAGGACTCCCCTCGAAGGTGGAGATGATCACGAGGCGGCAGGTCTCAGACAGCACCTGGCACGGCGTGTTCTCTGGGTCGTCGCTCGCAAGATCCTCTGTCGTGACCAGGGCGCCGATACCTTCGACCTGCCCGCCGTACTCCTCCTCGATAAGGCTGCGTGCAGCCGGTGAGAGATAGGCCGAGTTGCGGTCGAGCGCCTCGGTCATGATCCCCGTGAGCGCCGCCTCCACTGCGGTGGCCGGGTCGAGGCTGCGCCTGTCGATCTCGAGGCAGAGGTCGGCAAAGGCCTCGGGATCGGGGACCACGCATGTTCCCGATCCCGTGAAGGAGCCATCGGGGATGCCCGCCAGCCCGGCGAGCGCGGCTGCTGCGAGATCGGCGGTGTCGACGGGATCGACGTAGTTCGTCTCGATCAGGGCGATGGTCTCGCACAGGATGCTGTAGTCGGATTCCGGCGCCGGACACTCCGCAGCAACCACATCCGGGGTTATGACGGTTGTGGTGGTCGAAGCCTGAGTCGTCGACGACGTTTCGGGGGTCGTGGACTGCGTCACCTGCGTTGTTCCCGCCGTGGGCGAGCACGCCGCAGCAAGCAACGCAACTGCGACCGCCGTCCGTAGGGATCTCATGTCAGCATTCAACCTCGCTTTCGGCGCAACAGGAGACAGCTCGATAGGGTCGACACGATGCGATGTGTGATTCGCGCGCTCGACGGCACGATCTGCGAGTTGGGCGTCGAAGGTGGGTTGTGGTCTTCAGGAGGCCATGAACCCATTGTCGACCTGTCGGACCATTGGGCAGTGCCGGGGATGTCGGACGCACACGCCCACCTCAGCCAGGACCATATGGTCCTCGAGCCGGGGGACGCCGATGAGATCGCTCGGCGAGCGTTCGCTGCCGTCGAGGCCGGGGTCTTCCTCTGCCTCGACAAGGGCTGGTGTGACGAGACGGTGCTCCGTGTGAGCGACGCCCCGCCGGCGGAACGGCCCCACCTCCAGGCTGCTGGTCGGATGATCGCCGTCTCAGGCGGTTACTTCGAGGGGTTCGCCGTCGAGACGGATGAGATCGGCCTGTCGGCCGAGGTCATGAAAGCTACTCGCCGTGGTGGCGGATGGGTGAAGCTGGTCGGTGACTGGCCCCGGCGCGGTATGGGCGCAGTGGGCAACTTCTCGGAGGCGGGCCTGCGCGTGGCCGTCGAGATTGCGCATGCGGGTGGTGCCCGGGTTGCGATTCACACGATGGCCCCCGATGTCGCCTCCGCTGCGGTGCGGGCGGGCGTCGACTCGATCGAGCACGGCCTCTACCTCACGGATGATGATGTGGCCATGCTCGGTGCGAGGGGCGGCGCCTGGGTTCCGACGGTGATGCGTATGGAGGCAGTGATCAGAGAGGTCGGCATCGAGCGAACGGGAGGACGGGTAGTGGCGGCCGGTCTCGACCGCGTCCGCGCTCTTCTCGCAGGCGCTCCGGCAGCGGGCGTGTCGGTGCTTTCCGGTACCGACCTGACCGTGCCCTCGGGCAGGGTGGGGGAGGAAGCTCTGCGTCTTCTCGACTACGGCCTCGGCGTGGAAGACGCCGTGCGCTCGGCAACCGACGTGGCATACACCTATGCCGGATTGGACCCGGGTTTCACGGTCGGTGGCTCGGCCGACGTCGTGGCATTCGATGTGCACCCGTACGAACGGCCCGACGTGCTCTTGAGCCCGTCGTTCGTCATGCGAGCCGGAGTCGTGCGGATGGCGACCGGATCCGGTGTCATATGAGGGAGCCGTCCAAGCGATCTCGGATTGCTCCGTTTCATGTGATGGAGGTGATGAAGCGGGCCTCGGAGCGCGAGCGCTCGCACGGCGACGTCCTTCACTTGGAGGTTGGCCAGCCAAGCACGCCTGCCCCGGCGCTCGTTCGGGAGGCGGCCGAGGCCCTCCTCCATCAGCATCGGCTCGGGTACACGGACGCACTGGGAGTCATGGAGCTCCGGCGGGCGATTGCCGAGCACTACGCCGGCGCCGGCCGCTCGGTGGACCCCGAGCAAGTGGTTGTGACGGTCGGGGCATCCGGCGGCTTCGTCCTGACCCTGCTGGCCGCCTTCGACGCTGGAGGGAGAGTTGGGATAACGGAGCCCGGATACGCTGCCTACCGCAACATCATCCAGTCGCTCGATCTGGAGTTGGTCGGGCTACCGGTCGGTCCTGCATCTCGTTGGGTGGCGACTCGGGAGATCGTGCGGGCCGCCGGCCCTTTGGACGGGCTGGTCGTGGCGTCTCCATCGAATCCCACCGGGACATCCCTCACGGCTCGAGAGATGAGAGAGTTGATCGACGTCTGCGAAACCGATGACATCAGGCTCGTCAGCGATGAGATCTACCACGGAATCAGCTACGTAGGCCCCACTCCGAGTGCAATCGATTTCACCAGTGACGCCCTCGTCGTGCAGTCGTTTTCGAAGTACTTCTCCATGACCGGTTGGAGGCTCGGATGGCTCGTCGTGCCTCCGGGCTTGGTCGACACGCTGGAACGTCTTGCGCAGAACCTGTTCATCTCGCCCCCGACGCTGGCGCAGTTGGCCGCCGTGCACGCGTTCGACGCCGTCGGGGAGCTCGATGACAACGTCGCCCGGTACCGAGAGTCACGAGAGATGCTGGTCGACGCCTGTAGACGCTGGGGCCTCGAGACGGCTCCGCCCGATGGGGCGTTCTATCTGTGGGTGGATGTCGGGCCGCTCGGACTCACCGCGAGCGACGTGAGTCATGAATGGCTCTCGGTGTGTGGGGTGGCAGTCACGCCCGGCATCGACTTCGATCCCGAGCGTGGCGAGGGCTTTGTTCGGCTCTCCTTCTCTGAAGCTCCGACGGACATCGAAGAAGCGATCGGCCGCCTTGACCGGTGGATGACCTCGCGGGACTGATTTCCTCAACTGCGGCGCCCAGCCGGCCGATGGTTTAGTAGGTCCCCGCCCAGCAGGGGGCTATTGAACATGTTGAAGGCGCGGGGTGGCGCCCACTGGGGCGCGATTCCGGACTGGATGGGTATGAGCCAGCGGTCGGAACCGGCAGAGAAGATCCCAAAGATCCGTCTGACGGGTGAGAACAAGGTCGGCGTGATGACGGCCATCGTCGCGTTGTTCGTGCTCGTCATGGCTCCGAATCTGGAGCGTGTAGACGGACCGGCAACCGACATCGTGATCCCGTGGTGGGCATTCATCGCGCTCGTGGCCGTGGCGGAATCCGCAGTGGTCCACTTCCGGTTCAGGAGAGACTCCTACAGCTTCTCGTTGTCAGAGATTCCACTTGTCCTCGGGCTGTATTACGCAACGCCGATCGGCTTCCTCGTCGGGCATTGCGTCGGGAACGTGGCCGCCTTCTGGCGGCGCGGCAACCGTGGCGTGAAGCTGGGCCTCAATGTCATCGGTTCGTCGGCCGAGGCGGTGGTGGCCATCGGCGTGTTCCGTGTCTTCGCCGGCTTCGGCGATCCCTTCGGCCCATGGGGGTGGGCTGGTGTCGGGCTGGCGACGATCAGCGCCCTCCTCGTGTCCGACTTCCTGGTCACTCAGGCCATCCGCCTCACGGGTGGTCGTCTCAGCAGGCGCGAACTGAACGACGTGTTGCTGTTCTCGCTGGTTGCTTCGTCGATGAATGCCGGACTGGGGCTGATCGCAGCACTGCTCGTGCAGGAGAACCGGGCAAGCGCATGGCTGGCCGTACTGCCGCCTGCCACACTGATGATCGGATATCGGGCGTACACCACCCAGCGCGACGAGCGTGCACGTGCCGAATCGCTCTACGAGGGGGTGCTGGCCCTCCACCGGGCTCCGGTCATCGACGACGCGCTCGACGTCGTCACAGAGCAAGTCCTGACGATGTTCGAGTCCAGGGTCTGCGTCGCCATGATCATTCCCGATTGGGGCGGTCGGTTCGTGTATCAGACGGTCGCAGCGGACGGCAAGATACGGAGCCGTATGCGGCCGGCAGTGTTCGATGCAGGTTCCGAGCCCTGGTCGCGGGCATTGATGAACCCGGACGGTGTGATCTACCGCGCCAATGAGGCTCGTGCTCTTCGGATTCCGGAGGTCGGCGAGATCGAGCAGGCGATGGTGACACCGGTGAAGAGCGGAGAGCGCCTGGCCGGAGTGCTGCTCGTCGCCAATCCGCACGGGCTGATCACGGAGTACGGCGAACGTGATCTCCAGACGTTTGCGACGATTGCCAGGCACTTGGCGACATCGCTCGAGAATGGTCGGCTCGAAGACTCGCTGGCCGAGGTAACCCGGCTGAAGGAGCGTCTCGAGGAGTTGGTTCGATCGAAGGACCAGTTCATCGCATCCGTGAGCCATGAGCTGCGAACGCCTCTCACGGGAATCATTGGATTGACCCAGGAACTCCGGTCGGGCAGCAGCGAATTCGGTCCGGTCGAGACGGCAGAATTTCTCGAGATGATCCACGAACAGAGCCTCGAACTCGGCAACATCATCGAGGACCTGCTGGTCGCTGCCCGGGCCGATATCGGCACGCTGGCGGTCAAGCCCACCGTGACATCTCTCGACGCCGAGTTGTCTGCCGTTCTGGCCACACATGTCTCGAAAGCTGCCGGCAAGCGTCTGAGCACGAGCGTCCGGGGAAGTGGGACGGCCATCGTCGATCCGCTCCGTTTTCGGCAGATCATGCGCAACCTGGTCACGAACGCCATTCGATATGGGGGAAGCAACATCTGGGTGGAAGTCGACATCCTCGACGACCGTGCCGTTGTTGCCGTCGTCGACGACGGAGGCGGTGTACCGGAGCATGCCGTGGAGGAGATCTTCCAGCCCTATACGCGAGCCGGCACGGTCGCAACGAATCCGTCCTCGGTGGGGTTGGGTCTGGCGGTGTCCCGGCAGCTCGCTCGGCTGATGGGTGGCGAGCTGGTCTATCGACGTGATGGAGGGACCACTCGATTCGAGTTGAGGCTTCCCTCGGCAGAGGAGTCGGTCAGCCTGGCCGGCTGACCGTGAGCTTTTCAGTCGGTCCGCGTGTCACCCGGAGGGCCCCGAGCCGGGCGAGGATCAGGGTCCCCCCGAGCGTCCCCACCATCCCAAACACGATGACGGGTACATCTGAATACCACCATCCGTAGATGCCCCACAAAGCCGTTTCGACGGTGNNCCGCCGGAGCGATCTGCACGACGTACGACCAGCTGAGAATCAAGCCGCCCGTCGGCCAACCCCACGCCGTTGTTGACGCCGCCAGGATCGCAGCCCAGACGGCACCGCGCAGGCCGGCCGCCCGCAGGTAGGCGCCTCGGTTGCTCAGTGCCCGCAGCAGCACGACGTAGAAGACCACCATCACGACGGTGGACGGTGTGGCCGCCCACAGCCGCTGTGACAAGAGGTAGGCGGTCCAGGCGGCATTGGACACCAGTCCGATGGCGGGCCATGTCGTCGAGATCCCGGTCGTGTCCCCCGTTCGGACGAGTTTCACGATTTGGGGGATCAATGACGACCAGGCCAGCAACGTTGCGACGATGACCGAGAGGTTGCCCAGGTTCACGCGGTGAGTGTGGCATGCGGGCTTCAGACTTCAGGTCTCAGACTTCAGACTCCGGGGAAAGGAGCTGGTGGTTGGTGGTCGGTGGTCGGTGGCGCCCGTGACTCGATCGATACCCACCGCGGCTCTGGGCTCTGGGCTCCGGGCTTCCGGCTTCGGGCCTCCTAGGTCGTGCCCCCGCAATCGGCGGCGCTTGGACTCCGACAGCACGAATGAACAGATGCGGGTGGTAGGGGCAACTGCGTGTGCCCGCAGTGGACGGCACTCGTGCCTCACTCGACACCTACCGAGGCTTCGTCGCTCTGTCGCCGCTCTACCTCAACCTCTCCGGCGAAAACGCCGCGGGGTCGATCCCGAAGGACGCCAGTTCTGACGAGATGTGTCCGTAGGACACGAGGTCCGCAATGAGCTGGGCAGCCCCAGGTGCGGTTTGGATGCCCGTGCCGCCCTGGCCGGCCAGCCAGAAGAATCCGTCGGTCCCGGGCTCGGGCCCGATGACCATCGAACCGTCGGGAACGAAGCTTCGAAGACCGGCCCAGCTGGAGCGCACGCTCCGAATGCCGAGGGTCGTGGCGCCGTTGATGCGTTCGATGGCGATGGCTATGTCGATCTCTTCGGGTCGTGCGTCGCACGGGGGGCTGGGCGTCTCGTCTGCCGGCGAGCAGAGCAGCTGTGAACCGTCCGGCTTGAAGTACCAGTCGTGTGTGATCTCTGCCACCAGCGGCCACTCGGCTGCGTCGTCCGGTGCGGACACCATGAAGGCTGTTCGTCGCTTGGGAACGATCCCGATGGGAGGTAGGCCGGCACTGGCAGCTATCTCGTCGCACCATGCCCCGGCGGCGTTGACGATCACATCGGCCTCGATGGTGACGTCGCCGGCTGTGACCTTCCAGGGAGGCCCCGCTTCGATCGCCGAGACCCGCAACGATGTGACGATCTCCGCCCCATGTTGTCGTGCAAGGCGGACGAACGCCTGATGGATCGCCGCCACATCCATGTCTGCCGCCCCGGGCTCGTAGAGGCCGAGTGCTGCGGCCTCGGGACGGAGTGCAGGGACCATCTCGACCGCCGACTCGGTGTCGATGACGTCGGCCCTCGTCCCCTGGGCCTCGGCAGTTGCGGCCTGGTCGAGAAGCTCTGCGACTCGCGATTCCGAGGCCACCATCAGAGCACCCCTGTCGGTGAGGAGGGGAGCGTCCGCCGTGCCCTCGTCGGGATCCTGGAAGAACGAGAGACTCGCCTTCGACAGGCTCCTCACATCGGGGTGTCCGTAGTTCTCGAAGTAGAGGGCTGCCGACCGGCCTGTCGTGTGATACGCAAGGGTCTTCTCGGCCTCGACAAGCGTCACAGCCATGTCACGCTCGGCCAGTCGAGCTGCGGCAGACACACCGGCGATTCCACCGCCGATCACGATCGCGTCGGGCATGTCCGGGACGGTACCGCAGGTCGCGCCGATGACGACCCGAGCAGGGCACGGTTTCCAGATGAGCGAGTTCTCGACTGCCTCAATGTCCCNNTGTCCCGTCCCTCCTGCCGATGGGAGAGGAGGAGGAAACATGAATATTGCGCGCCTCAGACACACTCCGTCTTCCGGCTGGTCCGATCCGTTCCCAGAGTGGGACGGCGAACGCACCCTGGTGCTTGTGTTCGGAGCGGCTGAATACCGCTGCAACCCGGAGCCCGTCGACCAGTTGCGAGCGGCCTATCCGACGAGTCACCTACTGGGTTGCTCCACGGCCGGTGAGATCCACGGAACCGAGGTGGCCGATGGAACTCTGAGCGTGGCGATCGCTCGCTTCCAAAACACTCGCCTTCGATGCGCAGATGCACGGGTCGCATCGATGGCCGATTCCGAGGCTGCGGGGCGAAACGTCGCAGAGGCTCTCTTCGAGGATGATCTGGCGGGGATGTTCGTGCTCTCCAACGGGGTCGGTGTGAACGGCACCGCCCTCGTCGGCGGCCTCAACTCCGTGATGCCGGAGCAGGTCGTCGTGACAGGGGGGCTGGCCGGGGACGGTCCGAGGTTCGAGAGGACCTGGACGCTGCTGGGAGATTCGGTCGAGGAGAGTCGTGTCGTTGCAGTCGGGTTCTACGGATCGGACGTGATCATCAGCCATGGTTCTCGAGGCGGCTGGGACATCTTTGGTCCGGAACGGACTGTTACCCGATCTGAAGGCAGCGTGCTGTTTGAGCTCGATGGTCGTCCTGCGCTGGACCTCTATCGCGAGTATCTCGGAGACCTGGCAGACGGGTTGCCGGCCACCGGTCTCTTGTTCCCCTTGGCACTGCGGCAGGACGATGCAGACTCCAATCAGGTCGTGCGGACGATTCTCGGCATCGATGAGCAGGCGGGATCGATGACGTTTGCCGGCGACGTGCCGGTCGGACATCGAGCACAGCTCATGCAGGCCAACTTCGATCGGCTCGTCATGGGAGCGGAGACAGCTGCCGAGGCGGCCCTCTTGTCGGCCAACGGTTCGCCCGGTCTCACGATCGCCATTTCCTGCGTTGGCCGTCGTCTGGTTCTCGAGGAGCACACCGAGGAGGAGGTCGAGGCTGTCGCAGACATCCTGGGGCCGAACATGACACAGGTCGGCTTCTACTCCTACGGCGAGATCTCGCCATTCACCGACGGCCGGTGCGATCTGCACAACCAGACGATGACGCTCACCACATTCGCCGAGTCCGGATGAATCCTCTCCTCGCCCGCCAGNNCTCGTCCGCCAGCTGCATCGGATGGGGCTGTCGCTCGATCGACCCCCGACCGCGCAGGAATGGGAGGCGTTCCTCGGGCGAGTGGAGCAGACGTATGAAGCAGCCGACCGCAACCGGTACCTGCTCGAACGATCGTTGCGGATCTCCTCCGAGGAGATGAAGCAGGTCTACGAGGACCTTCGAACATTCTCCGCCGACCAGCTCGCATCTGAGCGAGACCGATTGAGAGTCGTCATCGACGCCATGAACGAAGGACTCTGCCTTCTGGATCCAGACGGGGTCGTGCTCGAGGCAAATGCCAGCGCCCTGCAGCTGCTCGATCGAGAGTACGACGGTGTGGTGGGTCATCGGGCTCTCGAGGGTTTCGTCTTCACGCCGGCTCGCTCGAGCGACAGATGCGATTCTGCGGATGCGATCCTCGAGTCGGTTCGCCAGCGGTCTCAGTTCTCAGATGAGAACGCAATGGTCGTGACGAGAGGGGGTCTCGTGATCCCCGTTGCCGTCCTGGTCGTTCCCGTCATCGAGGGAGGCGAGGTTGCAGGATCTGTCCTCGTCTTCCGTGATGTGAGTGAACGAGTGAAGGCCCAGACCCGACTCGCCGCCTCTGAGGCTCGATACCGCCACCGCTGCGACCAGTCGCCGGTTGCGAGCTGCGAACTCGATCTGAGCGATGTTGCCGCTCTGGGTAGCGAACTGACACAGTGGGCAGAGGCCATTCGGAGCGAGAGGCTCGACCGAGAAGACCAGATTCGGCTGATCATGAGCTTCTTCGAGGCAAGCATGGTGAACGCCGCCGCCGTGAAGCTCTTCGAGGCGGCAGACTCCGACCATCTGCTGGCAAACCTCGCCGCCGCCCTCACTCGTGAGTCGGTGGACGGAGTGGTCGAGGTAGCCCTGGCGATCGCCGACAAGAAGCCTCGAATGGGTACGGAGATCGCCGGCCTCACGCTCGAGGGCAAGCGTCTGCATCTCCTCCTCGAATACGCAGCTCCCGAGTCTCANNGTGGTGATGACGTTCACCGACATCACCCGCCGCAAGCAGGACGAAGAGCGGATGGAGGAGCTGATCCGTTTGAAGGACGAGTTTCTCGCCTCGGTTTCGCACGAGCTCCGCACGCCGTTGAGCGCAGTCGTCGCCAGTGCGGCTCTCCTGGAGGAAGACGTCGCCGGAAGCCAGAGCGACCAGTCAAAGGAGCTCATCGGGTTCATTCGCTCGGAGAGTCAGGAGCTCGCTCACATAATCGAGGACCTGTTGGTGGGGGCACGGGCCGACACCGGCAACCTGACGGTTGCCGCACAAGCGGTAGACCTCACCGCGGAAGTCGAGGCAGTGGCGGTTGGAGCGGAGAAGGTGCTGGATGGGCGGAGCCTTGATGTCGCGCTCGAAGAAGGCTGGGTGCGGGCTGATCCTGTCCGGCTCCGGCAGGTGCTCAGAAACCTGCTGACGAACGCCGGACGATACGGGGGTCAACGCATCGAGATCGGGTCGAGCAGGATCGCCGACGAGGTGATCATCACGGTGGCAGACAACGGAACCGGCATTCCGCAGGAAGACTGGGAGCGGGTATTCGAGCCCTATGCCGCCGTGGGCAACACCGATGGTCTGACGGGCTCGGTCGGGCTCGGGCTGACGGTCT
>JABAOD010003506.1_pt3 | contig 13007 bp, 10 predicted proteins | sample 7062151 | NCBI WGS metagenome assembly JABAOD01 (sample SAMN14538626, study PRJNA623070) | marine sediment metagenome | biome: marine biome [ENVO:00000428]; feature: marine pelagic biome [ENVO:01000023]; material: deep marine sediment [ENVO:00002113] | place: India: Gulf of Khambhat ...
GAACTCGCCTCGGCCGTACAAATGATGTAATAGGCAGCTAAGGCATAATTCGTATGGGGAAGAGAGATCTCCCGACACCTGGCACCCCACTTTTGAAACAATTCAATGCTCGACTCAATAGCCTTCTCGACGTCAGGAGCCATGCCCTCGATGAAATACTCTTTTGGAATACCAATTTTCATTCCTGTCAAATTTCTGACGAGGGCTTTTCTGAAATCTGGAACCTTAACTTTTACTGAAGTTGAGTCGTGGGGATCATACCCGCAAACAGCGTTCATTAAAATGGCACAGTCCTCAACATCTCTGGCGAGGGGGCCAACCTGGTCGAGGGACGACGCGAACGCCACCAGGCCGTACCGGGAAACCCGACCGTAGGTGGGCTTGAGACCGACGATTCCACAGAAGGACGCCGGCTGCCGGATCGAGCCTCCTGTATCCGATCCAAGGGCCCCAATGCACTCACCGGCTGCCACAGCCGCTGCTGAACCCCCACTCGATCCCCCTGGAACACGATCCAATGCCCATGGGTTTTGGGTGGGACCGAAAAAGGAGTTTTCGGTGGAAGAGCCCATGGCGAATTCGTCCATATTGGTTTTCCCAAGGAAAACCGCTTCCTCGGCCTTGAGCCTCTGGATCACGGTGGCGTCATAGGAGGGGATGTAATCCGCAAGAATCTTTGACCCACATGTCGTCCTCGCCCCTCGTGTGCAGAGGATATCTTTTATTGCCAGGGGGATTCCCAAAAGCTCAGAAGAGTGCTCTCCTTTGGCAATCATTTCATCGGCCCGCTTCGCCTGTTCAAGGGCGTCTTCCTCCGTGACAGTCACGTAAGCATGAACTTGATCATCAATCCTTTTGATCCGATGGATCAAAGCCTGCGTCAACTCAAGAGAAGAAACCTTTTTCTCCCTGAGCATTTGGTTGAGTTGGTGAATGGTCAGCCAATGGAGCTCCATCGCCCCCCCTTCATTTCAATCCACAATAATCTTCGGGACCTTGAAAAACCCTCTCTCCTTTTCCGGAGCGTTCAGTAGGGTCACATCCTGAGAGAATGACTCCTCAGTCATATCCCTTCTAAAGGCGTTAAAAACATCGATTACATGGGACATGGACTCGACACCGGACGTATCGAGTTCGTTCAGTTTGTCCATGTAAGAGAGAATGGTATTGAGCTGTGGCGTGAACCTCTCCATCTCCTCTTCAGACAAGTCCAGTCTGGCCAACCCGGCCACATATTGCACAGCTTCTCTCGAAATCTTCAGGGCTTTCATGATCTTTTCGTCAGTAACTCCGTACCTCCCGCGTGCTAACCCGATTCGGCCAGGGCGCTAATGATATCTCCCCGAGTCACGATTCCGACGATCTTGCCATCTACCACCACTGGAATTCGGTTGATTTTTCTCTTCATCATGAGATTCACGACCGTGTCGACATTCTCAGCGGGAGCAACAGTGACCACATCCCGTGTCATGACATCCGCAACCACCAGTTCTGCATGATTCTGAGCCTCTCCCAGATTCGTCGAAAGATCATTCGTCATTCCCTGAANNCTAACAGGCATGCCGCTGATGCGAAAAAGCCTGAGCTTGTTGAGTATGGTTGTGAGCTTCTCGTTAGGGGTACAGACGATCACGTCTTTATTCATAAAATCTTGGACCTTCATTAACCCAATCTCCCGGGGAAAAAGACATTATGAGCCAATTTCTGAAGCACTTCGACCCGCAGAAGGGAATCTTTCAACTGTGTTTGTTCCTCTTCCGACAGGGTTGCGGGATCGAAAAAATTGTCGAATCGTCTTCCGAGCTTGATCGATTCGATTTGTTTCCGTATATGGATGGACAGAAGGAGTCTATACGCCTTTTCGAGACCCCTGGCGATCGTGGGAGAGATGAGACCCAGCACCTCAAGGGCACTGATTCGTTCAAAACTGTTCGTCCCATCGATTCCGTATTTCACCGCCAAGGCGCGAAGGGTCAGAACCAACGGCGCCCATCCCTTTAACTTCAAGTTGAACTTTCCCCTGTGATGACCCGAACGTTCGGTTTTGAATCGCCTCAAAAAACCAAGAGCAACCGGCATCAATACCGCTGATTTGGCAATCTCTGCCTGAATGGAAGGGGTTTTCTCAATCAGATCTCTGAGCCTTCCGACAAACTGCCCTCCCAGGGCTCTGTCTCCGGCATTTGAACGAGCATCCATAAGGATGATAAGATCCAGTACGGTAATCGTCCCGGATCCATATTTTATTTTCTGCCTTAACCGATCGATCCAATCTTGGAGCGAATCCCTCCATTTCTCATTTGTCGGCATGACTCCGCCGACACATCTCTTGATGCCGACCTGATCGAGGCAGTTTACCATTTTCCTCGAAAAGATTTCAAAATAGCTATCAACCAAATCAACTTGGGACGCTTCCAGGGGGCTTTCACGAATGTCTCTTCGAATCAGCTTTTTGTACGCTTCCGCTTCAAACCGCTGCCGTGAGCGTGGGATGTCTTGGTAAACGAGAAGACTATCTTGATCAGTCAGGATCGTCTGCTCTCCCCGCCCATCGGCTCCCATACTGATCCAGACGTAAGCTGAGGGAGGAGGTCCATAGGCCTCTTCTAACATCTGTTTTTCCACAAAGCCGATGAGGCGATGGGTGATCTCTTGTCGAAAACGGGTACATTTTTCCTGGAGGTTTCTGACGGATCCTGTCTTTTGAAAAACTTGAATCGTGAGAGCGGTAAGATCGCAGTGGAGGTTCCTTACTTCTTGAATGGTTTCAGCCTGGCCGACTTTGGCGATCAGGTCGGAAAAACGATTCTCAAGTGCTTTTAACCTGCTTATTTCTCGACCGAGGATATCCTGAAATCCGCGCAGTACATCGAGTTGCTCGGATCCTGTCAAATGGTCTGGCTGGTATCGCTGAAAGAGTTCATCAATACGGTATCTGTCAATTCCCAGTCCCTCTTTTAGAGGCCCTTCCGCCTGCATTCGTTTCGCCAGCTCTTCAATAAAGACCAGCTCCCCATCCACACAGGTCTCCCACACCCCAATTCCGCCAAAAGAGACTTCTATACGAGATCGTTCCCCGAATCACCCTTCATATTTGGTTCTTCATGTATATTCAAGCCTCTTGAGACCCTCCTCAAGTCGTTCCTTTATCTTTTCTAATTCCGCCTGTTTCCGCCTTTCTTTTTTTACCACCTCCTTAGGAGCCTTGCTGAGAAACGCGTCATTAGCGAGTTTACCCTTGACGAATAGCAAGTCCTTTTCGACTTTTTGGACTTCCTTTTCGAGCCTTCGCCGCTCCTCCACAAAACGAGTTTCTTCAATAGGGATAAAAACTTCAAGGATTTCTCCAACAGCGGTGACGGCCCTCTTTGGAGGGGTCCTATCGCGGGTGACTTCCAAATGGCTAACCCGAGCCAAGGTCTCAATGAGATACCGGTTCCGCTCCAGAGGGGCCACCCCTGCGGGGCTATTTGGGATCACAATAGCAGTTATGGTCTTGGATGGGGCGATTGAGAGCTCTCCCCTGACGTTGCGAATTGTAGAGATGGCGCTTTTTACCCACTTCATGTCTTCCACTGCGGATGGGGCATCAAACGCTTCATTCGCTTCTGGGAATTCAGCGACCATGATACTCCCCTCTGACCAGGACATGCGGTGCCAAATCTCCTCTGTGATGAAGGGCATGAAAGGATGGAGAAGTTCGAGAACCTTTCCGAGGATGTGACACAAAACCGTCAAGGTAACTCCGGCCTCCGAGTCCCTACTCCTCCCGTAAAGGGTTGGTTTGATCATCTCGAGATACCAATCACAGAACTCATGCCAGATAAATTGGTAGATACTTTGAGCCGCGTCGTTGAACCGGTAATCCTCGAGATATGCCGTTTCCTCCCTGATGACAGCGTTGAGACGATCCAATATCCATCGGTCAGGCAGACTCGTAGGGGTTAATCTCTCGCCGGAGGGCTGCCAATCTTTCAGATTCATGAGACAGAATCGAGCGGCATTCCATATTTTGTTCGCAAAGTGCCGGTAACCCTCTATTCTCTCCTCAGCCAGGATGATATCCCTCCCCTGTGCGGCAAGAGCGGCCAGTGTGAACCGGAAGGCATCTGTCCCATATTTCTCCATCATCACCAGGGGATCGATCACGTTTCCTTTGGATTTGCTCATCTTTTGGCCCCTAAAATCACGAACCAAAGCGTGTATGTACACGTCTCGGAATGGAACGCTCCCCATAAACCTCAAACCCATCATCATCATCCGGGCTACCCAGAAGAACAGGATATCGAATCCTGTGACCAGCGTTGAAGTCGGATAAAAGACCATGAGCTCTTTTGTCTCTTGGGGCCAACCCAGGGTTGAAAAGGGCCAAAGAGCGGAACTGAACCACGTGTCAAGTACGTCCGTCTCCGGTCTGAGACGGTCAGCCCCACAACGATTACACGATTCCGGGGTTTCTTTTGAGACAATAATTTCTCCGCACGGGTCGCAAAACCACGCAGGGATTCGGTGGCCCCACCAGATCTGCCGTGAAATGACCCAGTCCCGGATATTCTCCATCCATTCAAAATACGTTTTCTCCCACATTTTCGGAACAATCTTGGTTCTGCCAAGCCGAACGGCCTCGATCGCCTTCTCAGCCAGAGGCTTAACCTTGACAAACCATTGGGTGGAAACCATCGGCTCAACAATAGTCTTGCATCGCTGGCAGTGACCGACACTGTGATGATAATCCTCTGTATCGAGGAGAATCCCCTGATTTTTGAAGTCCTCTACGATTTTTGCCCGGCAGTCAAACCGGTCAATCCCACAGTACCGGCCCGCCTCTTGATTCATTTTCCCATCGCCCTCAATCACCTTCACCAGCTTCAAATGATGTCTCAGGGCAATCTCAAAGTCATTGGGATCGTGAGCCGGTGTTATCTTGAGAGCTCCTGAACCGAATTCCGGATCCACGAAATCATCGGCAATGATGGGAATTGGACGTTCCACGACAGGAAGGATGACGTCTCTACCGACCAACTTTTGATACCTCTCATCCCTCGGGTTCACAGCGACAGCAGTGTCTCCCATCATGGTTTCGGGCCGGGTCGTCACGACCACAATCGCCTCGTTCGAATCTTCAAATGGATACCGAAGGTGGTAGAGCTTTGCGGGAATCTCTTCGTGTTCAACTTCCAGGTCTGAAAGGGCTGTCTGGCAACGAGGACACCAGTTAATGATGTACTTGTCTCGGTAAATCAAACCGTCCTCATAGAGACGGACGAAGACCTCCTTAACCGCATCGGAAAGCCCCTCATCCATAGTGAATCGCTGCCTACTCCAATCACAGGAAGCCCCCAATCGCTTAAGTTGGCTGATGATGAGGCCTCCATACTCTTCCTTCCATTTCCAGACCCGCTCAACGAACTTATCCCTTCCCAAAGCATGCCGATCCACCCCCTCCTTGGCCAATTGCTTTTCGACCACATTCTGGGTGGCAATCCCTGCGTGATCCATCCCGGGTAGCCACAGAGTATTCCTTCCTTGCATTCTTCGAAAACGAATGAGAATGTCCTGAAGGGTGTTATTGAGGGCATGGCCCATGTGGAGCGAACCCGTCACATTGGGAGGCGGGATAACAATTGAATAGGGAGTATTTGCGGCGTTTTCGTCGGCGTGAAAAAGGTTCTGATCCATCCAGAACTTGTACCACCGTTTTTCCACTCCTCTAAACTCATAGCCCTTTTTCAGTTTCAATTCGCCCTTCACCATACGCGACCCTTTCTAAAAGCTCCGAATCATCAGTCCCCACCTAACCATGAGATCGTTCGGCAAGAAGACCCTCGTCGACAAGTCCAAAACAAGCCCCCTCACCGCGCCACTGAGTATGGTTTGTGGAAAGTGTTAAACAGAATTGCGGGAGAATGTCAACCGGTTTCAGGTGGAAGATGTCCCCCAACGAAAATCACAACATCCTATAAGACAGAACAACTCACGCAAAAATCATGTTACCGGGAGACAGAGTGAATCGATCCTCTCAAGCCGGAGCCCAAGAATCTCCTCGGATAAACAAAAGGAAACACTGGGTTCAGTTGGGATTTCTTAAGACGGGGGATGGATACCTGGGAGAAAACCTTAGACCAACGTCTATCGTCAATCTGTTCGCTAACAGAGGGAGATTAGATTAGCTTCCTCCCTTTTGCAGTTTCTCAATCTCCCTTTTGATGGCGCCTTCCGCAAGCTCCGGTACGACTTCTTGGACCACTTCTTCAATCCGCTCCGAGGCCACCTGGATGATTCTCTTGCTCAGCTCTGGGATTACACTCTCGGAGATTTTTCGCAAAGCCTCCTCAACAGCATTCCCTGCCAAAGATTCGATCCGATCACCTGATGGCTCGGTGACCGCTTCTGTCGTTGTTTCTATGACATCTTGATCACTCGAAAGACGCTTCTGAAATGCCTCGATCTCCTCCGCGGAGACAGGCTCCTCCTTTATCAACTCGCTCGGATAAGAATCGGACTCAGCAGGCTCCGCGACTGGCTCCTGAAGAGATTCTTTGAGAGAACCCTCAGCTTCCTCCAGCCCCTCTTCCGCTAATCCTTCGACAAATTCCTCGGGAGCCCCTTCCAAACCCTCTTCGACAGGCTCCTTCTCGATGCCTTCCCTCAGACCTTGAGTTTCAACATCGACGAGTCTTTCCCCATCCGACCTTTCCTCTATGTCTTCGGCATGGGGAACATCCTTGAGGATCTCTTCGATTTGCGAATCCTCATCCGGGGATAATTCTTCCGGCTCTATATCCTTCGCCGATATCGCTGCATCAACTCCCAGATCCTCCTTAGCCTCTTGGATCTTCTCCCCAGGTAATCCTTCTAATTCTTCTTCGAATGGAAACTCCTCAAGGTCCTCGACCGTCTCGCCCAGGTCCTCTAAACCTTCCACGGAGAGTTCATCAAGGTCCTCAGAGACTTGATCAATTGCCTCACTCGAGGACTCTTCAAGATCTTGGAGGGTCTCCTGCGAGGCAGCAGCCGTTAGGGGCTGGAGTGTCTCGCCTTCCTCCATTTCCCCTGGCCCTTCATGGGGCAACACCTTTTCCTCTAGTTCCTCCCCGGATTCCTCGGTCTCGGTCAGTTCGAGGACGGTCTCTTCCTCTTCCCCAGCCAACTCACCAGACCCTATAGGACCCTCCGAAACCTCAGGCGGTTCCATCTCTTCAGCGAGCGCCTCAGGCTCCTCTGCTCCCTCAAGGGAAACCTCTTCTTCTGGTTGCCCTGCTTCCAGATCGAGAAGGGTATCCTCTTCCTCCTGTTCCTCCTCCAGAGCCGAATCGATACGTCGATCGATCTCCTCCTCGAGCTCCGCTTTCATCGCTTCATCAGAGGGTTCCTCCTTCTCCATTGCCAAATCTGCTTCCCCCGCTGTTTCGATTTCGAGGTCCTCGATCAAATCAGTCTGCGGTCCCTCGACCGCTCCACCTTTTTCATCTCGAGAGATCTCCTCCAATTCGACCTCTTCCAACTCCAAAAGAGTATCTTCCCCCTCTTTCTGTCCCTCATCCTCTGAGGCCAGCTGAACCTCCCCCGATATTTCAGGTTCGAAGTCCTCGATGAGGTCCTCCGAAGGTTCCTCGACTTTTCCACCCTCTCCCGGGCTCTCCTCGAGTTCGATCTCCTCTAACTCAAGTTCCTCAGCGGATTCATCAAGATCAATATCTCGAAGGGCCTTCTCCTCCAGCGCCTTTTCTTCAGGAAGACTCTCCTGTCCGCCCGTGACTTGTTCCAGAGATAGTTCGTCGACTCTCTCATCCTCAGAACCCGGCGTAGGAGATTCCTCCTCCACCACGTCTGTCAGTTCGATAATCTGCTCCTCTTCCATCTTCCCTGGGGGTTGGATTTCGTCGACCCCTTCTGCGGCAGCCAATTCGACCTCTTCCAGGCCCTCGATCGACGGAAGCCCTTCTTCACTCGACGGTGCCTCTTCAGCCAAGGGTTCCTCAGTGCCCTCCGCAGCCTTCTCTTGGGCTCTGAGGGGGGTGGCTTTGGTCTTCAGAAGATCTTTGACGAGTGGCAAGATCTCATCCGCTTTTAGGGGCTTGGTAATCACCCCATCGGCTCCCACCCTCTCCCGGTCTGATTTTTCGATGTCCTCGAAGATTCCCGCCAGAAGTACGAAGGGGGTATTGCTGAGTTCGGAGTTCTCTTTCACGATCTTGCACAGTTCAAAACCATCCTTATTCGGCATCGTCACATCAGCGATAACCAAATCCGGCTTGTAAAGCTTGATCTTTAAGAGCGCATCCTCGCCATTCTCGGCAAAAATCAACTGAGAGTCGCTTCCTTCGAAAATGGTCTCAAATTCCTCCTGCGCCGTGACGTTGGGATCAGCAATCAAGAGTTCTCTAGGCATGTCTTGTCTCCTTTCGCGAGGTCACAGGGAAGAACCTGCGCAGGCAAAAATAGGTTCACCAACCCATAATCTTCCGGCGCTCATGTGAAAACCGAAGGTCACCGCCTGAATTGCTGGCTCTCAACGAATCCATGATCACGAGAAGAAGAGGGGTTCTCCCACCTATGTCCCTAGCAAAAAATAAGCCATCGGCCTCTTGTCATGAATCCAAACCTTGAATTCACGAAGGAAATCATGACGATTAGATCCTTTTTTACCAAGACTTTCTAACACAATGTTTGCCCTTTTTCAACATGCAACCTTTCGAGGACATTCTCACCTGTGCCCAAGCCTCCCCTAACCTCAATGGTGGCACCAGCCCTCCCGCATATATCACCGAGGGATGACGGAGCTCTCAAAAGAGCGAATATGAGTGTTTTTGGGAGCCACGGTAACGCTACCGGCTGACAAGTGAAGGCCTCAAAAGTTGACACCTCCCGGGAGGATCGCTATATTGGATCACCAGATTGGAGAGAAGAGCATCATGTCTCGAATTCTGGTCACAGGAGGTGCTGGATACATCGGAAGTTTCATCGTGAGGGCCCTGTCTCATAGAGGGCACGACCCTGTCGTCTATGATAACCTGGAACAGGGACACCATGAAGCTGTCGGCGATGCCGAGTTTGTTTGGGGAGACCTCGCCGACCAAACGAAGATATATCAGACCCTTCGGCACTATAAAATCAATGCCGTGATTCATATGGCAGCCTACTGCCTGGTTGGCGAGTCAGAACAACTTCCCTTAAAGTATTTTCGAAACAACATTACCAATGGTCTCAATCTCCTTGAGGTCATGCGCCAGGCTGGAGTAGAGACCCTGGTTTTTTCCTCTTCAGCGGCCGTCTATGGCGAGCCCGCATGTACTCCCATAGACGAGGAAGCGCCCACACATCCGACGAATGTTTATGGAGAAACGAAACTCTACTACGAACAAATCCTGAAGCGATGCGAGACGTCACATGGGCTGCGATCCATATCCCTTCGATATTTTAATGCTGCGGGAGCGCATAGGGACGGAACCATTGGGGAGCATCATCACCCTGAGACCCATTTAATTCCAATCGTTTTGAAAACGGCGCTCGGCCAGAGAGAGGCCGTTCGAGTCTTCGGGACGGACTACCCAACATCAGACGGGACTTGCATTCGCGACTACATTCACGTTCAAGATTTGGCTGAAGCCCACATTCTAGCTATGGAAGCCCTCGAGCGCGGTTCAAATAGCGCCACTTACAACCTCGGCAATGGAAAAGGTTTCTCTGTCCTGGAGGTACTTCAGACGGCTAGAAGGATCACAGGGAAAGAGATCCCCGAGATCCCAGCAGAACGCAGACCCGGGGATCCAGCTGTTTTGGTTGCGAGTTCCGATCGAATCAAACGTGAACTCGGATGGAACATCCAATGGCCCAACCTCGCAGAGATCATAGAGACTGCCTGGACCTGGCATTCTTCCCACCCACAAGGATATGGGGACAGGGAGCCCCACCCTCGCAGCCGGAAGAAGCGATAGTTCCACCGTTTTTCGACGCGAAATTTTTTTCCGAATCATGAAAACAGTTTCCAGTGGGACAGTACACGATTTCAAGGTGTCAGACGAGGAGGAGCCCCTTGAGTCGTAGGACGCCTTCTATCCCAAAAACCAGGAACCTTCAATCCGGAAACGGTGGAAAAAGATCGCACAAGAGGTTAAACTTTGGGTGAGTCACGTTAAAGGCCTCGGCGCTTGAGTTATGATCGGACCCGTTGAGAAGTGCGGTATATTTGGTATTTTTGGGCATCTTGAGGCTTCGAACCTCACCTACCTAGGTCTCTATTCGTTACAACACCGCGGTCAGGAGAGTGCAGGAATCGTCTCATCAGACGGTTCGAGCCTCTATTCCCACCGAGGCATGGGCCTCGTCTCCGAGGTCTTCACACGAAAGATCATTAATCTAATTCCTGGCGATCGGGCGATCGGCCATGTTCGCTACTCAACCACGGGCACCAGTCACATCAAGAATGCTCAACCTTTTGTCGTTGAATACGCTCGAGGAAACCTTGCTGTTGCCCATAACGGCAACTTGACAAACGCCAGCAGGATTCGAGATGAGCTCGAGGCCTATGGATCTATATTCCAGTCGACAATGGATACAGAGGTCATCATCCACCTCATCGCCCAATCTCGTGAACGATCACTCGCGGACCGTGTGGTTGCCGCTCTGCAGCAAGTCCAGGGCGCTTACAGCCTCTTGTTTCTGAACGAAGAAGAGTTTATAGCCGTTCGAGATCCCAATGGATTCAGACCCCTGGCTCTGGGGAAATTGGACGACGCCTATGTCGTTGCCTCTGAGACTTGCGCTTTTGATCTGATCGGCGCCACATATTTGCGGGAGGTAGAACCGGGCGAGGTCGTGGTCATCAACGAAAGGGGTCTCGAGTCGATAAGGCCTTTTGAAAAAACGACGAATTCCCTGTGCGTGTTTGAATTCATCTATTTCGCCCGTCCCGATTCCGTCGTTTTTGACCGGAGTGTTTATTCTGTGAGGCTGGAACTCGGGAGACAGCTGGCCAGGGAGCATCCTGTCGAAGCCGACGTTGTCGTCCCGATTCCCGATTCTGGTTTCCCGGCCACTATTGGCTATGCTATGGAGTCAGGCATACCATTGGAATTGGGACTCATCCGGAATCACTACGTGGGACGAACTTTCATTGAGCCAGAGCACTCCATCCGCCATTTCGGAGTTAAGATCAAGCTTAATCCTGTCAAGGATGTGATCAAAGGCAAAAGGGTGATCCTCGTCGACGACTCCATAGTCCGGGCCACAACGGGTCGAAAGATTGTAAAGATGGTCAGAAACGCGGGGGCAGACGAGGTCCATGCCAGAATAAGTTCTCCTCCAATCACCGATCCGTGCTTTTACGGGATCGACACGCCTCTGAGAAAAGAGTTGATTGCCGCTAGCCACAAGGTGGATGAGATTTGCACGTATCTAACCACCGACTCACTCGGGTACTTGAGTGAAGAGGGGCTGAGGGAGTGTGTTGGAGAGGATCACCAAACCTTCTGCTATGCCTGTTTCACGGGAGATTATCCCGTTCCTATTCCTGCCTACCCAGAGGAAAACCAGATGGCGCTCTTCGAAAAGACCTGAGAAGTCAGGGGTCAGCAACCTGAATNNCGGCCTTTATGTCTACGGTTTCATTGAGAGAAGAGGAACAAAAGCAAAACCGCGGCTCATTACAAGGAGTTGATCCGACTCGCTATGACCTATTTAGGTGTTCTCTCTCTCATGACTTCTGACTCCTGGAAGAACTGGAAGACTCTCCCGGCAGTCGTCCGGTCGATCCCGATGGCGAGCTGGAGTTCCTCGATCGAAGCATTCTGGATTTGCCGTAGCGTCCTAAACTGCCTGAGGAGTTGTCTTTTTCGAGCTTTCCCAACTCCGGGAACGTCATCGAGAATAGAACGAAGGTCTCTTTTTCTCCGTAGCTTTTTGTGATAGGAGATGGCAAATCGGTGAGATTCATCTCGGATTCTCTGGAGCAGGAATGTAGCTATTGAATGCTTGGGCATATGGATGGGGTCCTTGATTCTCGGGATGTAAACCTTTTCCCCTGATCTCTCTTCCCCTTTTGAACGCCCTTGGAGGCGTCGGGATTTTGCCAAAGCCATGGCATCGCCCACCTTCATATTGAGATCCTTGAAAACTTCAAGGACCACTTGGAGATGCCCCCTCCCGCCGTCGACCATAATAAGATCCGGTAACCCTTCGTCGTTGGTCGCCTTGGAATAGCGGCGCAAGAGAACCTCGTACATCATGCCATAATCATCAGGCTGTGAGAGAGATCTGATCTTGAAACGGCGATATTGGGACTTGTCTGGCTGCCCATCCTGAAAGACCACCATCGAGCCTGTGGCAGCAGTCCCCAGGATGTTGGAAATGTCAAAACATTCAATCCGTCGGGGGATCCGGCTCAGACGCAATCGCCTTTTGAGTTCCTCGAGACTGGCTCCGAGATTCTTCTCCCTTGTCTGTTTTCCCTTGAAAGAAAGCTCGGCATTTTTCTCCACCATTCTCAGCAATTCAAGAGAGGATCCCCGTCTTGGAATCCTGACCGTCGCCTTGCCACCCTTCTGCTCCGTGAGCCATTCGGTTATTGCCTCGCGGTCTTCAACCTCAAAAGGGAGAAGGATTTCCCGAGGAATGAGCCTGCCGCCGGCGTAGAACTGTTTCACAAAAGAGGAGATGACCTCCCCGTTAGGAAGCTCCTGCGCAGAGAGAGAAAAAGACTGGCCCTCCATGACCTTTCCTTGGCGAACAAAGAGAACGTGAATCTCCACGAGGGCCCCCTCACGGTAGAGTGCAATCACGTCCTGGTTCACGGGTCTAAATGAGACGATCTTCTGCTTTTCGAGAGTCTTCTCAATGGATTGAATCTGATCCCGAAGGCGAGCGCTCTCTTCGAACGAAAGGCCTTCAGATGCCCTTTCCATCCTCCGCTGCAATATGTCGATGAGCTGGCGTTTCTTCCCCTCAAGGAAGAGAATAACTTCTCTCACTCTCTCTCGGTAACGCCTCTCATCAACGAGACCGACACA
>JABAOD010008513.1_pt1 | contig 13006 bp, 13 predicted proteins | sample 7062151 | NCBI WGS metagenome assembly JABAOD01 (sample SAMN14538626, study PRJNA623070) | marine sediment metagenome | biome: marine biome [ENVO:00000428]; feature: marine pelagic biome [ENVO:01000023]; material: deep marine sediment [ENVO:00002113] | place: India: Gulf of Khambhat ...
CAAGGACGCAAACATCACGGCGAAGGCGCCGCCGACCACGATGGTGGCCGTTCCCATGTCGGGCTGCTTCATGAGGAGGATGACGACCGGGGCGAGCGCCACGAACGTGGGGACGAGGAAATGGCGGAAGTCCTGGAGATACTTCTCCTTGCGTGAATACGCCCTCGCCAGGAACACGATGACGGCGAACTTGGCGAATTCGGCAGGCTGGATCGTGAAGCCACCGAACTGGATCCAGCTCTGGGCACCGCTCCGCACGACGCCGAACATCTCGGTGGCGACGAGACCGCCGATCCCGGCCAGGAGAAAGAGCGGAGCAGACCGGGCGTACACCCGATACGGCATCTTCACCGCGATCGCCATGGCGATGAGCCCGATGCCGATCCACATCAGTTGACGCTTGACGTAGAAGAGGCTGTCGGTGTTGCCGGTCTCGATGAGCGCCACCACCGACGATGCCGACATCAGTGCCCCGAGCCCGATGATGAGCAACAGCGCCACCGGCACCATGAGCGCCACGGCCAATCGGTCGCCGCTTCGTCGAATCGCCGTGGCCTGGACCGCGGAGCGGGCTTGCGTGATCGGGGTCACCGGCACCGCCATGCTCACACCCCTCCTCTCGCCCGTTCGTGGACATGTCGCGCCTCTGCGGCGAACGCGTCACCGCGTGCGCCGTAGTCCTCGAACATGTCGAAGCTGGCGCACGCCGGTGCGAGCAGCACGGTATCGCCCTCGACCGCCAGCCCCGCGGCAATCTCCACCGCCTCGGCCATGGAACCCGCGATCGAGAACCGCTCCGGATCGATCACGGCGGCGAGTTCGGCCGTCGCCTCACCGATCGCAACCACATGTCGCAGCGAGCGTGGTGAAGCGACCGGAGCCAGATCGAGACCCTTGTTCCGCCCGCCGGCGATGAGGACGACAGATGGAAAGGCGGCGACGGCAGCGGCCGCGGCGTGCGGATTGGTCGCCTTGGAGTCGTCGACCCAGGCCACCCCATCCCACACCCCGATCACTTCCCGCCGATGTCGGCCGGCAACGAAGCCGGAGAGCACGGTGTCGACGCCCTCCGGCGTGGCGCCGAGGTGCAGTGCGAGCGTGGCCGCCACCACGAGGTCGTACAAAAACGAGGGGTCGATCTCCGGTCTGGCGAACTCGTGGCCGCCCACGAAGAGGCTCGCGCCCGCCGGGCCGTTGCCGCCTTCGGGTCGACGCGAGCCGCTGGCGAGCACGATACGGGCCGCGGTGTGGCGAACCGCGGCGCCGGTCACCTCGTCGTCCGGATCGATCACGAGCACGTCCTCGGAACCCTGGTGCTCGGTGATCCTCGCCTTGGCGGCGACATAGGCCTCCATGGTTCGATGCCAGTCGAGGTGATCCGGAGCGATGTTGAGGATCGCAGCAGCGGACGGCCGGAACGTGTCGATGAAGCGCAGCTGGAAGCTCGACGTCTCGACCACCAGCGGATCGCCACTCGTCGCCGCGTCCGACATGGCGGCGCCCACGTTGCCGACGGCGTGCGCGGCCACACCGGAGGCATGCAGCATCTCGGCTGCCGCAACGGTGGTCGTGGTCTTGCCGTTCGTTCCCGTGACCGCGGCGTACGGGGCGCGCGTGTGACGTGCCGCGAACTCGATCTCGCTCCAGAGGTCGACCCCGGATGCGAGCCCCAGTTGGATGACGTCGCTGTGCTCGGGGATGCCGGGCGACGTGACGATCACATCGATTCCAGCGAACAGTGAGGGCTCCGGCTCGCCGGACACGACCTCTCGACCCGCCGTGCGATGGTCTTCGACACGAGTGGGGTCGAGGTCGTACACGCGGACACCGTGTCCAAGAGAAAGCGCGAGCCGCACGGCTGCATCACCACTCACAGACGCTCCGAGCACCAGGACCTTCAAGGCAGCACCCCGTCGGTGACGATCGCCCAGTCGGCGTAGAAGATCCCGATGCCGAAGGCGACGCTGATGCCGGCGAGGATCCAGAACCGAACGATGACGGTCGTCTCGGCCCAGCCGACCATCTCGAAGTGGTGATGGATCGGTGCGATGCGGAAGACACGCCGACCGAAGACTCGGAAAGAGAAGACCTGAATGATCACCGATACCGTGACCATCACGTAGAGGCCACCGAGGATCACGAGCAACAGGTGGGTGTTGGTCAACAGGGCGAGGGCGGCCAGACCACCACCGAGTGCTTGGGATCCGGCGTCTCCCATGAAGATCTTGGCCGGTGCGGCGTTCCACCACAGAAACCCGAGAGCCGCACCGACGATGGCTGCGGCGAAGATGGCGAGATCGAGCGCACCGTCGACCCCGTAGAGATCGGCGTTCCGGAACTGCCAGAAGCCGATCAGCATGTAGGCGCCGAACACCAGCGAGCCGGAGCCCGCGACGAGCCCGTCGAGCCCGTCCGTGAGGTTCACCGCATTGGCGGCGGCGGTGAGCAGGAGGAGGACGAGGGCGGCGTAGAGCCATGGACCCAGGTCGATACCGATGCCACGAGTCAACGAGAGCTCCGTGTCGACGCCCGCCGAAACGGCGCCCCAGGCAAATCCCGCGGCGATCAGGAGCTGGCCGAGGAACTTCCAGCGCTTGGAGAGCCCGAGATTCTGCTTCCTCACGAACTTGACGAAGTCGTCGATGAACCCGATGAACCCCATCCCGAGCAGGGCCGCGATGGCGAGCCATCCCTGCCACGCAAACGGGCGAACCGAGAAGGGTGTCCCGTCGGTGAAGAGCCGGAAGTGGGAGAGGATGTACCCGGTGACGACGCCGATCCAGATCACGACCCCACCCATCGTCGGTGTTCCCCGCTTGTGCGAGTGACCCTCGACCTCTTCCTGGATGAACTGTCCGATGTTGTTGGCGCGCAGCACCCTGATCGCAAGCGGGGTGGCGAAGATGACCACACCGAACGAGATGGCCGCCGAGAGCAGGAGCGAGATCATCGGCCCGTGCCTCCCGACGCCTCGATGAGGGATGCGGCGACCTGTTCGAGCCCGACGGATCGGGACGCCTTGACGAGCACGACGTCTCCGGGTTCGAGCACGTCGCGGACAGCCCTCGCTGCCGCGTCCGGGTCGGCCGCGGTGACGGCGATGTCGCCGGCGCCTGTCGCGAGCAGTTCGGCGTCGCCCACGACCACGACGACCGCGAATCCGAGCTCACGCGCGAGCGCACCCATGCGCAGGTGCTCGGCGTCGCTCACGTCGCCGAGCTCTGCCATCCGCCCGAGCACGGCCACGTGGCGTCCCGGCATGGCGGCGACCGTTCGCAGTGCCGATTCGACGGACTGCGGATTCGCGTTGTAGGCATCGTTGACGACGACGTACCGCCCTCGATGTACCTCCATGCGCCACGCCGAGCCCACGGCGTTCGCCAGACCCGTCACGAGGGTGTCCAGATCGACGCCGACCGCCAACCCGGCCGCCACCGCAGCGGCGGCGTTGGCAGCCTGCACGGCTCCGGGAATCGGCACGTGTGCCTTGGCCTCGCCGGCCGGGGTGTCGAGCACGAAGCTGGGGAGCCCGTTGTCGTCGAGGCGAACGTGGCGAGCCGTGACGTCGGCTTCGACATCCACCCCGAACGTGACCGTGCGGCCGGCGTGCGATCTCCCCAGGAGACGGGGCTCGTCGGCGGGGAGCACTGCGACGCCGTCGGGACCGAGCGACCCGACGAGCTCGAACTTCGCCGTTGCCAGGTTGTCGGTCGTGCCGAACGTCTCGAGATGGACCGTGCCGAGGTTCGTGACGATGGCCACGTCTGGCTGCACCGCGGGCATCAACGCGGTGATGTGGCCGAGGCCCCTCGACCCGACTTCCACGACCAGGTACTGGGCATCTCCCGGCGTTCGCAGCATCGTGAGCGGCACGCCGATCTCGTTGTTGAACGAGCGGGGGGACGCCCACGCGCCGGGGAGGGCGGCAGCGAGCAGGTCCTTCGTCGTCGTCTTGCCCGTGCTTCCGGTGATGGCCATGACCGGTCGATCGATCGTCGCACGATGCACGGCGGCGAGGTCGCGCAGTGCCCTGAAGGTGTCGGCCACGACGACCTGAGACCCGTGAGGCGGCGAGTCGTGGAGCACCATCGACGCCACGGCCCCGGCTTCGAGCGCACGACCCACGTAGTCGTGACCGTCGAACCGCTCGCCCCGGACGGCGACGAAGCAGTCACCCGCCTCGATGGTGCGGCTGTCCGTGCCGATGCCCGTCACGAGCACCGAGCCGTCGCCACGCACCTCTCCCCCGGTTGCTGCGGCGACTTCGGCGACGCTCATCGAGAAGGGCTTCATGCGTCGTACCCCATCTCGCCGAGCGCGGCTGTGGCCACCCCGATGTCGGAGAACGGAATCGTCCCATCGGCGAACTCCTGGCCCTGCTCGTGTCCTTTGCCGAGGATGAGCACGACGTCATCGGGGACGGCGAGGCGCATCGCCGTCGTGATCGCTTCTCGCCGGTCGGCTTGCGCCAGCACGTGGCCAGTCGTCCCCGCGACGACCTGCGCAACCAGCTCCTCAGGATCCTCCGAGCGGGGATTGTCGCTGGTGATGATCGCGATGTCGGCGGTCGAGGCTGCTGCACCCATGAGCGGCCGTTTGCCGGGGTCGCGATCGCCTGCCGCGCCGACGACCACCACGACTCGCCCGCCGGTGAGCTCGCGAGCAGCGGCGACAACGGCTTCGATGGCATCCGGCGTGTGGGCGTAGTCGACGAGCACGGCGAACGGCTGCCCGGCATCGACCGCTTCGAGCCGACCCGGGATGACCACGGGCGTCTCCAACCCCTCGCGGATGGCGTCCCAGGGAACACCGATCTCGGCGGCGCACGCGGCGGCGACGAGGCTGTTGGCCGCGTTGAACCGGCCGGGCATCGTCAGCCGGTACTCGAACCGAGCTCCTCGCGTGGTCAGCTCGACGTCCGTGGATCGTGCCGTCATGCGCAGCACCCTCCCGACGACCTCGGGCGGCGGGTTCGGCCCGTTCCCGGCGAATCCGACCGTCGTCGACGTGACCTCTGTCGAGCTCGCGATGGTGCGGCCCGCCGGGTCGTCGATCCAGATCACGGCGTGTCCGGTCCGAGTCGGATCGAACAGCGATGCCTTGGCGGCGAAATACGCGTCCATGTCGCCATGGTGGTCGAGATGATCCTGTGAGAGGTTGGTGAAGGCGGCAACGGTGAACCAGACGGAATCGACCCGACCCAGATCGAGCGCGTGCGACGACACCTCCATCGCGACCATGTCGACGGCCTCATCCCGCATGCGCGCGAGCAAGCGCTGGAGATCGGACGACTCGGGTGTCGTCCGAACCACAGGCAGCGCATCGTCGGCGATGCGAGCGCCGACGGTTCCGATGAGACCCGTCGTCAACCCGGCCGATCGGGCGATCGACTCCAGGAGGTGGGTGACGGTCGTCTTCCCGTTCGTGCCGGTCACACCGACGAGCGGGAAGGCTCTCGAAGGATTGCCATGGACGGCGGCGGCCAGCCTCGGCAACGCCCGTCGCGTGTCGGACACGACGAGCTGCGGGGAGTCCGTCGTCATCTCACGCTCGACGACGACCGCGGCCGCGCCGGCCTCCAGTGCCAGAGGCACGAAGTCGTGCCCGTCCGAGATCTCGCCCACGATGGCGACGAACCCGGTGTGGGGCTCGACCTGGCGGGAGTCGTGATGGATGTCGACGATGCCGACGTCACCTCCGAGCAACCGCGGTTGGAGATGATCCACCACCGTGGCGAGGCGCGACAGCCGGGAACCCTCAGCCGGCATCGGGCTCGACCCCCAGCTGGTGGAGCGCCGCCGACGCGATCCTGGCGAACAGAGGTGCTGCGGAGACGCCGCCGAATTTGAGCTCGGTGCCGTCGGCGAGCTCACCGCTGGGCGAATCCAGCACGACGGCGATCACGATCTCGGGTGATTCGATCGGGGCCATGCCGATGAACGATGCGATTCGGGCGTCCTTGGAATACCCGACATCCGGGATGAACTTCTCGGTGGTTCCGGTCTTGCCGCCGACGGTGTAGCCCTCGACGGCGGCCAGCGATCCCGTGCCGTTGTCGACGACACCCTGGAGCATGTCTCGCATCAGGGCGGCCGTCTCCTTGCTCAGCACCGGGCGGACCACCGGTTCGTAGGTCTCCGACGTGCCGTCGCTGTGAATGATCTCCTTGACGATGTGGGGCTCGACCCAGACGCCGTCGTTGGCGATCGCGGCGAAGACGGAGGCCATCTGCAGCGGGGTGACGCCGACGCGGTAGCCGATCGCGGTTGCCGGGCCACAGGTCGTGTCACACCATTCGTGTGCCGGTCGCAGCGATCCGGCCGCTTCGCCGGGGAACTCGCCGCTGGCGGGGGCGCCGAGGCCGAACGCCTGGAGGTACGCGTGATGACGTTTGTTGCCGACGGCGCCCTGGATGAGGATCGTGCCGATGTTCGACGACTGCTCCACGATCTCCGTGACGGTCATCCGGGTCTTCTTCCTCCGGCCCTCGTCCGTGTAGGTCTTGTCGTGGATGGCGAGGCGGGCTGGAAGCCGGAGCACCTGATCGGGATCGACGATGTCCTCCTCGAGAGCTGCGGCCACGGTCACGACCTTCAGCGTGGAACCCGGCTCGTAGACGTCGGACACGGCCCGGTTCCTGAAGAGCTCGACGTCGTAAGACGAGCGATCGTTGGGATCGAAGCCGGGGTAGGTGGCCATGGCGAGGATCTCGCCCGTCGCCGGATCGATGGCGACGACCGTGCCACCCACGGCATCGGTGAGCTCGATCGTATCTGCGAGATACCGCTCTGCCTCGAACTGGATCCCGCGATCGATGGTGAGCACCAGGTCGGATCCACGAACGGCCGGTTGGATGAGGAACTCGCCGGTCGGGATCGGATTGCCATAGGGATCCCGTTCCACGATCTGCACACCCGGCGTGCCGGAGAGGACGTCGTCGAACTGATACTCGGCGCCCTCGAGACCGACTCCGTCGTCGTTGCGAACGAAGCCGATCACCTGGGCGGCGAGCGGCCCCGCCGTGTACACGCGCTTGTCCTCGTCCCGCAGCTCGAACCCGGCGATGTCGTGCTCCTCAAGCACTGCCATGNNCCAGCACTGCCATGAGATCGCCGAGCTCGGAGGGTTCGAGCCGTCGTGCCACATAGGCGAAGCGGGAGTCGGGCTTCTCGAGCTTGGCGAGCAATTCGCCTCGGTCGATGCCGAGCTCGCGGGCGACGATCCGGGCCGCCACCTCCTTGTCGGCCACCTGCGCCGGGTCCACGATCACGGTCTTGGCGTTGATGGAGACGGCGAGCTCGATGCCGTGACGATCGAGAATGGTGCCGCGATCCGCCGGCAACTGCTCCTCGCGCACCCGCTGGGCCTCACCGAGCTCGTCGTAAGCCTCCGCGTCGAAGGCCTGCAAGGCGATGAGCCGCACTGCGATGCCGATGAATGCGACGACGAACACCGAGGCCATCACGACGAGACGACCGTCGCGGCGGCGCCGGATCACGCGTGCCACGTCAGCTGCTCCTCGAGTGTGCGGGCCCTCCAGCCCAGATGACGCCAGCGCACGGCCATCTCCTCGTCGACTCTCTCCCCTTCAACGCCGACATCGACCACAACGTCGCGTCGGCACGTGCGACCCTCATGGCTGGGCCCGAACCTGGCTCGTCGCCTGCACCCAGCGTTCTTCCACGTCGTGCTGCCGCTCGTCGACCGGATGCACGGTGAGATCGGACCGGGCCTCGGGATACACGAGACCGAGCCTGGCGGCCTCGGCGGCGACCCGCACCGGATCCTGGAGACGGGCGACCTCGAGTTGGAGCAGGCTGTGACGCTCCTGCTCGATCACGATCTGCTCCTGCAACTCGTCGAGCTCGAACGCCGAGGCATCGAGCGAGAGCCGCGAATAGATCAGACCGAAGAACGCGACGAGCACCAGCACGAAGAACACGGTCCACTGGCTGCCCCGGTGCCGCGGCCGCGAGACCACGACGGAGCGCCGCGGGGCGCCGACGAAGACCGGGGTGGCCGGGCGGGCGCTCATGCCGCCACCTTCTCGACGACACGGAGCCGCGCCGACCGAGACCTCGGGTTCTCCTCGACCTCTGCGTCGGACGGCCGGATCGGCTTGCGGGTGAGCCTGCGCAGCTCCGCCGTGGCGCCACAGGCGCAGACGGGAAGGTCGGGAGGGCAGGTGCAACCTGCGGCGCCCTCGGCGAAGCGGCGTTTGACTATGCGATCTTCGAGCGAGTGGTAGGAGATCACGGCGATCCTGCCTCCCGGCCTCGTGTGCGCGATGGCCGACTCGAGACCGAGTTCGAGTTCCTCGAGCTCGCGGTTGACGGCGATCCGGATCGCCTGAAACGTGCGGCGAGCCGGGTGACGATCCCTTCGCGCCGCGGCCGGGACCGCCCCGGCGATGACGTCTGCGAGCTCGAGCGTTCCGGCGATCGGGCGCGCCGCGACGATGGCAGCTGCGATCCTCCGGGCGAATCGCTCTTCCCCATAGCGGCGGATGACGTTCGCGAGCTCGTCGATCGGCCAGCCGTTGACGACATGGTCGGCGGTGAGGTCAGTGTCATCACCCATGCGCATGTCGAGAGGACCTGCTGCTCGGTATGAGAAGCCTCTGTCACCGGTGTCCAGCTGATGGCTCGAGACACCGAGGTCGAAGACGACACCAGAGACGAGACGAGACGATTGGTCGTCGACATCACCGCTCCCCTCTCGGATCGTGTCCAACACCTCGTCGAGCCGGCCGAACGTCGCCCGGACGAGCCGCAGGCGCGGGTCGTCCGGGGCCTGGGAACCGGCGTCCGGGTCCCGGTCGAGTGCGATCACGTCGATGTCCGGTCGTAGATCCAGGAGCAACCGGGTGTGGCCTCCCCCGCCGAAGGTCGCGTCGACGATGGTGCCGGGCGGCACCTCGGCGAAGAAGGCCACGGTTTCTGGACCGAGTACCGGAAGGTGATAGATCTCGCTCATTCATCGAGCCATGCCCTTCCGCATGAGAGCGAATCGCACGCGTGGCGTGCGCAGCGCCGACGCCACATCGGAAGCGGGCGCATGTTGCGGCGCACCGAGCGTGGCCTCCCCCAGGGAGGCTCCGGCCTCGAGACGAACATCGAACTGGTCTGACGCGAGGTCAGCCCCTCGGAGCGCTGGCGCCAAATCGGAAGCGGGCGGAGTTAGGGGCCTCCCAATTGGCATCCGAGGGGCTGACCACGGGCCAGACCAGTGAGCGATGTACGTGTTGATGGCGTCGATGACCATGAGCCGCATCAGATGCCCCCGTCCGTGGAGAGTGTCTCTGCGATGTCGGCGTAGAAGTCGTCCGCCTCTTCCTGGATCGATGCCCAGATATCGGTGGACCAGATCTCGATGCGATCGGCGACGCCGACGACGACGACGTCTTTGTCGAGCGAGGCGTAGTCCCGAACGCTCTCGGAGAGGGCGAGGCGGCCCTGGCCGTCGAGACCCTGATCGCTCGCCCCGGCGAAGAAGGAACGGGCGTAGTTGCGGGAACGGCGGTCGGTGCGAGGCAGTGCGGCGACCCTCTCCATCTCAGCTTCCCACCTGTCCGGCGTGAAGACGAAGACGCAGCGATCCTGGCCCTTGGTGACGTAGCAGCCGTCCTCGAGCGCCTCGCGGAACTTCTTGGGCACGACGACTCGGCCCTTCTCGTCCAACGAGTGCTGATACTCCCCGAGGAACAACTTCCACCAACTCCATCCGGTCGACGACCTCCCAGTCGTCTGCGTCCGGCTGCCCTTCGTGGCCACCTACTGCCACTCCAGGAGCCGCCATCTCCCACGAGGCCCCACTTTGCCCCATTCTCTCCCACCTGTCAAACACTTTGTCCCACGTCGAACCCTCGTGAACCCGAGAGTCGGGACGGAGCCCCACTGCGCGGATCGGCGCAGCAGACGCAACAGGGGGTGGAGGAAGACCTAGACCGGTGGGTTGGGGAAGACGATCGGATCACCGGTCACGTGGCGCTCGGCCCCCGGATGGCTCCTCAGCATGCGAGCGTCCCAGACCGCGAAGACCCCGGTGCAGGCCAGGATGAACACCGACGAGAAGATGAACATCGGCGAGTAGCCGAAGACCGTGATGATCAAGCCCAGGGATGGCCCTGCCAGCAGGATCCCGAGATCGAAGAGGGCCGTGAAGAGCGAGATGGCCGAGCCACGATCCTCGTCAGGTGCGCGGTCGACCACGATGCCGGAGAGGATCGGGAAGCCGTACCCGTGTCCGATGCCGCAGAGCAGTCCGGCGAGGGCGATCTCGCCGTTGCCCCCCGCTCCAGCGAGGACGACGAAGCCGACTCCGATGCTCACGAGCGCCGGGTAGAGCACGTTCTTGGGGCCGAAGCGATCCGGAACCCAGCCGAAGCCGATCCGGAGGACGACTGCGGCAGCACCGTAGACGGCGAAGAACAGACCCACCGACCCGATTCCGGTCTCGTCGACGAAGGTCCGCAGGAAGGTGAAGTAGGCGGTCAGGACGAAGGCGAACCCGCCGGCCACGAACCACACCGGGCGCAGGCTGCGCCAGCGGATCATCGAGAAGAACCCTCTTCGCACATGCCCCTCGCGCAGATCGGGGCGCCGTTCGGGCAGAGGAAGGGCGAAGATCAGCGCAAGGAAGGCACATGCGGCCGCGGTCAGGAAGAGCTCCTCGAAGCCCGCCACACGCAGCACATAGTCACCGAGGACACCGGCAACCGAGAGCGGGAGCAGGCCCGAGACACCGAACAGCGCAAAGCCCTGCGTGCGGCGCGCCGCAGGCACGACGTCGGCGCCATAGGTGAAGAAGGCGCTGAACAGGGTGGCCAGACCGATGCCGTGGAGAATGCGGATCAGGTAGACGGAGAGACCGAGCGACGAGATCGTCAGGTACAGGAGGATCGAACCGGTGCTCACGATGTTGCCGAAATGCAGAACCGGCTTGCGGCCGACCCGGTCCAGCGCCTGACCCACGAAGGGGCGCACGGCGAGCGCGGCGACCGCCGACACGCCGAAGATCACCCCGATCTCGGCCTCCGATGCGCCCAGATCGTCGAGGAAGCCCGGCAGATGGATGAACAACGTCCACGACAGGCCCTGGAAGAAGCTCCCCAGCCAGGCCAGGGAGAAGTCACGGGTGATGAGTCGATCGCGCTGCACCGGCGAAGTCTACGGGTGACGGGTCTCCCCCGGCGCGTCGACGCCACCGCTCGATCGAAGGCGAACGGCGGCGCGACCGGGCGCCGCGGCCGGGTAGACCTTCAGCGATCCGTCGCTCTGCGACGCCGGATGTCGTAGACGATCCCTCCGAGGCCGCCGACGACGGCGCCCCCGATCACGAACCACAGGACGCTCGTGAACCAGGTGACCGGCGCCCCGAGCAGGCCTCCCGCCAGCGCCCCCACTCGGATGGCGACGAGACGGTCGTAGGGCTGGTGTCCAGCCGGTAGTCGTGACCGTTGCATCGACTCCCAGCGTCCATCGGACGGTTCGTCGCGAACAGGGGCCAAGGTCATGATCGGCATGGCGACGCAGGCCCGGAAGCGCGCCGTTGCTCCGCTGCTCGATGATCCTCGTGCATGCAGGAGATCTGGGCACGACCGATTCGTGCGACCGCACGCCGACACGGGGTACTCTGCTCGAGCACCGACGAGCACAGGCGGCTCATGCAGACCAACCCAGTCCTCCGCGTGTCCGAGCTCACGACGCAGTTCGACACCCAGGACGGCGTCGTCCACGCCGTCAACGGGGTCAGCTTCGACCTTCGACCCAAGGAGTTCCTCGGGGTGGTCGGCGAGAGCGGCTCCGGCAAGAGCGTCACGATGATGTCGCTGCTCCGGCTCATCCCGATGCCCCCCGGCGAGATCGTGTCCGGGACCGCCGAGTACGACGGCATCGACCTCCTGCAGATCGACATGGAGGAGCTGCGCGACATCCGTGGCAGCCAGATCGGCTTCATCTTCCAGGATCCGATGACCTCGCTGAACCCGGTGCTCACCGTCGGCTATCAGATCGAGGAGTCCTTGAAGACGCACGAGGACATGTCCGCCGACCAGCGAGAGGCTCGCGCCGTCGAGTTGCTGGAGCTGGTCGGCATCCCGTCGGCGAAGCAACGTCTCAAGTCCTACCCCCACGAGCTGTCGGGCGGCATGCGGCAACGCGTGATGATCGCCATGGCCCTCGCCTGCTAGCCGCAGATCCTCATCGCCGACGAACCGACCACCGCGCTCGACGTCACCATTCAGGCGCAGATCATCGAGCTCGTGAAGGACCTGCGGGAGAAGCTGGGCACTGCCGTCATCTGGATCACCCACGACCTCGGTGTCGTCGCAGGCGTCGCCGACCGGGTGGTCGTGATGTACGGAGGCCAGATCGTCGAGGAGGCGATGGTCGAGGAGCTCTACGAGTCTCCCCAGCACCCGTACACGGTCGGTCTGCTGGGATCGATCCCGCGCCTCGACCAGAAGGGCAAGGACCTCATCAGCATCCCCGGGTCGCCGCCGAGCCTCTTCAAGACGCCGGCCGCCTGTGTCTTCGCGCCTCGCTGCCCCTACGCGTTCGACCGGTGCCACGAGGAGAACCCCCCGCTCACGATGATCGGCGGCGGCCGCCGGGTGGCGTGCTGGTGGGACATCGAGAGAGGGGCACCGCGTCATGACCGCTGAGATGCAGACGCCGTTGCCCGCGCCGCAGCCCGCCGGCGAGACCTTCATCGAGGTGCGCGGCCTCAAGAAGCACTTCCCGATCCTCGGTGGCCTGTTTCGGCGGCAGATCGGCGCCGTGAAGGCGGTCGACGGCGTGACGTTCGACATCCGGCGCGGAGAGACCCTCGGTCTCGTGGGCGAGAGCGGGTCCGGGAAGTCGACGATCGGGCGGGTCATGCTTCAGCTCGACCACGCCACCGACGGGACCGTGACCCTCGACGGTGTCGAGCTGACCGCTGTGACGGGCGAGGCACTGCGGAGGATCCGTCCCCGCATGCAGATGGTGTTCCAGGACCCCCACGC
>JABAOD010006219.1_pt2 | contig 13004 bp, 14 predicted proteins | sample 7062151 | NCBI WGS metagenome assembly JABAOD01 (sample SAMN14538626, study PRJNA623070) | marine sediment metagenome | biome: marine biome [ENVO:00000428]; feature: marine pelagic biome [ENVO:01000023]; material: deep marine sediment [ENVO:00002113] | place: India: Gulf of Khambhat ...
GCAGAACGGATACGGGGTCACGTGGAGTCTCTGCCTACTTCCTGAGTTCCCCGAAGGTGGTCACCCTCTCTGCGACGGCGTTGTGCTTGTGGATGGACTCTTCGCTGTCGCTTCTCACCCGCACCTGCACGTCGTCTGGAAATCCGGAGTACTTCTTCAGGAGTCGGGCCAGGATCTCCCTCACAACATCCTCCACGAACCTGGGCTCAAGGTGGGCCCTCTCCACGACCTCAGCCTCGTCCCCCCGCTTCAGTATCTCGTACGTGGGAGCGCTCATGCTCTCCTCCACCATGTCGATGAGGTCGTTGGCCTCCACCTCGTTACCCTCCGGGACCTCCAGCAGGAGGGTGGTACGGTTGCGCTGGTTGTGCGTGATCATGGGGACATCGGCATTGGAGACCCTTCCCTGGACCTCGAGGTTGTGCTTTATGGTCTCCATGGCGCAGGGACATGCCGTCATCCCCACCACCTCCACCCCGATGGACTTCTTGAGGTGCAAGTCGCTGTCCCGGCGTCCCTGGGCGTTGGCCGTTAGGCAGTAGCGCTCGGTGGTCGCTTTCCCCAGCGGAGTCGTTCGTTCCAGGAAATAGTCCGCCATGGCCCTGACCTCGCTGTAGCTCGCGTAGTCATGGCGCTTCAGAAGCCTTTCGGCGATGTCCTGGCACAAGTCCTCCAGGCTGGTCACGGGCTCCCTCACGCTCTCCTCCACAATCTCGCTGACGACCTCTAGGTTCCGGGAGAGGTGGGATCCCTTCATGGTAGACGGGAGGTCCACGAAGATATCGAAGTCCGTCGTCAGGGTGACGTCCTTCTCCGGCCTACGTACACTGACTGGCTTGCGGACACCTGTGACGCCAACGCGGGTAAGCTTGAACCTGAGTTCCGCGGGTCGGCTCTGCACGTCTGGATCGATGGTCACACCCCTCGTCGTAACGAGAGGCTTCCTTTTAACCCTAGCGTCCTCGGGATTTCCTGAGACGAGGCGGCGAGGTGATGGCAGGACGCTACAGTTCGGCGGGGACACCCGGCTCCCTTACCGGTATCCTCCTGGCCTCCTTGACGTACGCCAGAATGAGGCTCGTAGTGACGATTCCGAGGAGGGACGAGATGAGGAAGGGAAGGGCGACGCCCGGTAGCAGGATGAGGGACAGGGAGTCGACCCGCCAGAGAAGGTCATAGAGGAAGCCCCCCAAGGGAGCGCCGAAGATGGCACCGAGGTTGAACAAGGTCTGAGAGGTTCCGATCAACCTCCCTCGAACCCTCTCCGGAAAGAGGTCCGCCTGTAGGGCCCTCATGGCGGGCTGGGAGACCTGGAATGCGAAGGATCTGAAGACCAGGAGGCTCGCGATCTGGAAGACGTTGGCGGAGAACGGTATGAAGATAGTGGAGCCTCGGGCCACGTAGCTCCCGAAGACGACGAGCGGCTTCCGGCCGATTCTGTCGGAGATGTAGCCCGAGGGCAGGTTGACGGCTAGGCCGGCGCTCATGGCAGCTCCCAGGATCATTCCCGCTAGAACCTCGTCCACCCCGAGGAAGTCCTTCATGTAGAAGAGGGGCAGGAAGCCGATCAAGCTGAACGAGAAACCGTTGCCCAGGTTGTTCAAGAATAGGACGTTGACCTGCTTCCTCACTTCGTCTGGAAGAGGTTCCGCGGTCTCTCTGGGCCGTAAGGGAGACCTCTCCTCCCTCTGGGGCTGAAGGACATCCTTGACGAAGCTCTGGACAAGGAGGGCTGCTGCTCCCGCCAAGAGGGCTATGAAGTAGAAGGGGAAGTGGAAGCTGTCCACCTCCCCCATGCCCAAGGGGTTTCGCGCCGTCCACAGTAGGGCGCCGCCGGCGAAGGGTCCCGCCGCGAAGCCCACGTTCGAGGTGACCATGTAGATGGAGATGGAGACGCCGCGCCTGTCTTCTGGCACGGAGTCCACGATGAGGGCTTCCCCCACGGGCCACACCATGGCCGAAGCGACCCCCTGAGAGGCCCTGACTAGTATGAGGCCGGTCCAATGGGTGGGGATGGTGAAGAGAAAGCCGAGGGCCGCGTATAAGACCGCGCCGACCACGATGATCTTCTTCCTCCCGACGGCATCGGAGAGCCGGCCGAAATAGCGGGCGAGAAGGGCCCGCGTCATCATGAAGGATGACAGAAGAATCCCCAGCTCGAAGGCGGTCCCGCCCAGGAGCTCCACGTAGAAGGGCATGATGGGAACGATGAGGCCGAAGCCCATGCTGACTAGGAATCCCAGGAGGGAAACGAAGGCCAGGTTCCTCTTTCCGACAGTCATCATTCACTACACCGCTATCGTCTTCCAGGCGCCGGTGTTGTAGCGCGCCACGATGATGGCAGCCCGGATGTAGTACTCCAGTACCATGGAGGTCCATACCCCGAGCAAAGCCAGCGGGGTGAGGTACCCCAGAAAGTAGGAGAGGGGGAGCCTGATGGCCAGGACGCCCATGGTTGAGGTGTAGAGGGGCCATCTCGTGTCCCCGGCGCCCCGCAGGGCCCCCGACACAGTGAAGAAGAGGCCGAAGGCAGGGATGCCGATGGAGTACAGGCGTATCCAGACGGCGGCCAAGCCTATCACCTCTGAATCGTCGATGAAGAGGCCCGCCAGCTGTTCGGCGAAGGCGAAGGTGATGACAGCCAGGGCACCCATGGTGAGGACAGCGAGCTTCACGGACTCCCAGCCGCTCTTCTCAGCTTGGAGGGGGTCCTTCGCCCCCAGACTCTGGCCAACGAGGGTCGTGGCGGCCATGGCATAGCCCAACCCCGGTAGGAATATCAGGAACTGGATGCGGGCGCCGATCTGGTGGGCGGCGAGGGCAGCGGTCCCGAAGCCCACGATGAAGAAGACCCAGACGGTGAAGCCGATCTGGAGCGAGACCTGTTCCAGGGCCGCCGGCGACCCCACTCGGAGAACCCTCCGAATCATCTCTCGGTTCCAGAGAGGACCGGGGACGCGCAGTCGAAGGGACCTCTTGCCTCTCAAGAAGAGGGTCATATAGAGGACGGATCCGACGCCGTAGGACGTGGCTGTGCCCACCGCAGCGCCCTGTACTCCCAGGGCTGGAAAGCCGAAGTTGCCGAAGATGAGTGTGTAGTTCACAATGAAGTTGATGAGGTTCACGAGACCGCCCACGTATAGGGGGGTCTTCATGTCGCCTGCACCCCTCAAGGCGGCGGCTGAGAGGAAGCTGAGGAAGAGGAAGGGAATGCCCAGGAAGACCGTGCTGATATAGACTGCGCCCAACTCGACGACGGCTTCCTCGGGCCTGAAGATCCGGATCATCTCTTCCGATAGACCAATGCCCACGAGGGTGACGGGTATCGACAGGACAACCCCGAGGACGAGGCTAGCCTTCAGGGCCTGGCTGGCTTCCTGGGGCTCTTCAGCCCCTATGTGCCTCGCCACTACTGCCACCGTTCCAGCGCTCAGGGCAAGCATTGTGGAGAAGGCGAGGAAGAGGAGCTGGGAGCCCAGGGCCAGGGCGGCGACGGCGATGGGCCCGAGCCTGCCGACCATCAAGACGTCGACGGTGGTTGTGAAGGTCTGCAGGAAGTTGGCCAGGATGACGGGCCAGGCGAGGTGAAATATGGTGCGTCTGAGGGTCCCGCGGAATAACTGCACGGTTGTGCATACATGCAGTAGTGATAAAAGCCTTGTCTGCCATCCCTTGTCACATGGAGGAGATTCGGCTCATCCGGGACCCCAAGGCCATCCGCGTCGCCACCGAATCCACGCGTCGCAAGATCCTCAGTCTCTTGAGGGTGAGGGGGATGGCCGTCTCCCAGCTGGCAGAGCTACTCGAGAAGGATCAGTCCACGGTGTACAGGCATATGGAGAAGCTGCAGGAGGCCGGCCTTGTGATCCCCTCTGGGGAGAGGAAGGTCCACCACATCCCGGAGAAGGTCTACACCAGGACGGCCAGGATATTCCTCATCGCCCCGGACCTGTCGACCAGCATGAACGAGGTGGAGCTAGGCAGGTTGTACAGCAGGGAGGAGGTCACTAGGATGCTAGGTTCCCTGAAGAGCCTGGGATACCTCGATGAAGTCACGCCGGAGATCGTAGGAGAGGCTAGGGATCTGGTGCTGCACATTGACGATGTTGTGAGGAAGGAGGTGGAGAGGGCTCACGTGGCCGAAGAGATAGAGCTCCACACCCTGTGGCGACTGGAGATGCTCCTCCTCCTGATCAGGGCGCGCCAGGATGAGGCCCTGAGAGATAGACTGAAGGGTTTCCTGGACCGCCTCCCCTGACTACTCGCCCACCAGCTGGACTAGGACCGTCCTGCGGCGGGGCTTGTTGTCCAACTCCACGAAGGCCACTTGCTGCCAGGTGCCCAAGACAGGCCTCCCGTCTTGGAAGGGAACTGAGAGACTCGGGCCTATGCACGCAGCCCTGACGTGGGAGTGACCGTTGCCGTCGTGCCATCTCTCCTCGTGTTCGTAGCGGATGCCCTTCGGGAAGAGTCGCTCCAGGGCCGTGGGCAGATCCTGAAGCAGTCCTGGCTCGTACTCGAGGGTGGTGATAGCGCTGGTGGAGCTGCTGGAGAAGACGCAGGCGATGCCTCCCCGCAGCCCTGAGCGCTGTATGATTCCCGCTACCTGGCGGGTCAGATCATGGATCTCCACCTCTCCCTTAGTCTCCAACTCGATATGCTCGCTATAGCTGGCCATGGCGGTGGCGAATCACCCAGAATCCATATGAGGGTTGTGGGGCTATCGGAGTTCAATCAGGCCCTTGGTGTCCATGCGGACCGGGTCGGAGTCCGGGGGATGAAGACCTAGCTCGACGGTCTTGAGAGGGAGCTGTTCATTGGTCGCTGGCAGTTCCTCGACGAAGTCCGCGATCTCATCTTGGATGGAGAAGGGAAAGGCGTTAGACACCCTCTCAATCAACCTCTGCACCATTCTGGCAGCCATCTCGTTTACGACGTGAGCGGCTTCCCAATGAGTGTCGACACCCACCACCCTGAGGGCGGCGTTGTTATCGAGCACCATCAGCGCATCACAGTTGGACTTCAGGTTGGCGAGGCCGTGCCGCGCCTTGGTGGCAATCCTCTCCTCCTTGAAGGGCCAAATGAGGAAGGCCAGGACGGGTAATCCTTTCTTCTTGGCCAGGGATGCCACAACGGGAGTGGCACCAGTTCCCGTCCCCCTCCCTAGGCCAGCGGTCAACAGGACGATGTCCTCCTCCAAGCTGTCGCGTATCTCGGATCCGTGGAGGAGGGCCGCTGACCTGCCCAGCTCCACCTCTCCAGCCGTCCCCTTTCCATGAACGAGGGGTCTGCCAAGGTCTAGCTGACGCTGACAACCGGACAAGGCCAGGTAGTAATCGTCAGTGTCCACCGCCATGAGGCGAAGGGCGGCCTCCTCCCTCACCTCTTTGAGCACGTTTATGCCGGCCCCGCCCACCCCAACAAGGGCGAACCTCGGCTCCTGCAATTGGCTTGGCAAGCTCCCAAGTATCTGTTGAGCAACCTCCTGGGCTAGCACTTCCCATCCTCCTAGGGGTGATGGGAACAGGGAAGTCCGGCGTAGGGTGCATCCCATCCCTTCTGACAAGTGCCTGAGGCACTGCCCTCTTTTTCCTAGGTGGGGACTCCCCTGTCCGCCAATGCGCCGGCCATCGTCATGCCTTCTTCACCGAGTCCCGCTTCTCCAGCTCCACGGGGAACATCTTCCCTGACGCTTTCCCCATGGTCGCCTGATGTTCGATGATTTCCTTGACCTTGTCCTTGGAAAGGCCTTCCTTCAACAGCCGTTCAATGGCCTCTTCCCTACTGAGGAAGTATCCACCGCTCACGAGGCTGTCGATGAAGTCGAGGTATGATTGTGGGATTTCCACCGACACCTTTCGGCTGAAACCCTCCATGGATTCGAGGAACTGGTTGACTGCGATACGGCAGAGTTGTGACCTGCTTCCGAACTCCAGGTTTTCCTCCAAGAAGGCGTCCATGCGGTCAAGGATCTCTGGCTCGAGACGGATGGTGATCCGATCGCCAATGCTCGTGTTTTCCCGCCTCCTTGCACTTGATGCATGCCGTCTCGCGGTATGGCCGAAGCGCGGCGTGGAATAGACCACAGGCTATATAACTGTTATGACAAAGGTCGTACTTCGTATGACACCCTGCCGCACACGGTAAGATATCTGTCCCCAGAACAGGACCCCTCCGGCCATCTGCGTCCTCGGCCGGAAGGCCGCGGACAACTAGGGCAGGGCTCGGCTGATGGGGTCAGAGAGTGGGCGGGGGCCTTCAGGAACGGGATGGTGTCCAAGTGACTCTCCTGCACGGAAAGTTCTGGGCCCGCAAAAACGTTTTATAAACAACGCTCCTAGGCAACGAGGATGCCTGGCCAGGGCTATGATTGGAGGGAGTCGGAAAGGCGGTGGCAGGAGGAGTGGGAGCAGGCTAGGGTCTTCCAGGCCAGGGCGGATGAGTCCAGGCCCAGCTACTTCGTCAACATGCCCTATCCCTACGTGAACGGTCTCCTACATCTGGGCCAGGGCCTCACGTTCCTCCATGCCGACATCATGGCCAGGTACAAGAGGATGAGAGGTTACAACGTCCTCTTCCCGCAGGCCTTCCACTGCACGGGTCTCCCGATTCTCGGTGCGGCCGACAGAATCAAGAGTGGGGAGAGGGGTCAGGTGGAGATCCTCCAGAGCATGGGAATCCCCTCTGAGGAGATCCCCAAGTTCTCAGACCCGCTGCACTGGATCGAGGTCTTCCCAGAAGAGGCAAAGCGGGACTTGATGGCCTTCGGAGCGGGCGTCGACTGGTCCAGGAGCTTCATAACCACCGACGTGAACCCGGCGTATGACGCCTTCGTGAAGTGGCAGTTCAACAGGCTGAGGGAGGGCGACTTCCTCCGTCTGGGAAAGCATCCCGTCATATGGTGTCCCAAGGACGAGATTCCTATCGGCGACCATGACCGCTATGAGGGGGAGGGGGAGGTTCCCTTGGAGTTCACCCTCCTCAAGTTCAGGCTGAGGGAGAGATTCGTGGTCACGGCAACCCTGCGCCCAGAGACGATCTTCGGAACAACCAACGTCTGGGTGGATCCGGATGTCGAGTACGCGGAGGCTCTCGTGGACGGAGAGAGGTGGATCGTCAGCGAGGGAGCGACCAGGAAGCTGGCCGAGCAGGGGAAGGAGGTAGAGGTCGTTGACCGCGTTCGCGGTGCCCATCTGGTGGGACAGAGTTGTATCGTGCCCTTGGTAGGGGACCCGGTGCAAATCCTTCCCAGCCGCTTCATTGACCAGAGCATAGGGACGGGAATCGTGAGCAGCGTCCCCTCGGATGCACCCGATGATCTCGTGGCTCTCAGAGAACTTCAGGAAGATGAGGAGACCCTCGTCCACTTCCAGCTCGACGTGCCGTGGGTGAAATCCCTGGACCCGATTCCCATCATTGAAGTGGAGGGCTTCGGTCCTCTTCCTGCGGAGGATGTCGTCAAGAGGATGGGCATCGAGAGCCAGTTGGAGAGGGACAAGCTCGAGAGGGCGAAGGAGGAGGTGTACAGGACCGAGTACTACAGCGGCACGATGAACAGCCGCTGCCGGGGCTTCGCCGGATTGAAGGTGGAGGAGGCCAAGGAGAAGGTCAAGGCCCAGATGCTGAAGGAGGGCGAGGCCGACACCATGTATGAGCCCAGCGCCCTCGTCGTTTGTAGGTGTCTCACTCCAGCCATCGTCAAGGTGGTGGAGAACCAGTGGTTCCTCGCCTATGGAGACCCAGGCTGGAAGTCCAAGGTCCACGACGCCCTTGATTCCATGGAACTCTTTCCCACAGCCATCCAGAAGCAGTTTCACAACGTCGTCGATTGGCTTAGAGACTGGGCAAGCACTCACCATCAAGGCCTCGGTTCAAGGCTGCCCTGGGACGAGAGCTGGGTCATTGAATCCCTCTCAGACTCAACGGTCTACATGGCATACTACACCGCCGCCCACATCCTCCAGAGCGGGGAAGTAGATCCCGGGAAGTTGGTTGACGAACTCTTCGACTACATCTTCTTGGGCACTGGCGATGAGGGGGAGGCGGCCCGTCTCAGCGGGTTGGACGCGGTCCAGGTGCGGGAGATGCGGAGGGAATTCGACTACTGGTACCCCTTCGACCTTCGTCACTCTGGAAAGGACCTGGTTCCAAACCACCTTGCCTTCTGTCTCTTCAACCACGTGGCAATCTTCCCGGAGGAGCATTGGCCCCGTGCTTTCGGCATCAATGGCTACCTCTCGGTCAAGGGTCGGAAAATGTCCAAGTCGAGGGGCGGAGCCATCTACCTAAGGCATGCAGTAGACACCTGGGGTGCGGACATCACCAGGATTACGCTGGCCCAGGGAGGTGAAGGTCTAGACGATCCAACCTTCGACGAGGACTTCGCCGCGACCATCGGGAGGAAGTTCGCCGCCCTCGTCGGGTTGGCGGCGACCGAGGGGAAGACGGATTCTGAGTGGAGGAGTGAAGACCCTTGGTTCAGGTCGGTCCTTCACAGAGCGATTACCGATACGAGGGAGGCCATGGAGGGGATGTATCATAGGACCGCCTTGAAGCACTGTTTCTTCGACCTTCAACGGGAATGGAGCTGGTACCTCAGAAGACGTGACAGCGTCCCCAATCGAGACCTGCTGCGAGAGTTCCTGGAAATCCAGGCCAAGCTGTTGGCGCCCTTCACCCCCCATCTAGCCGAGGAGATTTGGCGATCCATCGGTGGCGAGGGCTTCATCCAAGTCGCATCCTATCCAGAACCCTCGGAGGAAGCCATGGACTCTCGCGCTGAGGCCCTCGAGGAGTTCCTTAAAGACACCCTAGACGACGTGCGGCAGATCAGGAGGGCCACTGGCATCGCGCCGGAGAGGGTGTTCTTCTACACCTCGCCGTCTTGGAAGAGGGAGGTGAACGAGAAAGCCGTCAGGCTGCGGCTCGATGGCCAGTTGGAGGTCGGGGCGCTTATCAGGGAAACCAGGAATCTGCCTGCTGTCAAGGAACATAGCGACCAGCTACAGGCCTTCTGCAAGCGCCTCGTCAAGGCCCTTTCGGAGAAGGGACCCGAGGAGCTGGAGAGGATTCCGTGGGGAGAGGACGAGAAGGCCTTCCTGCAGGGCTCCCTGGACTTCGCTCAGTCTGAGCTCCAGGCGGATGTGGAGGTTCACGAGGAGGGGCAGGCGGACGTCTACGATCCCATGTCCAGGGCGAGTCAGTCCATGCCCTGGAGGCCTGCCATCTACTTGGAGTAGGGGACCGGCGGTAGATGGAAGAGCCAGCGAAGCAGAGACCCTTCACGAGAAGACGGCCCCCGTCGAAACAGGCCACCAGGCTCATGATATTCTCCCTCCTTGCTTCCATAGGCCTGGCTGCCGTCCTCGCCTATGTCTTCCTGCCAACTCTCTTCCACTACGAGCAGCTGCCCAAGCCACCCCACTACGACTTACGGGTCATTCCCAACGACTCCCGGCTGAAGGTCGAAATCGTCGCCGCCTCCTTCCCCGGAGAGCTGGGTGAATTCGAGGTCCTCCTCATAGTGGATTCCCAGAACCACACCTTCGGACCGTTGCCCGAGACCAATGGTCTGGTCTCCTTCACCGACGATAATCAGAACGGCATACTGGACGTCGGCGACTACTTCATCGTGGACATCGAGCCGGGGAAGACCTACCGGCTACTCATCCTGCCGGTGGACCGCACTGAGGATCTGGGAGTGGGGTTCGTCAAGTGGCCTTAGGTGCTTGGGACTCCCTCTTCCGCTCCGTGAACTTGGATATCTCCTTCAGGATGTGGTGCCTCCGCCGGCTGCGGATCCAGGAGATCAGCAGCATGGCAACCGTGGGGGATATCCCAAGGAGGACGATGAGTGATACCAGTGCTCCGCTCAGCTCGGCACCGATGGAGCTGAGGGCGGTGGAGAGCAGTGGGATGATGGCCACTGGTGAGAAGAAGGCCAGGACGATGAGCTGGAACGGCATGAGGGGCCTGGCCGCGCTCCTCTTCATCCGGTCTATCTCCTCCTGGGAGTAGTCCTCAACCTGGGAGACCCATGGCCTGCCGAGCCCCCGGAAGACGTCTCGTAACTCTGCCGCGGCCAGCTTGTACCCCTCCTCCTCACTCTCTGAGAAGCGGGGAACTCCAGGGGTGAATTTCAGGATGGCCTCCCTGCCATTGCTAAGCTCGAGGCTGAGGCCCAGGTGTTCCACCGTTCCCACGGAGGCGGCGAAGGGCGACATCATGGCCCCAGCCACGTAGTACAGGCGCGGGTAGAGGTTGACGACCTCTTCGAAGGAGTAGAGGCGTCTGAAGCCCACGACCCTCTTCCACAGCGGCATGGAGAGCTCCAGCCCATTCTCGTAGATCCTGAAGGGGCCTGGTTTCCCCATGACCATGCCCGCAACAAGTAGGAGCGGCGGGACGACCCATAACCACCACAGGTCGATGGAGCCTCTGCTCAGGCCCCACAGCGGAAGTCCAATGACGACGACCAACAGGGTGAGGATGAGAAGGGCTACGGCGATGGGACTGGCCGGCAGCGGTATGTACTCGAACCTGGGGTCCCCTAGATCAGTTTCCTCCAAGCGATTCTGCCCAAGACCTTACGCCGTATAAAGACTCGGAATCCGCCTACATGTCGCGGTCGGTAGGTTTAATATGCCGACCAAGCCTTAATCGGGAGGCGGGCCTGTAGCTCAGCCCGGCAGAGCGGTCGGCTCTTACGCAATAGCAGAGAGACCGATTGGTCAAGGGTTCGAAAGGGTGCGGAGTCGCCCCGAAACTCCCTTCAGGCCCGTCACCTCACGTTTATTAGGCACTCCTCTGCTGGAGGGCTTGTGACGACTCCCGTCATCTACGTCGTAGGAACCGCGGGGAGCGGTAAAAGCACTTTGGTCAAGGCCTACAAGGATTGGTCAAACCTCCAGGAGTACGATGCCGTCATCCTGAACCTCGATCCCGGAGCGGAGAGCCTCCCGTATGAGCCCGATGTGGACATCAGAGACTGGATCAGCCTCAAGGAGGTGATGGAGGAATACGAATTGGGACCCAACGGCGCCCAGATCGTCGCTGCAGACCTCATCGCCCTGAACGCCAAGGAGGTCGCGGACGTCTTCGAGAAATTCAGGACCGACTTCCGTCTGGTGGACACACCGGGCCAGATGGAGCTCTTCACCTTCCGAGAGTCGAGCCAGGTGGTCATCGATGCTTTCGGCAGGGACGCCTCGCTTCTGGTCTACCTCTCGGACCCCATCCTATCCAGGAAGCCCTCCGGCCTCGTGAGCTCCCTCCTCCTCGCGGCCACATGTCAGTTCCGCCACGCTGTGCCCTTCCTGAACGTCCTCTCGAAGAGTGATATCCTGTCGGAGGAGGAGTTGAAGCGGACCCTGAAGTGGTCCTCGGACCCCTACGCCCTCTACGATGCCTTGGTGGAGGAGGGCGCCTCCACCGAATCCGTCCTGGACGTGGAGTTCCTTAAGGCTCTGGAGACCATCGGCGTCTACAAAAGGATGACACCGGTGTCGTCGGAACTCCCCTTCGGCATGGAGGACATCTACTATGTGGTCCAGTCGGTCTTCGCTGGGGGAGAGGACCTGGAGAGACGATAGGATGTCAGTCTTTCCGACTCAGAAAGGGATGGGGTCATCTCCTGGATTCTGCGAGTTCCTCATGGCGATTTCCACCGCTTCGGCGGGGTTCTCGGCCACCTGGAAAAGCTCCTCAGGAACCTCCACCTTCCTCATGTCCCAGCTACCCAGGGAGACAACCTTCTTTCCCTGCTCGAAGGCGTGGGAGATCTCCGAGAGGGTACCGTAGCTGCCGTCGATGGCGATGATGGCATCGGCGGACCTGACGATGATCACGTTCCTAGCGGTCCCCATCCCCGTGGCGATCACGATGTCCACGTACGGATTGGCATCGGCCTTTCTGATGGTCGGGATGACTCCAATGGTGAGGCCCCCAGCCTCCTTAGCTCCCCTGCATGTAGCCTCCATAACGCCGCTGAGGCCCCCGCATATCAGAGCAGCCCCCCTCTTGGCGATGAGGGACCCCACCTCCTCCGCCATGGCCAGGTACTCCTCAGCGGGGTGCTGGCCGCCTATGACACCGATGAGTTTCATGAGGGGCCGTTAACACGAGACAGGCCGATTTAAGCCTTTGCCAGTCATTACCCTCACAACCGCTTCCTTTCCTTCTCGGCCCTGACGCCGTAGTGGAGGGCGCCAACCGCCACCTCCTGAACCATGAAACCCCTCGAGCTCAGCCGGTCCTTCGCCTCCTCCAAAGAGAGACGATGCTCCAACGGAGGTCCCATCTCCATGGGCTCCTTCTTCCAGTCCACCACGGCAAGGAAGCCGCCGGACCTTAGGATGCGGTGCGCCTCCTTGAGCGTCCCCTCTCCCGCAAGCTCGTGAAGGGTGTTCACCAGCAGGACCGCGTCGACGGAGGAGTCTGGCAGGGGGACGACCTCCTCTAGAGACAACACCGGGAGGACGTTTCGGACCCCTTCCTTCAAGAGGCGTGCCTGAAGGCTCCAGAGCATCTCCTCCTGCATGTCCACACCGTACACCCGACCTTCAGGCCCCACTACCTTGGCGGCCGGGAGGGAGAAGTAGCCAGTGCCGCAGCCGATGTCTGCAAGGACCATACTCCGGCCGACCTCGAATGCACTGAGGATGGTCTCAGGATTCTGCCACTCTGCTCTGTCGGGGCTGTCCAGCAGCTCCTTCGCGCTGGGATCGAACTTGTGGGCCATGAGTCCTGCAGTTCGGCCAGTGGTATAATGGTTCGGAGTGAACCTTCCTGGGCGCCCGCGTCCGTCGGTGAGGCCAAGAGGAAAGGTTATTGAGAGGGGCGGCCTCTTGAGCGGCGGATGCCAGGGCGGAGGTACGAGGCAGTTTTCTTCGACGTGGGAGGCACCCTCGCCTGGGCAGAGCCCAGCGCCGATGAGATATGGGCCAGGTCCCTAGAGGAACATGGGCATCGCGTGAGCCCGGCGGATGTCCGTCTGGGCGCGGGGG
>JABAOD010027753.1_pt2 | contig 12996 bp, 11 predicted proteins | sample 7062151 | NCBI WGS metagenome assembly JABAOD01 (sample SAMN14538626, study PRJNA623070) | marine sediment metagenome | biome: marine biome [ENVO:00000428]; feature: marine pelagic biome [ENVO:01000023]; material: deep marine sediment [ENVO:00002113] | place: India: Gulf of Khambhat ...
TGCAAGATAGGAAAACCCCCGTTGTTTAAGCTCGCCAACGGCTTTTTTCATCAGCCCGCGGGCATCAAACGGGCAGACCGCGCCACTGGACATGTGCAGGTCACACAAGACCCAACCAGTGCGGTCCGCCCAGGGCAGGATCCGGAACGTCCGCAAATCCGGAATACCAAGAAGGTCGCCTGCCCCACCCATCTCTTCATGACCGAAGCCGCCATCATGGGAGAAAACCGGCTTGAAAATATGGTTGCCGCTGTCCATCGCCAGCAAAGCAGTGGTGAATGGTACACCGTTTGTGGCGGCTTGCTTGAAGTGATTGGCTTCGATAGGGCGCATGCGCACGATCCCGTGCGCATCCACAAATCCTACTCTGATAACCTTCAGGTCAAACTCTTCTATCTGATGGAGTATCGCGCTAAGCCGTTCATTGCGTTCGGCTGTTTCCAGACCGGCATGGGCAACGAAGTTGGCCTTGCCCAGATCATTGTCTGTCACATCATTTGACATGTGTCTTCCTTATCCTCATCAGAAGAATTACAGCGTAAAGCTGTTGTTTTCCTGGGGGTGGTCCGCATCAAACAGACTAATACGCTTCATCGCGATGCGCCATTCACCATCGACCTTGCGTAGAACAAACCCATTCCACCCAGCGCGCGGTGTCAGATTTCCGACCAAACTGGTCTGGATCATGAACTTGCACAACACGTGCATGACATCCTCGCCGAACGACATCACCTCGATATTGGTATAGAGATGCGCCGTGCGTGTTGTCGGAGCCTGGCTATAGGCGCGCTCTGTCGCCAGTCGTTCGACCCGCTCTTCCAGCCGACGGCGGTCGTTCATTTCCCAGCTTGTTGTTGTCCGCGGATCCAGATCTTCGTTGTCCGCCGGAATCCAGTACACCGTATCGTCGGTATAAAGTTCCAGCCATTCTTCAAGCCGTTCCTGATCCAGCAACCGGGCCTCGGTGAACAGGAGCTTCTCAGCCGCCTGACGATCTGAATCGGTGGCCAAATACTCTTCGGGAATCTCGTCGAGATCCTTCCAGAACTCGACAATCCCCTGAATCCGCGAATACCAATCCATCGAGAAGTATTCCAGATCGGTTGTATCCGCACCGGCAGCGCCGTTAGATGTGATATCAAACATTGGTGGCTTCCTCCATTGTCTCGTTTTCCGCTTTCGTCGCGCGCTCCATAACGCGGCGCCATTCAGCGTAGTATGCCCGCATATGCAGGTCCGACGTAACCGGTTCGGAATAGTAGCCGTCGTCTTCGATCGAACCCTTGTCGGTGTCCATATGCCGGCTGATATCGATCCATTCCAGTTCGGGAACCGTTTCCATGCCCTCTTGGCAGCTTTCCCACTGGGCGGTATCATCGACCTCGCCAAAGGACGGGAAGTCCTCTTGCATCCGCATCCTGGTCACGTTGATTTCTTCGTCGGCCCCTTCCAGAGAGGTCGAGAAGAAGGTCACGATTGTCTTACCAGCGGAAATCGGTTCAATCAGCTGGATCTGGTTGCCCAAGAACAGCAGGTTGGGGAAAATGCTAAGGTTCAGACCTGCGCCGGTAGAGGCATCCAGCAGCTTGATTCCCTCTTCCTTACCATGTTTCGCAATGACCGCCGCTTCAGCAGCTTCCCGACCGGGGTGCACGTGCTGACGCTCCCAGGCGGATGCCGCATGCATTGCAACGCGCTGATCAATGACCGTGTGACCGTTGCCGAGATCCCGCGAGGGCATGGGCCCTTCGTCCGCTCCGGATGGGAAATATGACATGTCGGTTTCATCGCCATACCGGCGGGTGAACACGCGCAACATGGATTCATGAGAAAAAGGAGGGTGATAGCCATCGCCCGCGTTATCGTAAACGGTTTTCCAATTGGCATGGGTCGTGAAGCGCATCGCCCCATTGTTGATAATGACATTCTCGCCGTTGCCACGATCCAACCATTGGTCGATGTAGGTTTTTGCCCCGCCCAGATGCTCGTCCAGAGGCACCACGTCGGGCGACATGGATGCAAAGACAAAGCCTCGATAGTTGTCCACATGCGCAGGCTTTAGCAGATTGTGTTTTTCCAGATTGAAGTCTTCGCCATAGGCTTGGCGGATCGGGATCGCAACGCACTTGCCATCGTTTTCAAAACTCCAGGCGTGATACCCGCATGTGAAACGCTTTGCATTGCCCTTTTCAAACCGGCAGATCAGGGCTCCACGATGCGGGCAACGGTTGATCAGAACGTCGGTCGTGCCGTCTTCTTTCTTCACAAAAATGACCGGGCGGCGCCCAATCCTGCGACGAATGAAATCGTTGGCGTTGGGTAGTTCCGATTCATGCCCAATGAACACCCAGGTGCTGCCAAACAGATGCGTCATTTCATCTTCAAACAGACCTTCTTTAACATAAAGATCTTTGTGGACAGCTCCCTTGCGGAAGTATTGCCCATAGTTTCCACCCTCCCAGCTGGGATCTCCCGGCACAAATTCTTTGCTATGCGACGTCACGTTGGCTCCTCCAAAATCGGCTATTTTCAGTTTGTCTTCGCAACCTAAGAAAAAAAAAATCGCCGATCGAATTCAAAGATGCCTGCTTGAATCGCAATTTTGCACCAACCTCTTAACAATCTGAAATAAAAGAATTTACTTCCTATTCTCGACCATGCCACGGTTGAGAGAATGATAAGGATTTCAGATGTTTCTGCTCAAAACACGCTCCAGCCAAGCCGCGTGCTCAACCGTTGTGCCGCGATAATGGCTGCTTTCGAGTTTCCGTAACCGTTCAGGCCCGGCGACCAGATTGCAATTGACGCCCGGCCGGGCACGATCAAAAGCACCCCCCCACCCACTCCGCTTTTGGACGGCAGTCCCACTCTGAACGCAAAATCACCAGATTCGTCATAGAGCCCGCAGGTCATCATGATCGCGTTGATACGGCGTATCTTGTCGCGGGAAATGGGTGAGTTTCGAGGCCCTATGTTCGCAAGATACCGTCCCGCTTGGGCCAGCTGACGGGTAGACATTTCAATGGCACATTGATGAAAATACGTCCCCATGGTCATCGTTGGATCATTGCGCAGGTTTTCATGGGATTGCAGATAGTAAGCCAATGAAAAGTTCCGATGACCCGTTGCCTTTTCAGAACTGGCAACGTCAGGGTTTATGTGGATGTTCTGATCATCAGCCATCACCCGGACAAACCGCAAAATCTCGGAAAGTGTTTCCTTGGGCGCATGCCCCTCCAGCAAAGAGTCGGTCGTAACGATTGCACCGGCGTTGATAAACGGATTGCGAGGGCGCCCCTTTTCCAATTCCAAGAGCGCAATTGAATCGAATGAACTGCCGGAAGCCTCCCGGCCAACCCGCGCCCAAAGCGCATCACCACATCGGCCCAATGCCAGAGACAACGTGAAGACTTTGGAGATGCTTTGAATGGAAAACTGCATTTCGCTTGCGCCGGCCGAAAGTGTCTTGCCACAGGCCAGCGCGACCGAGATTGCAAACTGATCCGGTTGAATGCAGGCAAGTTCAGGTATGTATTTTGCAGGGCTTCCCCAAGTGTCGTCTTGAAAAGCCTCAAGCACCAGTTTGTCCAGAACCGTCTGTATGTCCGATGGAGTCATTGGCTGTCTCCCCAACCAAGATTGGAATGGAGGTTCAGGAGTTTTCGGTGAGCTTCTTCACAATTCTGGCCAATCTTTGCCCCTGAAACCGGGCTCCCTCCAACTCCTGACCAGAAGGCCTACGGCTTCCGTTTCCACCTGTCGTCATTGTCATCCCGTAGGGCGATCCGCCCAGGACCTCTGTGTTCCCCATTTGCTCGGCGTAGGAATAGCTCAGAGGTACAATCAACATACCATGATGCTGCAGCATTGCCTGCGTCGACAGGATCGCCGCCTCCAGGCCGCCGTGCTGATTTGCGGCCGAGCTCATGATGGTGACAGGCTTGTCAATCAGAACCCCGCGCGCCCAAAGCGGGAATGTCTGGTCAAAAAAATGCTTGAGAGGTGCATTTATGATCCCGAAACGTGTGGATACGCCAACAATGAACCCATCATAGTTTTCCAGCTCCCTGGGATCAGCAATTTCATCACCAAGAATTGCAGACCTGCTTTCTGGATCTGGCTGATCCGTTGTTCTGAAATCCGCCACCTTTTTGACCGTGACAGTAGCACCGAGATCACGGGCCCCAACCGCTGCCGCATGGGTCATAGCCGCGATATGTCCGAAGGTCGAAAAGTATAGCGCGAGAATGTTTGGCATGGTCGTATTCCACAATTGTTGAGGATGAGTTGAGAAAAGCCAGCCCTCCGGGTGATCGCCACATGGCCACAATTGTCATGTGACCGGGATCCTACCGAAGCGGAGAGACTTCAAGGCAGGTGATCAGCGCATCAGTACCCTTTCATAGGTCTCGGCCCACGGGTTGATCTTTTCAAGCGCGGCACAGGCAGAAAGAACACTCAAATCGCCGTGCCTTTTTCCTATGATCTGCACTCCGACGGGCAATCCCTCGATTACCCCAGCCGGCACAGAAGCGGCGGGATGTCCTGTAAAATTTGTCAGATAGGTCATGGCCCAACCGATCCTGGGATCTACTGGGATACCGCCAATTTCCTTTGAACCGACAGTGTCCCCCGTTTCCCCGTTGCGGCAGGGCATACAGCTTGTGACAGGGGATAGGATCAGGTCGTGTTTTTCGAATGCCCTGGTAAAAGCGTCAAAGACATCGGTCCGCATGGCTTGATCCGCCTGAATGTCCTCAAGAGACATGCCCGAAGCGACATTAACCCACTGTTTTAGCGCTGCGGGCAACTCATCCTGACGCTGGTCCCAAAGATCAATTACCTGCTTTGCGAGATCCAAAATGGCGCCGTGACTGACCGAGGCGATCATGCGGCACCAGAGATCGCTCAGAGCCTTTTGAGTGTGAGGGATGTGAATATCCAAAGGCTCAACGATTGCCCCTGCGTCTTCCAGAATCCTGGCCGTCGCCTGAACTCTGTCAGCAATTCTGGTGTCGACAGGAAAAATTCCGAAATCCCGGGTCACCCCTATCCGCATTCCCTTGATCGGGCGTGTCAACGCTGACTTGAAATCAGGCGCTTTAGCCGCGCTGAAAGGGTCTCTTGGATCATGGCCCGACAGCACGGACAAGGTCAGGGCAATATCCTCGACCGTTCGGGCCAGGGGGCCATCATACAGGAACGGCGCTGTGGCACCAAAAGCATTGGGCCGCATAATTGCGGGTATTGTTCCAAACGAGGGCTGGAACCCAATCAACCCGCACCACGCTGCTGGAATGCGTATAGATCCGCCGCCATCGGACGCCTCTGCGACGGGGACCAATCCGCTGGCCACGGCGGCGGCAGCCCCTCCGCTGGACCCACCGCTATTGTACCGGAGGTCAAAAGGATTTCGCGTGGGCCCGAACATCTTGTTGTCGGTTACCCCGCAAAACCCCATTGCCGCGCTGTTTGTCTTGCCCAGAACGATTGAGCCGCTTTTTTCGACCCGCTCGGGGAAAGTGCTATAAAAATCAGGCGCATAATCCCGCAAGGCCCGGATACCGCCCAGTGTCGCGGGCCACCCCGGCTTGAAGCTGAACAGGTCCTTGATCAGGGTTGGAACCCCGGCCAGCGGGCCTGGTTCATTCCCGGCCATAATCTTTTTCTCCAGAGATCTGGCTTGCTCCAAAGCTTGTTCGAAATCACTGAAAACCACCGCATTCAATCGTGAGTTGATCTGTTCAATTCTGTCGATTGCAGCTCGTGTCACCTCTACCGGAGACACGGATTTGGATTTAACTTGCGATGCCGTATGACTTGCGGACCATTGCGCAAATTCCTGTTCAAACATAGCGATCTCCACCAATATCTGTATTTATGTATCTGTATTTATGCCGCCCCAACATCAAAAAGGGGCGGCACATGGTCCGGACCTAGGACAGGTAGGCGTCGTGGAGCCTTTCGGACGCATTGATCAACGAGGCGGAGTCTTCCTTCAGAACAATCTGACCACCGCTCATCACATAAGCAGTTTGCCCGTAAGGCAGAGCCAGGTGCGCGAACTGTTCGACCAGTAGAACACCGAGCCCATCCGCTACCAGTTCCTTCAGCGTATCCAGAAGTCGATTGACAATAATCGGGGCCAAGCCCTGCGACATCTCATCAATCATCAAAATCCGGGGGTTGCACAACAAGGCGCGTGCAATCACCAGCATCTGCTGCTCGCCTCCGGACAGCATCGAGGCCAGGGTATTGCGTCGCTTTCGCAATTCTGGAAACCAGTCGAACGCCACCTGGATCTCGGACCTGGGGCAGCAAACGAGCAGGTTTTCATCGACGGATAGCTCAGAAAAAATTGTCCGCCCTTGTTCGACATGCCCCAGCCCCTGTCTGTTTCGGAACACAGGCGAGGTCCCTTTCAATTCGGTGCCTCCCAACAGCGCTTTGCCCTCGGCAATATCAAGGCTTCCGGCAATCGCTTCCAGTAGAGTGGTTCGCCCTGCCCCGTTTGCCCCAAGCAGAACCGTGATTTCTTTGCGTGGCGCACGTAGCGAGACGTTTTTCACAACCGGCAGCCCCATCCGATCAACCCGGATGCTATCGACAATCAATGCGAGATCTTTTGACATCATGCGGCTCCCAAATAGGCTTCGAGCACATTGGACTGGTTCAAAACCTGATCCGGCGTCCCCTGCGCGATAACTTTGCCGAAATCGACAACAGTGATTTGATCACAAACGGTTCGCACAAGATCCATGTCGTGTTCGACCAACAACACCGAACATCCGAACAATTCTGGAATACGGGCGATATGCTGGCCCAGTTTCTCGGACTGATCAGCCGATAGGCCAGCAGCAGGTTCATCCAGCAGCAAGACCTGCGGTCTGGCCGCCAGATTTGCAGCAATCTCGACGACCCTACGCAGCCCGATCTCAATGTCGGAAATCAGCGTGTCAGCGGTCGGGCACTCCATATAGGTCGGGATCGCATCGATATCCTCATCGGGTATATCGTGACCTGCCGACAGCCTCAGGTATTGACCGACGGTCAGCTCGGGGATTGATCTGCCTTGCTGAAAGGTGCGCCGGACACCCAGTTCGGCCCGGTGGTGCGGAACACTGCCATGCAGGTCCGTATCTCCGAGCCGGACAATCCCCCCGGCATCCGGAAGAAACCCCGTCACCGCATCAATGATAGTTGATTTCCCGGCACCATTCGGACCGACAAGCCCCATGATCGTGCCTGGTTCAACGGTGATACTGAGATTATCGACCGCAACGACATTCCCGTAGTGGACCAGAAGGTTGGAGATCTCCAACGTTGAATCACTGTCCTGGACAAAACGCTTGCTGCTGGTCTCGCGGATTTCCTCGGTTTCGCGCTCGGTCACTTCGTGATCTTGCTCTCCTGACTTGCGACGCTGACGGGCTTTCAGCGCCAGGCGAATGCCCCCGGCCAAACTGGACTTTTTGCGCAAAGCATCAATCGCGCCCACCGCAAAGATCACCGCCTCCAGATCCAGCGGCAAGCCAAACCTGCGGAGTAGTTCGGGAACACCGACAAACAGCAAACCGGCGATCAATGTGCCTTCCCAATAGCGGCCGCCAACAAAGATAGTGAGCGCGAACAGGGACAGCGAGGAAAGCGGGCTGAAGTTGGACGCCGTCAGCACACCCAGTTGCGACATCATCAATCCACCGCACAGCCCGGCCAGACCGGCGCTGGCGGAAAAGGCCGTGAGCTTGGCCCGAGCAACGGAAACACCCATGGCGGCGGTTGCACGCTCAGAGTAGCTGATGGCCTCCCACATCGCGCCAGTTCTGGCCTGGGACACGCGCCGCAGCACGACGGTGATGACAATGAACAACACGACGCAAAGCGCGAGAAAGTTGCGTTCGTCCGCAAACAGACCCGGGCGTTGAAACGCGATCATCGCCTCGTTACCGGGAAATCCGATCGTCGAAAACACGGCATCGGCAGCAACGGCAAAGGTCAGCGTAATTGCGGCCAGGTTCAGACCGCGCAGACGCAGCGCGGGCAATCCGATCAGAACACCCGCGACCAACCCTGCCACGCCACCCAGGGCAAGCATCAAGAGATAGGGCAACTGCGGGGCATGGATTCCCAGCCACCCAACTGCCCAAGCCCCGATCCCGGCAAAGGTCATATGGCACAGGGACAACAGCCCGGCCTGATCCGTCAGCACCCCAAGCGAACGCACCATGATGGCGATGAGAACACCGGTGGTGGCCAGGAAAACGAAATAGGGCGGAAGGGCAATGATGGCATATCCAACCAATGCCAGTGCAAGCGCCAGCAGGACTTGTGTATTCTTAGCGTGCAGCATCCCACACCTCCCCTCTTTGCGACCAAATCAGAATGATCAGCACCACAAAAAACGGCAGTGCCTGCCGAAACGGTGCAAGGGCATCAAAATAGGTCGCCAAAGCTTCCAGCACGCCCAATGTAATTCCGCCCAGAAGGGCCAGATAGATATGCCGGAAAACGCCGAACAGTGATGCCGCAATAGCGGGCAGCAACAACAGGCCGAGCACCAGGAAATTGCTGGGCCGCGTCGGCATGATGAGCGTGATCCCCAGCGTCGCCAAGGCACCTGTCAAAGCCCAGACGGCCATCGCCAGAACCCCGACACGCACGCCCAGCAACTGAGCGGTGTTGGGTCTTTCAGACAGTGCTGCCAAGATTATTCCCGTGCGGGTTTTCTTTTGCGCAATGGTCAGCGCTATTGCGACCAGAACGGCGACGACAAGACCGACAATGGTGCCAGCCGAGAAGAACACCCCTCCAACTTCAAGACTGAAATTGGGAAAAAGGCGCGGCGCGGCTCGGGGCGCATCCCCAAAAACCCGGGCGCCGATGGCAAAGATCCCAAGCATGAAGACAATTGTGACCGATGATTTAGTTTGAACGTCAGCTTCGCTGAACCACCGAACCATGACTGCTCCGACCAGAACACCCACCGCTGAGCCGGCAAGAATGCCAACTAGGGCCGCCCAGGGCTGTGGCAGCCCGGCGCTTGCAAGTTCAAGGCCGATGTAGGNNTGCCGTTTGTGCAAAATTCAAAACGCCAAGGGTTTTATAGGTTAAGGTGATCCCGATCGCCAAAAGCGCATAGGCGCACCCGGGTATCAACCCCGACAAGATATATGACAACATTGGTTTTTCTTTCTCTGGGAACCGCCTTCACCCAGGGGTGAAGGCGGTGGCCTGGATTTGAATCAGTCGGGGAGTACAACAAATGCGGGAGTAGCCACTTCCCAGGCCCCCTGTGTCAGCTGCACAAACTTGGACGAGCTGTTGGGGGTGTGCGCGGACCCTTCACCAAAGGAATAGGGGGTGCCGATCAGCGGGGTTTCATAGTGTTTCAGATCGTGAAGCGCCTGGGTCACGGTCTCACGGCTGATTTCGCCCTCAATACTTTTGAGCACATCCACAAAGATCGTAGCCGCCAGATATCCCCCCTGCGAGAATGAGGTCACAGGCACATCATTGTTGTTCATGAGCGCGAACCAATCATCCAAAACCGGAGACGGCGAAAGGAAGGGTTCGAATTCCGAATTGGCATAGATGGCTTCCCCGCCCTCACCGAGAACTTCAGCCACCTGCAAGGTGTAGGCCGGCGTCAGAAAGATCCACTGAATGCCGGAAATCTGCTGTGCGATGGCGGCTTGCATCCAGCTGACCACCTGCGGCTCAATTCCTGTAAACACCGCAGCCTGACATCCCGCCTGCTTCGCCTTGAGAACAAATTGGGTCATGTCGTCATTGCCGCCAACGTTGCGCTCGTCGATGACAAGGCCCTTGTCCGTGACGCTGTTGTAACGCGCGATGGCGGCTTCCCACCCAGGCTGCTGAACCGGGTTTCCATTCGCGAACGAGCAAACCTTGTCATGACCAAGGATTTCAGCAGCAAAATAGAGCGACACCACCAAGCCGGTGTAGGGGCCCGTATTTACCGGTGAAACGTTGGGTGTCGAAAAACATGCCGGGTCAACCCCGGTTCCTTGAATCGACAGAACGCCACGGCTGCGATAGAACGCAGTATTAGCGGTGCACTCCAGCAAGCTAGCCGATCCGACATTTGCATAGACGCCTTCGTTGTCCACCAGACGTCGGGCGGCCTGTGCCGCTGCGCCAGGGTCCATTTTGTCATCTTCCACAAGATATTCGATCATGCGCCCGTTGATGCCGCCATTGGCATTGACCCGATCGAAAACCGCTTGCGCGGCAGCGGTTGATTCCGGGAAATTGTACGACCCGGTCAAAGTGCTGACAGCGCCAACCGGAATCGGGTCCTTGGTTTCAGAAAATGCGGCGCTGCCGAAACAGAGCGTCGTGCTCAAAGCTGCGAACGCGGCGGTTGTGGTTTTTTTGATATTCATCCCCTGAGGTCTCCTGTCACGAAAACTGCGAGCGGCTTTGCGTGCTTCTGGACTATTTGTTTTGATGTCTCGCCGAAAAATCATGAGCGAAACCGGGGCGATTGGTCCAAAGCAATAATGCATTAAAGAATCGCATTTTTGCCATTGTGTCAATCTGCATTCAAAACTGACCCATCGTGATCATTTAAAAATGACCCACCCGGGGGGTAGCAAAGCCCACAGGCGAGCGGCCCCCATATAGCAGGCTCGCCTGTGGGCTTTGCTTTTTCTGGTTCAGGATTTTGTTCGAGATTTGCTCTGGGCGAAACGGTAAGATGTGTTGCCGGTTTCGATAATGCTGCAGTGGTGGGTAACCCGATCCAGCAGCGCGGTGGTCATCTTTGCATCGCCGAAGACCGACACCCATTCGCCGAACTCCAGGTTCGTCGTGATGATGACACTGGTCTTCTCATAGAGCTTGCTGATCAGATGGAACAGCAATGCGCCGCCGGACTTGGGGAACGGGATGTAGCCAAGTTCATCGATGATGACGCAATCCAAGGCGGTCAGTTGCTTGATGATCTTCCCGGTGTTGCCCTCGGCCTGCTCTGCAATGAGGGCATTGATCAGATCGACGGCATTATAGAAGCGCACCCGCTTGCCCCGGTTGACCAAGTTGGTCCCGAGCGCGATGGAAATGTGCGTCTTTCCAGTGCCGGTTCCACCGACGAGGATGATGTTGTGCGCGTCATCGGTGAACTGGCCTGAGCAAAACGGGTCGATCTGCACTTTCGTGATGGTCGCTGCGCTGTAATCGAAGGTAGCGAAGTCCTTGTGGTGGGGAAATTTGGCGATGCGCATCTGATACTGGATGGACCGCACCCATCGCTCTTTGGTCTCGGCTTCGATCAAGGTCTTCAGCGCTGTTGTCAGGCTGGGTGGCGTGCGCGCGGCAAGCAAATCCTGAGCGCAAGCTGCCATCCCATGAAGCCTGAGGGCAACGAGTTGATCGATGAGGGCGTTCATGCCGCGACCCTCCCCGCAGCACACAGCGCTTCATATCGCTTGCAATCGGCCTCTGGGCGTAGGGTCAGCTGTGGATAGGCATGTGTCTCCGCCAGTGGCGCGATTGTCGGCTCCAGCAGCTGATTGACCAGATTGATGATCGCTGGCAAGCGCAGGGTGCGTTGTTCGACGGCCAGATCGCAGGCCATCTCGACCACGTCGATGCCATGTTCGAGTGCCAGCAGCAGCAGATCGACAAACTCGCGGTCGCCACCTTTCTCGCGCATGTAGTGATCCTTGATCTGCTCCATCGATTTGGGCAATTCCCAGCCAACAAAAGGGGCGCCATCACGCAGCGCACCGGGCTTGCGATCAAGCAGCAGCACATAGTGCCAGGGCTCGAAGTAGCTGATATTGCGTGTGAAGCGCCGCTTATGTTCAGCGATAATTTCGTCGTTTGCGATCATGACAAGCCGATCAGCATAGGCGCGCAACGAGACGTGATGCCCCGCATGTTCGCACGGCACGCTGTAGCGATTGCTGTCATACTGCACGAGGCAGGTGGATCTGACCCGCAGAGTTTTTTCAACATAACCGTCGAAAGGGCGGCCCAGCGGGCGCAGCTCGATCTTCTCATCCGCAAAGACTTCGGCGATTGTGCGATGCTGTTGATCAGTATGGCGGCGTTCAGCCAGCTCCTCGCAGCGAAGCAGAAGCCAGGCATTCAGTGCCGCCAGATCGTCAAAGGCCAGCCTGGGCGTGAAGAGCTCGCCACGTAGAAACTGCACCTGGTTCTCGACCTGACCCTTCTCCCATCCCGAGGCCGGCGTGCAGGCGACAGGTTCGATGACGTAATGGTTCATCAAGGCCAGAAAGCGTGGATGAAAGATCCGGTCCTTCGATCGTGAGACATAGGTCACCATGGTTTTGGGGTTGTCGATGATCACTCGGCGCGGGACGCCGCCGAAGAATGCCAGCGCGCGCACAAAGGCATCGAGTACCATCTCCTGCTTCTCGTTCATGTAGGCCGCGACAAAAGGCTTGCGGCTGTGGCACAGGCGGAAATGGGCGACGTGAACCTTGTGTTGGACACCCCCTAACAGGACATATTCCTCGCTCCAGTCGAACTGAAGCGCATCGCCAGCCGCGAAATAGAGCGGGATGAATGCATCAGTTCCGTCGGTTCCCGATGACTTCTTGAGCTCACTGACAAAACGTTGAACTGGCGAATAGGAGCCCGTGTAGCCCTCCGCGACAAGCTCTTCATAGAGCTTCTTCGCTGTGCGCCGGTCACGGCGCCGAAGGGACAGATCATGATCGAAAAGTTCCCGCAGACGCGCCTCGAACTGCGCGTTCAGCTTGGACCCAATACGCGGTTGCCGTCCGCGATACCGCGGTTGATCCGGGTTCTTCAGATACTTCTTAATCGTCGTTCGCGAAATCCCCGTCTCGCGCGCCACGGAATGGATGCTGCGCCCATCCCCCAAGATCCAGCCTCGGATCTTCATTGCCGTTTCCATCAGTAACACCTGCTCTTCCTCCGTGCCCAAAGCGCACGGATGTTAACAATGCAGGTGGGTCAGTTTTAGATGATCATAACCCACCC
>JABAOD010001675.1_pt3 | contig 12988 bp, 11 predicted proteins | sample 7062151 | NCBI WGS metagenome assembly JABAOD01 (sample SAMN14538626, study PRJNA623070) | marine sediment metagenome | biome: marine biome [ENVO:00000428]; feature: marine pelagic biome [ENVO:01000023]; material: deep marine sediment [ENVO:00002113] | place: India: Gulf of Khambhat ...
GAGTACATCTCCCACTGGGGATGATCGAAGCCCATGTGACACGTCTGGCACGCCTGCGGTTGACGGGCCTCCGTCACCGAAAAGAGGTGCCGAGTGTGGCAAGCGTCGCACGACGCGACTCCGAATCCGCTCCCGGCGGTTTGGATTGCCTCGATCTCTTCTTCGGTCTTGATGCCGATCTTGTGACAGCCGCCGCAGCCCTTCATGCCCTCGGTCAGCGCCATGGGCAGGGCGTGCGTGGTGGGCATGGCGTTCATGGCCGACCAGGCAAGCGCATGTTTGCCCGCCTTGAACTGCTGCACCCGTTCCGCGTGGCACATCGCGCAGGTCTCAGGGGTCGGGATCTTGACCGACGTCACGTCCTCGACCGTCGTGTGACCCGCGCCGTGACACACCGCGCAGTCCACGCGATTCTGCCCGTGCTTGCTGAGCTTCCAGTCCGACACGATGCTTGGATGGAGCTGCGTGTGGCAGTCCACGCACGCTGACTGGGGTGAGACGGCATCGACATTGGGCGTGACAGCCGGTATCACGAGCAGCGTGGCCGGCGCGACGGTCAGGATGGCTGCGAACGAAGACCACCGCATGGTACCCTCCCCCCGGTTTCGCAGTCGGACGGCAGCTGAACCACCTGTCGAGTACAGATTACGGATCGGTGCGGCACGTTGTCAAACGGCGCCGAGCAGGACGGCCGGGCACACATCCCTCCTCGACCGCCTCACGCTTACGCCTGGACACTGGGGAACCAGTGACGGGTGGCGACGCACACGCGGCAGACCGACAACATCACCGGCACCTCGACCAGCACGCCCACGACGGTGGCCAGCGCCGCGCCCGATCCCGGTCCGTAGAGCGCGATCGCCGTGGCGACCGCCAATTCGAAGAAGTTCGAGGCCCCGATCAACGCCCCAGGGGCCGCCACGGCGTATTCCACGCCGAGAAGGCGCATGAGACCGTAGGTAAGTGAGGAGTTGAAGTAGACCTGAATCAAGATCGGCACGGCGATGAGCACCACGTGGAACCAGCGCGTCGTGATGTTCTCGGCCTGGAAGGCGAATATCATCACCAGGGTAACCAGGAGGGCGACCACCGTGACGGGCGCGAACCGAGGGAGGAACCGATCGTCGAACCACTCCCGTCCCCTGCGCCCAATCAGGAGCTGCCGACTCACGGCGCCGGCCACGAGGGGGACGACGACAAACACCAGAACGGAGTAGAGCAGGACCTCGAACGGGACCTCCAGGCCGGATGCTCCCGACACCAACAGCTTGACGATCGGCGCAAAGGCCAGGAGCATGATCACGTCGTTCACGGATACCTGAACGAGCGTGTAGGCCGGATCACCGTCGGAGAGATACGACCAGACGAAGACCATCGCCGTGCATGGCGCAGCGGCCAGGATGATCACGCCGGCGATGTACTGGCTCGCCAGCTCCGGCCCGATGAGCGGCAGGAACAGGTGCCGGAAGAACAGCCACCCGAAGAACGCCATCGAGAACGGCTTCACCAGCCAGTTGACGAACAGCGTCACGAGGAGACCTCGAGGACGTTGGCCCACCCTCCGGATCGATGCGAAGTCGACCCGCAGCATCATCGGGTAGATCATGAGCCAGATCAGCACCGCGATCGGGATGTTGATCTGGCTGCCCCGCCGAACTCCAGATCACGGAGCCCTTCAACCAGGGCGGGGAGCATCTTGCCCAGCGCCACGCCCAGGACCATACACCCGGCCACCCACACGCTGAGGTAGCGCTCGAAGACTCCCATCCGCTTGTCGGTGGCGTTCATGCGTGACGCGCCCCCATCGTGAGCCTGGCCGTCGTCGCATCGTCCATGCGGCAGAACTCCTCCACCGGGATCTTCCGCAGTCTCCGCGCTGCGCGGACATCGGAAGTCACGTCCGGGTCACCGCTCAGCGATTCCCACACCCTCGCCAGGTCTCCCACCACGCTGCCGTCCGTCGCCAGCCCGTAGTAGACCCACCGCCCGTCGCGGCGCTCGGTGAGAAAGCCGGCGCGCCGCAACTCCGCCAGGTGGGCGGACACGGTGGAGGGAGCGAGGCCGAGCAGGGCGGTGACTTGGCACACGCAGAGCTCCCCTTCGCGTAGTGCGGCCAGAATCCGAAGGCGGGCGGGATGGCTGAGGGCCTTGAACCGGAGGGTGGCGGCGTCGAGCACGGGGATTGCCGTTTCGATGTTTCGCGAAATATAGTTATGGCACAGTGGACCGGTAAGCGTCCGAGATCCTGGAGCGCCAATGCCTGCACCCCCTCACCGGCGGGTCCTCGTTCTTTGCACCGGCAACTCGTGCCGTTCGCAGATGGCCGAGGGCTGGATCACCGCGGAGCTTGGTGACCGATGGGAGGTCCGCTCCGCGGGCACGGATCCCGCGCCCCACGTTCATCCGCTGGCGATCCGCGTGATGCACGAAGTCGGTGTGGATCTCGGAGCCGCGACCCCGGCCCACATCGACGCCTACCTCGGCACGCCGTGGGACCTCGTGGTCACCGTATGCGACACCGCTCGGGAGACGTGCCCGGTGTTCCCGCGTCCCGTGGAGCAACTCCACATGGCGTTTCCCGACCCCGCCGCCGCTGAGGGGACCGAGGAGGAACGGCTCGCGGTGTTTCGGGACGTCCGGGACGCGATACGCGCCCGTCTCATTCCGGAGCTCGCGCGACGCGGCTGAGACGGGAATCGTCACACCCGCGCCCGTTACCAACGCGACCCAAGAACGCTATCATCCAACAGGCCCGTCCCGGTTACCACCGTCATTCCGGGGCTGGGCCGTTGCGGTCTTCGTTAGCTAAGTCGTTATGGGACAAATGGTTGACACCACAGGACACTCTCCGCGCATTGCCGCGATCGACCTCGGCACCAATACCATCCGACTCGTGGTGGCCGAAGTGGAGTCGGACGGGAGCTACCGTGTTCTAGACGAGGAGCGGGAGATGACGCGGCTGGGCCGCGGGCTCGATCGCAGCGGTCAGCTGGGCCGCGGGCCCGTGGAGCGGTCGCTCGAGGCGCTGTGCAAGATGCGGGCGATCGCCGACGGATTCGGCGTGACGAATCTTCGGGTCGTGGCGACGAGCGCGGTTCGGGAGGCGTCCAACGGCGCGGCGTTCCGCCGCGAGGCGCAGCGCCGCTGCGGCGTGCGTATCGAGGTGATCTCCGCCGACGAGGAGGCGCAGCTGGCATTCCGCAGCGTCAGCCGCCATTTCCAACTCGATCAACAGTCGGCCGCCGTGGTGGACATCGGTGGAGGGAGCCTCGAGGTGGTGCTCGTGGCCGGCGGCGTGATCAACCAGGTGCACTCCTTGCCGCTTGGCGCCGTCCGGCTCACGGAGCGCTACGTCAAGTCAGACCCGATCCGCGACAAGCACTGGAAGAAGCTCCGCAAGGCGGTCGATCGATCGATCAAGGACGAGATCGGTCGTTCACCGTTCACGCCGGAGGTGATGGTCGGGAGCGGCGGCACGTTCACCAACATCGGTGAGATGATCCAGTGCGAGCGAGAGGGACGCCTCACCCAGGTCCGGGGCTACACGGTGACCCGGTCGGACGTGCAGCGTCTGCTGGATCGACTGCGGGAATCGCCGCTCGCCGAGCGACGACACATCTGCGGGCTGAATCCCAAACGCGCCGACATCATCCTCGCCGGCACGACGGCCGTGGCGCGGCTCGCCAAGCGCCTGGGCACCCCGCGCGTCGTGGTGAACGACCGCGGAATCCGGGACGGTATGCTGCTGACGATGATCGACGAGTTGGGACTCGCCGGTGCGGCAGTCGCCCTCCCGCAGGACCGCATGCAGTGGGTACGGGAATTCGCGCGGAAGTGCCGCTCGAACGAGCGCCATTGCGGTCATGTCGCTCTGCTGGCGGGACAGCTGTTCGATCAGCTACAGGAGGCGTACGAGCTGCCGTCGTCGGGGCGCGACATTCTCGAGGCCGCGGCCCTGCTGCACGACATCGGCTATCTGATCAATCACGCCGGCCATCACAAGCACGCCTATCACCTGATCATGCACGGCGACCTTCGCGGGTTCTCGCCGGGAGAGGTCGAATTGATCGCCAACGTGGCCCGCTACCACCGTCGCGCCGTGCCCAAGAAGACCCACGAGCAGTTCCGGCGTCTCGACAAGTCCGATCGGCTCTTGGTGCGCCAGTTGAGCGGTCTCCTGCGCATTGCCGAAGGTCTCGATCGTGCCCACGCCCAGATCGTCAAGGCGGTCCGGTGCAGGATCGGCGACGCTGGGGTGCGCATCCTCGTCGAGGCGAAGGGCGATCCCCGCGTGGAGCTGGCCGATGCCCGTCGCAAGCGGGGGCTGTTCGAGCGCACCTTCGATGCCGCCGTCACGTTCGAGCGCTCTCGTCGACCGATTCGGCACCGAGCAGCGGCCACGACACCCGGCAAAGGACGTTCGTGAAGGGCTAGGGAGGGGATATGGGAAAGCGTCCACAACCACGGTACTCGTCCGAGCACTATCTCAACCGCGAGTTGAGCTGGCTGCAGTTCAACTCACGCGTGCTGGAAGAGGTTCGAGACGACACCAACCCGCTGCTCGAGCGGCTCAAATTCCTCGCCATCTCCGGCTCCAACCTGGACGAATTCTTCGAGGTGCGGGTCGCCGGGCTTCAGGAGCAGGTGTACGCCGGCGTCGAGCCGCAGGATTACGGGGCGGACGGTCTGGGCCCGGCCGAACAGCTCGATGCCCTGCATCCGCGCATCAAGGCGTTGGTGGACGAGCAGTATCGGATCTTGCGACACGACATCATGCCGGCGCTCGCCGATGTCGGCGTGGCGCGACTGCAGTACGCCGACCTGACACCGGACGAGCGGACGCGCGTCGATCGCCTGTTCCGCACGAGCATCTTCCCGGTGCTGACGCCGTTGGCGATCGATCCGGGCCATCCGTTCCCGCATGTCCATCACAAGAGCCTGAACCTGGCCCTCCGTGTTCGGCCGGATGAGAAGGACGCGGAGCCGATCTTCGCGGTCGTGCAGGTCCCCAGCGTGCTGGACCGGATCGTCACCGTGTCGCGGGATGATGGGCATTTGCGGTTCCTGCTGCTCGAGGACCTGATCGTCGAGCATGCCCAGGCGCTGTTCGGCGGCCTGCCGGTGATGGCGACCACCGTGTTCCGGGTGACCCGCAACACCGATTTGACGGTGCAGGAAGACGAGGCCGACGATCTCCTCGAGGCCATCGAGGCCAGCCTGCGACAACGCCTGCGGAGCGATCCCGTGCGGCTGGAGATGGCGGCGGGCGCGGATGAGGTGTTCGTCGAGATGCTCACGGCATCGCTCGACATCGACACGCGCGACGTGTTTCGCGTCGACGGCCCGATCGATCTGTCGGCGTTCATGGCCCTGTGGCGCCTTGACGGCTTCAGGGCCCTCAAGGACGAACCGCTCGTGGCCCGGGTGGCGCCGGCATTCGCCGCCGGTCGAGACATGTTCGAGGTGATTTGCCAGCAGGACGTGCTCGTGCATCACCCGTACGAATCCTTCGGGTCGGTCGTCGAGTTCATCGAGCGCGCGGCGGACGATCCGGACGTCCTGGCCATCAAGCAGACGCTCTACCGCACGAATGCGCCGAGCGCCATCATCTCGGCCCTGGGCCGCGCGGCACAGAACGGCAAGCAGGTGACCGCGCTCGTCGAGCTCAAGGCGCGGTTCGACGAGGAGAACAACATCGTCTGGGCGCGGGCGCTCGAGCGGGCGGGGGTCCATGTGGTCTACGGCGTGGTCGGTCTCAAGACGCACTGTAAGGCCACCCTCGTGGTGCGGCGCGAGCCCGACGGGATTCGGCGGTACCTGCATCTGGCGACCGGGAACTACAACGCCGTGAGTGCTCGGATCTACACCGATCTCGGGCTCTTCACGGCCGACCCCGCATTCGGCGAAGACGCCTCGCAGTTGTTCAACCTCCTGACCGGGTATTCCCGGGGCGATCGGTGGCGGCAATTCGAGGTAGCGCCGAAGTCCCTGCGCGAGCGGGTGGTGGCCCTGATCGATCGGGAGCGCCGGCATGCCGAGCGGGGGTTGCCGGCCCGCATCATCGTGAAGATGAACGCGCTGGTCGAGCCATCGGTCATCGATGCACTGTACGACGCGTCGCAGGCGGGCGTGGCGATCGACCTGGCCATTCGGGGGACGTGCTGTCTGCGTCCCGGCGTGCCTGGCGTGTCCGACAACATCCGGGTGATCAGCATCGTCGACAAGTTCCTCGAGCATTCGCGGATCTTCTACTTCGAGAACGCCGGGGAACCGGAGCTGTTTCTGGGCAGCGCCGACTGGATGCCGCGGAACTTCTTCCGGCGAATCGAGGTCATGTTCCCCGTGATCGATCCACGACTCAAGCGCCGCATCACGACCGAGATTCTCGACATGGTGCTCGCCGACAACGTGAAGGCTCGCCTGTTGCAGCCCGACGGGTCGTACACGCGTCGCGTCCCGGCGCCTGGTGAGCGGCCCGTCCGGTCGCAGGTGGTGCTGCAGGAGCTGACGCGGCAGGCCGTGAGAGCCGAGAGCGCGGCGACGCCGCTCCCGCCGTCGGTAGCACAGCGTCCGCCGACCTACCCGGAACGCGTGGCTTCCAAGGTGTGACCCGTGCAGCTCCTCGTAGTTCGTCACGCCATTGCCGAAGACCGAGACACGTTCGCCACGTCGGGCCGCGACGACGACGAGCGTCCGCTCACTGAGGAGGGGGCGCGGCGGATGGCGGTGGGCGCCGAGGGCCTGGTCCGGGTCGTGCCGCACCTCGATGTGATCGCATCGAGTCCGCTCGTCCGGGCCGTTCAGACCGCCGACATCCTCGCCAGGGCGTACGGCCACGAACGCGTCGAACGCGTCGCCGCACTCGCTCCCGGCGGCGATTTCGACGCCGTCGTCGAGTGGTTGGAGGGGCACGAGCCAACGGCGGCCGTGGCGGTGGTCGGGCATGAGCCCGATCTGAGCGAGTTGGCGAGCTATCTCCTGCTGCACACGCCTGCCCCTTTCTTCTCGTTCAAGAAGGGCGGTGCCGCCCTGCTCGAGTTCGAGGGGATGATCGGGCCGGGTGAGGCGGAGCTCCGTTGGCTGCTCGCCCCGAAGCATCTTCGGACGCTCGGCGGCGATGCCTGAGTACCCGTCCGGCCTCCTGGGCGGATCACCGCTGTCCGCCGTCGCCACGATCGGCACCGTGCTCCTCCAGGACGCGCGGGCCGCGCGACGACGCCTCAAGAACGGGACCGACGGCGAAGCGTTACACGACTTCCGTGTGGCCCTGCGCCGGCTGCGGAGCGTGCTTCGGGCGTTCCGCCCCGTCCTGGGCGATCGTTTTCCGCAACGCCTGCGCCGCCGTCTGCGTGACCTCGCGCGCACGACCAATGCGGCGCGGGATGCCGAAGTGCTCGTCCTGTGGCTGGAGGCGAGGCTGCCGAGCCTGGCGCCGGCCACGCGGGCAGGCGCCAAGTGGTTCCTGGCTCGACTGGTGGACCGCCGTGATGCGGGCTACCGGGAGAGCGTAGAGGCGGTCGAGCGGGATTTCCCCAAGCTCGCCCGACAGGTACGGCGCCGCCTCGACGAGGCCGCGCAGGAGGCATCGGTGGCCGCGTTGCCCGAGCGGGCGTTCGGGGCCATCCTCGCCGATCTCGTCGCGCAGCATGCGCGAACGTTGGGTGAGCAGCTGCAGCTGCTCGGAACCTTCGACGACAGCGCGGCCGTGCACGACACGCGGATCGAGGCCAAACGGCTTCGGTACCTCCTCGAGTTGGTGGCGGGCGAGGTGCCGGCCGCCGCCGACGCGGTCGATCATCTCAAGGATCTGCAGACGCTGCTGGGTGACCTCCACGACCTGCACATTGCGGACGCGGAGTGCGCCAGGGCCGTCGAAGTGGCGGCGGCCGAGCACGCGAGGCGCCTGCTGGAGTCTTCCGACGAGCAGCCACCCGACGACCGGGAGCGCCGCAGACGCTATCGGAAGAACGCCCAACCCGGGGTGCGTGCGGCACACCGACTGGCGCTAGACGGCCAGCAGGAGCTTCGTGATCGCCTGGTGGCGTGGCGCACGGAGGAGTGGCCGACGCTTCACGGCGCCATCGGGCGCACGAGGGAGGTCTTGGCGCAGCGTGCGCCGAGCGCGATCGAGATCGAACGCAAATACCTCCTGCGCGAGCTGCCCGNNNNTGGACGTGGAGCAGGGGTGGCTGCCGGGTCATCGGCTCCAGGAACGGGTCCGGCGGGTCCGATCGGAGCGCGGCGAGCAGTACTTCCGCACCGTCAAGCTGGGGAACGGGCTGAGCCGCCTCGAGATCGAGGAGGAGACCACCGAAGCGGTGTTCGAGCACCTGTGGTCGCTCACCGAGGGTCGGCGTGTCCGGAAGCGCCGCTACTACGTGCCGGACGGCAGCGTGCTGTGGGAGATCGACGAGTTCGTCGATCGCGATCTCGTGTTGGCCGAAGTCGAGTTGGCGTCACCGGAGACGGCGGTCGAGGTGCCGCCGTGGCTCGCCGAAGTCCTGGTGCGGGACGTGACGGGGGAAGCCGAGTTCCTGAACGTGAATCTGGCGTGCTGAGTCGTCGGGTCGGCGGCGCTCACTCCACCCCGACGGGCTGTGTCGCGAGGCGCTCGAGCAACTGCTCCTGCACCCGGCTCGCCGCGCTCACCGCTTCACCCGACTGACTGTAGGAGCCGTCCGGTTGGAGGGTCCATGCCGAGGGGTCGGCGAGCTCGATCTCGAGGATCTCGTCCAGGCGGCGGCAGGCGTCCGGATCGTGGATCGGCGTCACCACCTCCACGCGTCGGCGGAGGTTACGGGGTCGCCAGTCCGCGGACCCGATGTAGTGCTCCACCTCGCCGCCGTTGGTGAATCGGAAGATCCGGGCGTGTTCGAGAAACCGTCCCACTCCTGCGACGACCCGGATCGTGTCGGACAGGCCCGGCACGCCGGGCCGCAACGCGCAGATGCCCCGGACGACGAGATCGATCTTGACCCCCGCCTGTGACGCCCGGTAGAGCGCCTCGATCACCTCACCATCCGCCACGCCGTTCAGTTTCGCGCGGATGCCGGCGGACCGCCCCTGGCGTGCATGCTCGGCCTCGCGCTCGATCAACTCCAGGAATCGCGTCAGCATATTGGTCGGCGCCACGAGGAGGTGCTGGAACGTGCCGGCGGGCGGTCGCGATGAGCCGGTCAGCTCGTTGAACAGCTGATTGGCTTCGGCGCAGATGCCTTCGTGCGTCGTGATGAGGCCGAGATCGGTGTACTGGCTGGCAGTCGTCGGGTTGTAGTTGCCGGTCCCGATGTGCACGTACCGCCGCACCCGATCGCCCTCGCGCCGCACCACGAGCGCGAGCTTCGCGTGCGTCTTGTACTTCACGAGGCCGGTTACGACGTGGATGCCTCCACGTTCGAGTTGCTTGGCCCAGTAGATATTGAGTTCTTCGTCGAATCGGGCCTTCACCTCGACGAAGACCGAGACGTCCTTGCCTTGCGCCGCCGCGCGCAGGAGGGCCTCGGCGAGCGCCGTCGGTCCACCGGGCCGATACAACGTGAGCTTGATCGCCATCACGTCCGGGTCGTCGGCGGCTTGGACCAGGAAGCGCTCCGTCGTCGCCTCGAACGAGTCGTAGGGGTGATGCACCAGGACATCGCGGCGGGCGACGACGTCGAACATGGAGGCGTCGGCCCTGAACGGCTCCGCCGGTACGAACGGCGTACAGTCGAGCTCCGGGAGGTCGAGGTCGGTCAGCTCGTGCAGGCAGCCGAGATCCACCATCCCATCCACCTCGTGCACGTCGGACGCATGCAGTGGAATGCCCTGGCTCTCTTCCTTGCGGCGCAGCTCCCGAATCAACAGGTCCCGGATCGCGAACGGCATCGTGCGCCCCACCTCGACCCGGACGATGGCTCCCGCCGGTCGGCGTCGCAGCTCGTCCTCGATCGCCTCCAGGAAGCTGGAGGCACTCTTCTCGTCGAACTTGATCTCGGCGCTCCGGGTGATGCGGAAGGGATGGACCTCGAGCACCGTGCGTCCCGGGTACAGCGCGCCGATGTTGGCGGCGATCGCGTCTTCGACAGGCACCACGTCGAGTGAGTCCGGCAGTCGAATGAAGCGGGGCAGGGCATCGGAGACTTCGAGGTGCACGAAGTGGTCGCGGGAGGTGCGGGGGTCCCGCACCACGACCGCGAGCGACAACAGCTCGTCCTCCATGTAGGGAAACGGATGCCCGCCGGCCGTCGTGATGGCCTTGGGGGTCAGGAGGGGGAGCACCCGTTCGTCGAAGTAGTCGCGCAGGTACTCGTGCTCCCCGTCGCCGAGGTCCTCCAGCGTACGAATCCGCACGCCCGCCGGCTCCAGCGCGTCGGTGCGCAGTGCCTGCAGGCACCGGTACTGCCGCCGGATCAGCGCACGCAGCTTCACGTTGATGGTCTGCAGGAGATCGGCGGGCGTGAGGCCGTCGATCGATCGCTTNNCGACGCGCACCTGGAAGAACTCGTCCAGATTGGAGCTGAAGATGGCGAGAAACCGCACCCGGGCCAGAGGAGGCACGCTCGGGTCTTCCGCCAGGGCCAGCACGCGCGCGTTGAACTCGAGCAGACTCAGCTCCGGATTGAGCACCGCCGCGGTGGATGCCACGACCGCCTCGTCGGGGGCGCTGGCGAGGAGCTTCGACGCGTCGAACATCTTCGATCCGCGCTTCCGACTGGGGGGCTTAACGACCTCCGGCGTCGTGGTCACGACGGGGTGAACGCCGGTCACCGCCGCCCGCTTCTCCGGGGCGTAGATGTCGCCGATCTCGAACAGCCACAAGACCAGGATGACCAGGTTGAACATCGCCGAGACCAAGAGCGCGATGGGGAGCACCTGGACCCCGGCGGCGAGCCCCACGCCGATCGCCAGGAACACGTACACGGCGTCCTTGGTGTCCTGCAGCGTGTTCCGGAACCGCACCGCCGCGACGATGCCGGCCAGGGCGAACGCGAGCGCGACCGACGACTGCACGATGATCACGATCCCGGTGACCGCGAGCGGGAGCATGATGATCGTGTGCACCAGCGACTGGTCGTACCGGACCTCGCGTTTGGTCACCATGTACACCCAGGCGATGGGCACGACGAGCAGGAGCGCGCCGATCAGGGCGATGCCCGTGCGAAGCAGCGTCTTCTCGGCTGCCAGGAAGCCACGGCTCCCCTCCAGCGCGGGACCCTGGAGGCTGAGGCCTTCCGGCACGTCCACCGGTTCAAAGGCGATCGCGAGCCCTGGGAACAGCCGGGTGAGGACCACAGTGACCAGGACGAGCGCCCCGTAATACAGGAGCAGTTTGGCCACCGGTGATTCGAGTAGGCGACGAATCGTGGACTCCGAAGTGGTCGTCAATGTCGAAACTATGGAGCCTTGGTGCGGGTCGCCAGTCCGGAAGCGTCCAGCCGCGGGCCGTTACGAACGCAAAAGGGGGAAGGCGAGTGCCCTCCCCCTCATGGTTCGCCTCCGACGGTCAGGCCGTCAGCCCCCCTTGCGCCGGGTGGGCGTGGATCGGCCTGGTGAGGAACGCGATGGTGTCCGGCTCGGAGCCGGCCGAGCCGCCGGCCGCGGCGCCGAGCGTGCCGGTGAGGGCCGCGCGCTGGGACGGCTGGGTGCCGACCGAACTGCGGGCCGTGGCGCCGAACGGGTCGGGGCCGGCCGGGCCGTGGGCGTCCGGCTTGGGCTCGGACGCGGCGCTGCCTGCCGGGGCGTCGATGGCCGCGGCGTCGTCGTGCGCGGCGTCGCGGGCTGACTCACCCGTCCCGGTGACCGCGCCGGCGTGCGGCGCTCCAGCGTCGGGGTCGCCGGGGAGCGAGTGGTGCTCGGCCGAGCCGGGACGGCCGTCGAGGGTCGCCGCTCGACGGTCGTGCGCGTCGGCGTGCGCGCCTGAGGGGCCGGTGTCTGCGGTCGGGCCGTCGGCGTCTGGCGCCGCTCGGCTGAGCCCTGCTCGGTTACTGGCCGTCTGGTCGCGGCGGGCGTGTCCCCCTGTCGACGCGTCGACTCGGGCTGCGTGGACGGAGTGGCCCGGCGACCGGTCTGCGGCGTCTCCGCCGCTGGCTCCCGGCGCCGCTCACTCTGCTCGGTCGTAGCCGGTTGACGGGCGCGCTCGGTGGTGGGAATCACGCGACGACCGTCGGTGATGCCCCATCCGGACGGTTGCACCTGACGACCCGATCTCTCCTGTTCGGGCGCAACGCGCCGGCCCGAGGTTTCCTGCGTCGGCGCAACCCGCCGCGCGGCGTTGGCCTCGTTCTCCACGGTGCGCCGACCGGTCAGCCGATCAGCGGTGGGAGCGATCCTTCGATCGGAAACGGGCTGGACGGCCGGCGAGGTGCGACGTCCGCTCAGCTGGTTGCCGACGCGCGAGCCGAGATTCGATTGCAATCCGGCGTTGGCCTGTGCGGATCCCGCGAGGCGACGTCGGGTCGTGAGCCCGTCACGCGCCAGGTCGTAGCGATCCGTCGACTTCCAGACATAGCGGCCCCGCACGGTTCCGCGGCCCGCGTAGTAGGTGCTCACCGGATAGCGGTACCGATACGCATCGTAGTAGCGGACCGTGTACGGGTAGTAGTACACCGAGTACGGATAGTGCCAATACGGATACGAGTACCACGCCCATCGGTACGGGCGGTACCGATAGGGATACCACCACGACGGGCCGNNGGTACCGATAGGGATACCACCAGGATGGACCGTACCAGTACGGGTCATACCAGTAGGGATCCCAGTAGCCCCAGCCGGCGTTGAATCCCCACCACGGATCCCACCACCCGTAACCAAGACTGATGTTCACGTACGATCGCGGGTAGCCGCGGTAGTAGTAGCTGTCCGCCACCCGCTCACCCACCACGTAGTGGGTGAGGTCGTAGCTGAACGCCGCACCGCCGGCCATGTCCTGCACCAGCGCGGTGAGTTCGGTCTCGGGGTCGAGATCTTCGGTGAGCCGCCACTGCTCGAAGACGCGATAGTCCCAGTGGTC
>JABAOD010002701.1_pt1 | contig 12977 bp, 14 predicted proteins | sample 7062151 | NCBI WGS metagenome assembly JABAOD01 (sample SAMN14538626, study PRJNA623070) | marine sediment metagenome | biome: marine biome [ENVO:00000428]; feature: marine pelagic biome [ENVO:01000023]; material: deep marine sediment [ENVO:00002113] | place: India: Gulf of Khambhat ...
GCAACTCGACGGCATGCCGCAAGGCCGGTCTGATCACCTCGAGAGACTCCGTGACACCGGTGACCGAACCAGGCAGGTTGATGATGAGGGTCTCGCCCACGATTCCGGCCACTCCCCGTGAGAGCATCCCGTGTGGATTGACGCCGAATGTCGCCGCCCGGATGGCCTCGGCGAGCCCGGGAGCGCGCCGCTCGATCACCCCTTCGGTGGCCTCGGGTGTGAGGTCGCGAGCACCGAATCCCGTTCCTCCCGAGGTGACGATGAGGCTCACCGTGCCGATGATCTCCTCGAGGGCCTCCTGCACCGACTCGACGCCGTCGGGAACAACGCGGGTGTGAAGTACGTCGAACCCTGCCTCGCGCAGCAGGTCGACCGCAGTGGGGCCGGACCGGTCGACGGCCTCGCCGCGCGAGACGCGGTCGCTGACGGTGACGACGGCCGCCTTCACGCCGACCACTCCCCCGACTTGCCTCCGGTCTTGCGTAGCAGGCGGACGTGTGCGATCTGGACGCCCTTGTCGAGCCCCTTGACCATGTCGTAGCACGCGAGCGCCCCGACGGACACCGCGGTCATCGCCTCCATCTCGACGCCGGTCCTCGCCGTGGTGGACACGGTCGCCGTGATCTTCGCTCCTTCGGTGACTCGAACGACGTCGACGTCGATGGCGTCGATCGGAAGTGGATGACACAACGGGATCAAGTCGGGCGTCTTCTTCGCCGCCTGGATGGCAGCGATCCGGATCACGGCGAGAGCATCGCCCTTCGGGAGATCGCCTCCGAACAACGCGTCGGCGACGGCGTCCGGCAGTGCGACGACGGCCTCGGCGACGGCACGACGCACGGTCGGTTGTTTGGCAGAGACGTCCACCATGCGTGCCTCCCCCTGGTCGTCGAGATGCGTGAGCTCAGCCACCGAGTGCCTCCGCCCGTGTCCTGGTCTCGGGAGCGCGGAAGAGCTCGAGCGAGATGGGTGCGCCCGCAGGCAGCTCGCCATCACCCACGGGCACCACCCCGAATGCATCCGCTGCGGCCAGAGCCGACAGCACGTTCGACGACTGTCCCCCACTGCGTCTGACGCGGTAGTGACCGTCATCGTCGACGGTGAGTGCCACTCGGAGGAAGACGGTCTTCGCCGGGTCCGTCCTCACCGGCTCGTCGAGCACGCCGGTGAGCCGGGGGCGGAACAACACCTCGGCACCCATCATGTGCAGGAGCGCAGGGCGCAGGAACTGCTCGAACGCCACGAAGACCGATACCGGGTTCCCCGGGAGACCGAACAACGGGGTTCCCCCCAGATCGCCGAAGGCGAAGGGCTTCGCCGGCTGCATGGCGACCTTCCAGAACTCGACGGTGCCGAGCTTGCTCAGCTCCTGCTTGATGAGGTCGTACTCCCCCATCGACACGCCACCCGAGGTGACGACGACATCGGCGTTGCGCGCCGCGTGGCCGAGCGTGCGGTTCAGCACATCCGCATCGTCGGGCACGATCCCGTGATCGACGACGACCGCACCGAGTTCCTCGAGCAAGGCCCGCAGGATCGGGCGATTGGTGTCGCGGATCTTGCCCGGCCCCAGCGATGGGGTCTCGGGCGGCATGACCTCGTCTCCCGTCGACATGATGGCGACGGTCGGGCGGCGTCTGACCACGGGGTGTGCGGCGCCGACCGAGGCGAGCACACCGAGGGCCGCCGCGTCCAGCCGTGTCCCCGCCTTCATCACGACCGACCCTGAGGTGATGTCGCCGCCGGCGGGCCTGACCGCGGTGCCTACCGGGGCGGTCCGCTCGATGCCGACGATCCCGTCGCCGGGCACCGTGTCCTCGACCTTGACGACAGCATCCGCTCCGTCCGGCATCGGCGCACCCGTCATGATCTTGATGGCCGTGCCGGGCTCGACCGAACGACTGGGGACGTTTCCGGCAGGGACGTCCTCGAGGACCGTGAGCTCCACGGGCGCATCGGCGACGTCAGCTGCTCGCACCGCGTAGCCGTCCATCGCCGAGTTCGGGAACGGCGGGATGTCGTGGCTCGCCACGACATCCTCTGCGAGTACGAGACCGTGCGCCTCGCGCAACGTCACCGCCATCGTCGGCAGCGGCGACATCGCGGAGAGCACCTCCAGTTGGGCCTCGGCGAGGGGCCTCACGGGTTGGTGACCGATCGTTCCGAGCGTTGGATGATGCGCTGGATGTTGCCCGAATGGCGGGCGATCACGACGCCGGCGGTGGCCGCCACCCACAGCAAGGACCAACCTCGGGTACCGCCGATGGCGAAGCCCGGCACGAACGCCACCATCGCTGCCAGCGACGCAACGGATGCGGTCTTGGTTGCCACGACCACGGCGGCCCACACCACTGCGACTGCGATCCCGAACCACGGCTCGAGCCAGATCGCAGCACCGATCGCCGTGGCAACTCCCCGTCCCCCCTTGAACCGGTGCCAGGCGGGGAACACGTGGCCCAACACGGCGGTGAGCCCGGCGGCATGGGCCACGGGCTCCGACCCGGAGATGGCAGCGGCGACCGCGACGGCCAGCAGACCTTTGGTGGCGTCTCCGAGCAGCACCATGGCGGCTGCTTTCTTGCCGAGTGTGCGGAAGACGTTCGAGGTTCCGGGGTTGCCGCTTCCGTGCTCGTAGATGTCGATCCCCATGAGGCGCGGCACGATCACACCGAAGTCCACAGAACCGATGAGATAGGCGGCGACGAGGGCCAGCGCGATGTCCATCGCGACGAGTTTAGGAGACGCTTTCGATCGGACTCGGCGGCCGCGACGGTCCCGCAGCGTGAATCCTTCCCACACGCGACCAAATCGACCACAATCGGTTCCGATGAGGTGGGGCGGCAGCCGCAAAGGGAGCTGGCCACCGTGCCCCTCCGGTTCGCCGAACGAAGCAGGAGATTCTCGAGGCTCCCTCCCCGACCCGCTGATCGCAAGTCCCCCACCATTCCCCCTGCTTGCGTGAGGCTCCCTCCCTCCTCACGAGGAGGGAGGGACGGGGAGGGTCATCGACCCCCTTCTCCCCGCGCCGCGGCTTCGATAGGTTCGCCGGATGTATCTGATGGCGCGACCCCCGTATGTCAGGTGGACGGCCGCGGCCGCGCTCGTGGGCGTCGGCCTCCTCGTCGAGTGCAGTGGACCGGCGACCACGCCCCACCCCTACGCACAGATCCGCATCGCAAGAGGCGAAGCCATCACCTCGGAGGCGATCGAGTGGCGGGACATACCGTCCGGTCTACTCACCGCACCCGCATCGGTCGGGAGTGTGGCCACCATCGACATACCGGCGGGGACTCCCCTCGTCGGGGCGCTGACGACCAACGGCGCGGTCGCACCGGACGGGTGGTGGGCCGTGACACTGGACCTGCCTGGTGCGGCGCAACCCGGATCGGACGTGCTCGTGTTCCTGACCGCGAGCGGCCTCGAGGTCCCGGGGATCGTGGTGGAGTCTGCGAGCGCGGGTGGCTTCGGGATCGAAGAGCCCGGCGTGGTGGCGGTTCCGCCCGAATCCGCAGCTGCGGTGGCAACCGCTGCCGCTCTGGGTGACGTTGTCGTCGCCACGCGGCCCTGAGTGGTGGCATGGCCACCGGTCGATCGCCCCTAACCTCGGACGATGCTCGTCGAGTCCATCCTCTGGGGCCTCATCCAGGGCCTCACCGAATTCCTCCCGATCTCGTCGAGCGGTCACCTCGTGCTCGTCCCCGAGCTGCTCGGCAGGGAGCCGCCCGACCTCGCCACGAGCGCCCTCCTCCACCTCGGAACGCTGGCGGCCGTGGTCGCCTACTTCCGGCGCGATCTCGGCGAGATGCTGCGCCGTACCGACGAGGGACGACGACTCCTTCGATTCGTGATCATCGGCACGATCCCGGCGGCCGTGGCCGGGTTGACCCTCGCCGGACCGATCGACGAGCTCCAGCAGAACTCGAGAGCGGTCGCCGTCGCCCTCTTCGCCACGGGTGTCATCCTGCTGCTGAGCAGGCGTGTCGATGGCGGCAGCCGGGCCCCCGGCGGCACGGTCCGTGATGCGATCGTCCTCGGGCTCGGCCAGGCACTCGCCCTCATCCCCGGGATCTCACGCTCGGGATCGACCATCGCCGCCGGTCTCACCCAGGGGATCGAGAAGTCCGAGGCGGCTCGCCTGTCGTTCATCCTCGGCATCCCGGCGATCGCCGGCGCGGGTTTGCTCCAGTTCCTCGACCTGACATCGCAGGACGGCGGCATCGACCCGGTCATCTGGGTCGGCGTCCTCGTCGCCGCCATCTCCGGGTACGCCGCCATCGCGCTCCTCCTCGGAGTGCTGCGCCGGACCGGCCTCGGTCCCTTCGGCTACTACTGCGTGGTCGCAGGTGTGATCGCCTTTGCGCTCGTGTGACGGAGATCGTGCGAACCGAAGGGGCGCACGTCACGTAGACACGGTGAAGGTACCTGACACAGGAGGAATGGAATGCGAAGGATCTTCATCGCGCTCGTCGCACTCGTCGCGCTCGTCGTCGCCGCACCCGCGCTGGCAGACGGCCGGCCGCTCTCGGCGGATCTCGCGGCGTCGAACGAGGTCGGAGGAGGCGACGGCGATGCCACCGGCAGCGCCCACGTCACCCTCAACCAGGGTCAGGGCGAGGTGTGCTTCCACATCACGACCGACGGCCTCACCACGTCGCCGTTCGCTGCCCACATCCACGTGGGGCCGGCAGGCGTCAACGGAGGAGTCGTCGTCGACCTGCAATGGGCGGCCACCGGCGGGAGCGGGTGCGTCGACGGCATCGATGCCGACCTGATCAAGGCGATCCGGCAGGACCCGTCCGGGTACTACATCAACGTGCACAACCCGACCGTGCCGTCCGGAGCGGTTCGTGGTCAGCTGAGCAAGTAGCCCACATCGCTGCCGGGGGAACCCCTCCCGTTCCCCCGGCAGCTTCTCCAGCGGATCGGGCATACGCGGCGGTCGGTTACCGTTGTACACGCCATGGCCATCTTCAAGAAACGCCCGAAACCGACCAGGCTCCAGAATCTCGACGAGCTCGAGCCGATGATCGCCTCCGGCAAGCCGGTGCTCATCGACTTCATGCAGGTCAACTGCGGGCCGTGCCGGATCATGGACGGCATCGTCAACGAGTTGGCCGAGGAGTACCACGAGTCGGCGCACATCGTGAAGGTGGACGTCACCAAGGTTCCCGGGGCAGCCCAGACCTTCGGCGTGAGGTCGACACCGACGTTCGTCCTGCTGGGCGCCGCACCCCAGAAGCGCTCCAAGAAGGCCCGCCGCCAGAACGGCCAGGCATCACAAGAACGTCAGATCGGACAGCGCTGGCGGGCAACCGGACTCGTGAAGAAGGACCAGCTGAGCCGCGTCCTCGAATCGAACGGCGCAACCCGGGCGAGCGCCTGATCCACGGTCACGCGTAGTCGTAGAACCCGCGGCCGCTCTTTCGACCAAGCAGACCCGCCTCGACCATCCGACGCAGCATCGGCGGGGGCGCATAGCGCGCCTCGCGAAACTCCTCGAACAGCGACTCGGCGACCGCCAGCATCGTGTCGTTGCCGATCAGATCCGAGAGCGCCAGTGGCCCCATCGGGTGGGCGGCTCCATTGACCATGGCCGCGTCGATGTCCTCCTTCGACGCAAAGCCCTCCTCGAGCATCCTGATGGCGTCGATCACGTACGTCACCAGCAGCTTGTTGACGATGAAGCCGGCTCGGTCCTTGGCGTGGACGACCACCTTGCCGAGCGTGTCGGTGGCGAAGGCCGTCGCCCGCTCGACCGCAGCGTCGGAGCTGAGCGGCCCACGCACGACTTCGACGAGGTTCATCACCACGGGTGGGTTGAAGAAGTGGAGACCGACGACCGCTTCAGGACGTGACGTCGCCATGGCGATGCGGGTGATGGGGATCGAAGACGTGTTCGTGGCCAGCACCGCGTCGGTGGCGGTGACGATGGAGTCCAAGTCACCGAAGATGCGCCGTTTGAGGTCCTCGTTCTCGGTCACGGCCTCGATGACGAGCTGCATGTCCGCCATGGACCCGAGTTCTGCGGTCACCGACAACCGCTGGAGCGACGACTCACGGCTCGCCGCATCGATCTTGCCCCGCTCCACACCCCGGTCCAGGGAACGAGTGACGCGATCGGAGGCCGCAGCGGCGAGATCCTCGGTGGGCTCGTAGACGACGACCTGTACTCCGGCGCGGACACAGACCTCGGCGATCCCGGCGCCCATCTGGCCGCCCCCGACGACTCCCACCCGTTCGATGTCCACGTTTGCCTCCTCGCCGGCGGTCGGCGGGAGGCTAGCCATCACCCGCGGTTCACGATGTGCTGCAGGACCGGTGTGAACGGGAGCGCCAGGACTTCGCGCAGCGCAACCGGTCGCACGTCGAGGGTCGTCAGGTCGTTCCGGTGAAACCACCGGAACTCGAGCCGGAATTCGCGATCGGTGCCCGCGAGTTCGGTCCCGGAGAACTCGTCGCGGTCCATGAGCACCCCAGGCGCCTCGATGTGGAAGTACAGACCCATCTCGTGATAGCCGACCTCCCCGGTCTCATCGAGCGCCCGGTCGAGCTGTTCGTGGATGAAGAAGTTCTCGACGATGACGACGAGCGGGCCCACCTCGACCTCGTATCCGATCTCTTCGAGCATCTCTCGCACCAGCGCCTCTTCTGCCGCTTCACCGAAGAGGACACGCCCTCCCGGCAAGGACCAGAAGTCGTCGTCCTCGGCGCGGTGCAGCAGCACATCGTCGCCACGTCTGGCGATTCCGGCGACACGCAACAGGAAGTAGCCATCCGGGTGCCGGAACTGGAGATGACCGGATGCGGGCGGAATCACACGTGGCCCGGGGGGTTCTCGATCTCCGAGAAGGCCTGGCGTCGGTTCTCCACGATCTCGTACCCGATCTGCTCGATGCGAGTCCATGAGCCACAGGTATGCCGCCTCGCCTTCGCGGTAGTCGGCCTTCGCCATGCCCTGGATGCGCCCCTGCTCCTGGAGCTGCTTCACCTGCCGGTGGTTGTTGCGGGGCTCGAGGGTGTACACGCCCAGCGTCTTGCCACCTGCCTTGTTGAGAATCGAGAAGACGGGGACATCGGAGGGCCCGTCGGCCACGTAGATCATGTGCTGCAGCGGCACCCGGCGTTGGGACTCGGCCATCCGGGCGTTGACATCGACATCGGCGTTCACGTTCACGCCCTTGTTGATCTCGAAGAGCGCCCTGGTCTTCGACGTGTTGTCGATGACGGAGGACAGATGCGTGATCGCTCCACCGTCGCGCACCGGCAGCTTCTCCAGGTAGCCGGGCCCGGGCGTTCCCTCGACGAACGTGTTCGCCCACACCCCGTCGACGTGCGGAGCGATGACAGACCCGTCGATCATCGCCTTCAGTCCCGTCGACACGACATAGTGCTCGAGCGTGATCCCCTCCTTGGCGAACTCCGGGATGCTCGCCACGTGCTTGCGTGACAGATCGAAGAACTCCGGGATGCCGGGGCACGTCTCGAGATGAGCCCCGAGCTCCTTCAGCTTGGCATTGCTCAGATCGGCGAAGACGCCGGCCTCGACGTACGCCATGATGTGGAGGAGATAGGCGAGATCCTTCGCCAAGTGCTCGCCTTGGGTGTGGTGGTAGTCGACGAGGCCATCGACCTCGTGCCAGAACACGGCCTCGTCCACCCCGTACTCCGTGAATATCGGACCCTGCATGTTTCCCGGGATCAGGGTGCGGTCGAAGTCCCACAGCACTGCGATGACCGTCTGGATGTAGAGCGGGGCAGGCATTGGAGGTTCGAGGTTAGACCGGAGGGTGCTGCACCGACCCTCCGAGCGCCGTCACGGCCGTTCGAAGGCGCCGAAGAGCACCGCGTCGTCGACGATCCACCACGGTTGCAGGAGCACGGGAGCGCCCCGCAGCAGACGATGCGCATCACCCATGAGCCGCAGCGGCGCCAGCACGGTGACCCGCCAACCCTGCTCCTCGAGATGCCACGCCGAATTCACCAGCGGTGCCAGATCGCGCCCGTCGTCCACGACGACCTCGACGATGCGTTGTGTGGTCGCCACCACGCACGGCACGTCGGCGACCCGGCCCTTCGTCACCATGTCGGCCAGCGGCATGGACTCCACCTGCTCGCGCCGAAGCCGGTAGAGCCGTTCGGTCTCCACGACCACCTTGTCGGGGTCGGTCCACGTCCTCTGTGCGACGTCTGCGGTCAGCGCCATTTCTCTCTCGCCCCTGTCACCTCGCCCGGAACCCGCTGCGGGATCCGCGCTCGTACTCGCCTCTCGAGGAAGTTACATCAGTGTAGTTCGCCGAACGGCACGTTTCAGACCACCAGGTATCCTCGGCTTGTGACCGACACCGTCGAGCTCCATCCGACCCCTCAGGGCCTGACCAGGGAAGAGGTGCGGGCACGAACGGCTGCCGGCCAGGTCAACACCCTCCCCGACGACCCGAGCCGGACCGTCAAGGAGATCGTCCGGGCCAACATCGTCACCCGGTTCAACATCCTCCTCTCCGTGCTCCTGGTCGTGATCCTCGTGGCCGTGCGAGAGCCGCGAGACGCTCTGTTCGGGATCGTCATGGTGTCGAACGCCGCCATCGGCATCGTTCAGGAGCTGCGGGCCAAGCAGACGCTCGATCGCCTGGCCGTGCTGACCTCTCCGACCATCGCCACCATCCGCGAAGGCGTCGTCACGACCACACCGATCGAGCAGATCGTGGTCGGCGATCTCGTCGAGCTCTCCACGGGTGACCAGATCCCCGTCGACGGGCTCGTCGTCGACAGCGCCGGGCTGGAGATCGACGAGTCCCTGCTCACCGGCGAGTCCGATCCCATCGTGAAGGAGGTGGGCGACCAGGTTCTCTCGGGCTCGTTCGTCGTGGCGGGCACGGGTCGCTTCGTCGCCGAGCGCGTCGGCACGGCGTCCTATGCGGCGTCGTTGGCGAGCCAGGCCAAGAAGTTCACGCTCGTCCACTCGGAGCTACGGGACGGCATCGATGCCTTCCTGCGCGTGGTCTCCTGGACCGTGCTCCCCATGATCGCCCTTCTCGTGTGGAACGGCACGCGAGAGAAGCCGGACATCATCGGGGAGCCGCCCACGTTCCTCGAGGCGCTGCGCTCCGGCGTGGCCGGCGCCGTCGGCATGATCCCGCAGGGCCTGGTCCTGCTCACCTCGGTGGCGTTCGCCGTCGGCGTGATCCGGCTCGGTCGTCGCAACGTGCTCGTCCAGGAGCTGCCCGCCATCGAGGGGCTGGCCCGGGTCGACACCGTGTGCTTCGACAAGACCGGGACCCTCACCGAAGGGACCCTCGTCGTGCACGAGCTCGAGCTGCTCGACGAGTCGATCGCCGCCGAGGCCGCGCTCGGGGCGCTGGCCGCCACCGACTCCCACCCCAACGCCACGATCGGTGCGATCGGCGCCGCCTACGACGCACCCCCGTCGTGGCGTGCCACGACCGTCGTCCCGTTCTCGAGCGCCCGCAAGTGGAGCGGAGCCACGTTCGAGGGGCGCGGCAGCTTCGTTCTGGGAGGCCCGGACGTCCTTGCCCCGGACGATCCCGACGTGGCGGAGCGAACGGCCGAGGGAGCGTGGCGCGGCAGGCGAATGCTGTTGCTGGCGCACACCGACGTACCCCTCGACTCGGGGCTGCCCGGGAGACTTCGACCGATCGCCCTCGTCGCGCTGGGAGATCGGATCCGCGAGGACGCAGCCGACACGCTCCGGTTCTTCGCCGTGCAGGGTGTGGTCGCCAAGGTCATCTCCGGCGACCAACCCGAGACCGTCGGTGCCATCGCACGCGAGGTCGGCATTCCCGGCTCACACCGCGTCGTCGATGCCCGCACGCTGCCGGACGACCAGAGAGAGTTCCGCCGCATCGTCGCCGACACCACCGTCTTCGGGCGGGTGACACCCCAGCAGAAGCGCGAGATCCTGAGGGCGCTGCGAGCCGACGGCCACGTGGTCGCCATGACGGGTGACGGGGTCAACGACGTGCTCGCACTGAAGGAGAGCGACATCGGCATCGCCATCGGCTCCGGATCCGCAGCGTCGCGCGCCGTGGCCGAGCTCGTGCTGGTCGACGGGAGCTTCGACACGATCCCGGGCGTCGTGGCGGAGGGGAGACGCGTCATCTCGAACATCGAGCAGGTCGCCAACCTCTTCGTGACCAAGACGGTGTATGCCGTGTTCCTCGCCCTCGCCGTGGGTCTGGCGAGCCGCCCCTTCCCGTTCCTCCCCCGCCACCTGACGCTCGTGGGATCGATCACGATCGGGATCCCGGCGTTCTTCCTGGCGCTCGCGCCGTCGGCCCGTCGCGCCCGCCCCGGATTCGTGATGCGAGTGTCCCGGTTTGCGATCCCCACCGGGATCGCCGCCGGGTTGGCGACCTACGGGGCGTATGAGCTCGCCATCGCCGAGCAGACGCCGCTCAACGAAGCACGAACCCTCGCCACCCTCGTGCTGTCGGCGGTGGGCCTGTTCGCCCTCGGCATGGTGGCGCGCCCGCTGGTCGCGTGGAAGCGCGGTCTCATCACGGCCATGGGCGTCGGGCTCCTCCTGCTCTTCGCCACCTCGGCCTCCCGGGCCTTCTTCGAGCTTGCGATGCCGAGACCGGTCGTCTTGATGGCCGGTGTCGGTGTCGTCGCCATCGCCGGCACCGTGATGATCGGTGGGCTGCGGTCGCTCGGCTGGGTCCGGACGGTTCCTCAGGCGTTGCTCGAGAATCCGGCGATGGCGGCGTCGACATGGCGGGCCTTCCGCGAGCGACTGCGCCTCGGGGAACGTGTCGGCATGCTCTTCGAGACGGCGCGGGGCACGGGCACGTCGGTTGACGGCGAATCCGCACCGGAGCAGGAGGACACTTCGAAACGCGAGCCCGAAGATCCTCAGGAGATCGACGCCCTCCTCGACATCCAGTGGTTCGACCCCGACGAGGAGTACGGGCGCGACCCCCCATTGGATCGCGAGGCGTGAACCCCCTCCGGATCAACCCGTGACGGCTGCGCCTCGCCAGCGCTCGAGCACGCCGGCGACCACTTGCTCCGCTTCGGCGACCAACGCGGCAGGATCGTCCCCCGCGGTCCGCTCGATCGGTGAGCCGAAGTAGACCTTGACCTTCGTGCCGAACGGGATGGGGAACATGTTCTTGCGGAACACCTTCCATGATCCGTCGATTGCCGTGGGGACGACGGCCATCTGGTCAGCAGCCCGCAACAGCGTGGTCGCTCCGCCCGGCTTGAAGGCGCGCAGCTCACCGGTCCTGGCACGGGTTCCCTCCGGGAAGATGACCACCGAGGTGCCTCGCTCCTGGCACTCCTCACCGAGGGCACGGATGGCCCGCAACGCTCCTGTGCGATCGTTGCGTTCGATCAGGGCATTCCCCCCGTGCTGCAGATTGAGCGACACGGACGGGATCCAGCGACCCAGCTCCGCCTTGGCGACGTACTTCGGAAAGGCCTTCGTGAGAAGACCACCGAAGATGGGCACGTCGAACATCGACTGGTGATTGGACAGCATCACGTAGCCGGTCGACGGATCGAAGCCGTCTGCCATCTCGACCTCGACACGGACGTGAGAGACACGGAACACCAACAGCAGGGTGCGTTGCAGCGCCGCCATCGCCCACTCGAAGGGTCTCCTGCCGAAGAGGAGGGCGATGCGGCCCACGATCTCGAAGAACCCCAGGGTGAGGCCGAACAGGACGACGGTCGGCACCGAGAAGACCCAGTCGCGCACCGTCCGCACCAACCTCATCGCAATCCCTCCATGAACCCCACGATGGCATCGGACACCGCCGCCGGTTGCTCCTGCTGCACCCAGTGGCCCGCACCGTCCACGACGACGGTGTGCAGATCGGAGATCCAGCGGTCCATCCCATCCACCAGGTCCAGCGGCAATACCGGATCGCCGTCCGCGGCGACCATGAGGTAGGGGACATCGATGGAGGCATTGGCGAGATGCGCCGTGGCCTCGAGGTTGGCGTCGATGTTGCGGTAATAGTTGAGCGCCGGGGTGATGCCGGTCTCCGTGAATGCCCCCAGATAGCACTCGAAATCGTCCGCCGAGAGGAAGTCCTTGTCGGCTGCGACGCCGTCGTAGAAGCCCATCAGGAACCGGGCGGGATCGGCGGCGAATGCCTCGTCGGCCTTCGTTCCGTCGTGGAACCACAGGACGTAGCCGAACCGGTCCGCCATGTGCTCACGCATGTACTCCGTGGAAGGGAACGCCGTGCACCATCCCCGGTACGGCACATTGAGGCTGCCGGCTGCGACCAGTGTGCCCGGGCGCATGAGCACCGTCGACTGGACCACCACGCTCCCCCAGTCGTGCCCGATCGCGACCGGCTCTTCGAGGCCGAGCACCTCGATGAGGCCCACCAGGTCGGCGACGATGGCCTCGATGCCGTACGCGACCACGTCGTCGGGAACATCGGATGCGCCGTAGCCGCGCATGTCGTAGGCGATGGCGCGATAGCCCGCCCTGGCGAGATCCTCCAGCTGGTGACGCCACGAGTAGGCGTACTCCGGGAAGCCGTGGACGAGGACGACGGGGCGGCCGGATCCTCGCTCGTAGACGGCCAGTTCGACGTCTCCCACGCCGTATCTGGTCGGTGAGGGGAATTGCACCCACCGAGCCTACCGAATCGGCACCCGAAGCCGTCTGGCGCAGATCGTCGTGAATCCGTCAATGACGCCGGAACGCGGCTGCTTCGGTTTGTTCGAGAACCATGGCTCGAGAGTCGTCCGCAGCGAAACGCGCTCGCCGCCGCGAGGAGCTGGAGCGGCAGCATCGGGAAGCGGCCCGCAAGCGCACGGTCCGCAACACCGCCCTCGTGACCGGCGGTGTCGTCGCCGTGGCCATCGTGCTGATCGTCACGTGGCCGGCCCCCTCGGAAGCGGAACGGCGAGCGGCGGCCATCTCCGACACCTCGGCCGAGGCGTGGGATCTCCCCGAGCTCGACGGCGAGGGTCGCATCGCCCTCGCCGACTTTCGC
>JABAOD010003731.1_pt1 | contig 12976 bp, 11 predicted proteins | sample 7062151 | NCBI WGS metagenome assembly JABAOD01 (sample SAMN14538626, study PRJNA623070) | marine sediment metagenome | biome: marine biome [ENVO:00000428]; feature: marine pelagic biome [ENVO:01000023]; material: deep marine sediment [ENVO:00002113] | place: India: Gulf of Khambhat ...
GCATCGCCTTCATAATCCCACTCCGCAAACACATGATCGACTACGAGCGGCTGACCTATCCGGGTGGTGTCGCCGTTGCGACGATATTGAAGTCGCCGGGCGCCGGCGTTCGGAAGGCCGTATTCCTGTTGATTGCGGCACTGGTCAGCGCCTTCGTGCAATTCGTGACGATCCGCACCGGCGTCGACAACTGGAATATTGGTGCGCTCGTTGGACTGCCGGAATACATGAACGGCATCTGGTATCTGTCGCTGATGACGATCGGCGTCGGATTTATCGCAGGTCGTGGCGGCATCGCATTCATCATTGGCGGATTTGTTGCGTACTGGTTTCTTTCGCCGATGCTCGCGGCGACGGGGAGCTTCCCGGTTGATGCGGCGGGGGAGACCGTCAGCGCACCAGGACCATTGCGCCTCCTGCTTTACCGCCCGCTGGGCATCGGCATGTTGATCGGTGGCGCAATCATGGGTGTCATCCTCGCGTTTCCGCTGATCGTCAGTGCGATTCGCTCGATGCAGAAAGCGGCCGGCGTCTCGTCGGACCTGTCGAACGACGAGATGCCGATCAAGATGCTGTATTTCGCGATCGTAGGGGCGGTGATACTTCTCAGCGTGATGGCTGTCACCTCGGTAGAGACAATGGGTCTCGGTCGTGGAATCACGATGGCGCTCCTCGGTACGCTGTGGATATGGATGGCTGGAATCATTCTCTCTGAGGCCATCGGCCGCACGAACTGGTCGCCGCTATCCGGCATGACATTGGTCGGAATTACGTTGTTGATCATTGTCACGCACGGCATGGAGCGAAGCGACTCCATTATCGCGGCGCTGATGGTCGGCGCGGCGACCTGCGTCGCGATGTCGCAGGCGACGGATCTCATGCTGGACCTGAAGACAGGCTATCTGGTCGGCGCGACGCCGCGCATGCAGCAGATCGGCCAGTTTGCGGGCGCCTGGCTCGGACCCATCGTCGTAATCTTCGTCATCTTCGTGCTCAACGAGTCATACGGCCTCGGCAGCGAGCAGCTGCCCGCACCTCAGGCACAGGCACTCGCCAGCACCATCGACGGCATTCTCGGCGGCGATGTGCCGACCGAAAAATACATGGCGGGTGCGGTGCTGGGCGGGCTGCTGTCCGCTGTGATGGGCGGGCTCGGCATCACCGTGGGACTGGGGTTCTACCTGCCGTTTAATATCGTCCTGACCTATTCGCTGGGCACGCTGGCTCGCGAGGTATCGAATCGCACCAAAGGAAACACCTGGAGCGAAGAAGTGGGTATCCCGATCGCTGCCGGCCTGATCATTGGCGAAGCATTGGTCGGCGTTGGCAACGCCCTGCTCATCGTGTTTGCTTAGGGGGACGGGAGAAACAGAGATGAACAAGATTGGTTACTTCCTGTTGACAGCGGGTTTTCTCGGCGGCGCGTTTGCAACCTCGCTCGATGTGCAAGAGGTTAACTGGACGACCTTCCTGATTGCGGCCGCCTCCGCGCTGGTGGGCCTGTTTATCGTCAAACGCGAAGCAACCGCCACCGCGCGATCAGACACGGTTCTCGAGCTCAATCGTGGGGAATTGCGCGAATCCATCCAGAACATCGTGCGCGACTTGCGCGAATTGAACGGCTGTNNAGAAAATCGATCTGCAGTTGCGAACCGATCTCCGACGATTCGCGGACGCCCGCGAGAGTATGGTGCATCTGTTCGGCTTGCAGGCTTACGCCGACATTATGAGCAGCTTCGCAGCTGGCGAGCGCTACATAAACCGTGTGTGGTCCGCGTCGGCCGACGGTTATGACGACGAAGCAAGCGCGTATCTCAAAAAGGCGGCGGCGCAATTTGCGGAGGCGGAACGGTTGCTGAGCAAGGCTGCGCAGGGCACCGTTTGAGCGTCATCTAGTTCTTTTTGGCACTGGCGGAACGGCGGCACCTGACAGTCAGCTCGTGTTTGAGAGTGTCCACGTCTTCGTTCATCAGGTGGTCGGTGTTGTCCTTCCACCCGGTGAGCATTCCGATATTGCGTTCGTTGACCAGCAGATGGTCTTCATGGGACTGTTCGGCAATCTCCCAGCCCGGTGCCGCGATAACCGAGCGAACGCGCACCTTGTGCCCGAGCAGTTCGCGGAACGCTTTCTCCAGGCGCCGGGTTCGCGCCGCGATGCCGACAACGGATTCGCCGACGTTGGCGCTTGAGAACTGCAGTGCGTTCCCGTGCATTCTGACGCGGCCACCTCGTGGGGCACGCCGCGCCACAACGTTGATGGCGTAAAGACCCGATTCCCCGATAACTACGTGGTCGATGACGCCGGCGCTCGTCTCAACGTCGTGAAACACCTGCGTTACGCTTCCCGAGATCTGCCGCAGCTGATGGCCTATTGCGATAGTGGCATCCTGCAGGAACCTCACCTGTCGCCGCGCAATGACCGTCTTGCCGAGTTGGTACGCCGCAAAGCAAAGAGCCAGCGCCAGGAAGCCAATCTGGATGTGCAACTGCCAGTCCGGATACCCCACAAAAAGCTGTTCCGCTTGCAGCAGGTAGGCGGCGGCAAAGAGCACCAGGAAGACGAGTACGCCGCCGAGGTAAATAGACTGTGATGCCGACAGGCGCTCGAACTCGTCGCGAAATCGTTGCGCTGACTCGCGCATGATGCTGTCGGCGAACGTCGACCCGCCGCCAATGGTTTTCGAAACGGCGCTCCAGAACTTGGCGACGAACAGGAACAGGATCGTGCTGCTCAAAGCAACGGTCGCCGCGCCACTGATCGCCTCGATCGTCATCCGGGTGTTCTCCGAATCCTTGAGAGCATTGAGGGTAGCCCCGGCGGTTCCATCGCACTGTGACGCACGTCACACTGAGCGCGCATGCGATCCGTACCGATACCCAGATTTCAGCATCCGTTCAGGCTGGGCGGTGTATCTGTGAGTGCTATCACGGAACCGCAGCCGATGCGGATGTAGCGTCGACAACATTATTGCCAGGAATCAACAAGGTGGAACGAGTCATGAAACGTATTTGGATCCCGATTTGCACGGCACTGCTTGTCGCCGGCCTGAGCGGCTGCGCATCGATGAGTGGTGAGGAGTGCATGACGAGTGACTGGGCCGCCATCGGCTACNNTACGAGGACGGCGCCCGCGGCTATACGACGGCTCGTATCACGGACCGGCGCAAAGCATGTGCCAAGCATGGCGTAACGCCGGACTTCGCTGCTTACCAGAGTGGTCGTGAGCAGGGCCTCGTTGAATACTGTCAGCCCGGTCGAGGCTTCAACGTTGGCTCGAACGGCGGACGGTACAACGGTGTCTGCAGCGTGGAGCTCGAGGCCGATTTTCTCGAAGCGTATAACGCCGGCTATCATCTCTACACGCTGAGAAGCAACGTCAATCGTGCCACGTCGGCCATTAACGCGAAGCAGAATGAGCTGGAGCGGATCGAGGACGAAATTCGCCAGAGCGAGGCGGACCTGATCAGCGACGAAACGACGACGGAGGAACGGGTCTTGCTGCTGGTTGACCTCAAGGATCTGTCGGAGCGCACCGGTCAGCTGGAGGCGGAGATACAGGACCTTTACGAGCGCCGGGCGCACCATCAGGCCGAGCTGGAGCAATACCAGGTTGCTCTGCTCGATTACGGTTACTAGCCGTTCGGCGAGGTCAGGCGTTGATGACGTCGCTTGAACGTCGCCGGTCGCGGCGTTCGCGACGGTCGACGTTCAGCGTGCGTGTCCCGCCCGCGTAGATTGTTGGTTTGAACGGGCTGCGGCGGTCTTCGCCCGATCGCCGATCATTATGGTGTACAAAACCGCAACGACACTCCTGCGCGTCGCATTCGGGGAGCGGCAGTCTTGGTGCGGCACCGGAAAGGAAGCGGCGTCCCGTCATCGCTTTTGCCGCATTGCAGGCGCTGCTCGAATACCTGAGAGAGACCGCATGATACTTTGAGGATTGATCGACACACTTCGACGCCGGCGAGCCGACTGCTCTTATCGCCTCGTTGCCACGGCGAATGCGAATCACGAGCCATGCTATCGCAGCAATCAGAGCCAGAACCAGCAGCGCTTCTTTCATCCTCCCCTCCCTGAACCGGCTCGCGGCACCCTGCTGCGCGAACCAGACTGGTCATTTATATCACGAAAGTGCCAGCTANNGGGTGCAACGCCAAACAAGTTCGAGTGAAACCGCAGCACGGCGGCGAAAACGGCCGTTCCAATAATCACCGGCAGTATGTCGGAGCGGATGGCGGCCGGCCCCGGCCTCTGCCACTGACCGTCGCGCCGATTGATGAAAAATATTTCCAGCATTGCCCAAACGGCGAAGCCGCCGAACAGCGTCACCGAACGACTGTCCCCGTTTGTCAGGAGATGCGCGGCACTCCAGAGCAGCGTTCCGGTCATCTGCGGATGACGAACAAACCGCTTTATGTTGCCGTTGAACTGCGACGCAAAGAACAGTATCAGGCCGATCCACACGAGCGCCGAAACGATGGGACCCGCCGGCAATGGGGCTGCGTACAGCCCATGCGGAACCGCCGATTTCCAGCCGGCCACGATCAGCACCAGCGAGCCGATGATGACGAGTGAAAACACGCCGCGGTAGAGGTTTTCACCCATCTGTCCCGCGATTCTGTCGCGACTAGCGGGCGACACCGCTTTCAACAGGTGAGCGGCGCTCCAGATAACGAGGCCGGTTATCAGCACAGACATGGATAAAGCCCTATATGGCCGTCGGTAGAATGCGATTATAGCGTTTCATGCTAGATTTGAGCACAGATGGGCCGAGGATCGGGTTGATGAAGACGGACGGGAAACTGATGAAAATGCTGACCGGCTACGCGGCATCGCACCGGCACCCTCTGAACGTGTTCGTGCATATGATTGGCATTCCGACCATCATGCTCGGTGTCTTGATACCGCTGACCTGGGTGACCGTTGCGCTCAATGATTTCCATTTCAGCCTTGGCCATGTTCTCGTCGTTGCGCTGTTCGTGTTCTACCTGACGCTGGACACGCTGTTTGCCGTCGTATTCCTCGTCGGCGGATTGCTGCTCGAGATGTTGACGGCGAAACTGGGTGCTTATCCGGGCCATTCAGGGTGGGTGCTCGCCGCGCTTCTGTTTTTCGGCGGCTATGCGGCGCAGTTCATTGGCCATGCTGTCGAAAAGTCCATGCCGGTACTGGTCGAGCATCCGATCCAGGCAAACCTCGCGGCACCTTTCTTCACGGTGGTCGAACTGTTCCATATCATGGGTTTACGCGACGACCTGTTCAAAGAGGTTCAGAGACAGACAGAAGCATTGCAACGTCAGGACGCCGTCTAGCGCTCGCCCCGACCCCAATACGATGGACGTCGAAACAGCGGTCAAGGGCATCACCACGCAGGGCCTGGTGCTGGCTTTCCTGCCTACGCTGATTGCGATCGGCATCATGTACCGCTGGGCGGCCGGCGCGAAAACCGCGATCTACGCAACACTCCGGATGCTGCTTCAACTACTGCTCATCGGCTACGTGCTGGTTTATATCTTCACGACAGACCAATCAGGCGTCATCATTGCCGTGCTGCTTGTCATGCTGTTGGTCGCGAGCTGGATCGCGATACGGCCGGTCCGCACGAAGCAGCCTCGGGTTTACCTGAACGCGCTGGTCGCGGTATCCGTCTCCGGCCTTTTGACGCTCGGGCTCGTCAGCCAGCTCGTTATTCGGGTCGAGCCCTGGTTCAGTCCACGCTATGTCATTCCGCTAGCGGGCATGATATTCGCCGGAGCGATGAACACGGTTAGCCTGGCGGCGGAGCGGATGCAGGCGGAGATCGAACGGGAGACATCCTATCCGGAGGCAAGGCGGGCCGCCTTCCAGGCTGCCATGATTCCCATGATCAACGCGTTGTTTGCCGTCGGCCTCGTATCTTTACCCGGGATGATGACCGGACAGATCCTGTCAGGGGTCTCGCCGCTGGTGGCCGCGAAATACCAGATCGTGGTCATGTCAATGCTGTTCGGGGTCTCCGGAATTTCGGCCGCGCTTTACTTAATGTTGGAGCACCGAGGTCACTCAGCGTCCGGGAGCGCCTGAAAGCACGGGGCCCGAAAGGCCCCGTCTCAATCCTTGGATTAAATCCGGATTGTGCTAGTATTCAGCGTATTACGCTACTTACCTAACCCAAAATCGACAGCCTTGGGGTCTGCCGGCTCGGCAATGACGGCAAGGAGCCTGGCCGCAAAAAAGCAGTAGTAGCAGAAGAATAACAAGAATGCGAGGCCTCAAATGGCTGAAGAAAAACGCCCATCCCGAAATCTGATCAGCAAAGCAATCCGGTCCGAGCGCCAGTCGAACGGCCAGGTCGATCTGGACCATCTCAAGGACACGCTGGCGAAGAGTTCGCTCTGGAAAACGAACACCTTGCGACGGATCGAGGACACGCGATCGGCTCAAAATGCTGAGACGAGCGGGACGAATGACAGCAAGGATGCAGTCCTGCAGTCGCTGAAGCGTTCTCTGCTGCAGCTGGTCGATCAGCACTGGAAGCAGCTCGTGCCCGGTACTTCTGCCATGTCCGATGCGCGGTCGGAGGATCACGGAAATGAGTCGTTCGACGTCGCGGACACCCAGCGCCGCGACACCCGATTGCAGAACGAGTACAACGGCATGCGCAAGGCGCTGTCGGTTCAGGTCAAGGAGCTCATCAAAGTCAGGCGCCGGCTGCGCAAGCAGGAAAAGAAGGTAAAGACGCGAGACGAGGAAATCTCGCGTTTGCAGAAGACCATCGACGAACTGACAGCAGAAAATACCGGGCTAACGAAGCACTATGAGACCACACTCTCGGAGCTGCAGGCGGAGAACACCAACCTCAGGGAACGCGACCGGCAAACAATTTCCGAATNNACGCCAAGCTTAAGGAGCGCTATGAGCGCAGCATCGCCGAGTTGAGGGCCGAGAACGCAACTCTGCAGGAACGACATGCTGAAGAAATCAATGGTCAGCAAAATCGCCTGGTCGAACTCCAGGATGCTTACGATCAGTTCCAGCAGCAGTCCGATCAGCTACTGACTGAACTCGATCGAGAAAATGCGCTGCTTCGAGCTGGCGAAGCGCCGGCCAATGACGACGCGCAATTCCCTTCTTTCGACGTCAACGCGCGCTAACTCACTACGCCTAAACCGGGGTCGAACCGAGGTTTCGGCGCCGGGCCTCGGCTATTGCGCGAAAACCTCGGTTCGACCCCCGAAAACCTCTCGGTGACGAAAAAATTTACAGATTCGCGGCGTCATCTCATGTGCCTTGGTAGGTTCGAGGCCTAGGCCACTGATTTTATGTGGCTGGCACAGTGCTTGCTTCAATTACTATGAACCGTGCGCTTCTCCACCTCGGCTCAGCGCCCTATAAATCAGAGCCGAGGACCAATTCGCCAGCCCCTCCCGCCGGGAGGGGCGAACAACCAGATCAGCCGCCAAAAACGCCTTAGCAGGCAGCGCGAATTTACTTTAATTGCTCGACGTAACTTAAATGCAGATAATCGATTTGACGCTGGCTCGTCCGAATGACTGGTACCGACTGCTGTTTTCTTCGGCGTCACTTGCCACGATCGAATGGCGAAGACCCAGAGAGACTGAGCGCGAATACAACGCGGCAGGCGATCTGACTGTCCTCGATGCGCCGACGCACTCGAATATCTGTTTTACTCCGCAACGAATGTTTGGCGTGTCATACTAAGTACCCGCTTGGTAAAACAACCGATCAATAGTGCAGTCGATCCACCACGAAGTAAGCAGCGCAAAAAACAGTCTCAAAGCGCTGCAGTCAAATCTTGATGACTACCTGAACCAGCGCCTGAGCTTTGGCGAGCTGCGCAGGCGATGGATAGCTGCGCTGTCCGATAACCCGAACCTGCGCGCCGCGGCGTTGAGGCTGCTGTACAAGCGGCCCCTGAGTGCCCACCTCGAGGACGGCAAGATCCTGTCGCTCAAGCGGATCGCTGAAGCCGCGATCGATGAAGACCCGGATGACTGGACGGAAGAGTTGGAGGGTCATATCCAGACGGTGCCGACGCCGCTTCCGGGTGTAGCCAAGTCCGACGGGAACAGAGGGGTTGCTGAACAACCACAGCGACGCAAAGCGCCGGTCAGGTTACCTCCGGCCAACGAACCTAAACGGACGGCCCGTCCGAGTTTACGGGCGGATCGATCGCCAGAGGAGCTCGCCCCGGGCCATGTCCTGATGCAACGCTTTGTGCTCGAGGAAGCTCTGGGCAGGGGCGGTAGCGGCGTCGTCTACAGCGCCCGCGATCGCATGCGCAAGCGAGCGCATGCTGCGACGGACCAGATCGCGCTGAAGATCCTTCGCAGAGATCTCAGTGCGGATCAGCGTCGCGCCGATGCGCTTCAGGATGAAGCCTTGCTGACGCAAAGCCTGTCACATCCGAACATTGTTCGTGTCTATGATTACTACGAGGACGGCGACACACGATTCCTGACGATGGAGCTCCTGCGAGGCGAGTTGCTCAAGTCACTGCTGTCGAGAAGTCGGCCGGGAGCCGTTCCGGCAGGACGCGCGTTCAAGATCATCGACGGCATGTGTCAGGGCCTGGCGTACGCCCACGCCAAAGGGTGCGTCCATGCCGATTTCAAGCCCGGAAATGTTGTCCTGACCGAGGCGGGCGAGGTCAAGATTTTGGATTTCGGGCTTGCCCATGCGGCACCGTCGGGAACGCAATTCGGTGAGAGGTCGGCCGATTCGGGCATCTCGGCAAGTCGAGCCAATACGCCTGCGTATGCGAGCTGCAATCGCCTGGAAGGTGGGGCACCCGTCTTTAGCGACGACGTCTACTCATTATCTTGCGTNNTCGCCGGTTGTCATCCGTATCAGCGCCAATTAGCCACAGACGCCCGCAAGTCAGGATTGAAACCCGGCCGAATAGACGGTCTGACTGACCTTCAGTGGCGAACACTAGCGGCGGGACTGCGGCTCTCGAGCACGAGCAGCGGCGGTGCGCCCGAGGTCCATGACGTTCTCACCGCGTTCCGCAGTCAGGCAGCGCCTGTACTGATGCCGTCGCCCGACGCGACACTCCCTGCCGTAGGGGCAAGGTCTCGTTCGCGGGGCCTTGCTGCGGTGTTTGCCGCAATTTGTTTGGGTGCGGGTCTGATGCTTGTTGTGGCGGCGCTCGGTATATCGCCTGTCGATTCGCGGCTTGCCCGGTCGCTCGGCGAATCCGCGATTGTGCAGAGTGTTCGATCGAAGCTCGGTGTTCCTGATGTGGCTACAGACACACCGGGAACTGACGGCTTGGTCGCAGCGCTACCCGAGGTGCGAGACGATTCGTCCGAGACAGACGCAGATTCGGCAGCAGCGCCGATGCCGCAAGTGTCCGAGTCGGTTGCCGGCGCGACCGACACTCCCGAACCAACGTCGGCGGTTGACGTCGTTCCCGACTTGAACGCTGAAGTAAGAACCCGCCCCGAAGCGGAGCAGCCTCAAGTCGCCTCCCTGTTGCCGGCCGCAATCGAGGAGCCGGTTGCGGCATCGTTTGACGTTCCGGCGTTCCAGCTGAGTTCCTCCGTTTATTCGATCAATGAGGGGGGCACGGCCCTGGCCGTGGAAGTCGTTCGGCAGGGCAACGTCTCGGTACCGACCTACATCAAATTAACGACACGTCCGGGGACAGCGCGGGCAAACCTGGATTTCGTACCGCTTGAGTCTAGTTTTCTTGGTTTCAAGGCCGGTGAGGCGAGCAAAACTATTTTCATACCGATTGTCGCGGATGCCGTGGAAGAGGGCGATGAACTGTTCGAGATTGCGTTGACCACGACGAATGCAGAGATGATCCTGACGGAACCGTCGAGCGCGACCGTCATTATCATCGACGACGACGCCTGAGGCGCAAGAAGAGCAGTCACGGTGGAAGCGCGGTTTCTCGCTGCGGTCGCTTCTTTTCACCTCGCCGTTACCGTGCTCGCCTGCCGTCGGTTGAACGATCTTCGGCCAGGGCGATTCTGGTTCAAGATCGTTGCTCCATGACAGCTTGACACACGTTTGTTGCCCGATCTGTGTCGGGACTATTTCACAATAAGTGCTTGCACCGGTCTTGCTGTCACGCGGCTTTGCGATGGGCTAAAATATTTCGCGCCGTTCCTGAAGAACAATAACAAGTGCAGGGCTGGTACGATGTATTCATCGCGAAAGAATGACCCGGGCCGTTTGCCCCTGTTCCTTGCCGCAGCTGCTGTCGCGGTAACGGTGTCCGACGTTGCGATTGCAAGCGGATTTCCGCCGTTCGCTGTCGAAGACAGTGCGACGGTCAAGCGTGGTGCATCGGTCTCTGCTCTGGATAATGGCGCATCCAGCGTCCTCGACAATGACCTGGATCCCGAGGGCGATCCGCTTACCGCTGAACTCGCTAGAAGCCCGAAGCACGGTGAACTCACCCTCTCTCAGGATGGGACGTTTTCTTATCGTCACAATGGGGGCTCTAACGACAAGGACGAGTTTCAATATCGCGCCTACGATGGGACGGGTTACTCGCGGGAGACCAAGGTAAATATTGCAATCGTGCCGGGCGATCCTGTACCGCCGCAGATCGTTGATCAGCGGCCCGTGACGATGCTCGAAGATGAGTCTCTCGAAATCCGACTGCAGGACCTGGTGGTAGAAGACCCCGACAGCCAGTACCCCAGGGATTTTTCACTTGAGGTTGAAGACGGCGAAAACTACACAAGGGTTGCAGCGGAAATCACCCCCATCAGCGATTTCAATGACGCGCTGGCGGTGCCGGTGCGCGTTAACGACGGAACGAGCTTCAGTGATTTCTTCGATTTGCGTATCGATGTCGTTCCGCAGAATGACGCACCGTTCGTCATAACACCGATACCCGACGTCGAGGCGATCGAGGGCGCACCGTTCGAACTGTCGGTTGCCGCCGCATTTGGCGACGTCGACGAAGGAGACACGATCCGCTTCAGCGCAAGTGGGTTGCCGGCGAGCGGCACGATTAGCCTGGATGCCACGACAGGGTTGCTACAGGGCACACCGATCCGCTCCGACGTTCGGGATCAGCCTTACTCCGTGCGAATCACGGCCACCGATACTGCGGGTTCGAGCGCCGACCAGACGTTTGCGCTGGTCATCTTTCCGAAGGATCGTGCCGACATGGCTGTTTCCAGCAGTGTGTTGACGAACCCAACCGTGTTTGGCGAGTCCACTTCCTGGAGCGTCGACATAGAAAACCTCGGCCCGGCAGAACAGGACCGAGGCCGAGCTCATATGTTCCTGGACGTCGAGCGGCCCGAATCTGACCCTTACTGCGCCGCCCGGATGCACGCTGGAGTCCAATGGGTCGTCGGCGCCTACATTGAGATGCCCGCTGCCGCCGCTCATGGTCGGAGCCTCGCAATCGTATGCCGTGGACGGCACGCAGGAAGCCGATGGTGACGTCACGCTGATTTCTGTCGTGGTCGCGGACGATCCGATTACTGACAACAACACTGCGCTGGTCAGCGCGCAGGTAGCGATTGCTTTCAGCGAGGGTCCGACACAAGAGCTCGGTCGGACGGTCTGGGATCTGGCGGTTGCGGACTTCAACTCGGACGGTCTACCCGATCTCGTAACCACCGGGGACGAGACTGCCGTCTATCTGAACAGGGGGGATCGGACCCTGGAGCCGACGGGTACTGCGATCGGCAGCGGTGGAAAGCTCCTGACGCTGCTCGACTGGAATGGCGACGGTTTGCAGGACGTGGCGGTCACAGGGCCGTCTGCGGCCAACGCCCGAATCTACCTGGGTGACAATACCGGCTCGTTCGTCGATTCAGTCCTTGTGAATACGGGGCTGGCGGGGGAAACGCGCGCGGTTGCGGCTGCGGATGTCGATGGTGACGGAGCAGCAGAACTCGCTCTAGCCGGAACCTTTGGAACACGCATCGTCCGTAATCTGGGAACGAACCGGCCGCGCATTGACGCGTTGCCTGGCGGTGCGGCGCTGGAAGTCGCTGCGGCAGACCTGAACCAGGACGGCCTCGTGGATATTGTCAGCGTCGCCACGGCGGATCGTGCCGTCAATCTGCTGCAAAACCTGGGTGACGGGGCTTTTGCGGTCGCGAATTCCATTCGCCAGGGTTCTGTTGCGCGAGTGAAGGCAGCCGATATCGACAACGACGGGGATTCAGAGCTACTGCTTGCAACGGACGGCGAGGACCTCAGCCCGCCACACATTGTCACGATGTATCGGCAATCGAGCTGGGAGTTCGCAGCGGCCAACACACTGGGCGCCTCGGTCGCGAGGGATCTTCTGACAGGAGACGTTAATGGGGACGGGCAGCTGGACATCGTTGTGGTGAATGACGCCGGTGTACACCAGGTCTACACAGCAGGCGCCGCTTCGCAGTTCGCCCTCGATGCCGAGCAGATTGTGAGCCCCGGCATGACGAGGGGCGTGGTCGTCGACTTCAATGCCGACAGCTCTCTTGATCTGATCCTGGCGGGTCCTGACTCTGCTTTCGTCCAACTGCACGCGAACAACGGCGCTGGCCGCCTCGGGCGCGGGGATACTGTCGCGCCCAAGTTGACACTGAATGGTCGAGCCGAGATAAACGTGCCGGCGGGTTCCGTGTATGTCGACGAGGGGGCGACCGCGATTGACGACATCGACGGCGACCTGACCAGTGAAATCAGAACCAACGGCAGCGTAAATACGTCCGTCCTCGGTTCCTACCGGATTACTTATACGGTGTCGGATCGTGCTTCCAATACCAGTCGAGTCAGCCGAACGGTAATCGTAGGCGTCAATGAAGGCACCGGAGGAGGTGGCGGTGTGCTATCGCTGCTTGCCCTGGTGCTGCTTGGAGCGATCGCTATTACTACCCGGTGCCGCATCCGTCGTCACGGGCCTGATTGAATTATCCACTGTTGGGCGTTAGGTATGCGATTGCAGAGCGAAGCTGCAAAATCGGGGTATCGGGCAAGCAATAAGGCTGCAAGCGCCTTCCACAAGACA
>JABAOD010026476.1_pt2 | contig 12976 bp, 10 predicted proteins | sample 7062151 | NCBI WGS metagenome assembly JABAOD01 (sample SAMN14538626, study PRJNA623070) | marine sediment metagenome | biome: marine biome [ENVO:00000428]; feature: marine pelagic biome [ENVO:01000023]; material: deep marine sediment [ENVO:00002113] | place: India: Gulf of Khambhat ...
GAACAGGAATGGCACGAGCCCGCCGATAAACAGTCCGATGATGACGAGATGGTCGTTCAGGAAGAAGTCGACCATGATGCCTTCCTGCTCCAGCGCGTTCGTGTAGTCGGCGAACAGAACGAGCGCGGCAAGGCCGGCGGAGCCGATCGCATAGCCCTTGGTCACGGCTTTCGTCGTATTGCCGACCGCGTCCAGCTGGTCGGTGATGTTGCGAACCTCCGGCGGCAGCTCGGCCATCTCGGCGATGCCGCCGGCGTTGTCCGTGATCGGGCCGAACGCGTCGAGCGCGACGACGACGCCGGTCATCGACAGCATGGTCGTGGCCGCGATCGCGATGTTGTAAAGGCCGGCCAGGCTGTCGCCTTCCGGCGCCAGCGCGAAAGCCCCCCAGATACTCGCGCAGACCGCAAGCACCGGCAGCGCCGTTGCTTTCATGGAGATGCCGAGGCCGGCGATGATGTTGGTCGCGTCGCCGGTCAGCGAGGCGTTCGCGATCGTCTTGACCGGCTTGAACTCGGTGCCCGTGTAGTACTCGGTGATGACGACCATCGCGGCCGTCAGGCCGAGGCCGATCAGCGCCGAGTAATAGATGCCCATTGCGGCACCGCTTTGCCCCATCATTGCGTTGGTAATGAAATAGAAGGCGATTGCCGCGAGTATGCCTGCGACGATCATGCCGCGGTACAGCGCGCCCATGATCTTGCCGCCCTCCGAGGTCTTGACGAAGAACGTGCCGATGATCGAGGCGACGATCGAAACCGCGCCGAGCACCAGCGGGTAGACCACCGCCTCGGCACCGTAATTCACAGCGACCAAGCCACCGAGCAGCATCGTCGCGATGATGGTCACGGCATAGGTCTCGAACAGGTCGGCGGCCATGCCGGCGCAGTCGCCGACGTTGTCGCCGACGTTATCCGCGATCACGCCCGGGTTGCGCGGATCGTCTTCCGGGATGCCGGCCTCGACCTTGCCGACCAGGTCGGCACCGACGTCAGCACCCTTGGTGAAGATACCGCCGCCGAGTCGTGCGAAGATCGAAATCAGCGAACCGCCGAATGCGAGACCCACGAGCGCGTGCACGGCATCATCCGAGCTGGCGCCCATGCCAGTGAGGATCACATAGTAGCCCGCAACGCCGAGCAGGCCGAGACCGACCACGAGCAGGCCGGTGATAGCGCCACCCCTGAACGCGACGTTCAGTGCGGGATTGACGCCCTTGGTTGCGGCCTCGGCGGTGCGCACGTTGGCCCGCACCGAGACGTACATGCCGATGTAGCCGGCCAGTCCCGAGAACACCGCGCCGATCACGAAGCCGATGGCCGTCGTCCAGCCGAGTGGCGAGAACCCGAGCACCAGCGTGACCACGACGCCGACGAGGCCAATGGTCGTGTACTGGCGATCCATGTAGGCTTTCGCACCTTCCTGCACCGCCGCGGCAATCTGCTGCATGCGCTCGCTTCCTGCCGGTTGCTTGAGAATCCACCGTGTAGAAATGATTCCGAACAGGACCGCGAGCACGGCCGCGCCGATCGATAGCCATAAGGCCATGTCGTTAGACATCAGATTATCTCCTGACTTTTTAGCGAACTAATCAAACGAAGCCGTCATCGCGAGGCACTCATGCCGGCGTCGGAACTTCGTTTGGTGAAAAGTCTCATTGTTGTTTTCAAGGGCGCCGCGTGTGCTCCCCGGCTCGTTTGCCGAATTCCGGCAAGAGCCCGCCCGCGGCAGGCGGCGCATCATACCACAAATTTGACGCCTGTCTTCGGCTTCACGGAATGGTTCCGGAGCTTCGCAAACCTCGGCAAGCCGTTGATATATGGGGGATAATTTTCACCCTTGATGAGCGGCTGCAGGTAGCGCCGGGCCGCTTCGGTGATGCCAAAACCGTCTTTTGTTATGTAGCGGCGAGGCAGCATCTTTTCTTTGTTCGCAATGCGGCCGAGCGGCGCCGACTCGATTCGCCAGCGATACGGCTTGTCGGAGACGCGCTTGATGACCGGCATCACCGCGGTCTTGCCCGCCAGTGCAAACTCTACCGCGGCCTTGCCGACGGCGTAGGCCTGCTTGACGTCGACGTCGGACGCAATGTGGCGCGCCGATCGCTGCAGGTAGTCGGCGATCGCATAGTGGTACTTGTAGCCCAGGTTGTCGCGCACCATGTTGGCAACGACCGGCGCGACGCCGCCGAGCTGTTTGTGGCCGAAGGCATCACGAGTGCCGGCCTCTGCCAGGAACTGGCCGTTGGCGAACGCCGCGCCCTCGCTGACCACGATCACGCAATATTCGTAGCGAGTGACACACTCGCGCACTCGTTTCAGGAACTCGCGTTTCTTGAACGGTATTTCGGGGAACAGAATAATGTGTGGCGCATCTTCCGGGTTTTTTCCGGCCAGGCCGCCGGCCGCCGCGATCCAGCCGGCGTGGCGGCCCATGACCTCGAGGATGAAGACCTTGGTCGAGGTCTTGGCCATCGACAGCACGTCGAGCGCCGCTTCCTGGGTGGACACGGCGACGTACTTGGCGACCGAGCCGAAGCCCGGGCAGTTGTCGGTGACCGGCAGGTCGTTGTCGACCGTCTTGGGGACGCCGAGGCAGGTCACCGGGAAGCCCATGCGCTTCGAGATCTGCGATACCTTGTGGGCGGTGTCCATCGAATCGTTGCCACCGTTGTAGAAGAAATAGCCGATATCGTGCNNTCCTCGGTCAGGGCACCGATGATGCCGTTGCGTCCGGCATAGACGTTCTCGATCTTGTCGTTGTGTTTGCGGGCCGTTTCGATGACGCCGCAGGCCGTGGCATTGATCACGGCGGTCACTCCGCCAGATTGGGCATAAAAGGCGTTCATTGCAGGCATGGTTTTCGTCCCCGGGATTGGTGTCAGAGGCGAAGAGCATAGCGGAAACGATTCGGCGGATCACCGGGAATTGCCGGCTTCGAGGTCCTGTTCGCATTGACGTCGGGATACGGAGCCGGTAGCGTACTTTGGCGGTGCAGCCGCCAGACCCGGCGGCATGACAAGGCTTTTTTCCATTGGAGAGACTGCATCATGCGGATCGTTTTATTGGGTGCGCCCGGCTCGGGCAAGGGCACTCAGGCGAAGAAGCTCATGGCGGACAAACAGTTTCCGCACATCTCCACCGGGGACATGCTGCGGGAAGCGGTCGCTTCGGGCACACGGTTTGGATTGAAAGCCAGGTCCGTCATGGAGTCGGGCAATCTCGTGCCCGATGAGGTCGTGCTCGGCATCATCAGCGAGCGGCTCGCCATGCCCGACGCGGCCGAGGGCTTCATTCTCGACGGTTTTCCTCGCAATATTCAGCAGGCGCAGGATCTGAATGAACTGCTCGACCAGCTGGGTACCCCGCTTGATACCGCGGTTTTGCTGGATGTCGACTTCGATATACTGATGAAACGGCTTACTGGTCGTCGCACCTGTTCGCTGACGGGCAAGCTCCTCAACATCCACTACTCCTCACAGGAAGAGCTTGACGAATGCACGAATGCGGGCGGCGAGCTGGTCCAGCGCGAGGACGATAACGAGGAGACCATCGCGAATCGTCTCGAGGTGTACCGCCAGAACACGGAGCCCCTGATCGACTATTACGCGAGACGGGGCAAACTCACGACGGTCAGCGCCGAAGGCACGATCGACGAGATCTACGAGCGCTTGCTCGCAAGCCTGGCGGCGTTCATTTCGGTTGCTCACTGACAGCCGGTCAACGAATCGACCCACTCCGTCAGCAGCGCAACACCGTCGGTATCCACCACGGTCGAAGCAAGCGGCGGCATCGCGACGCCATCACCACGCCGGCTGGTGCGCGCGACCAGCGTAGAGCGTGCCGCGTCTCCCGGCGCAATAATCCGGGCATTCATGATGCCCAGCATCCCGGCTTGCGGCGCCATGTCACAGGCGCCGGTGTTTGTCAGCGCCGTGTCATAGTGCAGATCGATATCGACCGGCGTGCCGCCGCCGGGTCGGTGGCAACTCGCGCAGTTTGTATGCAGGTAAGCACGCGCGCGGTCGTTCAGGCTGGCGGTGCTGTCCGTCGGTTCGGCGACGCGCGGCAGAGACTCCGGAGTGCCGGCCAACGGCGAGGCGAACATCAGGACATGGTCGATGGCCTCCAGCTGGTTGCCGCTACGAGCGGTGCTCGGATAGGTGAAGTCCCGGTTCATCTGTGCAGTTTCGGGGCCGAGCGCATGACCGGCGGCCTGGGTATGACACTGGTCGCACTGAGCGCTGCTCGGGAACACCCAGTCCTGCCCCGCGATGTTTAACGTCTTTCCCCCAGTCACTCGAGTCGCCTCGGTCTGCGCGCCATTCCATTCGTAGGTATAGCCGCCCCAGCTGCCATCCGGGTGACGCATCAGGTGGCGGGTCTCGATCAGGTTTCCGCCGAGTCGGAAGTTCTTGACGATTACAGTACCCGCCGGGAACTGCCAGTCATCCTCGGCGTCGATCGCGATGGCCGTTCCATTGGGCAAGCCGATATAACGTGACTTTTCGGCGCCGTCCGACCAGAACGGCGCGTTGATGTCGTACGGCAGCAGACCGGAGTATGGCTCCGTCACGTTATCGGGATCGACACAGCCAGTCTCGGACAAGAGCTCCGGAATCGTGCCGCCGGCGCCGCCAGCGCCAGCAACCAGTTTGTAGATGCGCCCGTTGTTGATGTTGGCGAAGTAGAGCTCGCCATCGGCATCGGCAGCGAATGCGACCGGGCCGCCCGGCTCGTCGAGCAGTTCTTCGTTGACATATCCGCCCTGAGCATCGCTGCGCAGCGCCCAGATGCGCCCGGAGCCGTAATCGGCGTAAATGTATTCGCCGATGCGGCCGTCAATTGCGGAGCCACGATAGACCCTACCGCCGGTGATCGAGCTACCCTCCGAGCGCGGATAATCGTGCACGGGATCTTCATAGATCCCGGTGCAGTCGGACGGCTGATCGTCGGCAAAATCGGCAAAACCCTCCCTGCAATCCCAGCCGTAGTTCTTGCCGAGCATGACGATATCGACCTCTTCGCGCGCGCCCTGACCCACGTCCCCGGCCCACAGCTGGCCGGTTGCCGAATCGAAGGACCAGCGCCAGGGATTGCGCACGCCCCAGGCATAGATTTCCGGGCAGCTGTTTGCGTTGCCGGCCGGACCGCATTTCGCTTCGCCGGCGAACGGGTTATCGGGAGGAATGTCGTAGGGGTTGGCGGGGAAAGACACATTCGGACCCGTTACGTCGATGCGCAAAAAGGAACCGAGCAGGCGAGTCGTATCCTGCGCGCGCTCGTTCGGATCGCCGCCGCTGCCACCGTCGCCCAGCCCGATGTAGAGATGGCCGTCCGGGCCGAACGCAATATCGCCGCCATTATGGTTGCTGAAATCCTGGTCCACCGTGAGGATCGGCTGTTCTATCGATCCCGCGCCGATTGCGGCTGGTGTCACGAGGTTGTCGAGAATCACGCGCGAAAACACCGAACGCATCGGCGCCGAGTCGCGGGTGTACGAAAGGAAGATCTCGGGTGTGGCGGGATAGTCCGGATGAAAGGCCATGCCCAGCAGCCCGCCTTCTCCAGCGTCGTTGACGACTGCCGAGATATCGAGATACGGGGAGACGCTCGCATCGTCGGGATCGAAGACCTGGATCCGGCCCGATTTCAGCAAGACGAACCAACGCGGGTTCGTCGCCGGCTCCAGCAGCAGCTTGGTGGGTCCTGCGAAAGAAAGGCCCGGAAACGCCTCTTCAACGGCAACGCTGGTTTCGGCAGCGGGACGGGGCGGCGCAACGCAGGTCTGATTGTCAGGTCGGGTATCCAGAGCGAACAGCGCGGGCGGATCCTGCGTTGGCGGAGGCTGCGTGTCGTTTCCGCCGCTCGAACAGGCGCTGCAAGACAGTGCGATGAGTGTCGCCGGGATGAGTACTTGTGATCGCATCGAAACAGGATCCGGTAAGACCGATGGTCAGACTATACGACGAGCGATCGCAGCCTGTGTTCCCGACTTCACATTGCCCGGACGCTGTCGCCGTATGGCGACAGCCTTGCGATTGCACATTCTGACGCGGGTGAGCGACCTTACAACATCGCGAGGAGTTCCTCACCGATGACGTCGAGCCGCCATCCTGAAAACACGCGCGACTGATCGCGCCGGGACAAGATGACTGCCGCAAGCTCCCGTCTCGAGGCGATGGTTTCGGCTGCAACGCCCAGCGTTTCGGCACATTGCTGTACGCGGGCCTGCATTTCCTTCAGCAACGCCTTTTGTGCTTCGTCCGGCGGCCGGGGCGGACGATAATGGTTTTCATCAAACGCGGAGGCCTCGATTTCCCGCAGCAATTCCTGCCCAACGCGGGCGACGAGCCTGGCCGGTATCCCGTCGATTGCAGCCAGCTGTTTTGAAGAATTCGGGAGTCGACCAGCAATGTCCAGGAGCACGCTGTCACGCAGAATCCACTGTCGCGGCCGATCCCGGGCAATAGCCTCGCGTTCTCGCCAGGCGGCGAGCCGGGCCGCTGCCGCACGTTTGCGCCCACGGAAGTTCCTTGCGCCTTTCAGCCGGTCCAATGCCTGCTCCGCACCGGTATCGTACAGCCCTGGGTCAAGGAGCAGGCGCGAATCCTNNAATCCTCGCGTGCCCATTCCAGACGGCCTTTGGCCTCCAGGCGCTCGCGCAGACGCTCGAAGCAGGGCAACAGGTACTCCACGTCTTCGGCGGCGTATTCGAGAAACGCCTGCCGTAACGGTCGCTTTGTCCAGTCCGCCCGTGTATGCGACTTGTCCATATCGGCACCGAATAACGCCTTTACCAGCCCGGCGTATCCCATCTGCGCCGGGTAGCCCAGCAACGCTGCGCCGATCTGGGTGTCGAAGACGGACGACGGCATCGCGCCCGCAGTGTGGAGGATGACTTCGATATCCTGCCGGGCGGAATGAACAATCCAGTCGCGTGCGAGGAAGGCTTTCCAGAAAGCCTCTTTGCCGCTGTCGGTCAGCGGATCCACGCAGTAGATCTCGTCGCCGGTTGCGATCTGCACCAGGCAGAGCTGCGCAAAGTAGGTCTTCTCCCGCATGAACTCGGTATCGACGCCCAGATGGGCCTGGCCCTGCAGGGTCGAGGCCAGGGTGTCGGGTTCAACGACATATTGGTAATGAGGCATTGTCCGGCCGGGAGCGATCTACAGAATCGGAGGTTAACATGCGATCATCACGCCACTGCTGTCAGAATCCCAGAATGCGATCGTGCTAGCGTTAATCGAAACACTGTTTGACATCATTTGCCTTCGAAAGGGGCCCGACGCGATTCCGCATTCGACGTTCCTGTTGGTGATCATTACAGCGATGTGGCTGGTTGCGGGCGCGGTGATGACACTGATGACAGAGGAGCTTGATCAAAAAGACTTTGTCATTGGGACGTTGACCGGCATCGCGGGACTGCTGGTCTATGCCGCCATCGTCGTGCTGTCGGGGCGGCGGGCCCGTCTCATGCAGGCCATCATGGCGTTCCTGGGCTGCGGCGCCCTTCTGAGCTTGCTGTTCGTCGCCGGCAACGTCTTCCTTACGCCATTCCTGAGCGAGAACATAAGCAGTCTGGTAATGACACTGGTACTGTTGTGGACGGTGCCGGTAGAGGGCCATATCATTTCGCGAACGATCGAAAAGCACTGGTACGTTGGCGTCGGAATCGCGGTGGCGGTGTTCGCATTTCAGATGATGCTCTACTCTGTGATGGATCCTGTGACGACTTCGGCGATCTGAGGCGGCATGCACATACATATACTCGGAATCTGCGGGACATTCATGGGCGGCGTTGCTGCGCTGGCCCGAGCAGCGGGCCATCGTGTGACCGGCTGTGATCGCGGGGTTTATCCGCCGATGAGCACGCAGCTGAAAAACCTCGGTATCGACGTCCACGAAGGCGTCGACGCCGGGCAGCTGGACATCGAGCCGGACGTCGTCGTCGTTGGTAACGTGATGAGTCGGGGCATCGAGGTCGTTGAGGCCATGCTGAACCGGGGCCTGCCTTACCAGTCCGGACCCCAGTGGCTCGCGGAGAATGTCCTCAAGGGCCGGCACGTTCTTGCGGTAGCGGGAACTCATGGTAAGACGACGGCGGCCAGCATGCTGGCATGGATACTTCATGATGCCGGCCAAGCCCCCGGCTTCCTGATCGGAGGCATACCGGCGAATTTCGGCGAATCCGCTCGATTCGGCGAGTCGAAGTATTTCGTGGTGGAAGCCGATGAGTACGATACGGCGTTTTTTGACAAGCGGGCCAAATTCGTCCATTACCGTCCGCGCACTGTCGTATTGAACAATCTCGAATACGACCATGCAGACATTTACCCTGACATTGACGCGATCTCGTGGCAGTTTCACCAGCTACTGCGCACCGTGCCGGGCTCCGGCCGCATCATCAGCAACGTCGCCGATGCGAATCTCACCACGCTTATCGGCATGGGCTGCTGGACACCGGTCCAGACCTTTGGCCTCGACAACGAAGGTGAATGGACGGCAAGTTTCGCCGATAAGGTCGAGCGCCGCATAAGCATGCAGGGTCCCCGTGGCGCGTCGGCGGACGCGCGCTGGCAGATCGGTGGCAGACACAATCTCGAGAACGCGATTGCGGCGGTTGCCGCCGCCGCCTCGGCCGGCGTGTCGCTGGAGCGGGCCGTCGATGCCCTGTCGCGTTTCCAGGGCGTCAAGCGCCGCCTGGAGCGAACGGCGACCGTTGCGGACATCGCGATCTATGATGATTTTGCCCATCACCCCACCGCCATCCGGAGGACGCTGGCGTCGGTGCGGCGTCGTTTTCCCGGTCACCGTGTCGTCGTCGCCATCGAGCCCCGGTCCAACACGATGAAGCTCGGAATTCACAACGATACGCTTGCCGACGCGCTCTCGAGTGCGGATCTTGTCTGGATGTATCGTCCCAAAGAGATGGGTAAGGAATTTGAAGCGGCATTGTCAGCGTTGGGTTCCAGGATTCGCCTGTTCGGCGACTATGATCAGCTTGTCGCCGACATNNGACATGTCCACGCGAGTGTTGTCAGGCGATCAGGTCGTTTTCATGAGCAACGGCGGTTTTGGCGCCGCGCGCCAGACACTGACTGCGATGTTGCAGCGCACGCGCGGCAGCTAGCCTGGCACATTATACTGTTGGTGATGGAAGTACCCCTTTTTCCACTGCGAACCGTGCTCTTCCCGGGTGGGCCGTTGCCGCTGCGCATATTCGAGTCGCGTTATATCGATATGATCAGCAGCTGCATGAAAAACGACCTGCCGTTCGGTGTCATTCTGATAAAGGCAGGGCACGAGGATGGATCCGCGACGACTCACGAAGTAGGAACATTGGCGAGAATCACCGACTGGTACCAGGGCAGCGACGGCTTGCTCGGTGTTACAGCAGCCGGAACCGATCGTTTTCGGCTGCTTTCCGTTCGTCAGCAGCCGGATGGACTCAATATCGGTACGATCGAGATGATGCCGGCTGAACCCGCAATGGCGCTGCCCGACGAGTACGGATCGCTCAAGAAGCTACTGGAGAGCGTTCTCGACGATCTGGGACGTTTGTATGAATCGCTCGACCGGCGCTTCGACGATGCCGTCTGGGTGACCTATCGCCTGATCGAGATCCTGCCGATCGACCTCGAGGAAAAGCAGCGGTTTCTCGAGAGCAGCGACACGCTGGCTCGACTCAATCTTATCGATCAACTGATGCACAGCGTCAGGGGTTCGGCTCCAGCGTAGCGAACACTTTTGCTGCCGCAGCGATTGTGGCATCAATTTCCTGCTCGCCGTGTGCGGCCGAGACGAATCCTGCTTCAAAGGCCGAAGGCGCCAGGTAGATACCTTCCTCGAGCATGCCGTGGAAGAATTTTCGAAACCGCTCAATATCGGCTGCCGCTACCTGATCGAAACTTCTTACCGGTCCGCTGTCTGTGAACACGAAGCCAAACATTCCGCCTTCGTTCTCCGTCGACATCGCGATGCCAGCCGCTTCTGCAGCCGCGGCAAGGCCGTCTGCCAGACGACCGGTCTTCGCACTCAGCGACTCGTAGAATCCGGGCGCATCAAGATGCTCGAGTGTAGCGAGGCCAGCCGCCATTGCCACCGGGTTGCCTGATAAGGTACCCGCCTGGTAAACCGGCCCCTCCGGAGCAATGCTCCCCATGACATCGGCGCGGCCGCCGAATGCGGCCGCAGGCATACCGCCACCGACAATCTTTCCGAGCGTGGTCAGGTCCGGCTCGATGCCATACACGGCCTGAGCACCGCCTTTGGCGACACGAAATCCCGTCATGACTTCGTCGAATATCAGCAGCGCACCGAACTCGGTGCTTGCCTCGCGCAGCGTTTCGAGAAAGCCGGGTATCGGCGGCACCATGTTCATATTGCCAGCGATCGGTTCGACGATTACGCAGGCGATCTGCTCACCCAGTTCGGAGAATGCCGCGCTCACAGCGCCCGTGTCGTTGAAGGGGAGGGTGATCGTGTGCTCGGCGAGGCCGGCGGGCACGCCGGGCGAACTTGGGACACCCAGCGTTAGCGCGCCGGAGCCCGCTTTGATCAGCAGAGAGTCGGAGTGGCCGTGATAGCAACCCTCGAACTNNCCGGAGCCCGCCTTGACCAGCAGGGAATCTCCGTGGCCGTGATAGCAACCCTCGAACTTGACGATCTTATCGCGACCCGTATGACCGCGCGCCAGTCGTATCGCGCTCATCGTCGCTTCAGTGCCCGAGCTAACCATACGGACTCGTTCGATCGACGGCATGATTCCACAGATCTTCTCCGCCATGCGCGTCTCGAGCACGCACGGTGCGCCGAAGCTCAGGCCGTTCCGGGCGGCCTCGGAGACCGCCGACACGACGGCCGGATGACTATGCCCGAGGATCATGGGCCCCCAGGAACCGATATAGTCGATGTATTGCCGGCCGTCCTCGGCCGTCAGCCAGGCACCCTTGGCATGCTTGAAAAAAATCGGGTCACCACCGACACCGGCGAACGCCCGTACCGGCGAGTTGACGCCGCCCGCGATGACCCGCTGCGCGTTCTTAAACAAGCTCATGATTATTCTCCCAGGTCGCCGTGCATGCTACCGAAACGATGCCGGCTCACTCAACTGGACAATCTCGACACCCTCGCTCGCCAGTAGACTGGGTACGCCCTGTTCGCCAACGAGGTGCAGCGCGCCGACGATAACGAGATAGTCATCAGGATCATCGAGCAGTTCACTGATCTGCGAAACCCACCGCCGGTTACGGTTCGTTACCAGCGCGTCGCTAAGTTCCTCGTGTCCCTGCAAGCTGTCTAGCAGTTCGGCCTCGAGAAACGCAAGGTCTCCGTAACGCCAGGCGTTGATGATGCTGTCAATCAGCTCGCGCATCCTGGCGCTCTCCTCGAGCGTTTGAATCAACATGTTTCGTTGCGCCGGTAACGAGAGGCCGTCGAGAAAAGCCAGCTGCTCCTCGATGAGCTCGAGTCCTTCGATCGGCTTGCCGTCTGCCACGGCGCGGGCCGTCAAGTGCATTTCCACACCGAATGCCGGATTGAAGCCAATGCGGTAAAGGGACATCATCTCGACGGTTATTGCGGCCAGCCAGGGTTCACTCTTGTCCAGCATGTCGAGTGGTATATCGCTCGCCCGGGCCGCCGCCGCGGCGCGCTCGTACAAATCCTCGCCCATCAGGTCGCGTAGCGTCCTGCCGTCACGCAGCACCCCATTCCGGTTGAAAAGCTGCTGTGTCGCCGCGCCGTCAAGATCGTCCATGTCCAGTTCCATGATGAGCACTTCGGCGTCCTCGTAGGCCTCGTCGATGACGCTGGGCAGGGGATGATCTTCCTCACGCAACAGGTGGATCGAGCCGAGCAGGTAAACGGAGTTGCTGATTCCCTGGGCACGCCAAAGCGTCACGGGATGTGCACCCGTCTCTGCCCGGAGCGAGCATGCAAGCACGAGCAGAAGCACTATGAAAGATGCGGCCCTACTCATCGTCCAGCCAGACAAGTTCGGTGTCGCTGCCACCGTCGCTCTGCAACGTGATGCGACGATACGCGGGCGGACGATCGTCGACGGCGAAGTGATCGCTGCCAGGCAGGAACTGGCGGCATGTCGATGGCGTTGCAATGATCCGTATGTCCTCATGAACCTCATCGTACGCCTGATGCACGTGTCCGAACACCACGAGGCGAACGCGACCAAGTGAGGAGAGCGATCGTAGAAACTCACCGCCATTCCTGAGCCCCACCGAATCGAGCCAGGCGCTNNACGGGTGGATGATGCAGGCAGACCATAACGTGCTTTGCGGCGCTGTTGGCCACGATGTCTGAAAGCCGAGTCAGCTCACCGGCCGCGAGGATTCCGGATGCTTCACCGGATTCGCAGCTGTCGAGCCCCACCAGCAGCCAGTCGCCAACTTCCTCGAATGCGCAGTACGAAAAAGGCGGCTTGCAACAAACGCGCCGCATCAGCGCCCGGACGTCATGATTGCCCGGCACGCAGTGCATGCGGAGGTTCAGCGGCAGCATCAATTCCCGAAATCGATCGTAGGCCTCCGCCGAATCGTCCTGAATCAGGTCGCCCGTGACGACGACCCGATCGGCGAGCCAGTCGCCTGCCCGGTAGTGATCGAGAACCCGCTTTAACGATGCGTGCGTCCGGGTGCCGCGCAGGGCTCCGTCGACAGCAGCGAACAGATGCGGATCCGTAAGATGCAGGATCCGAATCAGTTCGCTGCTCACGGCGTCGGGGTTCGTTCGGATAGGAAGAATCCTTAGTAGCGGTAGATCTCCGCTTTGTATGGCCCGTCTTTATCGACCCCGATGTACTTGGCCTGTTCGTCCGTAAGCTTGGTAAGCTTTGCGCCGACGCGGTCCAGGTGAAGCCGGGCGACTTTTTCATCGAGATGTTTGGGAAGCACGTAGACCGAGTTCTCGTACTTGTCGTGGTTGTGCCAAAGCTCGATCTGCGCAAGCACCTGGTTGGT
>JABAOD010009923.1_pt1 | contig 12964 bp, 8 predicted proteins | sample 7062151 | NCBI WGS metagenome assembly JABAOD01 (sample SAMN14538626, study PRJNA623070) | marine sediment metagenome | biome: marine biome [ENVO:00000428]; feature: marine pelagic biome [ENVO:01000023]; material: deep marine sediment [ENVO:00002113] | place: India: Gulf of Khambhat ...
TTGTTGGAGACGAACAGGTCGCCGCTCCTCTCGTCGAGGAATACATCCAGCGGCACCATCAGTTGCCCCGGCGCCGGTCCTTCGGAGCCCACCTCCGTCAGCAGCGCGCCGCTGTTCCGGTCGAGGACCAGAATCCGGCTTCCCAGGGGATCGGCGGCGAAGATCCGTCCGTCCGCGCTCGCGGCCATTCCCTGCACGCGGGTGAACTGGGTGGTCACGTGGGTGCTGCCGTTGCCGCTGATCTGGAACAGCAGCGCGCCCTGGTAGTCGTAGATCAGAANNCCGTAGTCGCCCACCAGCACTTCCTGGCGCACCGTATCCAGGGCCAGGGACACCGGGCTCAGCACCTCACCGGCGTCGCCGATCGGGGTGAAAGCGTGAACGAAGGTCCCGTCCCGAGCGAAGACCTTGACGCTCTTGGTCCGGCCATCGAGGACGAACACGAGCTGAGCCTTCGGGTCCACCGCGATGCTGATCGGCTTCTCGATCGAGCCCGGGTCGCCCGCCAGGGTGTGCCCCAGGTTGTACTCGAAGTGGAGATCGATTCCCTTGATGTGAGATCCCCGCATGCGGTAGACCTCGACGTTCCTGGTCTCGGTGTTGCCCACGAAGACCAGCCGGTTCCAGGTCGCCAGTCCGAAGGGAGCACCTTCGTCGGGGAGCTGGAAGCTCCAGACCGGATCCAGGCTCTCCTTGTCGATCGCGGTGACCGAGCCGAACCACCGATCGGTGACCAGTAGCTGACCCGGCGGGCCCTCGGCGAGCCGTCGCGGATTCTGAATCGTCTGGGGCCAGGCCGAGCCGGTCAGGGCGAGGGCGAGGAGCAGGCCCAGGGTGATGCGTTGCACGGACGGGTGTCCGGACCCGCGCGAGGTCATGGTGTGAGTCCCGAGCCTCTGGCTGCGCATCCTGTCTCTCCTCTCGTGAGCCGTGCTCTCTCGCTCCTGCCAGGCGAGAGGAGACGCAAAGGCCGGTTCACCGTTCGTGCAAGGACCTTACCAGCCTCGCCAGGCGAATCGCCGGGTCGGGTGGCCCACTTCTCATTATCGAATGATACCCGCAAGGCCCTTTGGATGCACCTGTTAGGCGCAGTCGAGGGAACTCGCGCTCTCCTCTGGACCTCTCCCTCGCAACCGGAATGGAGGAGCAGGTGTGGCGGTTCGCCTCCAATTTTTCGGCGAGCAGCCGGTTTTTTCCCAGAGCACAAGTACAATCTGGCTGGGCGGCCCGACCGGCTGTGGCGGCGTCTGACCGCAGCACCTGTGAGCGGATCATTGGCAAAAGCTTCCAGAAGTCACCGTGCAGCGCTGGCGCTCGGCGCTGGACTGGTCGCTGCCATTGCGCTGCATTGCGCACCCGATGTCTGGAGCGGCCGCGGACAGGGCGATGTCCTGCTGATCACGATCGACACGGCGCGTGCGGACAAGTTCTCCTACGCCGGTGCCTCGTCGGTTCAGACGTCGAATATCGACCGCCTGGCGCAGGAGGGCACGGCCTTCCTCCAGGCCGTCACGCCAGCGCCGGTCACCCTCGTGGCCCACGCCTCGCTCTTCACCGGACAGCTCCCGGTCACCCACGGTGTCCGCAACAACGGCACCTATCGGCTCGGGAGCGCCGCGACGACCTTGCCGGAGCTGTTGAAGGACCGGGGCTATCGGAACGGCGCTTTCGTGGGGGCCGCGGTTCTCGACGCGAGACATGGTCTGGATCAGGGCTTCGACCATTACGACGACGACGTCTACGAGGACAAGTACCGCCCGGAGCGCCGCGGAGAAGAGGTGGTCAATCGCGCCCTCCAGTGGTTGCAGGCGGAGGAAGGCCCGACCTTCATCTGGGTGCATCTTTTCGACCCGCACGAGCCCTACGATCCGCCGGCGCCGGAGCGAGCGCGCTTCCCGCACAGCCCCTACGACGGAGAGATCGCCTATGTCGATCGCGTCATCGGCAAGCTGCTGGACGGCTATCGCGCCTCGGGGCGCTACGACGACGCGCTGGTCGTGCTCACTTCGGATCACGGCGAGAGCCTCGGCGAGCACGGCGAGGAGACGCACGGCGTCTTCGTCTACGACGCCACGGTGCGGGTGCCGCTGCTGATCCGGGCTCCCGGTCTGGGCCGGGGTCGGCGGGTGGAGGCGCAGGTGCAGCTCGTGGACATCCTGCCGACCGTGGCAGAGCTGGCGGGCGCGGAACTTCCGCAGCCTGTCCGGGGGCGCAGCCTCGTGCCGATGATGCGCGGCGGGACGATGGATGAGTCCCCCGCTTACCTCGAAAGCCTCTTCCCGCGCGAGAACTTCGGCTGGTCCGAGCTCAGGGGGGTGCGGAGCCGGGGCTGGAAGCTGATCTTCGGCGTCGAGCCGGAGCTCTACGACCTGAGGTCGGATGTCGAGGAGATCCACGATCTGGCGGCCGACGAGCCCCGCCGCGCCGCCGCCCTCGAGTCTCTCCTGCGGTCGGACTTCGCGGAGAGGGAGGCTGTCGCTGGCCAGACCTTGGCCCTCGACAGTGAGACCCGCCGCAGGCTCGAAGCGCTGGGATACCTGGGCGCTGGTCTCGGGGATGGGCCGCAGAGGGGAGACGAAGCGGCGGCGCAGAGGCCCGATCCGCGCCGCCTGATCCACCTCAATCGCGCCCGATCCACGGCCCCGGAGCTCTTCGATCGCGGATTTCATCAAGCCGGCATCGCGCGACTGGAGAACGTCCTGCGGGAGGATCCGGCGAATCCCTGGTTGCGGCATCAGCTCCTCAAGATGCTCGTGGCCTCCGGGCAGCGCAGGCGTGCCGAGCAGCGGGCCGCCTCGATGGTGAGGGCCGGTGGAGCCGGCCAGGAATGGGATCTTCTGGCTCAGCTTCTCGAGCGGGAGGGCCGAGAGCGGGAGGCGGTCGAGGCGTACGCCGCGGCGATGCGCGCCGATCCGGGAGACGCCGAGGCGCGGTCGCGGCGGTGGGAGCTCCTTCTCGAGCTCGGAGAGCGCGACCGCGTCGCGCTCGAGGCGGCGGCCGCTCTCGAGTCAAGCCCCGGAGATGGCGGAGCTATCGTCTCCCTGGCGAGAGCGCGCTGGGCCGGTCGCAGCTCGGAGCGCCTGGAGGGTCAATTGAGGAGCGAGTTGGAGATCCGCCCCGACGATCCGGCGATCCTGGCGGGGATGGGAGATGCTCTCTTCGAGCAGGGAAGATTCAGGGAGGCGCTGCCCTTCCACAATCGGGCCCAGTCGCTCGAGCCCGCCGAGCAGGCCTACGGCATCAAGTTGGCGCGCACTTTGGCGGCGCTCGAAAGGCCGGAAGGTGTGCGCCATGTGCTGCGCAACCAGAGGAGCCGCGGCATGCTGCGGCCGGAGGCCTGGCTGCTGCTCCGCGACGCCTGTCTCGACCTCGGAGACAGGCCCTGCGCGATCGCGGCCATGCANNTGAGGAAGGAAGAGGCGATTCGGAGGCAGCGCTTCGCCGAGGCCTGGCGTTGCTCGCGGCAGGCAGCGCGGCAGAGGCCAGGCCGATGCTCGAGAGCCTGTACCGATCCGATCCTCTCGATCTGGACGCGGCCCTCGCGTTCGGTCGAGCCTGCGCCGCGGCAGGGGACAGCGCGGCTCTGCGCGAGACCCTGACGCTGCTGGCCGAGACGCTCCTGGGCGCGGATGGAGATCTCGAGGTCTTCAGGACCGGAGAAGCCGACCCGGCCACGGCGCGGCTGCAAACCGCCCGGGCACTCAGCCTCATCGGCACCGAGAGCTGGGAGGCCGGAGATTACTGGAACGCCCTGCACGCTTACCTGCTGGGCGAAGTTCTGATTCCGGACGACCCGCGGTTCTCCTACAACATCGGCCTGGCCTGGGAGCGGGTGGGAGACTGGACGGAGGCGCTGGCGGCTTTCGAGAAGACGTTGCGGCTGGATCCGGAGTTCCCTCGGGCGGGAGAGCATCGGCAGGCCCTGCTCGCGGCGGTGAGGGGACCCTCGCAGCCTTGAAGCGCGCGATCGCCCGCCCCGTGCACCGCGCGGCCCGCTGGCTGTCTCTCCTCCTCCTTGCCCTCGGCCCGGGATGCGGCAGGTCTTGGCAAGGGCACGACATCCTGCTGGTGACCATCGACACCGCTCGCGCCGATCACTTCTCCTATGCGGCTGATTCCCCGGTCTCGACGCCGAACGTCGACCGCCTGGCGGCCGAGGGAGTGGGCTTCGTCAACGCCGTGGCGCCGACACCGATCACGCTGCCCTCGCACGCAACCCTGTTCACTGGCTTGGATCCGCCCCGACACGGGGTGCGTAGTAACGGCAGCTTCCGGCTCACCGGCGCGGCCTCGACCCTGGCCGAAGTGCTGTCGGAGCAGGGCTACGCCACCGCCGCCTTCGTCGGTGCTGCCGTTCTCGACCGTCGGTACGGTCTCGACCAGGGGTTCTCCCATTACGACGACCTGGTCGAGGCCAAGGGCACGAGCGGTATCTTCCAATACCCTCGCCGTAGTGGTGAGCGCGTCATCGCGGCGGCCCTCGACTGGCTCGGCCGGCAGCCGCCGTCGCGCTTGACCTTCGTCTGGGTGCACCTCTTCGACCCCCACGCTCCATACGATCCGCCCGAGCCGGAGCGCTCCCGCCATCCTGGATCGCGGTACGCGGCGGGGGTCGCCTACGCCGACCGGGTCGTGGGCCATCTGCTGGACGGCTATCGCCAGCTCGGGCGCTACGACGACACCGTCGTGGTCCTCACCTCGGACCACGGCGAGAGCCTAGGAGAGCACGGCGAGGCCACGCACGGCGTGTTCCTCTATGAGGCCACGCTCCGGGTCCCCCTAGTGCTGCGGGGACCTGGCGTCCGGAGCGGTCGCACCGTCGAGCGGCAGGTCGGGCTCGTGGACGTCATGCCGACCCTTCTGGCGCTTGTCGGCCTGACCGCTCCGAGGCCCCTCGACGGGGTGGATCTCGCGCCGCTACTGGAGGGTGGAGCGGAGATCGAGACTCCCCCGCTCTACCTGGAAAGCCACCTTCCCCTGCTGCAGTACGGTTGGTCGCCGCTCACCGGCCTCCGCACCGGCGGTTGGAAGCTGATCTCGGGCGTCGCCCCGGAGCTCTACGACCTCGAGCGGGATCCGCACGAGGTGCAGGACCTGGCCGCGAGCCAAGGGGCTCGGATGCACAGCCTGCGGCGGGTCCTGGAATCCCGCGCAGAGAGCGAGGGCGGAACGGCGGAGAGGGTGGAGATCGACGCCGAGACCCGAGCGCGGCTCGAGGCGCTGGGCTATCTCACCGTGACCCGCGGGGGCCGCGAGGATTCTCGCCGGCCGCTGCCGGACCCACGTGAGCGGATCGGGGAGATGGAGCGGATGCGGGAGGCCGCACGGCGGTACGCGCAGGGGGATCTCGAGGGAGGAATCGCGGCGGCACGAGCGGTGGCCACCAGCCTGCCGGAGAACCTGACCGCTTGGACCCAGCTCGGGGACCTGCTCTCACTGGCCGGGAGGTACGAGAACGCAGTCGCCGCTTACAGACGGGCGGCCGAGTTGGATCCGCTCTACGGCAAGGTGCTGACCAACCTGGGCTTCTGTCTCGAGCGCCTGGGGCGACCTGACGAGGCTCTCGACGTGCTGGCCAGGGTGGAGCGGTCCGACCCCGAGCAGAGGCGGGCGCGCGGACTGCGCTGGGGACTCCTACAGAGGATCGGTCGGGGCCGGGATGCTGCGCGTGAAGCCCGGGAGGCCCTGGCCGAGGATGGTGGCGACGGCGACGCTCTTCTCCTGCTCGCCCTGGAGCGCCGCCGAAGCGAAGGCGCGGTGGGGGTGGTGGCGGCGCTGGAGAGCGCCCTCGCGAAGCTGCCTGGCGATCGGAGCCTGACGGTGGCCCTGGCGGCGGAAGCGGCCCATCTCGGCGAGCTGGAGCGTGCGGCCGCCCTCTATCGGCAGGTCCTGGAATCGAGCCCCACCCACCAGCGTGCGGCTGCCGGGCTGGGAAGAGTGCTGCTGATCCAAGACCGGGTGGCGGAGGCCCTGGCAGTGGTGGAGAGAGCTGCCGGGACCCTCCACCCGGACCCCGACCTCCTCCTGGCGGTAGCCGAGGCGCGGACCCGGAGCGGTCAGGCGGCCACCGCTCTCCCGGCCGCCGAGCGGGCGGTCTCCTTGCGCCCGGACCGGGGGGAGGCCTGGGCAGTCCTGGGGTCGGTGCGCCTCGCTCTGGGGAACGATCGGCAGGCGGCCGACGCCTATCGCCAGGCCCTCCTCCTCGATCCAGAAGATCGCATCTCCGGTCTCAATCTGGCCACCGCCCTCGAAAGGCTCGGTCTCCTGAAAGAGGCCCTCGAGACCCGGGCCAGGTACCAGGGCGGAGACTAGGGCTCTCTCGGCGGCCTGCGGGGCCTCGGCGGCGGTCGAAAGCGGCCGGCCTGCCCGGTGTCGCCAGGCGCCGCAGGTACCAGACCTGGGCGAGGGGTGGAAGACGAAAGGGGTAACAGCGCGAGGTCGGCGGAGCCGTAGCTCGCCGGCGCGTGGTCGATCCCGTGACAGCTCACGAAACAGGTTCCCGAACCCGGGCCGGTAGAGATGAAATCGAGGCGGCCGGCGAGACCGGAAGGTCCGACGTTTGCGAGAGTCGTCTCCTCGCCGAAGCGGATCAGAGCCCGGTTCTCGACCGAGCCGTGGGCGCTGTGGCAGGTGGCGCAGGAGACGCGCTCGTCGACGACGTGGAGGCGGTGCAGAGGGAAGGGACTCGAGTCCAGGACCGCCTCCCTTAGGTGGCAGCCGTAGCAGAGCCCGTAGCTTTCGGACCCCTCCGGGCTGCCGTCGACCGTCAGGTACTCCCGCAGCAGAATGTGGCGCACCCCCGAGCCGTGGGGTCCTCGGGCGCCCCAGGGGTCGCTGTTGCCGTGGCAGTCCGTGCAGCTGATCTCCCGGTCCCTCAGCTCCGGCAGCGCCGAGGGCGAGCGCTCCACCGTGGGCGCTTCCAAGGGATGGAAGGAGCGGTTGTTTGGATTGGTGAGCCGGCTTAGATCCAGCAGGCTCTGGGTGGTGATGCCCGCGGAGCCGTGACAGTCGGAGCAGAGCTGGATCTCGTACGAGTTCGGGTCGCGGGTGGAGAGCTTGCGCTCTCCGGCTCTCGATTCATCGGCCGGGATCGAGCGGATGCTCTGGCGATGGGGCGAGTGGCAGGAGGTGCAGGTCACGACCCCGGGCTCGCGGCGGGAGTAGGCCTGCTCGTCGATGGGATGGAGGAAGGGCTGGGTGAGATCGAGAGAGAGGAGCGGTGGATCGGCGGTGGGCGCCATCAGCCCCCGAGATGCCACGGCGTCCGCCGCCGCCCGGGTCGAGTGACACGACAGGCAGACCTCGATCTGCGGCGCCGGGAGCATCGGCGATTGGGTCGCGCCGTGGCCCTCGTGGCAGGCCTGGCATCCACCGGTGACGCGGGTCGGATCGAGGTGTGGATGAACCGCGTAGCCGATGGCGGCCGCCTGCCAGGCGGCGATGGCCAGTGCGCCGATCCTCAGCGCAGGGAGTGACATGCCAGGCACACCTCATCAAAAGTCGGCTTGACCCAGAACCGCGGCACTCGTCCCTCGAAGAAGTAGCGGTCCGCGTGCGGATCGTGGCAGGTCGTGCACTGCATCTTGCCGTCCCCATCCAGCTTGACGTCCGGGTCGGCGAGGATCACGCCCAGGGAGCGGATTCCCATGTCGGTGTCGTCCGCGACCGTCTCCGCGTCCGCGTCGCCCACCACGAAGGAGATCGGGTGGCTGCCGGTCAGGTCGGTGCCGATGTAGCCCTTGCGCCCCGGCGTGATGCGGTCGCTTCCCGCCATGTCGATCGGCTGTGCCTCTCCCGCCACCTCCCCGAGGGCGATGGTGCCGTCGTGACAGGAGAGACAGAGACGCGAGCTGCCGTCGGGCTGCGGCGCGGCCTCCCTCGCGCCACGGCCGGATCGCAGCTCGGGGGTCGCGTACTGGGCCTTCGACAGCGGCCGGCTCCACAGCGGCGTCGGCACCTCGGCGTTGTGCGGAATGTGGCAGAACTTGCAGACCTCGGTCTCGCTGACCGCGCGGATCTCGCCCGGTCCGCTGGCCGAGAGGTTGTGCAGCGTGGAGACGACGCTCTCCTGCTGTGCGGANNCGAGCGGCCGAGAGGAACTTCGCTACCCGTTCTGCCCTTCTGCACCATCTCCTCCACTACGCGGGGTCCTGCAGCACGCGGAAGATCTGGACCCGGCGGTTGAGCGAATCGACCACGGCGACACGGCCGTCCGGATGAGCGGCGAGGCCGGCCGGAAAGGAGAAGTCACCCGGTCCCTGGCCCGGGCCGCCAAGAGCGGTCAGGAATCGACCGTCCGCGCGGTAGATGGCGATCTGCTCCAGATGAGCGTCCGAGACCCAGAGTCGGCCTTGGGCGTCGACGGCCAGGCCTTTGAGACGCGGCATCTCACCCGGCGCGTCCCCGATGCGGCCGAAGGTCGAGGCGAACTCGCCGGTGAATGGCTGGAAGCCCTGGATTCGGAAGTTGAGCGTGTCGCCGACCCACAAGGTGCCCGCACCCGGCGCGATGACGGTGGGGAAGTTGAACTCGCCGACGCCTGCGCCGCGTCGGCCCAGGATCCGGACGATCCGATCCCGCTCGAAGACGAACAGCGCGCCTTCGCCGCTCGGTACGAAGAATCGCCCTCCGGCCTTCACCAGCTTGGTGGCTTCCGGCGCCGCCTCCACCAGCCAGCCCGACGGCTCGAGGGCGAGAATACGGTGCCGCGCCGTTTCCACGATGAAGAGGCGGTCGCCGTCGCAGGCCACGCCGGTGGGGCGTCGCAGGTCCTCTGCCACCCAGCGTAGAAGGCGGAGATCGCGGTCGAGCAGGGCGACGCGCCCCCGGCGGGAGTCGGACACTAGGATGCCGGACCGGCAGACGGCGACGCCGATCGGACTGTCGAACAGATCCGGCGGCGTCCGCTTCAGCCTGCCCCTGCTGTCGATCCGCAGCACCTCTCCCTTTCCGGGATCGGTGACCAGAAGGTCGTCCCCGTCCCACGCCACAGCGAATGGGCGCAGAAAGAGGGAAGGATCGGAACGGCCGGTGAGCCGGCGCAGCAACTTGCCCCGACCCAGGTCGATCTTCGTGGCGATGATCTTCTCGAGCCCAATTCCGCCCGGCTCGGCGGCGTTTCCCTGCTGCCCGGACTGCGCGCCGCTGTCGACGCCGGCCGCCAACATGAACAGAGCGAAGAGGAGACCGAAACGCGATCTCACCGAATCACACCCCTCCGGCCGGCGCCGGTGACGATCGGCAGCCAGCCGACGTGCCGCCGCGAGACCGCCCACCGGAATCCGCGATTCGTGGTCTCGGATCCTCCGACCAGCCGCTGGGTCCGTTCGTAGGCTCGAGCCTCCAGGACGATCGCGCCGAAGCGCCACCCCACCCCCACCTCGGCCCGCTCGCTGTCGATATCGGGGGCGAGCACCAGCTCCCTGCGGTCCACCCGGTAGAGAGCGCGCACGCGCAGGAGTCGGAACGGTCTCCAGGTGAGGTTGACGGTGGTGTAGTCGACTTGCTGCTCCCCGATCCCACCTTCGGTGAGGGTCGTCTCGCCCGCCTCGAGCTGCGCGGTGAGAGAGGCCGTTCCGCCCTGAAGCGCCGCCCGGATCGTGTCGGCCGAGAAATCCGCTAGCGCCAGCTCGGAGGTCGATTCGCGGGTGAACCACTCGAGCGAGCCACTCACGCGTTTGCTGTCGGAGCGCCACCCGAGCGTCGCGCGAGCGCGGATCAGGTCCTCGGTGCTGAGGCCCCTCTGGGGCAGGATGACGTCGGGCAGATCGAGGATCGGTTCGCGGCCGAAGCGGATGTCGTTGCGTGAGGCCTCGGCCTCCAGCTCCTGGCGGAAACCGTTGGCACGTCCCCTCCGGACCGAGCCGGAGAGGGAGTACGCCTCCTGCGACTCGCTTCGCGTCACGCTGCCTTCGCGCCGCTCGACCTCTCCGAAGCTCGCCCGTGCCGTGAGCCCGGTGGTGAGCTTCTCCTTCGACCGTCTCCAGGTCGCCGAGAGGCCGGCCCGCGGAGTCTGCAGCTCCAGGCCGCCGATGGTCGACCGCGAGTAGGCCAGAAACGGGGCGATCTCCCACCCCTCGCGCGGCCTCCAGCGGTAGAAGGTGGACATCGCCTGACTCTCGCGGGTATCGGCCAGATCGGTCTCGAAGATGCCCTGCTCGTAACGGATCTCGAGCTGGTCGCGCTGACGGATCTCCTTGAGCAACCGGCTTCGGGCCCGGTAGTCCTCCGACGACAGGATCATGTCGCCGAGGCCGATGTCTCGCAGCACGGCGACTCCCGAAAGCTCCCAGCGCAGAGAGGGCGTGAGGTTACCGGTCTGATCGAAGGTGGCGGTGTAGTCCTCGATCTCGAGATCGATGGTGCCGTAGTCCTGCGCTCGCCGTTCGACCCGCAGGTGGTGATTGAGCTTCTTTCCGGAGCGGCTCCAGTCGAGGTACTGGCGGTCCTGGACCTCGTTCTGCGACTGCGGATTCAGGAACTCGATATCGGTGTGCTCGAAGCCCAGCAAGGTGCCGCGGAGCAGGCCGTTGCGCATCCTGAGGCGGCCTCCCCACTGGTCGCTGGCGTCGACGATCCCGAGGAGAGAGAAGGGGTCCTCCCCTGCCTCCGGCGCGTTGTCGTACACGCTGCGCCGGTAGTAGAGGTTGGCCGGGTACTTTCCCTGCTCGAGAAAGTTGAGCAGAAGCTCGGCGCCGATGCGGTCGGAATCGGCCAGCCGAGCTCCTTCGTAGTCGGCGAGCAGGAGGTCGACGCCGAGTCGGAAGTCACCGATGGCCGGATGGAGGATGTAGCCGTTGAGGCCGAGGGAGAGCTCCGCATGTTGCTCCGCGAAGCGTCGCAAGCGTACTCCGTTGACCAGGCTGTCGTTCTGCCGTTGCCCGAGACCCAGGCGCCCGTCCCACCACCAGCGACCGAAGTTCTGACCCGAGGACGGTGCGGGGCCGCAGAGCGTGACGGCGACGAGATGAGCGAGCACCAGCAGAGCTCCGGGTCGGAGGCGGACTGACCCTAGGGTGCTGGTACTCGATGCCATGCGTCGCCGCTCGATCAGGGGCCTCAATTCTAGACGACAGCGGCGGGGAGGATACTCCCCGCCGCTGGATTGGAGCCCGAGAAGGGAACTCAGCCTACTTGATATGGCAATCGAGGCAGAGCGCGCTGCCGGCGTTCGAGAGCACCAGGAACGGCGAGTTGGTGTTGTCGTGCGGGTCGTGACAGCTCCCGCACTGGAGCTGGTCTGCACTGGGGCCGAACAGCGGCGCGGTGGTCGGCGCCTGCAGCTCACCGTCGGCCGCGATCAGGGCGGCGTCGAAGGTGAAGTTCACCGGGTGGTCGTTGGTCAGGTCGGTGCCCAGGTTGGCGTCGACAGCGCCGATCGTCGAGGTCGTGTCGGTCAGGTCGCCCGGGTCGTTCACCAGGCTGCCGAGGGCCACCGTGCCGTCGTGGCAGGAGAGACAGAGCGACGAGATCGAGCCGTCGCTGCTCAGAAAGTCGCTCAGGTCGGTGGCATCGATGGTGGCGCTGCCGGTGTAGACGTTGTAGGTGTTCGCCGGGCTCGGCAGGCTGTGGTTCCACAGCGGCACGGCCGGGCTGGCGCCGTGGGGCGTGTGGCAGGCGACGCAGATCTGAGCGCCGCCGATCGTGCCTCTCAGGTCGTGCGGAGTGCCGGCCACCTGTGCCGAGGCTCCGGTGGCCACCAAAGCGAGGCCGAGGGCGAGGAGTAGGGTTCGCTTCATCGTTCGATCCTCCGGGGGGTTGATGATCGATCGCTTTCCTCTCGTGGCCTGAGGGCAGGGATCGCGCCGAGACCGCGCGTCACGATCCCCGTGGGTTCCCAGGCTTCTTCATGGCTCCGGTGGACCATATCACCCGCCCAACCTGGGGTCAGTCCCCACTTCACGCCTCTGGCCCACTGCCACTGAGTAGCGAAGCTAGAGAGAGACGGTTATCGGGACAACACCCGCAGGGGTGGTTCGGTTCATCTCGGGGCTACCCCAAGGGGTGGTTATAGCCCTGGATGCATTACTCTCCGGCGCAACCGGACGCTGCCTCAACGCTCCTTCGGCACCAGGAAGCGGAAGAGCTGCACGCGGTGGCCGAGCTGGTCGACGACCGCGAACCGGTCGCCGCGCACCGCCACTCCCGAGGCACCGTAGAAGCGCCCCGGCCCACGACCGCCCTCACCGACAAAGGTGAGAAGACTGAAGTCGGCGTCGAAGAGCTGGACGTTGTTGAAGGCGTTGTCGGTGACGTAGATGAACCCGACCTCGTCCACCGCCACGTCCTTGGGGCGGGCGAAGTTCGCAAACCCCAAGCCGAGGCTACCGAAACTGTCGAGAAACTCGCCGTCGGGCGCGAAGACCTGCACCCGGGCGTTGATCTGGTCGATGACGAAGAGGTCGCCCTCGGGGCTGAAGGTCAGCGAGGTCGGGAAGTTGAACTGCCCCTCTTCCTCACCGTGCTCTCCGAACGAGCCGACGCGGTCGCCGCTTTCGAGATCGAAGATGACGACGCTGTGGGCTTTGGAGTCGACCACGTAGAGGCGCCTGCCATCGGGGGCGACGACGGCGTCGGTGGGGTTGACCAATTCACCTTCGCGGCCGTATGCGGCCAGGATCTTGCCCTCGGGGTCGAACGCCACGACTCGCTTGAGTCCGACGTCGGCAACGTAGATCGCGTCGTCGGGTCCCACGTCGAGCCCCAGCGGCTGCTTCAGGCGCAGCGCGCCGCGCGTGCCGAGAACGTCCATGCGCCGCTCGTCGAGGTCGAAGCGGATCAGGGCAGCGGTTCCCCAGTCGGTCACCAGGAGCCTCCCGCGGCTGTCGAACTCGACCCCGTAAGGCTTCTTGAGTCGGTCGTAGATCTCTTGCGGCGAGGCACCGATCAGGAGCTTTCTCAGCTTGGACCTGGCTTCCACGTCGGCGCGGCCGGCGATCACCGCCTCGAGCTTGATCCGCGGCTC
>JABAOD010002731.1_pt2 | contig 12958 bp, 11 predicted proteins | sample 7062151 | NCBI WGS metagenome assembly JABAOD01 (sample SAMN14538626, study PRJNA623070) | marine sediment metagenome | biome: marine biome [ENVO:00000428]; feature: marine pelagic biome [ENVO:01000023]; material: deep marine sediment [ENVO:00002113] | place: India: Gulf of Khambhat ...
GACGGGGACGAGTGGGTCCTCAACGGCCAGAAGAACTTCTGCACGAACGCCCCCGTCGCGGGGGTCTTCGTCGTCATGGCCATGACGGACCGCTCGAAGGGGGCCCACGGCGTCAGCGCATTCGTCGTGGACGCGGGCACAGAGGGCCTGGAGATCGGGGCCCACGAGGACAAGCTCGGGGTCCGCGCCTCCACCACGTCCGCCTTCTTCCTGCGGGACTGCCGCGTGCCCGCGGAGAACCTCCTGGGAAAGGAGAGCGCGGGCTACGTGGACGCCCTGAAGGTCCTCGACGGCGGCCGCATCAGCATCGCGGCCATGGCGCTCGGGATCGCCCAGGGGGCCTTCGACCGGGCGGTGGCGTACGCCCAAGAACGGGTGCAGTTCGGCCAGCCGATCTCCGAGTTCCAGGCCATCCAGTTCATGCTCGCGGACATGGCCGTGGACGTGGACGCGGCGCGGATGCTCACGTATCGCTCGGCCCACGCGAAGGACTCGGGTCGGAAGTACAAGTTGGAGGCCGCCATGGCGAAGCTGTACGCCTCCGAGGCGGCCCTGCGGGTGACGTCGAAGGCCATCCAGGTGCACGGGGGCTACGGCTACATCAAGGAGTACCCGGTGGAGCGGATGTACCGCGACGCGAAGCTGTGCACCATCGGCGAGGGGACGAGCGAGATCCAGCGCCTCGTCATCGCCCGCGAGCTGCTGAAGGCCGCGTGAGGGGCGGGCCTACTTCGTCTCGTACAGCATGTAGACGTTGCCGTCGGGGTCCTGGAACTCCGCGTAGGTCCCCCAGGCGGCTTCCTTGGCCTTGGTCTTGAAGGTGACGCCCTGGGTCAGGAGCTCCGCCTGGGTCGCAGCCACGTCCGGCGTGGCGAACATGATGTACGTGTGCTCGCCGATGTGCTCCATGTCCGCCTCGTAGTCCTCCGGATTGTCGTACATCTCCTTCGCCGGCGTGAAGGGCATGACGGCGGTGCCGCCCGGCTGCAGCCGGTAGAAGGCGGCGCCCTCCATGCGGCTCTCCTCCTTGGCCATCCCCAGCACCTCCGTGAAGAAGGCGTCAGCCTTCTCCATGTCCCGCGTGACGACGGTGATGAACTCCAGCCCGCGGATGCCCGGCGCCTCGCCCTTGGCGGAGGGGTCCTCGCCAAGAAACGCCACGTTCCCGTCCGGGTCCGATACCCGGGCGAACCCCTCCTCCTCCATCTCGACCTCGACGCCGCGCTCCTTGAGCCTATCCGCGGTGGTCGTCAGGTCGCCGGTGCGGAACGCCAGGCCCGTCACCGTCCCGATCTGGGCCAGGGCTTGCTCATGTTCGGGCCCCGAGCCCTCCGGTGGCGGCTGCCACAGGTTGAGGCTCGCGTCAGCCCCGCCCTTCGTCGCGCCCAGCGCCAGGTAGCCGAACTCGGGATCCTCGTCCCGGACCTTCAGGCCGAGCTTCTCTGTGTAGAAGGTCTTGGCGCGGGCCTGGTCGTGACAGAAGATGCCTACATCGCTCAGTCGTTCGAGTCGTGCCATTGCAGTTCCCCCGAGGCGGGAAGACGGCTCCCCCACTTAAAGGGGACGGCAAACGCTTCGACGGGCGGTGCCGACGACACCCGGCCGAGCCTTTATGGCGAGAGTGGCCTTCCCAGAAGCCCGATGAACCCCGAGCGGCCGGAGAAGAAGCGCGGGGGCTACGACGGCCCCCGGTCCGGCTACCCGAAGGACCAGGAGTCCTACGCGGACCCGGAGAACTGGAAATACCCCGTCCACACGCCCTTCCACGCCCGGGCCGCCCGCCGCTACTTCAACACCCCGCGGAACCGGGCGAAGTACACCCCCGAGGAGCAGGCGTATATCGACGCGCGGATCGACGCCGCCCTGGAGAAGTTCGGGATCGCGGTGAAGATGAAGGGCGGGGTGCGGGAGATGGAGGAGGGCATCATCGAGGAGGACATCCCCACCCCCAAGAACATCGAGGCCCTCTCCCGGGACGAGCTCCTCAAACTCTTCCTGGGGGCCGCCCGCTTCGACCGGGCCCACAAGATCCCGGACGACGCGGTGGACCTGGACCGCCTCGGCGAGGGGCAGTGGGTCGGGGAGGTGAAGGGCTACGAGGTCGAGATCGACTTCCCCGGGCAGGCCATCAGCCACAACTGCGCCGACTGGCGGTCCAGCCGGGCGAAGGCCCGCCTCTTCTGCAAGCACGTGGGGAAGGCCTTCCTGTCCATCCCCGAGGCGGACGCGGCCCCCCTCCTGAGGACCCTGCTGAAGACCCGGGACGTCTGGTCCTTCGCCTAGAGGCGGGTGAAGTCCCGCTTCGCCTCCCGCTGGTCGTTGCGCCTCGGGGCCCCCGCCTCCTCCCCGCCAGGACCGCCTCCCTCCCCCGCGAGGGGCAGCCGGCAGATGGGGCACAGGTCCTCGTCCTTGACGCACGCCCGGCACAGGTACTGCCCGCACCGGTGCTGCATGACGGCCTCCGCGTAGTGGAGGCGGCACCGCTTCAGGTCCTTCGCGGGCACCTCCTTCGGGCGGGCCTTCGCCTTCGCTTTGGGCTTCGCCTTCGGCGCCGGCGGATGGTAGTCCTGCCCCATGAGCCGCTCCACGCTGACCCGGGGCGTCGCGTACGCCCCGCTCTCGAAGGTCCGGAGGGCGATCTCGATGGCCCGGGCCCGGTACAGCCCCACGCCGAGGCTCCGCACAATCCCCACCGCGTGGCGGTCCTCCCTCGGGAGGGTGGTCGCCTGCCGGAGCTCGTGGTCGATGTCCAGCCGCCTCGGCAGCGGCTCCTTCGCCGCGTCCACGGCCTCGATGTAGCTGAGGAGGGCCTTCGACTGCTCCACGGTGTACTCCGGGAAGGTGTGGGTGATGTCGCAGAGGCGGAGGCCCTCCTCCGGCCCCTGGAGGGAGAGGGTGCTGATGACGTCCGCGGACTGCTTCTCGTAGCGCGCGAGCTCCGAGGGCGGCAGTGCGGCGAGGTCCACGGGGGTCCGGTCGGAGAGGAACTCCATGACCTGGCCAAGCTGCTCGTAGGGGACGTGGCACTCGCGGAAGGCCTCCTCGCGGGTGATGGGGCGGTTGTTCGACCACTCGAAGTCCAGGACACGACGGGCGTGGTCCTCCAAGGCCGCCAGGAGGGTCCGCTCCGCCGCCATGCCCTTCCCCTCCTTCGCCGCCTCGTAGCGCGGGTCGATCTCCAACGCCCGGTCGAAGCAGCGCTCCGCCTTCTCGTGCTCCCCGAGCTGCATGAGGGCGAGGCCCTTGCTGTTCCAGGCCACCTTGTCGTCCCCCTGGAGCCCGATGGCCCGGTCGTAGGAGATGACGGCGTCGTGGAGCTCCCCCAGCTTCTCCTGGGCGAAGCCCTTCAGCCGCCACAGCTCCGCGTCCTCGTCGTCCAGGGTGAGGGCCCGGTCGTAGCTTTCCACGGCGCCGTAGTAGTTGCCGAGCTTCTCGTTGACCTTCCCCATCTCCCGCCAGAGGGGGATGCTGTCGGGGCGCCCGTAGCTCGCGCGGTTGAACGCGTCCAGGGCCTCCGCGTCCCGCCCCAGGCGCTCCAGGGCCTGCCCCTTCCGCACCAGGGTCTCGAAGTCCTCCGGCGCGATGTCCAGGGCCCGGTCGAAGGCGGCCACGGCGTCCGGGAACCGCTCCATGGCCACGTAGACCTGCCCCATGGTCCGGTGGCCCGTGGGGTCGTCCGGCCGGACGCCCAGGGCCTGCCGCGCGGCGGTGAGGGCCTCCTCGAACCGCTCCATGTGCGCCAGGGTCACGGCCCGGTTGTTCAGGTACTCCCCGCTCTTCGGGTCCATCTCCAACAGGGCGTCGAAGGCCCGCAGGGCCTCCTCGTGCTGCCCCAGCTCGTTGAGGGCGAGGCCCTTCCGGTTCAGGGCGAAGCGGTTCCCCGGCTCCAGGTTGAGGACCTTGTCGAAGGAGGCCACCGCCTCCGTCCAGTCCTTTTGGGACATCAGGGCGACCCCCCGCCCGTTCCACGAATCCCGATCCGTGGGCGCCACCTCCAGCGCCTTGTCGTAGGCTTTCACGGCCTCCGTGTGTTGCCCGAGGCCCTCGTGGGCGGCCCCCAGCTCCCGCCAGGTCTCCACGTCCTCCGGCTCGGACTCCAGAATCGTCTCGCACACGGCCACGACCTGCGCCCCCTCCCCACCGCGCTTCAGGGCCTCCCGCTTGATCCGCAACAGGGGGACGTCCCCCTCCCGCAGCTCCAGGGCCCGGTCGATGGCCCCCACGCTGCGGTAGAAGTCCTTCAGCTCCATCGCCGCCAGGGCGAGCTCCCGCCAGGCGTCCACGTCGTCCCACGAGGCCCGGGTAAGGTCCTCCGCGGTGTACACCGCCTCCTCCCACCGGGCCAGGCGCTTCAGGATCCGGAACCGCCCCCAGAGCCCGTCCCGGTCCTGGGGGTTGAGGGCCAGGAGGGCGTCGTAGGCCCCCAGGGCCTGGTCCCCGCGGTTCAGGGCCGCCAGGGCGTCCCCCTTCCGGAGGAGGGAGAACCGGTTCTGCGGGTCCGTCTCCAGGACCTTGTCGAACGCCGTGACGGCCTCCTCGTGCCGCTCGAGCCACATGAGGGCGGTGCCCTTGCTGTACCAGACGTTCTTGTCCCGCGGGTCGATCTTGAGGGCCCGGTCGTAGCTGCCCACGGCCTCCTCGTACCGCTTCAGGCCCTCCAGGGCGAGTCCGCGGTGGTACCAGGCCACGGCCCGCCCCTCGTCCACTTCGATGGCGGCGTCCAAGGCGGCGACCGCCTCCTTGAACTTCCCCAGGCGGCCCAGGGCGTTCCCCTTCTGGAGCCACAGGTCGTAGTCCTTCGGGTTCACCTTCAGGCCCTGGTCGTAGGCCCCGACGGCGTCCTCGAACTTCCGGAGCCCCGCCAGGGCGGTGCCCTTCTCGTACCACGCCTGGGCGTTCTTGGGGTCCAGCTCCAGGGCCTTGTCGAGGGACTCCACGGACTTCTCGTACTGCCGCAGGAGGCGGTACGCGATCCCTCGGTCCCGCCAGATGTCGGCGCGCGTCGGGTCCGCCTTGAGGAGGATGTCGCAGCACTCCACGACGCCCAGGAAGTCCCCCAGGCGCTTCAGGGACCCCGCCTTCCGCTCCACCAGGTCCAAGTCATCAGGGGCCGCCGCGATGGCCGCGTCGTAGGCGGCGACCGCCCCGCGGTGGTCCCCGAGCTTGTGGAGCGCCTCCCCCTTCTCCCGCAAGACCGGGACGTCCCCGGGGTGATGGCGCAGGACGGTGTCCGCCGTGGCGGCGATTCCCGCCCAGTCCTCCAGGCGCTTCTGCACCGCGAGCTTCTCCCGCATCGCCCCCACGTGGTCCCCCTGCACCGCGAGGAGGGCGTTGAGGGCCACGATGGCCTCCTGATGCCGCTCCAGCCGCGCGAGGGCCCGCCCCCGGTCCAGGAGGGCCGTGACGTTGGCGGGGTCCTGCTCCAGAATCGCCTCGCAGGCAATGGCCACCGCCTCCCATTGCTCCAGTGCCAGAAGGGACTTCTCCTTCCCTGTGAGGGCGTTCAGGTCCTTCGGGTCGACCTCCAGTGCCCCGTCGTAGGCGGCCACCGCGTCCTCGTGCTTCCCCAAGTCCTGGAGGGTGAGGCCCTTCATCACCCAGGGGTCCGCCATCCCGGGGTCGATGCGCGTCGCGCGGGTGAAGGCCTTCACGGCGCCCCCCGGGTCCTCCAGGGCCCGCAGGAGCTTGCCCCGCTCGAGCCAGAGGGCGGCGTCCTTCTCGTCGATCTCCAGGGCCTTGTCCACCGCGCCAAGGGCGTCCTTCGGCTGGTCCAGGGCCGAGTGGGCCTTCGCCAGGACCGCCCAGGAGGCGGCGTTCTTCGGGTCCGCCTCCACGGCCCGATTGAGGGGGGCCAGGGCGTCCTCCGCCCGGTCGGCGCGCAGGAATGCCTCGCCCTTGGCCCGCCAGAGGCCAGCGTCCTCCGGCGTCAACTCCAGGAGCTTGTCGTAATGCGTGAAATCGTCGGGGTCGAGGTCCAGGACCTTCCGGTAGGCCTCGGCGGCGCCGGAGGTGTCCCCCGACGCGAGAAGCGCGTCCCCCTTCGGCCCCCACAGGTCCTTCCGCCCCGGGGAGATCTGGAGGGCCCGGTCGTACTGCTCCACGGCCCGGTGGAACTTGCCGGCCTCGTGGTGAAGGAGCCCCTTGTGGCGCAGGGCGTCCACGTTGTGGGGGTTGAGATGGAGGGCCTTCTCCAGGGCTGCGTCCGCCGCCGCGTCGTTGCCCAGCTGCCCGTAGCCGTAGCCCAGGGAGTCGTAGACGGCGGAGAAGTCGGGGCGGTACTTCGCGATGAACTGCTCGTTCTCCTGGAGGTACGAGGAGGCCTCGCCGAGATGGTGCAGGGCCGCGGCGCGGTCCCCCGCTTCGAGGGAGACCTGCGCCCGGCGGACGCGCTTGGAGGCCTTGTTCAGGATGCGTTTCTCTTTGTCGAGGAGGGAATCGAAAAGCCCCATGCGCCGCCCTCGGAGCGGCGTATCGGGACGGGGCGACTTATACACTTCGGTAGGCTGGCTTCAGACGGCGAGTGCAGGCGCCGGGATTCGAACCCGGGCTGTGGGCTTGGAAGGCCCAAATCCTAACCAGGCTAGATCACGCCTGCCCGGCCGGGCAACCTGCGTGCATCACTTAACCTTTCTGCGGGGGAAAAAGAGAACGATAGGCCCGAGGCGCCCCACCCCGGACCTATCAGCGTTATGGAGGCTCAATCGTCATCGTAGCGGGGGGAGCACCCGTACGCCTTGTACACGTCCTCCCACCCGTAGTGCTCGTCTTCCTGCATCCGCATCGCCTTCGAACGGACCTAGCCTCGTCCCCGCATATAAGCCTCCACAGGAGGGGGGAGGGTGAAAGTGAACGAGGCCCTAGTACACGGAGAAGTACTCCAGGAGCATCTTCGTGATGACGCCCCCGAGGATCGCGAACAGGAGGATGGAGAACTCCGGGAGGTCCGCGGCGAGGAGGCCCACCCCGCCCGCGGTGAGGAGGGAGCCGATGCCCACCACCAGCTTCAGCTCCAGTTCCTCGATGAACAGGACCAGGAAGCCCAGCACGACGAAGAAGGCGGTGAGCGCCAGGAGCAAGGCCGTGGGGATCCCGAGGATGGCCCAACCCATAGGAGCGACTATCCGGGCCCCGGTATTTAATCGCTATCCGCCCGTTCTCGGTGACGGATTCTGACCGCCTCCCCTCGGGTGGCCTCCACCATCTCCCCCGGGGTCATCCGGGCGACGCCCACGGCCCGCACGTCCCCATCGTGGGCCACGACCACGTCGTCCCCGATCCGAATGGAGGGGTCCGCCGCCTCCACCCCCACCGCGAAGAGGTTCCCCTTCAACTCGANNTAGGCCTCCTGTTCCGCCAGTACGCGACCTCCCGCCAGGGTGAGAGAGAGCATCCCCCGGTCCCCCACGAGCATCGCCACCTGCGCGTCGCCGTGGAACACCCGGAGGTTCGGGTAGCGGCCGCGGACCGCTGCACCCTCCAGCAACGCCTCACCGGGCGCCCCGAACTGGACGCGGGCCAGACCTCGGAGGCTCTCCCGCCATCGCTCGGGGGCGGGGACCGGCTCCAGCCCCCTGCAGGCCTCCCGCAGCGCCTCCCGAAGGCAGTGGAGGGACTCGGGGGCGGCGGGCCGCTCCTCCGCAGTGACGCGGGCCTCCGGCACGGCCTCCTCCAGCCACTCCTCCCCCATGTGGAGGACGACCTCGCGGTACGCGTCCCGCTTCAGCAACCGCCTGATGCCCCGCACCACCCGCTCCCGCTCTTCCATCGACCAGTCCCCCGTGATGGGGATGTCATAGGCCTGGGCGGGCGGGAAGACCTCCAACTCCCTCGGGACGACGCCGAGGGGAGAGGTGACCATGACCTCGTGGACCACGCCGGGGTTCCCGCACCCCTTGATGGCCCGGCGGAAGAGGGCGTGGGTTCTGGACAGGGAATAGGGCTTCCGGGCGGAGCAGGGCAGCAACAGGAGCACTTGGGCCCCTCCCGGCGGGCGGTATCGGCTCTCCATGCGCTGGAGGAACCGGAGGACCTCCGGGCGTTCCAGGGACGCTTCCGTGTACGCCCGGACCGGGCGGGAGCTCAGGGGGGCGTGGGCCTCTCCGTGCTCGGAGAACCGACGGTCCAGATNNGATGACGGAGGACCGCCACCATCCAGGGTTCCGCGGCGACCCGCAGTTCGACGAGGTCCCGAAGGGCGCCCCGGGCCACGGCGCGTCGGACCCGCTGGAGCTCCCGATGCATCTCTGAGAGGTTGTGCTGGAGGAGCCAACCGTCGCCCCCCGCCTCGCACGCGGAGCACGGGCAGGTCCCCGGGGGCTCTTGGACGTCCCCCTCCACCGCGCCCGCGGCGTAGAATCGCCCTAGGCGGGAGTCCAAGACGATCCGCAGGGCGTCGACCAGGTCGGCCCCTCCGTAGGTGAGGAGGGACAGGTTGAGGGGGGTCGCAATCCCCGGGACGTAGAGGACGCCCTGATAGCCGGTGGCCTTCCTCAAGGAGACCAGGCGCTCCGCGAAGCCGTAGGGACGACGCAAGCACTGCACCGCGTTGCCCATGACGACCAAGGGCTTCCCCAGAGGCTCGGCGGAGGCGCCGTGGACGACCGCGACGTCCCCCTCGGGAGGGAAGGCCGCTGAGGCGAGCTCGCCCAGGCGGTCGAGGCTATGGGGCAACCCGAGGGCTGGAGGGATGCCGCCCTGGCCCTCACCGGCTGGGAAGAACACGCTTCCTCCATAGGGGAGTGTCGGGAGCGAGGTGGGAGCGGGTGCTCGACCCAGGAGGGCCTCCGCCGCGTCCGGGGGGCCAATCCGCGGGTCCGCGAGGTACAGGACGTTCGGAAGCTGGACGGTGTGTCCCTGGAAGGTCCAGTCTCCCCCCCTAGCGAGGCCGTCCCTCGCCTGGATCTCGTACATGGCGGCCCTCCTCATGGGAGGTCCCTCCTTATAGGTTCGTCCGGGGAGCGGTCACGAAAACGCAAATGTGCTGCGAGGCGCATTATAAGTGGGTTCTGATGGGCCGGGCCATCAAGCCCGGGGTCCTCGCAGACCTGGGAGGAGGTGATGCGTACGCGACTGCGAACCCTGACCGTCGGAGCGATCGTGCTCCTCTCGGCCTTCGCCTTCGCGGGCCTGGCTCGCGCGGGGGATGCGGACGGCGACGGCCTGGATGACGCCTGGGAGATGGCGTACTTCAGCACCCTCGCTTGGGGCGCTGAGGACGACAACGACCGGGACGGCTACTCGAACCTGGAGGAGTACAACGGCGGCTCCGACCCGACGGACCCGATGGACTGGCCCTGGCCTCCGCCTGGAAAGTGGTGAGTTCGACACGGCTGGACGGGACCTAGGGCTCTACGACGCCATTGATCCCCATGTGGACCTGGCCTTCCATCGCCATCTTGGCCTGACGAAGGACGGTGGCGCGAAGGCGGGGATCGTCGATCCGCCCTGCCCAGTCCAGCGCCGAGTCGAAGGCCTTGCTCGCCTCGGCCGCGCGGCCGATGTGCTGGAGAACCTCACCCTTGTAGACGTTGGCACGGACCAGTTCGGCCCACTCTCCGAGTTCCTCGAGATCCCGGACGGACTTCTCGATGTGCTGGAGTGCAAGCTCGTGCTCCTCCGGCTGCTGGTAGAGACCGGCGTAGTGCAGGTGCAACATGGCCACTCCCATCCGGTCCTTCAGCTGTGACCGGATCTCAAGGGCCTCGTCGAGCAGGCCCTCCACATCGGTGAGCCGGCTCTGTCGAATGAAGAGCCCCGCCAGACTCTGCATGATGGCGGCTTGCCCCTCAATCGCACCACACTTGCGGCACAGTTCCAGGCTCCTCTTGAAGTGATCTATTGCCTCCTCGGTCCGCCCGAGGGCCGCGAGGTCCACCCCGAGGTTGTGGTAGGCGCGGGCCAACTCGAAGACCCGGTCTTCCTCGCGGAACAGCTCCAGCGCCTGCTGGTCCAACTCCAAGGCCACGGTGGGGTCCGCACCCCGCCGACCCTCCAGCTGGGCTTGGAGCATCAGAATCTTCCCCAAGATCACCTTGTCGCGGGACCGCTCCGCCCACTTCTGGGCCAGGTCGAGGTGCCGCTTCGCCTTGGAGAACGGGCCCTTCCTCGTGTGGAGCTTCCCCAGGACGCCGTAGGTCTGCGCCAAACCCGTGAGGTCCTTCACGCGGCGGGAGACCTGGAGGCTCGCCATGAGGAGGTCCGTGGCCTGCTCGTGCTCGCTCATCCTGAGGCGGATCCTGCCCATGCACCGCAGCGCTTCCGCCGCCTTGTACTCGTTCCCGACCTCTTCCGCCACCGCCAACGCGGCCTCGAAGCCGCCCAGGGAGCCCTCGGAGTCCCCCGCGTGATAGGCGGTGGCGCTCCGGATCAAGAGGAGCTCCCCGAGGTCCTCGCCTTCCGGCCCCGTCTCCAGGACCCGATCGAGCAGCGTCAGGAACTCAGTGGAGATGGTCTTGTCCAGCACCTCCCGGCCGCGGGAGACGGCCAGCTGGACGGCCTCGGCGTCCCGACCGGCCTCCAGGAAGTGATGAATGGCCTCGAGATTGTCCGCGGCGGTGCCGAGAAGCCGGTAGTACTCAGCCGCTCCCTCATGATGCCGCACGCGGTCGGCCTCGGAGAGGGTCTCCGCCAAGAACTCCTTGAGGAGGTCGTGCACCTCGTACTGGCGGTTCTTTGTCTCCCGTAGGAGGCCGCGCTGGGTGAGGGACTGGATGTCCGTGTAGCTCGCCCCTTCCGGGAGGAGCAGGCCCTGGCTGAAGACGGGGGTCCGGTAGAGGGAGGCCAGCCCCAGAATCCGAGCCTCGGACGGCTCGAGCCGGGCGTGGACCTCCTCTTGGATGAACCGTCGGAAGTCCCCGGCCGCGACGTCGGCGCCCTCCTCGAACAACTCGAGGAAGAAGGGGTGGCCCCCGGTCGCCTTCACGATGTCGGGCACCATGCCTGCCGGGATTCCTCGCGATTCCAGGAGAGCGGCGCCGGCCTTCGGGTCCAACCCCGTGAGCTCCAGTTCCTGGACCCGCTGGCGGACCTTCACGTCCCGCCGGTCGTACAGCTTGGGAATGTCGCGGCCGAGGAGGAGCACCTTCGGCCCCTGGGCCCGGGGAAGCATCCGCAGCAGCCCCTCGAGGAGTTGGCGGACGCGATCGTTGGCCTTGTGGACATCGTCGAACACGAGGAGCGCCTTGCGGCCCTTCAGCTCCCGCTCCAGCAGGAGGAGCCCGTGCGTGAGGTCGACCCGCGGGCGGGAGCGGACGTGCGCGCTGAGGGCGTGCTCGCCCATGGCGGAGTCGAACTCCCCCAGGTCCCGGAACACGTTGGAGGCCCCCGTCCACGTCTCCACCGTAGCCCAGAACGTGTTCGTGGACTCTCGGACGAGGTCGACGAACTTCGCCCCCAGAGAGGTCTTCCCAATCCCGGGAATTCCGCGAATCGCGACGGTGTCCGCCGTCTCCGAGACGAACCAGGCGTCTAGGGCATCCAGCTCCTCCTGCCGCCCGTAGAACGCCCGGACCTTGGGCATGCGGTCCGTCCCCTCAACGAACTGCTCCCGGTCGGCCAACCAGGCCTCGAAGTCGACGGGGTCGAAGATCCGGCGCACGGTGTGGAGGGCGAGGTCCAGCAGGCGGGCCCGCCCCGCGTACCGCTCCTCGAGCTCCGCCATGGGGAGCTTGCCTTCTTCCCCGGCGATGGACAGGACGGTGCCGCGGACCTCCTCCGCGATTCGGACGGCCTCCCCGGCGCCCTCCTCCGTGAGGTGGTACGTCTTCACCCGGGTGGGGACGTCGGTGACCCGGCCCACGTCCTGGTACACCAGCCCGTCCTCAATGAGTTCCCGGAGGATCCTCGAGACGTGGCCGCGGTGACCCTCGACCCCCTCCGCGACCCCCTCCTGGCTCACGGCGAAGGGGAGGTCCCCCGGCCACTGGGCCCGGTAGTGCTCCAACAGATGAAGCAGGATGGCGTCCCGCACCGAGGCGAGCCGTTTCTTGATGTAGTAGCTCTTTCTCTTCCTCCCCTGGCTCACGCGTCGAGGCATGGACCGGAAAACGGCGGGGCCCTTAAAAATCCTCCCAAAAACGCACATTTGCGAACTAGGCCGATATAACCCCGTTTGTGTATGGTCAGGAAGAAGAGGAACGACCCATGCCGCCGCGCCTCGCCCTCGAGACTGNNGACTGGGCTCCATCTCATCAGCGAGCGGAAGCCCAAGCTCAGCTACGCCCTCCTGGCGAAGCGGCAGGAGGAGGGCTCCGTGGCCCTAGTCATCACCCGGGAGCACCCCGAGAAGGTGGCGAAGGACCGGGGTCTGGGCCCCGCGGACTGCTATTGGCTCTCCTCGAAGCGGACCCCCGTCTCCCTCAACCCCCGCGGCCTTCGCAAGATCCAGCGGCTCATCGACGACTTCCTCAAGAAGCGGCCGGAGGGCACCGTCCTCCTCGCGGGGGTGGAGCACCTCTTCGACCAGAACGGGTACGCGAAGACCCTCGGGTTCCTCGACCGACTGGAAGCCATCCTGGCGACCCGCGGGGGGGTGGCCATCCTCCCCGTGGACTTCCGGGTGTTCGGCGTCGCCAAGGCGATGGAGATGAGGGACCGCTTCGCAGTCGTGGACGCGGCCGGGCGGAACCGGCGGCCCTAGTCGACGGTGGCCAGGTTCCGCTCCAGAAGGGCGAGCTCCCGCGCCTCGAAGGCCCGCTGATCCAACGAGATGAGGAACAGCGCCTTCCGCTGCATCACGATCTCGTGGATGTACTCGACGAACTTGAGGATCCGCGGGAAGTCGTTGTTGATCATCAGGTACTCGAGGCCGTCCAACAGGATGACGGACTTGGGATGCTCGTCCAGGTGGGCGCTGACGATGTTCGTGAGGTTCCCCAGGTTGTGGGGGTCCACGTAGTCCTGCCCGAGGGTCGTGCTCAGCCAGATCACCCGGGCGTCCCACTCCTCCACCTCCTCCTTC
>JABAOD010000776.1_pt2 | contig 12956 bp, 19 predicted proteins | sample 7062151 | NCBI WGS metagenome assembly JABAOD01 (sample SAMN14538626, study PRJNA623070) | marine sediment metagenome | biome: marine biome [ENVO:00000428]; feature: marine pelagic biome [ENVO:01000023]; material: deep marine sediment [ENVO:00002113] | place: India: Gulf of Khambhat ...
GCGTCATCCAAGGTAACGATCGGTTCGACTGGGAGGAGTTCCGGAAGATGGAATATTATACCGGTGTCGGTGTACGGTTCCAGCAAGCCGATGAAGATACGCTCGACGTGACGCAGCTGTTCATGCTGAACCCTTTTGGGGTCGCCGTGTCGCTGCGTGCGCGAGATGAGCTATTGTTGGAACTGGATGCATCAGGTGGAGCGCGTGAGGTGCCCGTTCCTCACAGCTGCGTAAAGGAGAAAACCGCTGCCGATGCTCAACACCCGATGCCCCAATCATGGTAACACCCCTCCGACGGTGTCCACAACAGCGCACGAGCCTGAAAACTGTCCTTTCTGCGGGTCAGCCCCGTACACGGACGTCGAGAGCGCCTGTAAGATCGGCGCTCGCACTGGGCACACCTATGCCGTCGCATGCAGCAACTGCGAGGCCACCGCACCGGGAGACAACAACTCCTTCGCAGGGGCGATGCACAACTGGAACACACGGGTGACTGGATGAAAGTTATAAATGTACCAGAGGAGCTGAAAGCGCAAACCGCTATTCGGCACCGTCTTCTTGACCAAGGATACCGGCCCCTACCCACGGCGGAGAAGGTGGCCTTCATGAAGGGCTGGCCGAACATGCCAGTGACACATCGTACGATTGATACGTGGCCCCTGATGGGGCCGGGTATGCGTCCGGCGGTGACTACAGCGATCCAGCTGGAAGGCAACATGGTCGCGGTCGACGTCGACGTGAACGATAGCGGGATCGCTGACGAGATCGAAGCCATGCTGCTGGAGGCGGTGGACGATTGGAAAAACGTTCTCTTCCGGAGCAGCGGCTCGGCCAAGTTCATGGCCCTGCTACGGACGGACACACCGTACGCTATGTGGAAGACGCCGAAGTACATAGATGGCCGGGGTGCAGAGCACATGGTCGAAGTCTATGGCGGCGCCAGCACTCGCTACTTCAGCTGCTACGGCCCGCACACCTTCGGCGATGTCGTCAAAGGTGCGTACGAGGTCGTCAAAGAATACAGCTGGTCTGCCGACGAGAGCCCGCTGGACCGACGCCCGGAAGAGCTGGCTCTGATCACAGTACGTGATCTGAACGCTGTTCTGCTGAAGATCGCGGACATGATGGCTCAGGTCCCGGGCTGGGAGCACATGGCCGGCACGAAAGGCGGTGAGTACGAGGGCGGCGTCGCCTACGACCTGACCGAGGACATGATCTTCGAGACAGTCGACGGCGACCTGACCTACGGGCAGGCGATCGACTACGCCCTGCGTGAGCGGGACGCCCGGTGCTCGGCGACGTTCCTGCGCGAAGACAGCGGCAACCTGTCGAAGTGCCGGATGCGCGCCGTCGGGTCGGTGTCCAACGATGATCTGGCGCTATGCGTNNCTACCCTGAGAGCTGGGCGCCTCGCTCCACAGAAGAGCGGGCGCAGACGACGACGGCGCTAGGTGCTGCTCTGGCAGCTGTGATCCCCGATGAGGTCGAAGAGGCCATCATAGCAGCAGAAGAGGAGGGGGCGGACACCCGTGACTTCCGTGACATGTTGGACGTCCTGCTCGACACGCTGGCGTTCAATTACCGCGACGGGACATACCACTGGCTGCGCCGGGGGATGATCTGGTCGGGCTTGGCACGGTCTACGGTCATGGCGGACATGCGCCAGTACGACCTGCGGTGGACCGGGCCACGCGGTGGTCAGAAGAAGATGTCGATCGTCGACGCGTGGGAGAAGATCGCAGAGCGGTACAAGATCGCTGGCGTGCGCTTCAACCCCAAGCACGGNNACGAGGACATCGCCATGCGTTTCCTGTCGCACCTTGTCCCTGAAGAGGATGAGCGAGAGTGGCTGCTGGACTGGCTGGCGGACAAGTTCCAGAACCCGCACCACCGTAACTGTGGCGTCGTGTTTGTCGCGCCGGGCGTGCAGGGNNCCGCATGCTGGACCGGGTCTTCGACGGATACACGACGACGGTGAGCGAGAGCGACCTACTAGGCGCGCGGTTCAACAGTTTCATGGAGAACAACCTGCTGGTCTTCTGTAACGAGCTGGGCGGCATGGGCTGGTCCGAGCGTAAGCGAGGGTACGAGACACTGAAGGACCGTGTTGATCCGGCGCACACCCAGATCACGATCGAACGCAAGGGTCTGGAGGCATATCGTACGGAGACGTTCGTCAGCTTCCTGATGGCCACGAACCAGCCGGGGGCGCTGACCATCGACGCAGAAGACCGCCGGTTCGCGTTCATCACGAACGGAAAGAAGCTGGGCGGAGCGCTGCTCTCAGAGCTGCTGGGCGGGGGTTTCGATCGGGCTGTCGAAGGGTTGCGCACGATCATCACGAACCGCGAGATCACCCACACCGTATCCGATGCGCCGATGTTCGCAGGGCGTGAGGCTATGTTGACTGCGAACGACACAGAGCTCGACGAGGCCATCATGAAAGTGATCTCAGAGGCCAGCGAACACCGGGCTTGGAAGCGCGCGGACTTCGAGAAAGCACTGAAGCTGGAGGTCGGTGGATCGACGACGGCGAAGGTGCCCGGACTGCGTCAGGCGGTGACCAATATGGTCGGTCTCAGGGCCAAACGGATGGGCGCGATGCTCCTGCCGCACAAGGTAAAAGTGGGCAATTCTTCGGTTTCACTTTTAGCCAAGGACCCCGACCTGATCATGAAGTTGGACCCCGAAGGACGTGCAAAAATATGCAGCGGTGTAGAAATTGACACGGACGAGACCAACGTCGTGCCGATGCGGTGAGACAAAAAGTGAAACTGCAACCAAAAGTGAAACCGAGTAAGACGTTGAAAACGTTCAATAATACGGCGATCGGTTTCAGTTTCACTTTTTTCTAATTCTTTATAGAAAAAGTATATAAGAAAAGGATATATAAATATGCATATGGCCCTTATACGCTATATATCTGCTGGTTTTAAAAAAAAGTGAAACTGAAACCGAGGCCGATTTTCGGGTTGCAACCGTACGAAGGGTACTCTATATTGTTGGTGCGGGCGGAGTGCGTCCGTTACATCTAAGGAGACAGAACTATGACCAAGCATTTCATCGCAGAGACCCCGGACGGAACCCTCGTACACCGTTCGAGCCAGTCCCGGGAATACACCCACGCCGTGATCGTCAAAGACAGCTCCGGTAAGTGGGGCGCGTATAGCTGGGCGAGCCGCCACGACCTGACCGCCGCTCGTATGAAGGAGGCGATCAACCGGGGCTACAAAGAGGCCAACGTCGTTGAGGCGTCCGGGGTTGCAGCTAAAGACATCACGCACAAAGGCGGGTTCGCCGAGATGAAAGACCTTAGCCCGAAGAAGGTCGAAGAGCCGAAGCCCGAGATCGAGCCGATCAAAGACCTGAACCCGACCAAGTCGATGTACGACACGCTGTACAGCGCGTACGACTTCTTTCATGGTCAGCTGTTCGACATGGAGCTGACCCCTGTCGTGCTGCTGGTCCACCGCAAGCGTAACGCGCACGGATACTTCTGGGACCAGCAGTGGGAGACGAAAGACGGCGACACCAAGATGCCCGAGATCGCGCTGAACCCGCAGACTATGGGCCGGTCGATCACAGAGGTCCTGTCGACGTTGGTACATGAGATGGCTCACCAGTGGGACGCGCTGTACGGGAAAGTACCACAGCATGGTCACGGGAAGACATGGGCGGCTAAAATGGAAGAGGTCGGCCTGATGCCTTCGACCACCGGTAAACCCGGCGGGAAGAAGACCGGTCGTCACGTTACCCATTACGTGATCGAAGAAGGTCCCTTCGCCGAGGCCTGTGCGAAGTTTCTGGAGCAGGGTCACGACTTCAGCTGGTTCTCGCCGGCCAAGGCCACCATCAAGAAGCGTGACCGCAGCAAAGTGAAGCACACCTGCCCGTGCTGTGGCACCAACATCTGGGGCAAAGAAAACCTTAACGTACGTTGCGGTGACTGCGACGAGCCGATGGTGGAGATGGACGTATGAGCGACACGATTGAGTTCCGTAACCCCGAGCGGGTGGTCGTCACAGGGTTCAACGGCTGGGTATCCCCCAGCCTGCGGACCGGCATCTTCTGCGCACGTTGCGAGCACTTCGACCTCTTAAAAGATGGGCACTTAGAGGGCATCGCCGAGGACCTTTGGGTTGACGAATGCGGGAACGGGGATTGGACAGATATCCGTAAATGGGCGGCCGGCGAGTACGGGTGGGTCCACATGGTACACAACGAGGACAGCGACACGCTGGAGTTCACCGGCGCCACCGAGCTGCAGCGGCCGACACTGCGCAAACTGGCCCGGGAGAGCGGTGTCCGCAAGGTCATATGGAAACACCCAGCTGACGGGGCGGATGGCGACCCGTGGTACGAAGAGGAGCGTTACTGATGAGCAACCTAAAGCACCTTACCACCGCCGAGCTCCGGGAGGTGATACAGCGCGAGGATCGCCGCTGTGCTAACCTCCTCGGAGAAGCGGCACGCAACGATGAAGAAGCTACCAACCTCGAAGCGTTTGCGCAGGGTTTGCGCCAACAAGCAGCAAAGAAACGTATGCAGGAGCACGGCTACCGCCAGCGGATTGTCTGGGCTCGTAAGTACCTAGCGGAGAAGGAGATCGCCAATGCGCGCCCTTGAAGATATCGTAGCAGCCAACGACGCGGTCGCGTTTCGCGCTAAACTGCGCCAAGCTTGGCTCGACCGAGACGCCGCCCGGGAGCACCATCGCAAGGTCCAGAAGGCCATGCGGAAGCGCCCGGACGGGGAAGATATCGACCGACTGAACCGCGCGATGATCTCGCTCGGGGCGGCCAACCAACAACTAGAAGACATGATGCAGAAGGAGTTTTCTAATGTCTGACACTCAACAAACCACCCCTAGAGTGAAACTGCCGACGCAGGACGTTATTCTACGCATCCGCAGCAAGGGCGACACGTTCGGTTTCGCTCAGGTCCATACGTTGGAGGGGGTCGTCGATGTTTACATCCCGCGCAGTGTCATGGCTCGTTGCGCGGCTGTCCTTGACGAGGGCGAATGGTACTACGCCGCGATTGTCAACAACCCCAACATCTCTGGCCGGGATAAGACCCCGTTCATGGCGGTCAAGATCGACCCAAACAAGGTACCGACCGACGACGAGATTGACATCGATTACGATCTGCGTTGATCGGAGAGCGTGTGCTCATATATACTTGAGCACATGAGCAAAGGAAAAACGCATAGCCGCCAAGAGCGTACAGGGCGTCCACCGTTAGAGATGACGGAGGGCGTCCTTAAACTTATTGAGCAATATCAAGGGTCTGGAACAGTCACCGAGCTGTGCACCTACCTGAACGTCAGCAACACCATCTTCTACCGGTGGTTCAACGATCAGGATGACAAACGTTTCTACGACGCAGTCATGCGTGTGCGCGCGCGAGCTGACGACGCTGCAGAGGCCGCTTTCTTCAAACGGGTCATCGGTTTCGACTTCGTCGAGAGCACCGAACGTGTGGAGAGCGGCGGTAAAGACGGCGAGAAAGTCGTCAGCCAGCAGGTCGAGAAGCACATCCCGCCTGACCCCGGGGCTGCCCTTAACTGGCTGAAGAACCGCCGCCCTGATGACTGGCGCGAGAAGAAGACCGTCGAGATCACCGGATCGCACGTGGACCTCCTGCGTAAATTCATGGACGAGGACGACGCGTGAACCAGCAAGAGTTTGAGATCGCACGAGCACGACTGGCCGCCGCCGCCCGGTTCGACCCGCTGTACTTCGCCGAGAACGCATGGGCGTGGGGCGAGGATCACCTAGTCGGGAAAGATATCCGAGGCTGGCAGAGCGAGGTCATGGATACGATTGCCCAGCACCTCTCTAACCCAGAGACCCGCTACCAAGTGTGCCGGATTGCTGTGGCGTCAGGCCACGGGATCGGGAAGTCAGCCCTCACCGGGATGCTGACGACATGGGCGCTGGGCTGCTGGATNNCTGGATCGACCCGCGTATCGTTATCACCGCCAACACAGAGAACCAGCTGCTCACGAAGACGAGCCCTGAGATCGGGCAGTGGGTCAAGACATCCGTGGTCGGCGACCTGTTCGACACCGAGACGCTCTCCATCAAACTGAAGTCAGACCCAGCGCAGCACCGAGCTGACCTGCTGACGAACAGCGAGAGTAACCCCGAGGCCTTCGCGGGTCTGCACGCTGAGGGTCGCCTCGTCATGATGATCGTGGACGAGGCCTCGGGCCTGAGCGAGATCATCTACCAGACCATCCTCGGCGCGATGACCGACGAGAACACCGTCCTGATCTTCGTGATGATGGGGAACCCGACGTCACCGTACGGTCCGTTCCGTGAGGCGTTCCGTAAGAACCGCAGCCGGTGGCATTGCTGGAACATCGACAGTCGGAACGTCGAGGGTACCAACAAGCAGGCGCTGCAGGACATCATCGACCAATACGGCGAGGATAGCGACACGGCCAAGGTCCGTGTCCGAGGCATGTTCCCTGCCGTATCCCAGCGACAGTTCATACCCACACCGTACGTTGACGGTGCGTATGGCCGACATCTCCGAGAGGAGCAGTACAACTGGGCACCGAACATCATCACCTGCGATCCGGCATGGGAGGGTGACGACACTCTGGTCATTGGCCACCGCCAAGGGCTCTTCTACGAGGAGCTGGAGACGATGGAGAAGAACAACAACGATCTGCTGGTGGCAGCGAAGCTCGCCCACTACGAGGACCGGTTCGACGCCGACGCCGTGTTCGTGGATGGCGGCTATGGTACTGGGATCGTCAGCGCCGGGAAGGGCATGGGCCGTGACTGGCGGCTCGTCTGGTTCGGCGACAAGCCGACCGACCCGGGGTACCTGAACAAGCGAGCCGAGATGTACGGCAAGGCGCGCGAGTGGTTAGCGGCAGGCGGGGCGATCCCCAAGAGCCAGCAGCTGTACGACGACCTCGTCAGCATCGAGACAGCACGACCACGCCCCGACGGCGTGATCCAGCTGCGATCGAAACAGGATATGAAGGACGACGGTCTCCCATCCCCCGACCACGCCGACGCGTTTGTGCTCAGCTTCGCGTATGAGGTATCAAAGAAGGTGAAGGTCGACGAGACGCTGACGACCAGACGTTCACGTCGCCGGGCGCAGCAGACGACCAATGAAGTATTTGAACCCCACGAGGATTGACCATGTGCAGCGCACCAAAACCCAAGGCCCAACCGCTACCGCCAGCTCGGGCGCTGTCCCGAGCCCCTCAGTACAGCGCCGTGCTGGATGGTACTACCGCAGCCTTGCAGGGCTCACGCGCCCAGCGCTCGACGGTCGTGAACCCGAGCGGTCAGGTGCGGCAGGCACCGACGGCAACGCTGGGCGGTTCGTCCGTGGTACTAGGAGGCTAACATGGCTGAAGACCAACTGAAGCGCAGTAAGCGTATCGCCAAATCTTTGAAGGCTCACCGCGAACCGTGGGAGGCGCACTTCGAGCTGCTGGAGCAGAACTTCTTGCCCCGCCGGGGTACGTTCTCGTCTGACCCATCGGGACAGGCAAAGTCTGACCGAGGCAAGATGCTTAACCGTAAGATGCTGGACAGTACGCCGATGCGTGCTCTGCGCATCCTTCAGTCTGGTTTGCAGGCCGGCATCACATCCCCATCTCGCCCATGGTTCCGGCTCCAGCCAGCTGACCCGGGGCTGCGTAAACGGCAGGCCGTTCAGGAATACATGTTCGCATTGCAGACCGAGATGCGTCGTATGTTCGACCGCTCGGGTTTGTACAACATGCTGCATACTGGCTACGGCGACATCGGCGTCTACGGGACCGAGGCGGCCATCATTGAAGACTTTGGTGACTACGATCTGCGCGGCGTGCAACAGGTGCCCGGCACGTACTGGCTAGGCATGTCTGATGACCGTACGGTCGACACGATGCACCGCGAGTTCGGGATGACCGTGAACCAGATCGTCGGTAAATTTGTATTCAAGAATCAGCGGTACGGCGACCCGGATTGGGGCACCGTACCAAAGCATATCAAAGAGCTGTTCGACAAGGGTGACATCTCTGAGATCGCAACAGTCTGTCAGCTGATCACGCCGCGCCACGAGCGCGATCCCCGCCGGGCAGACGGCGCGAACATGCCGATCGCTAGCCAGTACTGGCTGAAAGACGATGATCGTGCGGAGAGCGATCGCCGACTGGCCGCCAATCTAGGCTATCGTACGAACCCGATCAGCGCCTCGCGTTGGAACGTGGCGGGCTACGAGGTATATGGCCGGAGCCCGGCTATGGAGACGCTGCCGGATGTCCGGGAGCTGATGGCCAAACGTCGTGATTACGCTGAGGCCGTACGCCGGATGAACCGCCCCACGATGAACGCGCACACCGACCTACGCAACAGCGGCTTCTCGCTGTTGCCCGGCGCTGTCAACTTCATGGATGATCCCAGCAAAGGTCTGACCCCGGCGTTCCAGATGAACCCGGACCTCGGAGCGCTTAGCAACGACATCACCGTGAGCCAAGAGGCGATCTGGTCTGGCATGTACGCAGACCTGTTCATGATGATCAGCCAGCTGGATCGCCGGCAGATCACCGCCACCGAGATCGACGAGCGCCGTGAAGAGAAGCTGATCGCGCTGGGTCCGGTGCTGGAGCGNNATGTCGTCTGACCGCATGCCGCCAGCCCCGGAAGAGCTGGAAGGGCAGGAGCTGGAGATCGACTTCATCTCGATGTTGGCGCAGGCACAGAAGGCTGTGAGCACTGGTGCTATCGAACGCTTCGCTGGTTTCGTCGGTAACTGGGCGGGCCTTGATCCGACCGTACTCGACAAGGTCGATCGCGATGAAGGTGTCGATCAGTACGCCGAGATGCTGGGTATTCCGCCGGGTATGGTTCGGGGCGACGACGAAGTCGAGAGCATCCGCGCTCAACGCCAGCAGGAGCTCCAGCGACAGCAGCAAGCAGAGAACGCCGCGACCGCCACCCAAGCCGTCAAGCAGGGAGCGGAGGCGGCACGCCTGTTGAGCGAGGCCGACAACCCCCGCGGGCCGGCACCAACGGATATCCTCACCCGCACAGGGCTAGCGTAAATGGCCGCTTCGGCACAGCCCCCGGCATACGTTAATGTGAACGCATGATGGTTGATAACGTTCAAATATCGCGCTCTCAGAAGCGCAACCGCCGCGACACCCTAAACGCGTTGGAGGCTACCCTCAGTACCCCTGACGGGAGCCGTACAATCCGGTGGATCATGGAGATGACAGGCGCGCTAGGGCCGGCCGAGAACACGATCGACGAAGGCAAGCGTCGCGTCGGGTTGGAGCTCATCGCGGCGATGAACGAGATCGACCCACACGCGTTCGTCCGGCTCATGCGGGACGGCGCGAATGACATCGTACGAATGCGAGCAGAAGCACGAAAGGAGCTCGAACAACAATGTTTGATTTTACCGTTAACCGCATTGCCCGTTACCTGCCGGTCTTCGCACCTGAAGATGGCACCGGTAGCGATGACGGAGGTAATTCTGACGGCGGGGACGACGACGTCTCCGACGACGGGACAGCTGACGGCCAAACCGACGGTACACCGAAGGACGGTGATAACGTTGTGCTTGGCGGGGGGACCGCAGACGGCGACGACAACCCCGACGACACGAAGGACGACGGCGACGAGAGCTCCGATGATAAGGACGGAGACGACGAAGGGGCACCGGAGGAGTACGACTTCTCGGGTGACATGCCAGAAGGCGTTGAGGTGGACGAGGACGCAATCGCTGCGTATGAGCCCATCTTCCGCGAGCTTGGCCTGACACAAGAGCAGGCGAGCAAGCTAGTAGCGCTGGAAGCCCAGCGACGTGCTGACGCGGCGAAGACGGCGGGTGACACCGTGTCTAAGCTGATGGCGGATTACGTCACTGAAGCCAAAGCCGACAAGGAAATCGGCGGCGACAAATGGGAAGAGACTGTTCGGAACGGCAACGCCGTGCTGAATAAGTTTGGCACTGAACGACTGATCAAAGAGGTCATGATCGGGCAGGGCGTTGGCAACCATCCCGAAGTCATCCGTTTCTTCGCACGCATCGCTACTGCGGTGGGCGAAGACACCCTGATCACCGGGGAAAACACCGACACTGGGGGAGAGGTCTCTACCGAGCAGAGCTGGTATGGATCGACAACCCCGAGCAGCAAGAAAGGGTAAGACCCATGGCCACTATCGGCAATTCATACCTGTCGCTTGCGGACCTTCGCAAGCAACAGACCAAAGATGATCAGATCGCTGATATCATCGAGATCATGGCGCAACAGAACGACATGATCATGGATGCACCCACGTTCGAATGTAACGAGGGTAACTCCCACCTGACCACCATCCGGGCAGGCCTGCCTTCGCCGACATGGCGTAAGCTGTACGAAGGCGTGCAGCCGACCAAAGGCACCACCACTCAGGTCAAAGACACCACCGGCTTCATGGAAGACTGGTCGGAGGTCGACGCCAAACTGGTGGAAAAAGCCAAGAACCCGCAGAAGTTCCGCATGAACGAAGGCAAGTCGCACATCATGGGCATCGCCCAAGAGCTGGCTGCCACCCTGATCTATGGCGACACCGCCACCGATCCGGAGAAGTTCACCGGTCTGGCTGCGCGCTTCGGTGACCTGAGCGCGGACAACGCGAACCAGATCATCGACGCACAAGGTACCGGCTCGGACAACACGTCCATCTGGTTCGTCACTTGGGGTGAACAGACCTGTCACCTGCTGTACCCGGAAGGTTCGGCGCTGGGCATCAGCCGCGACGACAAGGGCGTGCAGACCAAGGAAAACACTGACGGTTCGCTGTACGACGTGTACCGCGAAAAGTTCACCATGGATGTGGGCCTGTCGGTACGTGACTGGCGTGCCATCTCGCGCATCGCGAACATCGACGTGTCTGACCTGACCCCCGATGCCGCGACCGGTGCGGACCTGCTCGACTATATGGTCGACGCGTACTACGCGCTGGACAACCCGGGTCGTGCCGATGGCAACACCGTGATCTACTGTGGTCGCACCATCGCCAAGTTCTTGCACAAGCAGGCGATGAACAAGTCCAACGTGCAGCTGACCCTGAGCGAAAGCGCGCACGGTGGCCAGCCGGTGGTCGAGTTCCTTGGTCACCCGATCCGTCGCATGGATGCGATCCTCGAAACCGAGGCGCGGGTTGTATAACCTGACCTGAGCTCCGGCCAGACGAGCTGGCCGGAGTACCGCAACCGAAGAGAGGAATGAGAAATGATCTTCGACAGCACAAACCTGTTCTCGGACGCTCAGGCGGTTACCGCATCGGCTGCGTCCACGAACGTTATTGATCTGGGCGCGACCCAGACCCCCAAACACGCCGCTAACGCGCTGACCCGCGATATCGGTAAAGGCACTCCGATCCACCTGCGCGCGCAGGTTGTGACCGACTTCGCCACCCTGACCTCGCTGACCGTCTCGATTGAGACCGACGACAACGAAGGTTTCGCTTCGGCGAAGACCGTCATCCAGTCGGCAGCAGTTGTGGCGGCAGACTTGGTTGCCGGGTACGTGTTCCCGCTGGTCGTCGTACCGCGTGGCACGCTGGAGCGCTACGTGCGTCTGTACTACACCGTTGGTGGCGCCTCCGCGACCGCCGGTGCAGTCACCGCTGGCTTCGTTTTTGACAACGAAGAGCGCGACGTATAATAATTTGGAGGGGGCGGTAGACGCCCCCTTCATCACCACGAAAGGTAGTAACCATGAGCATTGAAGTTGTAGCAACGAAGCCCGNNGAAGCCCGGGTTGTTTGGTCGTCTGCGCGATGTGGGCGACGTATTCGATATCGAAACTGAGGCACAGATGTCCGACCGCTGGATGCTTCGCACTGACACCAGCGAAGGTAAGGCGTTCATCAAGGGCATCCAAGGTGAAGACACCCGCACGCTCAGCGCGCGCGACAAGCTGACCGGCGAGCGTATCGCTGCCGGTGGTGTAGCCGAGGAGCTGGCCATCCAGCTGGACGAGAACCGCGTTCTGCGCGAACGTGTGGCCGAGCTTGAGGCAGAGATCGACGTGCTTCGTGGGCGCCAGAAAGCACCGGAACCTTCGAAGGGGCCGTCGCCGGCACAGGCTGAGAAGACCACGGAAGAGGTCGCCGCCGAGCAGCAGCCGAAACGCGTACGCCGCCGTACGCCGCTGAAACCGAAAGATTAATGAGGTAGCCGATGGGGTACTCAAACACGNNCCATCTCGGGAAGGAGAACATTGCGACCCTGACCGAGGCTAGCACAAGTGCGCGCAAGGTCAACGCCGTGTTTGAGCGCTCGATCCACAGCGCGCTCGCCCGGTCGCGCTGGTCGTTCTCGCGTAAGATCGCAGCGTTGGCCGAGGTCACGAATGACTGGGACGAGCGGTGGACGTACAAGTACGCGGTCCCGTTGGACAGCGCGACAATCATTCGGCTCATCCCCCGCGTCGACGTGCCGGGCACGGAGCCGCAAGTCCCGTTCGAGGTACTGAACGGCCACATCTACACCAACGAGTACCAAGCGAAGGCCGAGTACGTGTTCAAGACTACGGCAACGCTGGACCTTCCCGAGCCGTTCCTTGACGCCGTCTCGTTCCTCATCGCACGGAACGTGGCTATGCCGCTGACCCGGAAGATGTCATTGCGCGAGGACATGGATCGGGCATACGAACGCCAGATGGCGATCGCTATCATGCACGACGCCGGCCAGCAGCCTAACGACTGGCAGCAGCGCGCCGGCGGATACATCGACGCGCGAGGTGGCGCGGAGAGTGAGATTGAGGGGGCGGCCCCTGACGGGTCGATTTACTGGAAATGACACGTACCGTTCAGCGAGCTTTCTCTGGTGGTATCCTATCGCCCGGCATGTACGCGCGCCGGGATATCCCGAAGTGGCTTACAGGTTTTCAAGACGCAGAGAACATCACGCTCCGCTCGCAAGGCGGGGCGTCGAACCGTGCT
>JABAOD010004202.1_pt3 | contig 12956 bp, 12 predicted proteins | sample 7062151 | NCBI WGS metagenome assembly JABAOD01 (sample SAMN14538626, study PRJNA623070) | marine sediment metagenome | biome: marine biome [ENVO:00000428]; feature: marine pelagic biome [ENVO:01000023]; material: deep marine sediment [ENVO:00002113] | place: India: Gulf of Khambhat ...
GGCACGTTGGCCTGGAACGCCTCCAGCACCTTGCCGCGCATCCCCGGCTTGGCGGTGATCACCGCCACGACGTGAACCATTGCCATGGGACTCTCCCTGCTCTGATCTTCCGCCGGGACCGTACGTGGAGATCACGGTTCGTGCAACAGCGCGCCGGCGGCGCGGCTACATCACACCGATATCCCGTGCCGTTGCGTCGATCGCCCTGCGGGCGAGCACGATCATCTCGTCGATCTGCTGCGTGGTGATGATCAGCGGCGGCGACGTCACCATGATGTCGCGCACCGCGCGCATGATCAGGCCGCTGTTGAAGCAGTGGTCGCGGCAGATCGTGCCGACCTTGCCCGGCTCCTCGAAATGCTTGCGCATCGCCTTGTCCTCGACCAGCTCGATCGCGCCGATCAGGCCCATCGAGCGGGTCTCGCCGACCAGCGGGTGGTCCTCCAGCGTCTTCAGCGCCTTCGCGAGGTGCGGCCCGGTCTCGTCGCGCACGCGCTCCACCAGCCCCTCGCGGCGGATGATCTCGATGTTCTTCAGCGCCACCGCGCACGCCGCCGGATGGCCGGAATAGGTGAAACCGTGGAAGAACTCGCCACCCTTGTCGATGAAAGTCCGGGCGACGCGGTCGCCGACCATCGCGGCGGAGACCGGCAGATAGCCCGACGACAGGCCCTTGGCGAGGGTGATGAAGTCGGCCGATTCGATGCCGAAGGTCTCGAACCCGAACCAGTTGCCGGTGCGCCCGAAGCCGCAGATCACCTCGTCGCAGATCAGCAGGATGTCGTATTTCCTGCAGATGCGCTGCACCTCCGGCCAGTAGCTTTGCGGCGGGATGATGACGCCACCCGCGCCCTGGATCGGCTCGCCGATGAAGGCGGCGACCTTGTCGGCGCCGAGCTCGAGGATCTTCTCCTCGATGGCGCGCGCCGCCTTCAGCCCGAACGCCTCCGGGTCCAAATCCCCGCCCTCGCCGTACCAGTAGGGCTGGTCGACGTGGACGATGTCCGGGATGATGCCGCCCTGGCGATGCATCGCGTCCATGCCGCCAAGGCTCAACGCCGCCGTCGTGCTGCCGTGATAGGCGTTGCGGCGGCTGATCACGACGCGCCGCTCCGACTTGCCTTCCAGGTGCCAGAAATGGCGAACCATGCGCAGGATCGTATCGTTCGCCTCCGACCCGGAATTGGCGAAAAAGACATGGTTGAAATGCGCGGGGGTGAGGTCCGACAGCAGCGTCGCCAGCTCCGCCGCCGGCGGCGTCGTGGTCTTGAAGAAGGTGTTGTAGAACGGCAGCTCCAGCATCTGCTCGGCCGCCGCGCTGACCAGCTCGCGCCGGCCGTAGCCGACGTTCACGCACCATAGCCCGGCCATCCCGTCGAGATAACGGTGGCCGTCCCCGTCCCACAGATAGACCCCGTCGGCATGGGTGATGACCCGGCCGCCGCCCTCGGCGGCGAGCTGCTTGTAGTCGGTGAACGGGTGCAGGTGATGCGCAAGGTCGTCTTTGATCAGCGCCTGCGAGTCGTAGTTCCGGACCTCGCGGATTTGCGGATTTTCGCTCATGGATGGGATCTCCGCCAGAAATGGCAACGGACCGGCCGCGCCGGCCGGTCGGGAAGTTGGTGCAGGACGGAACTATATCCTGCCCGAGCCGTTCACACCATCATTTTGTTCGATTTTTCGATTCGATACATTTTGTCGAACGCGGCTGTAAAGGCTGCGGATTGGGATATCGGAAAAACGTGCTAGTCTGGCCTCGGGATTGAGCGAGTAAGGGAGGACGCACGATGGCGGATCCCTACGCCAATATCACCGAAGCCGAGAGCGAAACTCTCGCGATTCTCGTCAATGCGCTGGAAACCCGGGCCGCCGATCCGCGGCAGGCGGAGATGCGCGACACTTATCTATCGTGGATCGAATTCCCGGACGACGCGCGGGTGCTGGAGGCGGGATGCGGCACCGGGCCGGTAGGGCGGGCCCTGGCCGCCCGGCCGGGAATCGGTGAGGTCGTCGGTCTCGATCCGTCGCCGTTCTTTCTGGCGAAGGCGGCCGAGCTCGCCGCCGGAACCCCGAACCTCCGGTTCATGGAAGGCGACGCGCGGGCGATGCCGTTTGCCGACGGCGAATTCGATGTCGTCGTCTTTCATACCTGCCTGTGCCACGTGCCGCGCCCGGAAGAGGCGCTCCAGGAGGCGTTTCGGGTGCTGCGGTCGGGTGGCCGCATGGCGGTGTTCGACGGCGACTACGCGACGGCGACCCTGGCCGTCGGCGACCACGACCCGCTGGAGATGTGCGCCCGGGCCGCGATGGATGCGCTGGTCTACGACCGATGGCTGATGCGGCGCCTGCCCCGTATGATCCGGGATGCCGGATTCCGGACGGAGCGGTTCGACAGTCACGGGTATCTTCAGCCGGCGCGGCCCGATTACCTGCTGACGTTGGTCGACCGGGGCGCGGACATCCTCGTGCAGTGGCAGCGGATCGACGCGGGGACGGCCGACGCGTTCAAAGCCGAGATCAGGCGCCGTGTCCGCGACGGCGAATTCTACGGCTTCATCGCCTATGCCAGCGTCGTCGCCGCGAAAGCCGACTAACGCCTCGTCAGATTTATTTACCGCACTTCAAACCGGTGGCTATCGGACCCGGTGGGTGCCTAGACGTTGAGCAGCAGGTTCTCGCGCCCCCATGAGCTGATGACGCGCTGGCAGGCGTTGTATTCCAAGGTCTTGACCTCGTTGAGCGCGGCAGACGGCCCGGTGCCTCACCGCCCGGTGGGACCGAGGCATGCGTAATACGCCGTTCCGCGCGCCCGCGGATTGTCGTATCCAGCGGTACGAAAACAATGCCGAACGACGCCACTGCCTTGATCGATCTCCTTTCAGGTCTCGTCCTCGTCGTCACCGCTATCCTGGTCTTCCTGGGGGAGGCCGTGGGCGGCGGTCCGTACACGCCGGCCGCCGGCGCCGCGGTGGCGCTCTATGTGGCGGTGGTCGCGCCGGGCGTGCACTGGTCGCGCCAGGCGTTCGTCGCGACCGGCGCGGCGCTGTTCGCGGCCGCGGCGCTGACCCGGCCCGACTGGCCGGAACTGACCGGGCGGGCCCTGGCCTCGGCGTCGTTCGTCGCCGCCTTCTTCATCGCGGTCGGCTGTTTGCGCAATGCCGCCGGCAGCTCGGCGACGATCGAGCGCAGCGGCCGCTTCCTCGCCGAACAGCCACCGGGCCGGCGCTACTTCACGCTCACCCTCGGCGGCCAGCTGTTCGGCCTCGTGCTGCTGTACGGCGCGATCTCCCTGCTCGGCAGCCTTGCCGAAAGCAGCGCGCGGCGCGAGTCGAACGACGAGGTCCGCGCGATCCGCACGCGGCGCATGCTGCTGGCCGTCCAGCGCGGCTTCGTGGCGACGCTGTGCTGGTCGCCGCTGACCTTCTCGATGGCGGTGTCGACGTCGCTGGTGCCGGGCTCGAGCTGGACCGGTGCGGTCGGCCTGTGCCTGGTCAGCGGCCTGATCCTCGCCGCGCTGGGCTGGGGCATGGATACGGTGTTCAAGCCGCGGCTGACCAGGCCACCCCCGCCGCGGCGGCCGCCGCAAGGCTCGTGGGGCGACCTGATCCCGCTGCTCCTGCTGCTGGCGCTGCTGATGGGCGGCGTCGGCGCGGCGCAGGCGGTAACGGGCCTGCGCGCGGTCTACGTGGTGATGGTGCTGGTGCCGGCCCTCAGCCTCGCGTGGATCGCGCTGCAATGGCGCGGACAGCAGGGCGGGCCGCTGCTCCACGCGGGCCGGCGCGCGGCCGGTTACGTCGTCAACGACCTCGCCGGCTACCGTTCGGAAATCGTGCTGCTGGTGATGGCCGGGTTCATCGGCACGCTCGGCGCCGGCCTGCTGGCCCCGCTGGCCGCGGGTGCCGGAATCGATTTCGCGGCGGTGCCGGCCTGGGCGCTGCTGGTCGCGATGGTCTGGGTGGTGCCGCTCACCGGGCAGCTGGGCATGAACCCGATCCTGTCGGTCTCGCTGCTGGCGCCGCTGCTGCCGCATGCCGGCGATCTCGGCATCTCGCCGAACGCGTTCATCCTGGCGATCACCGCCGGCTGGGCGCTCAGCGGGGCGAGTTCCCCCTTTACGGCGACGACGCTGTTGGTCGGCGCACTCGGCAGGGTCAGCGCGCTACATGTCGGCTGGCGGTGGAACGGCGCCTACACGCTGCTCGGCGGCCTGTTGCTGTCGCTCTGGGTCGCCCTCGCCGCCGGACTTTAGTCCGTTGCGCTCCTACACATTCAGCAGCAGGTTCTCGCGCTCCCACGAGCTGATGACGCGCTGGTAGGCATTGTATTCCAGCGTTTTCACTTCGTTGAGCGCAGCGACGAACCGGTCCCCGAGCGCGTCTTTCAGCGCCCGCGCGTGGTTGAGCCGGCTGAGCGCGTCCGTCAGGTGCCGCGGCAGGCTGAAGGCATAGCGGTAGGCGTTGCCCTCGACCGGGTTGTTGGGCTCGATCCGCTCGGTCATGCCGAGCCAGCCGCAGGCCAGCGACGCGGCGATCGCGAGATACGGGTTGGCGTCGACACCTGCGATCCGGTTCTCGACCCGCCGGTTGGCGCCGTCGGAATGGGGCACGCGCAGCCCGACGGTGCGGTTGTCGTGCCCCCAGTGCACGTTGATCGGCGCGTCGCTGTATGGCGTCAGCCGGCGGTAGGAATTGACGTTCGGCGCCAGCAGCGGCATCGCCGCCGGCAGGTAGCGCTGCAGCCCGCCCAGATGATGGAGGAACAGTTTGGAATCCTTGCCGGCACGCGTTGCGAACAGGTTCTGGCCGGAAGCGCGGTCAACCACCGACTGGTGGATATGCATCGCCGAGCCGGGCTCGTTCTGGTGCGGCTTGGCCATGAAGGTGGCGTAGACGTCGTGCCGCAGCGCCGCCTGGCGCACCGTGCGCTTGAACAGGAACACCTGGTCGGCCAGCGCCATCGGGTCGCCGTGGTTGAAGTTGATCTCGAACTGCGCGGCCCCCGCCTCGTGCGCCAGCGTGTCGATGTCGATCTCCTGCGCGTCGCAGAAATCGTAGATCTCCTCCATGATCGGATCGAATTCGTTGGCCGCATCGATGCCGAAGGCCTGGCGCCCCGACTCCTGCCGGCCCGACCGGCCGATCGGGGGTTCCAGCGGATAATCCGGGTCGATGTTGACCTTGACCAGGTAGAATTCCAGTTCCGGCGCCACGATTGGCAGCCAGCCCTTTTTCTCATAGAGCGCGATGATCCGGCGGAGCACGTCGCGCGGCGCGATGTCCACCGGCTTGCCGTCGGGATAAAGGGCATCGCAAATCACCTGCGCCGTCGGCTCCTCATACCAGGGCACGCGGCGAATCGTTTTCTCGTCGGGCCGCAGCCGGACATCCGAATTGGAGGGGTCGGCGACCTCGGAGATCGGCATGCAGTCGCCGGTCACGCTCTGTACGAACACGGATTCGGGCAGGCGCAGGCCGTCCTCGGCCGCCCCTTTGAGAAATTTCTCGGACGGCAGGATCTTGCCGCGCGCGACGCCGGACATGTCCGGCACGAGGCACTCGACCTCCTCGACCTGCCGTGATCTGATCCACTCTTCGAGGGACGACATACTGAACCTTCTTGTTGTTGCGACAGCACGCTGCGACGACGCACGCACCGGTGGCTCTGCACGCTCTTGACGCCGCGTCGCGAATCGGCACGATGCTTCGGTTTGCGAAATAATACAAGGACCGGAGCGCAGGCAATGCCAGAGAATTCGGGGATGTCGGAAGCGGACGCCTTCCTTGCGGCGAATCCCGGCGTCAGGGCCGTCGAGCTCCTGATGCCCGACATGTGCGGCATCCTGCGCGGCAAGCGGCTGACGCTGAACAGCTTCAGGAAGCTGTATTCCGGGACCGTGCGGGCGCCCGGTTCGCTATACATCCTCGACGTGACCGGCCAGAACGTCCCGACCATGCGGTACGGCATCGCCGACGGCGACCCCGACAAGTTCTGCCTGCCGGCACCGGGGACGCTGACGCTGGTCCCCTGGGCGGCACAGCCGCTCGGCCAGGTGCTGGTTTCGATGACCGAGGAGGACGGCACGCCGCTCTATTCGGATCCGCGGGCAATCCTGGCCGCAACGGTGGACCGGCTCGGCGCGCTCGGCCTGAAGCCGAACATCGCAATCGAGCTGGAATTCTATCTGCTCGACCGCCGACGCAAGCCGGGCGGCGCGCCGCAGCCGGCGTTCTCGCGGGAAAGCGGCTACCGCCAGTCCACCACCCAGGTAGCCGGCATGGAAGAACTCTACGATTTCTCGGCATTCCTCGCCGAGGTGGCAAACTGCTGCGAGATCCAGGGGATCCCGGCCGAGGCGGCCTCGAAGGAGTACGCGCCGGGTCAGTACGAGATCAACCTGCATTACGATGCCGACGCGCTGACTGCCTGCGACCACGCGGTGATGTTGAAACGGGTCGTCAAGGCGGTGGCGCGACGCAACGGTCTGGTCGCGAGTTTCATGGCCAAGCCGTTCGAGGAGCGGGCCGGCAGCGGCACCCACGTGCACGTGAGCCTGTACGACAGGAACGGGCACAACGCCTTCGCCACGGGCGAGCGGCAGGAGATCAACGGCATGGCGGTGGGTGAACCGCTGCGCCACGCCGTCGGCGGCCTGGTCGCATGCATGCCCGAGAGCATGGCGATCTTCGCGCCGAACGCCAATTCCTACCGCCGATTCCGGCCCGGGCTGTTCGTCCCGGTCTCCCCGTCCTGGGGGGTCAACAACCGCGCCGCCGGCATCCGCATCCCGCCGTCCGACGACCAGGCGATGCGCATCGAGCACCGCAACGCCGGCGCCGACGCCAACCCGTATCTCGTGACCGCGGCCATCCTCGCGGGCATCCACCATGGAATGACGGAGAAGATCACCCCGCCGCCGGCCAGCGACGGCGACCAGGACCCGGAGGGCCTGCCCGAGCTGCCGCTCAACTGGTTCACCGCGCTCGACCGGTTCCGCGACGGCACGATCCTGCGCGGCTATCTCGGCGAGAAGTATCACACGGTGTACGAGACCTGCCGGCGCTACGAATGCGAGGCCTTCAAGGCGCGCATCCAGCCGCTTGACTACGAGTGGTACCTGCGCACGGTCTAGGCGGCGACGCGCGGCGGCCGTACCGCCGCTCGCCGCGACAAGGCCGGTGATGGGCTGCGGCCGGCGGGCCATCCGTGCCGGCGCGGTTGCCACCTCACTGGGAGGTTCGATGCGCATCGGAATCCAGACCTGGGGCAGCCATGGCGACATCCGGCCGCTGATGGCACTTGCCGGCGGGCTGCGCGCGGCGGGCCACGAGGTCACGCTGCTGGTCACCAGCGTCTTTCGCGCCGACTACGACGCCGTCGCCGCCGAGCTGGAAATCGATCTTCGATACGTGGCGTCGCCGGTCATTTCCGACGTCAACGAGGCCGAAGGGATCGGCAAGAGGGTGTTTCGGGAGGCCAATCCCCTGCGGCAGGCACGGGCGATCACGTCCGAGGCCTTTCTGCCGGCGGCGGACGAAATGTTCGATGCGGCCCAGGCGCTGTGCCGGGACAGCGACCTGGTCGTCGGACACTTCTTCCACTACCCGCTGCGTATTGCCGCCGAGATCGCGGCGCGGCCATACGCCAGCGTCGCGCTCGTGCACAGCATCATCCCGTCGCGCTCCTATCCGCCGGCAGGAATGCCCGACCTCGGCCGGCTGGGCAATCGCCTGTCCTGGCGACTGGCGCGATACCTGTTCAACAGGTATCTGAAACCCTTCGCCGACGACCTTCGCGTCCACAATTGCCTTGCCCCGGCAGGAGACCTCCTCGACGACGTCTGGACCTCGGCCGACCTCAACCTGATCGCCGTCAGCGAGGTGTTCTGCCGCCGGCGCGACGATTGGGGGGAAAATCACCAAGTTTGCGGGCATTTCGACATGCCCCGCATGAGCGGGCACGACCAGGAGCTGACGCCCGACCTCGAGCGATTCCTCGGCGACGGCACGCCACCCGTCTATGCGACCTTCGGCAGCGCGACGCCGTGGCGCGGGGACGCCCTGGACCGCCACATCGCGTTGTTGGCCGACGCGGCGCAGGCGGCCCGGTGCCGGATGATCGTCCAGCTGCCCACCGTGCCCGACGCCGGGCGCGAAACGCCCTCATCGATTCGCTTCGTGACCGCGTTGCCGCATGCGCAGGTTTTCCCGCGCTGCGCCGCCGTGGTCCATCACGGGGGCGCCGGAACAACGCATGCCGCCACTCTGGCCGGTGTCCCGTCCGTCGTGGTGGCCCACACCGAGGAACAGCGTTTCTGGTGCAACCAGCTGCGCCGGATCGGCGTTGCCCCGGCGCCGCTGTTGTGGCGATCGCTGACGGCGCCGGCTCTTGCCAGGCGCCTGTCGCAGGTGCTGGGCGCGCCCGCGATGACGGACCGGGCGCGGGCGGCCGCCGCAACCATGCGCGCAGAAGACGGTGTCGGCACCGCCGTCGCCCTCATCGCGCGGACGTTCGGGCAACATGTGGCCGGGCGCGACGCCTCCGCGGAACGGTGAACCACCGCCGACGTCCGGCCTCACAGCCGGTCGCGCAGCCCGTACCACAGCATCGCCAGCACCAGAAGCGGGTAGCGCAGCCGCGTGCCGCCGGGAAAGGCCCGGATCGGGATGCGCGCCATGACATCGAACCGCCCGAGCGTGCCCTCGACCGCCTCGGCCAGGATCTGTCCGGCCAGAGTCGCCAGCGCGACGCCGTGCCCCGAATAGCCGCAGGCGGTCAGCACATTCGCCGCCGGCCGCCCGAAATACGGCATGCGGCTCATCGTGATGCCGAGCGTGCCGCCCCAGCCGTATTCGATTCGCGCGTCGGACAGCTGCGGGTACACGCGCAGCATGTAGGGACGGACGAACGCCTTGATGTCCTTCGGGAAGTCGTAGGAATAGGTCTCGCCACCGCCGAACAGCAGGCGCCGGTCCGCCGACAGCCGGAAATAGTTGAGCACGAATTTCGAGTCGGTGACGGCCACGTCGTCGCGGATGATCTGCCGTGCCCGCGCATCGCCGAGCGGTTCGGTGGCGATGATGAAATTGTTGATCGGCATGACGCGGCCGGCGACGGCTGGCGACAGGCCGTCGAGATAGCCGTTGCAGGCGAGGATCACGAATCGCGCCCGCACGTTTGCCTGCGCCGTGCGGACGACGGCCGGCGCGCCGGCGTCGACGGCGGTCGCCGGGCTGCGTTCGAAGATGCGGGCGCCGGCGGCGCGCGCCGCCTCGGCCAGGCCGAGCGCGAAGTTCAGCGGATGCAGGTGCATCGCACCCATGTCCAGCCAGCCGCCGTAGTACAGCGTGGTGCCGAGCATTTCTCGCGCCTCGTCGTCGCCGACCGCGCGGATGTCCGCATAGCCATAGTCGGACCGCAGCTTCTCCGCATAGGCATGGCCCTCGGCGACGAAGCTCCGTTTGTGATTGACGTGGAGGATGCCGGGTTTGAGGTCGCAGGCGATGTCGTGCCGGGCCACGCGGTCCCGGATCAGCGCCTTGGCCGCCTGGGCGATGTCCCACAGGCGACGGGCATCGTCGCGGCCGAACGCGCGCTCCAGCCAGATCTGGTCGCGGCGCTGGCCGGAGCCGGCCTGCCCGCCATTGCGACCCGAGGCGCCCCAGCCGGCCCGATGCGCCTCCAGCAGCACGACGTCGAGGCCGCGCTCCGCCAGTTCCAGAGCTGCGGACAGCCCCGTGAAACCGCCGCCGACGATGCAGACGTCGCACTCGGTATCGCCATCGAGCTCCGGAAACGGCGCCACCTTGTTGGCGGTGGCCGCGTAGTACGAGTCGGGATGGGCGCCGGGCACACCGTTGCGAAACAGGAAGCCGCGGGTCATTTTGGTCTCCGGATCGATGCGGTAACGCGACGGACGCGGCAAAGCTATCCGCGCCACGGGACGCTTGTCCAGAGCGGGCCGCGGCATTGCGAGGCGACGCTGCCCGTCATCCGATCAGCGCCCGCAGCGCGACCACCGCGGCGACGCCGCCGACGATGGCGACGAGCGGCGGCAGGCGCCAGGCGAGGAGAACGGTGACCAGTGCCGCACCGGATTCGGGCGGGCCAGTGATCAGCACCGTCGGCGCGATCAGCGCCACCAGGATCGATCCCGGCATGGCGGCAAGGGCACCGGCCAGCGGGCCGCGCAGGCGCACCCGGCGGACCAGCCAGAAGCCGGCGATGCGCGTGAAGTAGGTGGCCCCGGCCATCGCCGCGAAGGCGGCCAGGACCATCGGGTCAACCGGCATCGTCGCGCACTCCCTGCAGCGCGCCGACCGCCGCCCCGGCCACGCCGCCGGCGAGGATGTACCACGGACCGTCGATGAGCGACCACACGGCGACCGCGGTGGCGGCGCTGACAAGCCACGGTTTCAGGGTGCTCCGACCGCGCCACAGCGCCGACAGGATGACCAGGAAGATCGCGGTGAAGGCGAAGTCGAAGCCGAAGCGCGCGGGATCGCGGATCGCCGCGCCCATCAGGTGGCCAAGCGTCGTCATCGTGATCCAGGTCAGGTAGAACGGCACGGCAAGTGCCGCATAATACGACAGCCGCAGCGGCGCCCCGCCGGCGCGCGCCATCGACAGGGCCCAGATCTCGTCGGCGAGGAAGAACAGCGCCGGATAAGCCTGCCGGGCGCGCCAGTCGGCGATGTGGGGCATAATGGCGGCGCCCATCAGGATATGGCGGGCGTTGATGATGAAGGTGGTCAGTGCGAGGCTGGTGACAGGCACCGGCCAGGACCACAGGTCGAGGGCGACGAACTGGGCGCTGCCGGCGAACACCATCGCGCTCATCAGCAGGGCCTCGGTCGTCGACAACCCGTTCTGGCGGGCGAGGAACCCGATCAGCAGCGCAAACGGCACCATGCTGGCCGCCGCCGGGACGACCGCGCGCAGCGCCGCAGCGGCCTCGCCGCGCCACGATGCCGGCTGCGCCGCCGCCGGCCCGCTGTCATCCACCGTCATGAATCTCCCCGCTTCCGTTGCCCTGCCGCGGCGTCGCGCGCCGGCCCTGTCATGCGCACGGCGTGGCGGTTATCATGGGTGCCGCGCCAGCACAAGCCCGGGACCGGACAGGCCATGACCGGCAAGACCCTGCTCATCGTCGCCCACGCGCCGTCGCCGAACACGGTGCGGCTGCGCGACGCCGTGGCCGCGGGGGCGCGCGACCCCGATATCACGGGTGTTTCAGTGCGCGTGCTCACGCCGTTCGAGGCCCAGCCCGCGGACGTCAAGGCGGCCGACGCGATCATTCTCGGCACGACCGAGAACCTCGGCTACATGAGCGGCGCGCTGAAGGACTTCTTCGACCGCATCTACTACCCGTGCCTCGAGCACACCGAGGCGCTGCCGTTCGCCGCGTGGATCCGCGCCGGGCTCGACGGCACCGGCACGCGGATCGCGATCGACAAGATCACCACCGGGCTCAAGTGGAAGCCGGTGCAGGAAACGATCATCCTGCACGGCGAATACCGCGACGAATTCGAGACCCAGTGCGAGGAACTCGGCACGCTGATGGCCGCCTCCCTCGAGTCCGGCATCATCTGACCCCGATAAATTCGGGACAGGGCAAAATTTGACGGTCGGGTCAAAAACCTGAAACAAATTTCGCTCTGACCCAGATTCAAGGTGGGGTGGGAGCGGGGCAGGGAATTGGGTAACATGCCGGCTCGGTTTCGATTCGGGAGATGATCCATGGGGGCATTCGACAACAAGACGGCGATCGTGCTCGGCGGCACGTCCGGGATCGGGCTCGCGACCGCCGAGATGCTGCGCGACCGCGGCGCGCGCGTGATTGCCGGCAGCCGCCGCGAGTGCAAGCTCGACGGCATCGAGACCGTGCAGGTCGACGTGCAGGACCGCGCCGGCCTGCAGGCGCTGTTCGAACAGCACGCGGGCTTCGATTACCTCGTCAATGCCGCGACCGGCGGCAAGCGCGCGATCGGCCCGTTTCTCGAGATGGATCTCGACGGTTTCCAGGGCTCGTTCGCCAAGCTCTGGGGCTACGTCAACAGCGTGCGCCTGGCCGCGCCGCTGATGGCGAAGGACGGCGCGATCGCGCTCTACAGCGGCTACCCGGCGCGCAAGTGGCGCCCGGGCGTGCTCGCGATCGGCAGCGTCGGCGGCGCGGTCGAGGCCTTCGTCAAGCTCGCCGCGCACGAAATCAAACCGATCCGGATCAACTGCGTCTGCCCCGGCCTGATCGACACGCCGCTGTCGCCGCTTAAGGGCGACGAGCGCAAGGCGTATTACGCGAAGGGCACCGCCGAGCACGTCATTCCGCGCGCCGGTACCGCCGAGGAAGTCGCCGCCGGCGGCATCTTCGTGCTCGAAAATACCTACGTCACCGGCACGATCGTCGACGTCGACGGCGGCGCGATCATCGCATGAGCGTCGAGCGCGTCGTGCAGCTGCTCGCGGGCGATTCGCCGGGGCGCACGACCGAACTCAATTACTTTCGCATCGGGCCGAAAGACGCGGCCAAAAAAGTTTACCTGCAGGCCGCGCTGCACGCCGACGAGCAGCCCGGCATCCTGGTCCTGCATCACCTGCTGGCATTGCTCGAAGCCGCCGACGCGGCCGGCGAACTGCGCGCGCGCTTCGTGTTGTTTCCGATGGTCAATCCGCTGGGCATGGGCGACATCGAGTTCGGCCGCCACCAGGGCCGCTACAACCGCGCGACCGGCGTCAACCACAACCGCAGCTGGCCCGATCTGTACGCCGCGGTCGGCGAGCGCGTCGCCGCCGATCTCGGCGACGACGCGGTCGCCAACGTCGCGCGCGTGCGCGCGGCGCTCGCCGCGTGGATCGCCGAACTGCCGCAGGTCACCGCCTTCGACCAGTGGCGGCGGGTCGTGCTCGGCGAGGCCTGCGACGCCGACTACGTGTTCGACGTGCACTGCGACGACGATTCG
>JABAOD010001391.1_pt13 | contig 12955 bp, 13 predicted proteins | sample 7062151 | NCBI WGS metagenome assembly JABAOD01 (sample SAMN14538626, study PRJNA623070) | marine sediment metagenome | biome: marine biome [ENVO:00000428]; feature: marine pelagic biome [ENVO:01000023]; material: deep marine sediment [ENVO:00002113] | place: India: Gulf of Khambhat ...
TTCTCAGAGAAGGCGTCACTCTAGCCGTGATACTTTGATGCCTCCCGAGTGGCCCTCCCTTGCGCACCTGAAAGATGATCGGTCATCATCAGATCCGATTTCGCCATCTCGCGCCGGGCTGCCCTCCTCAGATCTTCCATGGTAATCCTGCGGTCCTCTTCGCTTCTTCTCGCAGCGTATCTCATGGACTGTCGAACGACGTTGAGGATGTGGCCCCCGGACAGGGGGTACCTCTGGGCTAGCTCTCTGAAGTCAACGTCTGCCGCAAGGGGAGCTGCAGGCGGCACGGTTTTGACGAAGATCTTCTCCCGCATCTTCGCATCGGGGAAGTCGAACCCAATGGCGATGTCGATCCTCCTATCCAGCGCCTGGTCCATCACCGTGGCCATGTTCGTGGCCAGGACCACAACTCCCGGGAAGTCCTCCAGGTGGCTGAGGAGGACGTTCACGTCCCTGTTTGCCCACGGTGCCGCCGTCTGGCCGCGTCGGTAGAACACCGCATCCGCCTCATCGAACAGGAGGACTGCATCATGCTCCGCCGACTCCCTGAAGACCCTCTCGATGTTCTTCTCAGTCTCCCCCACCCACATGTTCTCCAGCTGGGCGTAGTTGACGATCATCAGGCGTTTCCCCATGGCATTGGCGATGGCCTCTGAGGTCATGGTCTTTCCAGTACCTGGAGGCCCCGCAAAGAGCATGGAGAGGCCCTTCTGCTTCCTGATGACCCCTGAGAGTCCCCAGGTCTCGAAGAGGAGTTGCTTCTTCCTTAGTTCGACCAGCGCGTCCTCGATGGACTCCTGGGACTTAGGGCTGAGGACCACGTCCTCGAGCGTGAACCTCGGCTCGACGAGTCGATAGAGATCGGGCCTCTTTGGACCTTCCTCGCCTTCCTCGAAGAGCTCGTCCTCCAGAAACTCGTCCTCGCTCTCGTAGACAGTCACGCCAGCCCTTATCAGACGCTTCAGGGTGGCGATGTCCTCCCTGCTTACGTGCTCGCAGGCGTCAGAGATACGCCCGCACACTGGGCACTTCACAAATAGCTCTCTGTCCTCTTCCTCCTCCACCACGGCCTCACCGCCTTGCGGCCGGAAACCGCTGCTGCCGTCGCTATTGTACGCCGAGGTATTTAAGGGTGATTCGGGTGGCGAGAACAGACACCTCGGGGGAAAAACGTTAAGCCGAAAGCCCTATGGAAGCACGAGGTCGATGGCCTCAGGAGAAATGAGCTTGGAGTATTATGTCGCCAAGGATGAGGAGGTGGACAGAGCTTGGGATATACTTGAGTCCACAGGCGCCCTGAAGAAGGGTCACTTCCTGCTGCCGAAAACCGGCCTTCACTATGAGCACTTCTTCCAGGTGCCGCTAGCCTTGCAGCACTCCAAGAACGCCAAGATCCTTTGCGTAGCCCTAGGAAGGGTCCTCAGGCGCTCGGGAATCCTCCACCGGATCGATAGCAGCAAGAGTTTCACGATGATTGCGCCCATGGACGCGGGGATTCCTGTGGCCTTCTGGGCGGGCGAGCACTTGGGAGCAGACAGAATCCTCTGGGTTAACCGGACCGGTGACACCTGGGGCTTCAGGCCCTTCATAGATATAGACGAGGACGACCAGGTTATCTTGGTGGACGACGTCATCCTTACCGGGGGGACCGTCTCCTCCGTGGTCAAATTCGTCAGGTCAAAGGGCTCGTCAATCGTTGCCATCGCGACTGTCGTGGACAGGAGAGATGAGAGGGAGAGCTTCGACGGCATTCCCGTCCACTGCGTCATACATGAAAGGGGGAAGAAGTACAAGCCGGAGGACTGCCCTCTCTGCAAGAAGGGCATCGAGCTCGTCGAGATCTCATCCTCTAGATGAGGCGCAATCCTTAACGCCTTTAGGAAGCTTGCCGCCTCGGGCTTCAGAATGAACAAGGTTTGTCTCGTAACCGGGGCGTCTCGAGGCATTGGAAGGGCAACCGCCCTGCGCCTAGCGGACGATGGCTTCGATGTCGTCGTCAACTATGAGAGAAACAAGGAGGGGGCCGAGGAGGTAGCGCGGCTCGTGGAAGCGGCGAGCAGCGAATGCCTGGTGATGCAGGCAGACGTGGCCTCTCGGAAACAGGTGGATGGGATGGTTCATCATGCCGTGGATAGGTTCGGCAGAATCGACGTCCTCGTGAACAACGCCGGCATCTATCGGCGCGGAAGGATCGAGGAGCTCAGCTTGAAGCATTGGAGGCGGGTATTGGACGTCAACCTCACCGGGGCCTTCAACTGCATACAGGCGGTGCTTCCGCAGATGAAGGTGCATGGCTGGGGCAGGATGATCAACATCAGCAGCCAGATCGCCGTACGGGGGACTGATCACGGGGCCGACTACGCAGCGTCGAAAGCGGGCCTTCTCGGTCTCACCAAGGCCGCAGCCCTCGAGCTGGCTAGGTACGGAATCACCGTGAACGCCATCGCACCAGGGACCATCGAGACGGACATAATCGCCCACTATACCCCGGAAGACAGACTGAGGAAGTCGGAGTCAATACCCGCGGGGCGCATCGGCCTTCCTGAAGAGGTGGCATCGGTCGTCTCCTTCCTCGCCTCCGTGGATTCCGACTACGTGACAGGGGCAACTATTCACGTGAACGGCGGAGGCCTCATCGTCTGAAGCTAGCCCTCGAGATTCCAGCTCTCTCGCGAATCCCTCAGCTCTCGGAGGATTCTCAGGGCTTGCCCTGAAGGCATCGTAATGAGCACTGCGGAGACATGCTTGCAGAGCTGCCCGCCCGGAAGGTGCTTCCGCCAATCCTCGCAGTCGTGCCTGATCAGCCTGTCAGCTGGATCGATAACCACGCTATAGGGNNGCTATTCCGCGGGCCCTCTCGATCCTAGACTTCGTTGAGAGCTTCTCTAGCAGGAGGTACAGCTCCTCTTCACCCTGATCCGCAGCGAAATCCTCCAAGGTCGTCGCCTTCACCTTACCGTGAGCCGCCCGAAGGATGCCCCTCCGAAACTCCCTGACACGCCTGAGGGCCTTGCCCTGGTCTGGCGTCAGAGCGCCAAGCATCTCGAGAACCTCGAGACAGTTCTCCGGAGCGTAACCATGGAAATGATTGTTGAAGTAGCCGTATACGGTCTTGACCCTGCCGGTCAGTTCCTCCAGCTTCGGTATCCAGGGCGCCAGCTCCTCCTTTTCGTACCGGTAGTTATACCACGGGTCGGTTCCGTGTCCGTGCCATCTGATGTAGGCTATCGGTGAAGTCACATGGATATCCGACGGAAGGAGGGGCTCGTCAACCACCGTGTAGGCAACTCGAAAGTCCTTGAGGAGGTCAACAGCCTCCGCACACATCCAGGTCTCGTTCCGAAACTCAATGGCGAAGGGGTAGTCCGCCGGAAGCGCTTCGAAGAAGCTCCTGGTTCGCTCCTCGTGGAACCTGAGCCTGGGCGGAAGTTGTAGCAAGAGCACCCCCAGCTTGTCGGAATCCAGCAGAGGCCTCATGAGCTGGCAGAAATCCGTCAGATGTCGGTCGGCGCCGCTCTCGACCTTAAGCAGTCGGTCGTGGGTGACTGTCTGGGGAACCTTCGCGGCAAAGAGGAACTCTTCAGGCGAATACCGAGACCATCCAAGTACCATGCCTTCGGTCGGAGGCCTGTAGAAGGTGGAGTTTATCTCCGCGGTTCTGAAGACTCGGCTGTAGGACGCCAGCTTGCTCCGGGTCCTCGACTCGTAGAAGGGACCTATCCACTCCTCATAATCCCAACCTGAGCACCCCAGAAGGACATTTCCCATTCGCCTCGATAGTGGGAATCCTGCTACTTTACGGTTGGGTTACCGCACGCCTCGGCGTTCCTCTCCCTAGACCTCCGAGATTGGGACCCCCGCCTTAATATCCTAACTCGTGATACTCCAGCGGGATTGCCGCTGATAGAGGACCTCAGAGTGGGCACCGGTGGATGGGCGTACTTCAGTATACCTGGAATGGACTCCCTAGAAGCCTATGCCAGGGCCTTCAACTACGTGGAAGTAAACACCACCTTCTATCAGGTTCCCCCCATGGATATGGTCAGCGGATGGAGGAGGCGTGTTCCGACCGATTTCAGCTTCACTGTCAGGTGCCACAGGAGCATAACCCACGCTCACGGCTTCGATCCGAACGCTCACGTGCTCGATCGCATGGCGAAAATGGTGGATATCGTCCGCGAGCTTAAGGCAGATGTCCTTCACTTCCTAACTCCACCCACATTTCGGTTCGAGCCAAGACAAGTGGAGGACTTCTCCACCCTTCTGGATTCAACCTCCCTCGGGGGCGTGAACCTTGCCCTGGAGGCAAGAGCTCATGCGGGAACGGAGATTCCAAAAGATCTCAAGAGCCTGATGGAGGACAGGGGGATCATCCACTGCGTGGACCTGTCGAAGGAGGAGCCGCAGGTGGAGTCGCCCACGCTGTACACGAGGCTCTTCGGCAAGGGGTACCACACCGTCTATCAGTTCTCGGATGAGGATCTCGATGAGATCCACAAGACGGGTACTTCACGGGACTATAGGAGGGCTCTCTTCACCTTTCACGGGGTGAGAATGTACTCTGACGCCGGCCGCTTCCTGTCCTATGCCAGGACTGGAAGGTTTCCATCGGCCCAGGCTCCCGACCAGAGGAAGCTCCCCCAGTAGGTTGGGGCCGTGCCTGCATCTTGGCCACTTCGTCGAAGCAGTTATATAAGCAGTACCCTCCGTCAATGGACGGGCGGGAGCCGAGATGAGGATAGGAGACGCGGACGGCCTGGACGTGGTCTACGACGATGAGGCCCAGGTCATACTCTCCGAGAGAGAGCGGCTCTACGGGCGGCGCGGCCTCACCATCGACGCCTATGAGGTTGGCACCCTCAGCAGGAAGCCCCTCTTCGTCTCGGGACTCTACATGGTCTTCTACACAAACCACCGGATAGTGGGCCTGAGGGATGTGGCTCAGCAAGAGGAGGAAGTGTACGTAGGCACCCTGAGGGCTATCGATCGAAGTAGGTTCCTCGCTCCCGAGGGGGAACATCACGTCCTCGAATACTTCGAGTATCCCCTGAGGGAGATTGTCAGCGTGTCCAAGGCTGGAAAGAAGCACTTGAGGTTTCTGGTGGAATCCGGTGGCCGCCGCTACGAGTTTCGCTTCAAACCTTGGGGAGCGGCCTGCCGCTTCTTCAGTGTACTCCTGAAGTAGTGGCTGCAGAGCCCATCCTTGGGTTTTTGTTGTAGTGAACATCGCTACATAATCTTTAAGTCGGGGCCAGGGATATCTGACAGCTCAAGGACGGATGGGTGCCCAGGTGATAACATGTCCTACGATCTCAGGGAAATAAGCCTCGATAGGAAGGACAAGAAGGCCGGCAAGTCGGAGGACTGGATGTACGACTCCGATCCCAGGGGGACTGGGCAGAGAGTCGTGATGAGGTATCAGGAGTCCAGGGACGCTGGCGCGACGGTGACCATGCCCTCCAAGCTCCGAAGGGGCCTGCCGAGGAGGACTGGGTCACTGTGTCCAGAATGCGTGAAGATCATCCCCGCTGTGCTGTACGAGGAGGGCGGCGCCCTGGTGATGAAGAAGGAGTGCCAGGAGCACGGGGAGTTCAAGGAGGTCTGTTGGTCGGACGTGGACATGTACCTGAAGGCGGAGTCCTGGGCCTTCGACGGGGTGGGCATTCAGAACCCCGCCATAACCGACGCCACCGTCTGTCCCTATGAGTGTGGCCTCTGCAACCTCCACTACAGCAACACGGCCCTGTGCAACATCGACCTCACCAACCGTTGCAACCTAAAGTGCCCAATCTGCTTCGCCAACGCGAATGCCGCCGGGTACGTGTTCGAGCCTACATTCGAGCAGATCCTGTACGAGTTCGCCGTGCTGCGGGCACAGAGGCCGATTCCGGTCAACGCCATCCAGTTCGCTGGCGGTGAGCCCACCATCTACCCCCACTTCGTGGAGACGGTCAAGGCTGCGAGGGAAATGGGCTTCGCTCAGATCCAGGTGGCCACCAACGGAATCCGCATCGCCACGGAGGAGGGCTTTATAGAGGACTGCGCCCAGGCCGGCCTCAACACGGTCTACCTCCAGTTCGATGGCCTGAAGGAGGAGAACTACGTCGCGGCCCGCGGGAAGCCGCTTCTGCAGATCAAGATGAAGGCCATCCAGCGAATCCGGGAGATGGCTGAGCCCAAGCCGACCATCTGCCTCGTTCCCACGATGGTGGGGTCCTTCAACGAGGACCAGGTGGGCCCCATAATGGACTTCGCCATAGAGAACAGCGACGTGGTGAAGGGCGTAAACTACCAGCCCGTCAGCCTGACAGGAAGGATTCCTGATGAGGAGAGGGAGAAGCTCAGGTACACCCTTAGTGACCTGGCTCACGACCTCGAGGAGCAGACCGGGTACGCAACGGTGGACGATTGGTATCCCGTGCCCTTCGTGGCGCCGATCTCCGAACTCGTCAGCATTCTCACCGACAGCGCGAAGACCTCGTTCACGTCCCACCCCGGGTGTGGCTTGGCCACGTACCTCTTCCTGGATAGGGGGAAGGACCCCGTCCCCATCACGAGGTTCGTGGACATCGAGGGGCTCATGGAGGACATGTGGGAGCTCTCCCAGCGGGCGAGGGACGCAAAGATCAAGTTCGTTTCCAAGATCAAGGCGCTCAACCTCTTGAGGAGACACTTCGACGAGGGCAGTGCGCCCTCGGGCATGGGACTCAGAACCTTCTTGAGGACCCTCGGGACCATGTTCAAGGAGGGCAACAAGAGGGGGGCGTCCGATTTCTCCTACCGGATGATGTACGTGGGCGGCATGCACTTCCAGGACAACTACAACTACGATATCGAAAGGGTCAAGCGGTGCGTGATTCACTACGCCTCGCCGGACGGTCGCATCATCCCCTTCTGCGCCTACAACACCGGACCCGTCTTCCGGAACGAGGTGGAGAAGAAGTTCGCCATCCCACTGCGGGAATGGGGCAGGCGCCATGCAGAGAGCGCAGACAGTTAGCCCTGAGGCCATCATCGACAACGGCATCATGGCCATCGACACGGCCACGTGCATGCACTGCGGGGCCTGTGTCGGGGCGTGTCCCACCAACGCCATCTTCCTGACGGAGGTCCTCATCACCTTCGACGACAACTGCACCCAGTGCGGCCTCTGCGTGAAGGCGTGTCCCGTGGGCTCTATCGACTTCCCCCGCGGCCACAAGCTCTCCCAGCTGCGGTGATCGGTTGGAGTTTCGCGAAGAGTATGACGCTGTCGTAGTGGGGGCTGGCCCCGGCGGCAGTACAACGGCCCGCTTTGCGGCCCTGAATGGAGCCCGCACTCTCCTTCTCGAGAAGAGGCAGGATATCGGCTCCCCCGTGAGGTGCGGCGAAGGCCTCTCTAAGGCTCATCTCGATGAGGCCGGAATAAAGATCGATCGGCGGTGGCTGACCAACGAGGTCGAAGGCGCCCACATCATCTCCCCTTCTGGACACAGGCTGACCATCTCCGAAAAGTACGCGGGGAACGAGGTCGGCATGGTCATCGAGAGGGACATCTTCGACAAGGTCCAGGCCTTCGAGGCGGCGAGGGCCGGCGCCGACATCATGGTGAAGGCTACGGTGACTGATGTCATCAAGGACAACGGTAACGTCATCGGCGTTCGAGTGGAGCACTTCGGAGATAGGTTCAACGTCAAGGCAGGCTGCGTCGTGGCAGCGGATGGCTTCGAGTCACAGGTGGCCCGGTGGGCTGGCCTCGACACGAAGCTGAAGGGCGGAGACATCATGAGCTGCCTGCAATACCGCCTCACGGGGATCGAGATGGACTCCAGGTACTGCGAGTTCTACCTCGGCAACTTGACGGCTCCAGGCGGCTATCTCTGGTACTTCCCCAAGTCAGGCGATACGGTCAACGTTGGCATCGGGGTAATGGCAAAGAAGGTCAAGCAGAAGGCTGATGCCAAGAGGTACCTAGATCGCTTCATAGAGAAGGATCCCAGGGTCAAAGACGGCAAGCCTTTGGACTGGGTGGCCGGGGGCGTCTCCACCTCCCCTCCCCTGGAGAAGACCGTGGCCCCTGGCATCATGGTCGTGGGGGATGCCGCTCGACAGATCGACCCGATAACCGGAGGAGGGGTTGCCAACGCATGCAGATCCGGCAGGATTGCAGGTGAGGTATTGGGGGAGGCGGCCCAGACGGGGGATTTCTCCTTGGACCAGTTGATGAAGTACGAGAAGGGCTGGCGCGCCAGGATGGAAAACAACCTCTACCGCAACTGGCTGGCCAAGGAGAAGCTGGCAAGGCTCAGCGACGAGACGCTGGACAAGTTGGTCGAAAGCCTGGCGGACGCAGGCGTGGAGAAGCTCTCCGTCCTGGCCATTCTGCAAGCCGTTCGGAACAAGTATCCTGAACTCGTTAAGGACTTCGAGGAGTTCCTGTAGCCCTAACCCTCCTTACACCACTTTCTCCCGCCTGATAACGCCGTGGCAAGCTATAAGTGGGCAAGCGCTGGACTTTCTGGCGATGGCGTCCAGAGCCAGAGCCTCGTTCCTGATAGCCTCCTTCATCGCCGTCGTGGGGCTCATCGTCTCCATGGGCCTCTACGCCTTCCCGACGCCCCTACCAATACTGCCTCTGGGCGAGTACACCCGCTACATAACGATAGTCCTCATCATCCTGGCGACGAAGCTGGTCATGGAGCTTGTGAAGCCCCTCTTCCGTAGGGCCCTGGTCAAGAAGATATCACACGAGGCGGACATATACGCCCTCTTTCAGCTGGTAAGCTACCTGATATGGGCGGGCGTCATTATCTGGCTCCTCTTCATAGTCCTCGGTGGCCAAGTGGTTGACGTCCTCAGTCTGGTCATACCTCTAGCCGCTCTTTTCATCGTCCTTCAGAAGCCACTGCTCAACCTCTTCGGGTGGGGGGTTCTGGTGACCAGACGCCTCTACAAGCTGGGAGATAGGATCGAGATAAACAACGTGCGCGGTTACGTGACTCAGATATCCCTCATGACCACGCTGGTGAGGGAGTTTGGAGGTTGGATGGCTGGAGACACCTTCACGGGCAGGTACGTCGCCATACCCAACGGCTACCTCCTGGAGCACAACCTGTACAACTACACGCGCGACACCGAGTTCATCTGGGACGAAATCACCGTCTCGGTCACGTATGAGAGCGATCACAAGGTGGCAGAGAAGTACATCCGCGACGCCGCCGAGGATGTGGTCGGGGATCTTATGAGGAACAACCGNNCTGGTCTACTTCTGCCCCTCCTATCGCCGTCGCTATTACAAGAGCGAAATCGTCAAGAAGGTGTTGGAGAAGTTCGCCGCGGATTCTAGGGTGGCCATCGCCTACCCTCACATGGAGATCGTGCCCTACAAGACGGCGGATATGGAGGTGGAGCCCCAGGACCTCCTGAGCGAGATGAAGAGGTGACGGATACTTTAATACTCTCTTCACCTTGTGACGAGAGGTCCATATGGCAGAGGACTGGCCTCGTTACACTAGTCTCCGGGACATCGATGAGGACCACTACGATAGTCAGGTGGCTGTGGCCGGCTGGCTGGAGGAGATCCGGAACCTCGGCGGCATCGCCTTCCTTCTGCTGAGGCAGAGGGAGGGAACCCTCCAGCTAACGACTGTCAAAGACGACGACGAAATGCTGTTCGAGAGGCTCACGACCTTGCCAAGGGAGAGCGTCATCGAAGTCCTCGGTACGGTGCGGCAGAACGACCAAGTGAGGAACGGCTTCGAGATCTTCCCGGAGGACTTCCGCCTCTTGGGGCCGGCAGATAAGCCGCTGCCCTTGGGCGTAGTGGACAAGGTGGGGGCGGAGATGGACACCAGGCTCGACAACCGATTCATGGACCTTCGAAAGCAGGAGGTCAGGGCCGTCTTTCGCCTGAGATCTCACATCAACGACGGCCTGAGGGAGTACATGAGGAGGGCGGGGTTCGTCGAGACCCAGACGCCGAAGCTGATCAGCGCGGGTGCCGAGGGGGGAGCGACGCTCTTCCGAGTGGACTATTTCGGCGAGACCGCCTTTCTGGCTCAGAGTCCCCAGCTGTACAAGCAGATGTTGATGTCCACGGGCCTGGATCGAGTCTACGAGATAGCCCCTGCCTTCAGGGCCGAGCTTTCCGACACGGTGAGACACACCTCTGAATTCATGTCCTTCGACGGGGAGATGTCCTTCATCAAGTCCCAGGAGGATGTGCTCAGGGTGCTGGAGGAAGCAGTTGCCCACAGCCTCGAGTACATTACGGAGGCCGCAGAGGCGGAGCTCGAGATCCTCGGCGTGGAACCTGAGGTTCCCAAGACTCCGGTTCCAAGGCTTCACTACGATGAGGCTAGGGAAATCCTTTCGCAGGAAGGCAAGGACATACCGGCTGGAGAGGACATAGACACGGAGTCCGAGAAGATCCTAGGAGATGCCATGAAGCGGGACGGACACGTCCTCTACTATATCGTGGAGTACCCTTCCGAGATAAAGCCCTTCTACATCATGGTCAAGGATGATGAGCCAGAGTATTCCCACTCCTTCGACCTGGACTACCTCGGGGTCGAGATGGCATCGGGGGGCCAGAGGGAGCACAGATACGAGAACCTCGTGAACGTGATAAAGCGCAAGGGGCTCATCCCCGAGGACTTCGAGTTCTACCTCAAGGCATTTCGATTCGGAATGCCGCCCCATGGAGGGTGGGGATTCGGCATCGACAGGTTCGTTGCGAAGGTGGCCGGACTGACGAACATAAGGGAGGCCATCCTGTTTCCCCGAGACAGGCGTAGGCTGGTTCCATAGGGCCTGGCCCCCTTCGAAAGGTTTATTGTCGTCATAGTCGTTGTCCCGCAGGGGACGGAACTGCTCGAATTCAAGGTTTTTGTGCAGGACAGACCGGGAGAGCTGGCGAGGGTCACGGAAGCGTTGGCGGCCAATGCCGTCAACATAAAGGCTATCACCAGTGAGATCGGGAACACGCCGCCCTTCTACCGCGTCGTCACCAACGATGTGAACACCACGAGAAAGGCCCTGGAGACTAGTGGCCTCGCTTATGACGAGAACGAGATCCTCGCGGCCGAGCTCATCGACCGGCCCGGGGAACTCGCAAAGGTGGCTCGAAGGTTGACTCGAGGCAACGTGAATGTGACCTCCATATACATCCTCGGTTCGACGAATGGGAAGACGCAGATCGCGATGACCGTCGACAACCTTCCAAGAGCCAAGCAGCTGCTGAAGCTGTAGCTCAAGGACCGACCTTCCCGGGTTTCCACGGCCGTGCGGTCAGGGGTGCTGCTCTCTACAGGTTCTCTATGGCCACCGGTTCCACGGGCTCCGGGAGCTCAAATCCGAAGACCTTGGAATAGAAGTAGAGCTCGCTGTCAAGGGCTCGTTTTATGTTTTCTGCCTTGCGAAAGCCGTGCTGTTCCCCCTCGAAGGTGACGTAGGCGACGGGCAACCCCTTCGATCGAAGGGCCTCGACCATCAGCTCCGCCTGGTTGGGAGGCACGACCTCATCCTCAAGGCCCTGGAAGACAATCAGCGGGCACGACAGACGGTCTACGGAATGGATGGGTGAGCGCTCCATGTAGAGATCCCGCATCTCTGGGTAGGGGCCGATGAGTCCATCTAGATACCTGGACTCGAACTTGTGGGTCTCAAGTGCCAGGGCCTCCAGGTCGCTCACTCCGAAGTAGCTAGCACCCGCCTTGAAGACGTCCCTGAAGGTTAGGGCAGACAGGGTGGTGAAACCGCCAGCACTGCCACCGCGTATGGCGAGGCGTTCACCGTCGACCTGCCCCTCCTTCGCCAAGAAGCGCGCTACGTTCACACAGTCATCGACGTCCACGACGCCCCATTTACCCTTGAGTCGCTCTCGGTATGCCCTACCGTAGCCCGTGCTCCCGCCGTAGTCCACGTCGGCCACGGCCAGTCCACGACTAGTCCAGTACTGTATCAGCGGATTCAACGACGCACGGGCCGCGGAGGTGGGACCGCCGTGACTGATGACGAGCAGCGGTGGTCGCTCCTGTGGTGGGGCCTGGAAATCGCGATTGCTGGGCGGATAGTAGAGAGCATATGACACCTGTTTCCGCTCCGTGGGAAACTCGATGAACTCGTGGGTCGAGAGGTAACCCGGGTCGACAGTGACCTGGCTGGACCTTCGTAGCACTTCCGTGCGCCCCGTGTCCAAGTTGAGCTCAACTATGGAGAGCGGCTCCGCCGGAGACCCGGCTCCGAACACCACGCGCCCTGGGGCTGCCCGCAGGCTTTCGGCGATCTCGGTGTAGGCAGTGTCGATCGTCTCCAGCTCCAGGGTTGCCAGGTCAAGACGTGCAAGATGCCAGACCCCTCCCCGATTGTAGCCGCAGATGATGCTATCCTGGGATTCGAAGGAGAAGGTGGACATGCCGAACACCCACTGCGGCCTCCCAAACTCGGCTTTCATCTCACAGAGCGGTTCTGCTTCGCCATCCTCCAGACGATAGAGGTTCCACCAGCCAGTCCGATCAGAGACGAAGTATAGGGCGCCGTCGGGAGACCACTCCGGCTGGAAGATGGACTCGCCGGCTCCACCTCCAACACGCCTCACGTCACGGAGGGAGCCATCTCCACCTAACTCCCCCATCCAGAGTTCCGTCTCATCCCACGGCATGTTAGGGTGGTCCCAGCTAAGCCAGGCCAGGTAGGATCCCCCGGGGCTGATTCTAGGTGACGAGTAGAAATCGTTCCCCCCCGCCAGGATTCTAGCGTCATCGTCGCCCTTCAAGTCCAAGCTAATGATCGTGTTGACAGCCTCCCGGTCCGGCGCCGTATGATCTTCGCGCACGCAAATCATGCGGCCTCTTCGCCGGTCAACCACGCCGTCAGCGTAACGCAGGTCCTCCTTGGGAGTGATGGGGAGTGGGCGGCCGTCAGGGTCCTGACGGTAGAGACGCTGGTCCGTGAAGTTGGAGAAGTAGACGGTCTT
>JABAOD010016392.1_pt1 | contig 12955 bp, 11 predicted proteins | sample 7062151 | NCBI WGS metagenome assembly JABAOD01 (sample SAMN14538626, study PRJNA623070) | marine sediment metagenome | biome: marine biome [ENVO:00000428]; feature: marine pelagic biome [ENVO:01000023]; material: deep marine sediment [ENVO:00002113] | place: India: Gulf of Khambhat ...
GGGCGAAACCCCGCTAGTACATCGTCGCCGATAGCCGACACAAAACCTGCTAACATCACATACAGCCTGAGCCATTTCAGAGACACATGTTCAATTTCCCTAAGCTGCCGCCGCTATCGCTCTACATTCACCTCCCCTGGTGCGTACGCAAGTGTCCTTATTGTGATTTCAATTCTTACCGGGCGGCCAAGGAGATCCCCGAGCAGGCCTATACTGACGCGCTCATTCGCGACCTGGACCACGACCTGCCGCGGGTGTGGGGGCGGCGCATCCAAGCGCTATTCATCGGTGGCGGCACACCGAGCCTGTTTTCGCCGGAATCTATCGACGCATTGCTGTCGGCGGTGCGCGCACGGCTGGCTTTTGATGCCAGCCTGGAGGTGACGCTCGAGGCGAATCCCGGCACGGTGGATGCCGAACGCTTCAAGGGATTTCGCGAGGCAGGGATTAACCGACTCTCAATCGGTATACAGAGCTTTGAACCCGAGAAACTAGAGGTGCTCGGCCGCATCCACGGCCGTGAGGATTCGCTGGTCGCCATGGAAACAGCGCGAACCGCCGGTTTCGACAATGTCAACCTTGATTTGATGTACGGCTTACCGCGACAGACGCCAGAGCAGGCGCTCGCCGACCTCGAGACCGCGATCGGCATGGGGCCTGATCACATCTCGCTTTACCAGCTGACGATCGAGCCGAATACGGTGTTCCATGCGACGCGCCCGCCACTGCCGGATGAGGATAGCGTTTGGGTGATGCAGCAGCCGTTACAGCAATTGCTCGCTGAATCCGGTTATCGGCAATACGAAGTTTCAGCGTATGCGCGCGAAGCCAAACATTGTCAGCACAATCTCAACTATTGGCGCTTTGGCGACTACTTAGGCATCGGCGCAGGCGCCCACGGCAAGATAACCGGCGCCCGGGATATCACGCGTCTGTGGAAATTAAAGCAGCCGGCCGCTTACATGGTGAGAGCCGGCACAACCGACGGTATAGCAGGCGACCAGCATCTCACAACGCGGGATGTTATCGCCGAATTCATGATGAACGCCCTTCGGCTGACAGAGGGTTTTCCTGCACAGCTTTTTCCCGAGCGTACCGGGTTACCGCTATCGCTTATCGTAGATAAGTTAGACAGCGCTCAGGCCAGGGGGCTGCTTACGTGGGACGTGCATGCGATTCGCCCCACTGCTCTAGGCAAGCGCTTGTTGAATGACTTGCTATGCTTGTTCTTGCCCGACGACGAATGCGGGTCCGCAAAAAGCTCCCTCGCCTGCAATGTCGAAAAACAGCCATCCGATGCAAGTGCATCGATGTAAATCCGGCTATCCTAGACAAACAATAACCGAGACGATACGTATCGCCTTAAGGTCCCGCCTGACGCTCGCTTCTCAGAAGTGCAAGATCCCATTTACCGAAAGTAGATCGATATCACCGGGGTCTGTATCGTCAAACCGCTCCCATTCTACGCGAACTCCCCATCTCTCGGTGTCGATCAGGAAACCGAAACCAAAGGTAATATCGGTTCCATCGTCGTCCTTCGCACCCGTTGCATCGGAGTCCCAAAGATAGAGTCCACCTTTGCCGAAAATCGAAAATTTCTGACCCATTTGCAGGTGCCCGAGGGCGGCGAACTGAAAACCGTCTACCTCGAATTCAAGCGATCCGCGATCGAACTCCCCTAGATCAACATGGGCCACTTCTATGGCGAGATTCCCGTTGAAGTTGTAACCGGAAAAGACCTTGAGTGCCGTCTCGTCTCCGAAACCTGAGCGATCGACATCGGCATCCCCAAGCCCAGCACCGACGTACCAGCCGAGCTGAATCGCCGAGGCAGGCGTAGCACCAAGGCAAAGACCCAAGATCATACTCGCGCAAATAAGCTGCTTGTTTATCCGCATGCTGGACTCACTCCTTTAAAAGGCATGATTAACATTAATCGTTGGCAACGCCGTGCCTCCCCTCGATTTATGCAAGTACAAGAATGTAATGGTACCAAATCTACGAAGGTGACTCTGCCAAGCGATCTCCTAGGGCGCTGTTGAAAAAAAATACTATCCGAAAACCCTCCTCAGCAGTTCAGTGGTGCGCGCCACCGGGTCACGACGTATCCGCATTTCCTCTTGGGCCATCATGTAAAAGAGCCCATCCAATGCTTTGGCCGTCACATAGTCGTCCAAATCCAACTCGCTCGTATCGACAAACCCTAGCCGCTCCACTCTGCTGACGAGACTCTTGTACTGAGCCGTCACGCCGACTTTGTCCGTGGCCCGCGCGACAATTGGCCGAAAGCTCGCTGCCAATCTAACCTGCGACTGGCGACGAAAATACTGTGTCGCGGCGTCATCCGCGCCGCGGAGTATGCCGATGGCGTCTGTCACCGTCATCTTGCGTATCACATCAAGGAAGACTGCCTTCGCCTGCGGCACCGCGGCCTCGGCGGCGCGGTTTAGGGTAAGAATGAACTGATCGGCATATTTATCCGCCCCGACTTTACGAAGAAGCATTTCCGCCGTGCGTAGATTATCCGGTACAGGGATCTGCACATTGCCATTCTTCAAGTAGCCGTCCGCCCTGCCAAGCGAGCTTACACCGCGCTCGACTCCTTGCTGCAGAGCCTGCTTTAATCCCGCCACGATTGTCTCGCTATCCAGCTCAGTTGTGCGGGTGCGATAGTCCTCATATTGTGTTCTCGCCCAGTCATTACTGCACGCGACCTGCGACATGGTAACCGTTAAACACAAACCTAATATTGGCGCGACTGTTTTCATAATCAAATGATGTCTGGTTTATATGGGCGATGACGCTCAAATCTGACCATGCTGTATGCGCGGCAAAATCGCGTTAGAATAAAAAGCGCGTCGCTATCACCTACAAACTGCTGACAACAAAAAGCTGTTATGCTGTGGTTAAAAGCCATACACATCATCTTCACGGTTACATGGTTTGCCGGTCTTTTCTACCTTCCGCGTTTGTTCGTTTATCACAGCATGGCGACAGACGAGACAAGTATCGCTCGGTTCAAGATCATGGAGCGAAGGCTGTTCTTGGGAATCATGACTCCGAGTGCGATCCTTACCTTGTTGTTTGGCGTATGGCTATGGCTAGGGTATGGGTTTAGTGGTATGTGGCTTCACATTAAGCTTAGCTTGGTCTTGGCTCTGATAGCGTATCATGTCTATTGTGGAAAACTAATGGTCGATTTTAGCGGCGACCGCAACAAGCATGGACACGTGTTTTACCGCTGGTTCAACGAGTTCCCCACCGTGATGCTTGTTGCTATTGTGATTCTGGTTGTCGTTAAACCGGTCTACTAGTGTTGTTTCACCTTGTTTCCCTAGCATGGACAGCCTGAATTCCACGACTGTTCGGCTGTCGAAACCTAGCTGGCTTGCGCGCTCGTGGATATGAGTTTATTTGATAAACGCCAACGCCATTACTGAATGGATCCTGCCACACACATATTAGCGGGTGCGTTGATCGCGCGCGCGACTGCGCCAACACGGCCAAGAACGGGTGAGCTGCCCACCCGTACACGTGTCGTTGTAGGAATGGTTGCTGCGGGGTTGCCGGATGCCGATTTTTTTATGCGCTATATAGATGTGTTGGCCTACCTCGCGTATCACCGCAGTGTGCTTAACTCGGTTCTCTTGTGGCCAGTATGGACCCTGGCACTGGCATTTTTGCTGAGTGCGCTCTCGCGCGGACGATATAGTTGGCGAGCTTTTTTCGGTGTGTGCTTCTTATCGATTGGTCTGCATATCGTAAGCGACCTGATCACATCGTTCGGCAGCATGATTTTCGCACCGCTCTCCTTTACGCGTGTGTCATGGGATACCACCTTCATTATCGATCCCTACTTTACCGCCATCATCGTTGCCGGATTACTGATTTCGCTGTTTTTGAGGCGCACGCGCGTGCCATCCGTGACTGCGCTAACAGTGCTCGCCGCTTACGTTGGATTTCAGACTATCTTGCACGAGCGCGCCCTATGGCTCGCGGATCAATACGCCCAGACCAAGAACCTTGAGGAGTCAAGAGTCTATGCATTGCCGCAGCCGTTGTCGCCGTTCAATTGGATGCTGGTAGTAGCGCATCGAGACACATACTATCTGGCGTACATCAACTTGATTAGGAAAAACGTGCCGATAGAGCCACCGAGCGAAGCCGGCTTACTACGAAAGATCGCCGCTTCGTATCGCCCCATCGGCCTTGCTGCCTGGCAGAAGATTCCGCGCTTCGGCGATCCTGCGTCGAAGCCGGAATTTGTGAAGACCGTATTCGCCCAACCACCACTGCGGATATACCGTCACTTCGCGTTACTGCCGGCGCTATACCGTATCGATGAACACGGTGGCAATACCTGCGTCTGGTTCCAGGACTTACGATTTTTCTTGCCGGGACGGGAGCCAATCTTTGTTTTCGGCCTTTGCCGCGATGGCGAGGCTACACCGTGGCGCGTACGTCGCTTAAGTTAGGAGCTGATAGTCGACACCTGCCGCACGACTACAACGGCCAGTGCGCTCAGTACATATCCATTGGATCGACATCCAGTGACCAACGCACGCGTTTGCTGGTNNGCCACTTGGTAAGAAAGCTGTGCAGGGGTCGACGTTGATCAGACTGCACGAGTAGCTGCGCTCGGTAGCGCCCGGCGCGCCGCTCCATTGGCGCCGGCATCGGATCCATCACTTCGACCTCGGAATCTCTACTAAGGCAGTCATGTGCCAGACGACAGGCTGCCCGAACGAATTTTAGCGCCGCGCCTGCGCTCGGCGACTCCGCCCGCAGTAGAGCAAAATGGGTAAATGGTGGGTACCTAGCGGCTTTGCGTTCATCGAGTGCAAACACCGCAAATGCATGATAGTCGTGATGGCGTAGCGCAGCAAATATCGGGTGATCGGGATGGTATGTCTGAATCCATACTTCACCCGGCTTTTCGCCGCGACCGGCACGTCCACTTACCTGAATGATCTGTTGGACTAGTTCCTCGCTCGCGCGAAAGTCCACACTGTAAAGACGCTGATCGGCGTTCAACACGCCGACGAGAGTGACGTTGGGAAAATGGTGGCCTTTCGACAGCATCTGCGTACCTACCAGAATGTCGGCCTCACCGGCATCCACACGGCGCAGCTTATCTTCTAGCGCACCTTTTCGTCTGGTGCTGTCACGATCTATGCGTACTATGCGTGCGTGTGGAAACAAACGTGTGAGCGCGGTCTCTACCCGCTCGGTGCCTTCTCCCAGAGCGCGCAAGTTTGTCGCTTGGCAATCGGGGCAAAGTCCCGGCAGCGCGCCATCAGCACCGCAATGATGACAGCGCAAGCGCTGGCGCTGCTGATGCAGCGTTAACTTGGCATCGCAACGCCGACAGGGGGCGACCCAACCGCAATCATGGCACATATAGGCCGGTGCGTAACCGCGGCGGTTGAGAAACAGCAGACTCTGCTCGCCCCTTTGCAAACAACGCTGAAGCCGTTCCACGAGCGGGGGCGACAAGCCATCATTCACTGGCAAACGGCGCATATCCAACAGACGGATATCCGGCAGCGTCGCTGTGCCGGTGCGTTGCGGCAGGTCCAACCTTTGATAGTTCTCGGCAGCGACATTCTCCAGACTGTCGAGCGATGGGGTTGCTGAACCCAAAACGATTGGAATGCCTTGGCGGTGAGCGCGCATGACGGCCACATCGCGCGCGTGGTAACGAAATCCTTCATGTTGTTTGTAGGAGGGGTCGTGTTCTTCATCAACGATGATGAGCGCCGGCGATTTCATTGGCGCAAATACGGCCGAACGCGTGCCTAGGATAATCCGCGCCTTGCCATCTCGCGCCATTAACCAGGCACACAGGCGCTCTTGATCGGTCAACCCGGAATGCAATACCGCAACAGGCACCGCAAATCGATGGCGCACCCGCGCCAACAACTGCAACGTGAGCCCGATCTCGGGAACCAGCACCAGGGCTTGCTTTTGTGATGCTAACGCGTGCTCGATGAGCTTGAGATACACCTCAGTCTTACCACTACCCGTCACGCCATGAAGTAGAAACGCTTTCGCGGAGCCAAAATGATCGGTGACGGCCGCGACGGCGGCCTCTTGCGCAGGCGTCAACACGGGCGCCGGCACCCTGGGGATGGTTGTCGCTTCGAGACATTCCCGTTGCTCAGCCGCGACCCAGCCTTTGATCACCATTTTTTTAACCACCGCTCTCCAGCCTTGCGCGACTCGCGACAAACGGTCCGCGTCAAGGCCGTCTGGCGTCTGCGCTAGCGCCGAGATAATCTTGCGTTGAAGCGGCGCGCGGCTAAGCGAGGCCACTGAGACCTGACGCCCAGTCGGTGTGAGCAACCAAATTAACGAGTGTGAGGTGCGCACATCGTGGCCTCGGCGAAGCGATAAAGGCAGTGCATTCTTAAGCACGTCACCGAGCGGGTGGTGGTAATATTCGGCCGCCCATTGCAGGAGGCCGAGCAACTCTACAGACAGAACCGGTTCCCGGTCGAGGACCTGCAGAATCGGTTTAAGGCGCTCTTGTGTGATAGCGCTTTCGTCCAGGATCCCGACCAGTACGCCCACCAACTCACGTCCTCCAAAAGGTACGCGCACACGCACGCCCGGGCAGGCGTGTGGAGTAGGGCTCGCAACCGTGTAATCAAAACATCGTCTCAGCGGTGCGGGCACGGCAACGCGAAATATAGGCGCGGCGACGCTCATGCGCGGCAATTTATCACAGGCGCCGGGTATCCAGACGCTGGCGATGTGGCCATTGGATGGCGGCGCTAATGGCCTGCGTAGCTAAATTATTGTCACGCAATAGGAATGGTTTTATTAACAGAATCTGTTATGAAACTGTGGATAAGCTTGTTAATAACTCTCGCGGACGACCCTGAAAAGGCCTTTCACCGACCACGTCGGCCACTTTGCTGAAAAATTAATCTTCCGAACGAAAACTTGAAAATTCAACAGATTATGTCGATGCTCGCCGGGCACGGAAGGTCGCATTGCGGCAGCGGTTCGCACCGCTACCATATCAGCGCATGCTTGTGTATATGTATCCGATAGGCCTTCCGTTTTGGCCGATGAACGGGAGGTTCAAAACGTGACGTCACCTTATGTGAATCGTACGTCGATCGACGCGACACCATCGTTGTGATCGCGCAACGTCCGTCGCCGCGACCACGAAGAATCAACCAGCCAGCGCTTTAGCTTCGCGAGCGGAAGCGGCTCCGTTATGAAAATACCTTGTGCGGCGTCGCAGCCGAGTGTGCGCAAAAGCGAAAGTGCGTCGGCGTTTTCGACACCCTCAGCGACCACTTTCAAACCCATGTTGTGCGCAAGGTCGATGCTAGTGCGTACAATTGCGGCATCACTTTCATCTTGCGCCATACCGGCAATAAACGATTGGTCTATCTTGATGGCACTGACGGGCAGTTTCTTCAAGTAACCGAGTGAAGAATAGCCAGTACCGAAATCATCGATCGATAACTTAACGCCCATTTCCGCGATAGCGGTGAGAATCTCCAGCGCACGCGACGGGTCGATCATCACCGTGCTTTCCGTAATTTCGAGTTCCAGCCAGTTTGGCACGACATCACACGCCACTAGGAGATCCGAAAGGCTGTCCACGAGATACGGATCTTGAAGATCACGCGTCGACAAGTTCACTGAAACGGAGGCATTAAAGCCCTCATTGTGCCAATCATGGCAAGCTTGCAAGGCGGCATTCAACACCCACGGTGTGAGACTCTTGATTAGACCGCTTTGCTCCATCAAAGGGATAAACGTATCAGGCAAAACGATATCTTTCTCCGGATGTCGCCAGCGAACCAGTGCTTCCATGCCGCTGATCTGGTCAGTGTGCAGGTTCACCCTAGGCTGGTAATACATCACGAACTCCTCTGAATCGACGGCGTGACGCAGCTCTCCCATTAGTGCTAAGCGGCTTGGCATGTGCCGGTCGAACTCCGGACTGNNTTGGCATTCTTGGCGGCATACATCGCTACATCTGCATGCTGAATAAGTGTGTTGGCATCCTGGCCATGTTTCGGGTAGATCGCAATGCCGATGCTCGCCCCGATTTCAAACGTCTGTCCTTCGACCACGAACGGTGCTCTGAGCGCCTTCACTAGCATGCGGGCTGCCATTTCCGCATGGTCCTCCCCGACTGTCGCGAGCAAAACTGAAAACTCATCCCCTCCCATGCGTGCAACCGTATCGGATTTTCTCAATTTGTCCTTGAGCCGTTCTCCCACTTGTTGCAATACCTGATCACCGATGTGATGACCAAGCGTATCGTTTACGTCCTTAAAATGGTCTAGATCCATAATAAACAGTGCGAACGGCTGATTTTCGCGGCGTGCACTCAAAATGGCTTGTTGTAGTCTGTCCTGAAAAAGGGTGCGGTTGGGCAGCTTCGTCACGTAGTCCGTAAAGGCCATGTGCTCGAGGCTCTCGTACAGCTCCTTCAGTCGTGTTGTCATCTCGTTGAAACCAGCGGCAAGTTCGCTCACCTCGGCATTGCCCCGTAACTCTACGCGCTGTCCCAGATAGCTTTTATCTTGCCGCACTTTGCGCAGCTGATTCGTGAGTGCTTGTAGTGGATTCAAAGCGGTGTGCTGCAATACAAGCAACGCAATTCCTACCGCCGTCAATGTGGCAATGATCGATACCAGCATCATGAGATATCGAGTGCGCTCCAACTTTTCATAGAACGGCGTAAGATCTTTAACAACAGCGATGCCCATCGTTTTGTCCGAGTACTGTATCGGGCGCGCATACTCGGCAAGTAGGTGTTTTTCAGCAATGCCGGGCCTTGGCCAGGCACGGGATTGATAGACGGTAGAGCCAGAAAACTTGAGTCGAAGTGGCAAAGCAAAGATTTGTTCCATCGCGCTAAGCAACTGTGTGGGGTCTGCAACAACTTGTAGATAGCCAGTGATGCCGTCATCCACCACGGGCACCATAACTGCGTAGTAGGGATATCGACCAGATGTACAAAGGCCAGACACGCCACTCGAAGACGCGGTCGCTGCGCCGTTGCGGGCAAGCGCGAATATATTTTCACAAGCAAAGCGGTTTAGGTCAGCCTTGTCTGTATCTCCCGACGACTCACCAAGCAGGTTGAATTCGTGATCGTAGGCGAATAGTTTTATACCGATCGGTCGCGTTGTGACGGTCGAGCGCGCTTGCAACTCACTATCCAGATGCTTCGCCACGGTATTGGAATCTTTATCCCGGAGCCCTGCACGAAAAGCAGATTTCCCTTGAAGCACCTCAGCCAGGCGATAGGAATGCTTCTTCAAGTCCATAAGCAACGTATCGGCCTCGTGCTTAATCATTTGGACGACGGCGGTGCGCTGTTGCTCGATCGCCAGATTTCGATAGATGGCTCCCGTCAACAACGCCAAGGCAAGCCCGAGCAGCCCCATGGCCACAATCGTTATAACCAAGCTCGTGCGCAGTGATAGGCGCTGAGTGTTCATAGCTATCGCCTAGAGTCCATGACAGCCCTGCACTAGGTGCTGCCGTTATTGCCCTGCAACCCGCCGCGAAACCTGTACCGCGCTGCACGGGCACAAGTGAACCCCGGCGTGCGCTGTACCAGGAGCCGCAGTACTACCGCTAGATGGCGTCGACTTGAGCAGCCCGAGACTTCGAGCATGGATACGCTCTTCGGCGACCTGTCCGGTCGATGATCTGAAGAGGCATAGGCCCATGGCCACCGGTCCCGTCGACACACGGGCCCAGTCCATCGGGCCTTGAAGCGTTTCTACTGGGTTTAGTCAGAGGGGCAGCAAAAATGATGCCACTCAGGCCGCCGGCACCGACAGGTGTGCTTGCGCGGGCCCAAGGCACACATATGCCCCTTCGACGCTTTTAAGTTTAGTTCAAAAAAACGTGCGCGTTACGCTGAAAACCTGCACATTAACCCCCGCAACTCAGCTAGTTAGCCGATACTGCGGGCGCTAAACGATTTTGCGGTAAGATTCCGGCGAGCGCCGAACCTGCGGGGCGACTCTAGCCGCAGGTGCTGCCCGCTGCCGGCATCGGTTGCCCACGTGTATCGCAAACATCGGCTTGTGCCCAACGTCATATGTCGTTTTTCTCCAATCTCAGTGCTGAGATCGCTGCTGCCACAGGAAGACCATTCGCGCTGCGAGAACATCACGCCACTGGCGGCGGCTGCATTAATTCCGCCGCCGTCCTGGAAGGCGGCGACCAGCGATATCTCGTGAAATTGAATGAGGCCGCTCGCGTGGAAATGTTCGCCGCCGAGTTCACCGGGTTACAAGAGCTCGCTCGCGCAAACGCGATTCGCGTGCCAACGCCGATCTGCTGGGGGGCAACAGACGGCCAAGCTTACCTCGTATTGGAATACATCGAGCAAGGGAAGGGTAACGCCGGAAGCATGCAGCAATTTGGCCGAGAACTGGCGCAGCTGCACCGCTTTACCCGTGATCGCTTTGGCTGGGACAGAGACAACACCATTGGCTCGACGCCCCAAGTGAACGCGCCTTCGGACGACTGGATCGACTTTTGGCAACGCCAAAGACTGAGATTCCAGCTAGAGCTTGCGGCTCGCCATGGGTACGGTGGCGCCCTGCAACGAAAGGGCGAACAGCTGTGTGGTCGTATCGGTGCACTCTTTACGGATTACACGCCGCTGCCGTCACTGTTGCACGGAGATCTATGGTCGGGGAACTACATGATCGACCGCCGCGGGCGTCCCGTGATATTCGATCCCGCAATCTACTATGGCGATCGAGAGGCAGACCTGGCAATGACAGAGTTATTCGGTGGGTTTTCTGCGCGATTTTACGATTCCTACCGGGAAGCGTTTCCCTTGAATCGCGGCTATGCGATCCGCAAAACACTGTATAACCTCTATCACGTCTTGAATCATCTCAATCTGTTCGGTGGAGCTTACGGATCACAGGCAGAACGCATGATCGACTCACTGTTAAGCGAGATTCGCTGACTGTAGACCACTGACGATNNCCGCGCAACGGTTTTGAGACAAACCTTTATCTTGTTTTTCGCTCTCGGGCTGATGCTCATCGGCCTACCGCTTATCGGCGTGGCGCTGGCGGGCAAGCCGCTCGCCCCGTATCTGCAATTTCCACCCGATACAACCTTTGTCGTGCACGCACCGTTCTCTTGGTGGGTGTTTTCTGCCCTCACAGGCGCTGTCGTTGCATGTATGACACCATTCGTCTACCGGGTGATCCACGCGGCGAGACAGGTCCGCAACCCGCCTATAGCGGCTCGCGCGTTTCCGTGGTGGGGCTGGCTCGGCGTTGCAATCGTCGCATTCGCCTGGTGGATAGCCTGGAATCGTTTTCCCTGGCTCAAAAGCGTACAGGAATTCACGTTCTCTCCGCTCTGGTTTGGTTATATCCTGGTTATCAATGCAATGACCTGGAGGCGCACGGGTCATTGCATGTTGCGAGACCGCACCGGCTATTTCGTGGCGCTGTTCCCCTTGAGCGCGGGGTTCTGGTGGTTCTTCGAGTATTTAAACCGCTTTGTGCAGAATTGGTACTACGTCGGTATCAGTGATTTCACGCCCTGGCAGTATTTCTGGCATGCGACGCTCCCGTTTTCGACGGTGTTGCCGGCAGTGCTGGGGACACGCGAATGGCTCGCGTCTTACCCGGCTGTGCATGATGGACTCAAGCAAGCATGGCGAATCGAGCAACTGCGCACCAAGCTAGTCGGCTGGACGACTTTGTTTATCGCTGGTGCCGGCTTGACCGCGATCGGAGTGTGGCCCGACCACTTCTACTCGCTGGTGTGGGTAGCGCCGCTGCTGATCATCACGGCACTGCAAACCGTCATCGGCGAAGAAAGCATCTTGGATCCGGTAACAAGGGGTGATTGGCGGGTGATGTGGCAGGCGGCGCTCGCCGCGTTGATCTGCGGCTTCTTCTGGGAGCTGTGGAACTATAACAGCCTCGCACACTGGGAGTACTCTATCCCTTTCGTACATCGCTTTGAAATATTCCACATGCCACTACTGGGTTATGCTGGGTACCTGCCGTTTGGCTTGGAATGCCTGGCCGTGGCAAGTCTGCTGGATCGAATCTGGCGGCGAAACACCGTCACCAGGGCGTTGTAGGGCGAGGGAAGTGCGCCCGTTGGCGGCTGACACCCACCGGCGCTACTTATAACCCAGGATACGGGCTCGTACCTTACCCACTATGTCTACCAACGGCAAAAGATCGCCGGCAACCTCGCCCTCCAAGAGNNTGAGTGGCGTCGACACGCGTCTGACCGAACGTCGGATCTATGGGCAACCACCGGCCATCGGAAAAGGCCTCGACCCAGCTGTGATACAGCCAGCCCTGGAACTGCTCGACGTACGCGAGGCCGTTCACTATGCGCGTCGGGATACCGACGGCCCGCGCCATTGCCGCATAAAGCAACGCATGCCCTTGGCATTCCGCCTCCCCGCCGTCCAGCACGTCAATGGCGGAAAACACGTCGATGGGTTTGCGCTCTACATTTTCGTCAAGCCACGCGAGCAGTCGTTGCAACTTTTCCAAGTCCGTNNGTCTCCGCACCCGCGGTCACTTGCCTGGCCAAGGTGCGCACGCGCGGATGGTCGCTCTGTACCGTCATCGAGGGCTGGAGAAACCGAGCCGTGATACCGTCAGCAGCGGCTGTGGCGTATGTGTTATTCAAAGGATCGACTGCTTGTACCGTGCAGACCAGCCCACCATCACTCTTGCTGCAAGCTTGCCCTTCACTCGCAGGCATCACAAACGAATCTGGTATTCCTTCGAGACTGATCGTCAGTTCGCTTAGTTCGCGGGGTCGCGCTATCGGTATGGCGGTGCGAATAAGACTGTAATCAATCAACGCATCGTGCTTATTCAGGCTCGCGAGCGTCAGGTATCTCTTGGCGCGCGCTTGACTCTCGAGTCCCGAAATCAAAACTCCATGCATCGCCATTTCC
>JABAOD010036544.1_pt2 | contig 12954 bp, 19 predicted proteins | sample 7062151 | NCBI WGS metagenome assembly JABAOD01 (sample SAMN14538626, study PRJNA623070) | marine sediment metagenome | biome: marine biome [ENVO:00000428]; feature: marine pelagic biome [ENVO:01000023]; material: deep marine sediment [ENVO:00002113] | place: India: Gulf of Khambhat ...
ATCGCCAGTATGTTGGTTGCATTTTTTTGAGGATTTTTGTTCCATTTTTCTATGACTCTGTCGCAAAAATCCAAAATATCTTGCTTAGTTAGAGCCAATTTATCAGGCTCAAAACTGGTCTTTTTCAATAGAATTTCTTCTGGTTTGTACTAAATTAGATTTTTCTTTATTCTCATCATCGATGTTATATTTTGTTCCAAAAAGGTATGAAATTATTAATAAACTAATTCAGATCTTCAGTTTAATCAATTGTTATAAACTGAGATTTTTATTCCAAGTTATTGGGATTAAAAAAATTCGTTGCGACAAGAATTGTCACAATGTTTGGGGTTTTAATGGTGACCTTGCTTCTTACTATTTCTCTTGTGGGATCAAATATGGATACCATCCTCAAGCAAGGAGTTGCATACCAAGTAAGAACTGAGATTACCAGTGATCCTACAATTGCAAGCAGTTTCTCATCCACAGAAGAATTTGACGCATACATACAAAATCAAATTGAACTTGCCACAGAAGTTTTAGGACTAGATGAGCCGTGGTATTCACCGCAAAGAATTGGTTTGACTATGTACAAGATACTTTTACTTGATTTTGGTAATGCCACTTTCCTTACAAGTGACGCTGGCTCACCAGACGTCAGAGAAATTATTTTTGAAAAACTTCCCCGAACCATTTTACTTTTCACAACAGCAACAATAATCATTTCAGTAATCGGAATTTTCCTAGGAGCCCTATCAGGAAGTAAAGTGGGATCTGTAGTAGATAGAATAACTTCAAGTTTTGCGATAATTAGTTCAAGTTTTCCAGTATGGTGGATTGGAATGATAATGATTTTTGTTTTTGCGTTTATGTATCAAATTTTTCCAGCAAGAGCAACGCCTCCAATTCCTGCATCGGATCCAAACTACTTTTTTTCCTTGTTATACCACATGACTCTTCCCCTCATTACAATCGTAATGATTGGTTTTGGTGCATGGGCATATTTGGTAAGAAATTTCATGGTAGGAATTATGCAAGAAGACTTTATCATGTCAAAAAAAGTCATTGGTATTAGCAAAAAGAAGATAATTTACACTCACGCCTTAAAAAACGCCGCACCACCCATAGTAACAATTCTAGCCCTTAGTCTTTCAGGCTCACTAGGAGGAGCAATAATCACAGAGGCAGTTTTTGATTGGCCGGGCATGGGCAGATTATATTTTGAGGCAATAACAGTGATGGATTTGCCAGTAATTATTGGTGCAACCTACATTTTGACAGTATTTTTCTTGGTTAGTATTTTCATTGCAGATTTACTTTATGGATACTTTGACCCAAGAGTGAGGACAGCTTAATGAGTATATCTCCTCAAGAAATAAAAAATGAGTTTGTTAGAAGTAGGGTAGGAATAGCTGGCCTTTCAATTTTAGGAATTCTTATCTTGGTTTCAATTACTGCAATGGTTGCCATTCCAAGTGAGACATTTAGTCAGTGGAACAACCCAAGCAATTGGATTTCATATCCCAAAGTAGCAATTCCAGTATGGGTTAATCTGTTTTTAATTGAAAAAATTCCAGAACACAAAATTTTACAAAACCCTGTTGAAAAGATTGAAACTTCAGGGGACATATCTTTGGTATCTCATCAATTTGGTTTTTCTTTTGATTATGATGATTTTCCTAATGATTTCATTTACGAATTTTCTGCAAAATATTCTGGTTCTCCTCTTTTACAAATTTCAGTAATCAGACCAGATGGAAAGACATTAAATTTGGTATCAACCTCTTTGCCTTATTCCAACACAGAAACAATGCATACTGAAAGAGTATTTTCGACAGATGATTCAATAAGAAAGAATTTGTTTTTACAATCAGATGAATTTGATTTTTCATTAAATAGATTGTCAGCTGAAGACATTGTATTTGCAGAGTCAAATTCCCATAAACCACTAAAAGGAAACTATCTATTCATTGTTAATTTGTATGGAGTTAATTCAGAAAATCAAATTTCAGATTCAACTCTAACTATCGGAGGAAAGGCATTTGGAATTATGGGAACAGATGAGTTAAGAAGAGACTTGGCAATTGGTTTGCTCTGGGGGACTCCGTTAGCCTTATTCATAGGCATAGTAGTGGCAATAGCCTCAGTCGCAATGGGTTTGGTTTATGGAGTGTATGCGGGCTACAGAGGTAAAAAGACCGACGAGGTAATGATGAGATTCAATGACGTCATCTATGCCCTTCCTGCCCTACCATTTTTGATCATCCTTTCTGTGACCATAAGTAACAGCATTTTTCTTATGATTGGATTTTTAACCATTTTTGGATGGGTTGGCGTAGCCAAGGTTTCTAGAAGTATGGCACTTCAGATCAAAACTCGAGGATATATTGATGCTGCAGAAATGATGGGGCAGAAAAAATCAAAAATTATTCTACGGCATATTTTACCACAGTTACTTCCATACGCATTTGCAAGTATAGCCATATCCGTTCCAGCCGCAATCACAACTGAAGCGGGTTTGAGTTTTCTTGGACTAGGAGATCCGTCATTTCCAACATGGGGCCAAATTTTACACGACGCCAATGTTTTTGGAGCTGCCTCAAGAGGATTATGGTGGTGGATAATGCCACCAGGAGTAATGATAGCAATTACGGGATTAGCCTTTGTCTTTATAGGAAATGCACTTGATGTTATTGTAAATCCAAAACTACGAAGATAGTCAATTGTTCAATTCAAATTTTCTAATGACATCTAAAGTAGAGTCATTAAGTTTTATTGTATAAGTTGCCATGCTAGGGTCTTGAGATTCTGATAGAGTTTCAGCAAATTTCTTCTTTTCAGGATCAATTGAATCGCTTTCACTAACACATAACGGAAATTTTTTCATTGAGATATTTTGATTTTGGAGATATTCAATGAATTTTTTGTAATTTTGAGGTTCATTCCATTGTTGGCTCTTTTCTTGGCGCGACCCAATCCAGATATCGACAGAATTTTGATAAATTACCTTTTTTCGTAAATCGTCTAATGACATTGCAGAATTAAAAATCTGCTCTTTGCATCTTAGAACCACATCTAGGACATGAACCGCCACTATGTTTGCTATTACAAACTAGGCATACGTAACGTACTTTGGCGTTGCCCCCGCCACCTCCAAAGAAACCTCCGCCGGTACCGGTTCCACCACCATATCCGCCCATACGACTCATGGCGCGTCTGCGTAAAAGCAATGGGAATACAATGAAGATTCCTAAAGCAGCAGCTAAACCATAGGGGAATGGCAAAATCATTTGCAAACCGATGCTAATAGCTAAAGAGGCAAATAAGAAAATCAAGTAAGTTTTGAAACTAAACAATTCATTGAGAATACCTTTAAAATCNNTAAACAATTCAAAGAGAATACCTTTAAAATCCTTATAAAGTTTTGTCAGTATTTATCAAATTACCATCATAAATTAAAAAAATTCAAATCAAATAATTTCTAAGGGAATTGAATTTCCTTTGCTATCCCATGCAAAAATATCATCATCTCCATATGGGTGTTGCACAATTATTGAAACAAGACCAAAAAAATTATGCAAATCAGTAAGGGATGGTTCTGCTGAGCCACTTGGGTGCGAATGAACAATTCCCACATAGCTCATATCAAAAGGCAAAAAGGAATGTGGAAATCCCGCAAAGGTAGGTCCAGTATGACTAAATGGAGGAATAACTAGACCGTCAATTGTAATATTTCCTTTTTTGGATTTTCCTTTGAGAATAAGGATGCTTTCATTTGGATGTTTAATTTTGCAATAAGATGAGATGCTATCCACAACATCTTGTTTTAATGAAACCCGCCGTTCATAGGATTTTTTCTTAAAAATCACAAAAAGAATTCCTTTACAATACTAATTAATTTTAAGATGTTCGAACCACAGTATAGTCCGTATTGGAAAACCTCTTTAATTTTCCTTGAATTTCAGAAATCTTTCTGGGGATACTTGCTTTGTTTTCTTCAATATCTTTTTTAAAAGAAGAGATTTTGGATTCCAGGTCTTTTTGTTGATTGGCCTCTTTTTCTACCTCACTGTTTAGTTGTGATAGCTGGGTATTATCAAAACTTGCCAATTTGTTTTGAAATTCTTTCTTTTTGTCTTCAAATTCCTTTACTTTGGTTATAAAAGAATCAAGGGATTCTTCAGTTTCTGTTAGATGACTCATGGACTTTTCAATGTCTTTCACAGAAATTGAACCTGATGAAATGCCTTTTCTTACATTTTCTAAAATTACAAGAATTGAATCCTGGTTTTTAGATTCCAACACATCTAAAGGAGAATTGATTAGTTGAGAGAGGAGTGATTTTTGCTCCTTATCCAAAGAAGATGCATACTCATAACGGCTCAGGGGCCTTGAGATTTTAGTAAATTGAGAATCAATTTGGCTTTTTATTTGATTTTTACCTTGTTTAAATTCAGAAAATTCTTGATTTAATTTTAAAAATTCTTTATAATCTGAAGAAGATTTGATTGTTTCAATAGATTTTTGATTATTTTGAATTTTGTCTTTTAATGAATTTATTGAATCTTCAAATTCCTGTATTCTTTTGTTTTTGTTTACAATTTCTGAATCTAAATTCGATATGTCTTGTAAAAGTTGAGTGATTTCATCAGAGGATANNAAATTTTTAATCAATCTTTCAATTTCTTTACTGTTTGAATTCATTACCGCCAAAATTTCTTTTAGTTTTTCAGCATACTTTTTTGCAAAAATATGAATAACTCTTGTTTGGCGTCCTAAAACATCACCAATTTTTTTTAGTTTCTGATTAAGAGTATTGCTCATTTCAGAAATATTATCAATAGAAGAAATATCAGGTAAATCTGTTGCCTCTTTTTTTATTACCTCGATTACTTGCTTTTTTCCCCTTACAACAATTATTCTTAGATGTTTATCAATGTCATCAACTTTTAGATCATCTTTTTCAAGTTCTCTGATGATTCCTGCAAGCTCTTTGATTAAAGGAGAAACCTGATTTCTAAGGGATTTTATTTCAGCCAAAGTTTGAGTATTTCTTAATTTTAACAAATCCTGCGTGACTTTTCCAACTTCAGATAACTGAATTTCTTTTTTACTGGGAATTTCTTTGGGAATTTCTTTTTCCTTCTTTTTTCCCCAACCAAATACCATTTGTAAATATTGAATTTTGGGGATTAAATGTGTTCGAAAAAACGAGATCCTCAGTAAAAAGAACGGATTTCAAATAATCTAAGTATAATCCAAGATTAAATTTAAAATCAAGCCCAAAATAGCCATAATTATGGTCAAATCTGGTAAAGCCTACCATACAGGAATGGTAAAAAAATCAATTACCATTAATGCCCCAAAAAACAAAGTCTGGAGAAAAATTAGCAATATTGTTGGACTTCCCTCATGGTTGGTGGATGTTAAAAAAACTGAATACCTTTCAAAGAAAAAACGAGGAGTAGGAGCAATACGAAAACTTACTTTCAATGATGGAAACACAATAGAAGAGCATGTAGTTGCTTGGAAAGATGGAGAATACTTTACATACATTGCAACTGAAGGACTTCCTTTACGTGCTTATGTTGCAACTTTATCAATCAAGCCCAAAAGCAAAAACTCTGTAACACTAACATGGGAATCCTATGTCAACAGTCAAAAAATGACAGAAAAAGAATTTTTGGAGTTTCTTGTTTTTATGGGTACGTTCTATGAAACTTCTCTTTGTAATCTAAAAAGCCGTCTTGAAAAATAACCTAGACAAATCAAAGTGTAAATACAGTAAACTCAAACTAATATCATGAGCGATATTCGATTTATTATGATTGGCGGTGCTTTGGTGTTTGCCGGATTTGTGGTGTTAGGTATTTTTGGAGGAAACTTTCAAACAGCAAACATAGAATCTGAAGAATTTGGTGATTGTTACGAATATTTCGAAGATAGGGACCCAGTTCCTATACCATGTTCAGACAAAATGATTGATCAAAGTTCCTTCTTCGCAGTAATAGTTGCGCTAATGGCTGGTGGAGCAATTGCTTTACTGAAAGGATGGAGAGGTGATTGGGATAGTCGAGTAAAACCAGAAGATATGGTTGGTCCAAGTAGAGATAATCGAATGGATGGAAATGATTCAGATAGCAAATAGAAAAAAGACTCTAAGATTTTTTTGAAAAATGTTTTTTCCTTTTATCCTCAGAGTCATCTTCTAACCTTTGGAAATATACTTCTTCGTATGGCATTTCTAGAAAATAATTACAAAATTTACATTTAAGCTTAAAGAAGGATTTGTCCATGTATAGGCACGAGGGGAATGAGGATTAGCTTTTTTCAATAAGGTCTTTGAGATTTTTGAAAACTTCGTCAATCTCCCTCATTCTTTCATCAAACTGTGCGTCTGTAAGAACATCAGGTTTTGAGATAGTAACAATTACCTCAGATTCATCTCCGCTAGGAACCACTCTCATTGGTACATCCCAAGCAGTTTCTTCATCTTCATACAAATGGTCTAGTATTCCAAAATTTTTGTTATGCTTGAATTTCAAATTTGCGTTTCCACGTGGTGTTGAAAAACTCCAAGAACCATCACCATTTTGTTTAGCATCTGGCATCATTTTTGGAGGAGAATTCAAAATTGCATCAAAGACATCTCCTGTTTTTTTACTTACAGACAAAATGATTGTTCTAGATTTGGCCACATGGCAGTTTGAAGTTGATGCTTAAAAAGGATGTTGTAGAAATTATAAGTTCTATTCCTAGTATAGATCGCTTATCAGCATGATTGACTTTGATCTAATCCATACCATAACCTGATATATTATGAACCTAACTGAGCAATGTGTTAAAATTTAGAATTATTACTTTCTTTATCTTTATGGCAGTTTATTCAATATCATTTCAGATAGGAGCAACATCAGAGGTAAGTATGCAAGAGGCAAATGCCTTTGTCCAGGGTTTTTTATCTTCAACACAAGACATTGATGGATGGGGAATTTTTGTAAATAATATTTCTGCATCATTACCAATGTTTGTTCCAGGAGTAGGTGTTGGACTAGGTGCTTATTCAGGATGGTCAACAGGATTTGGGTTTGCTGCAATAATTACTATGGCACCAGGTTTAGCAGAGATTGAACCTTTATCAATTTTATATTCCTCTCCTTATGGCGCAATAGAGTTAGTAGCATATTCTATTGCAATGTCAAGAAGTTTTCTTGTAGTATATTCACTAGTTAAGAAAGTAAATCCAAAATCACTTATCAAAATTAGCTTAATTGAAATTGGGATTGTAGTGGCCCTACTAGGAATAGCAGGATATCTTGAGGAATACCTGATTGCTCTGGAACAAGCTTCCATGTGATTAAATAAACAAACAAAAAATTTTCTCAAAAATAAGAATTATTCTTTTTTACTATCGTTTTTGTGGGTAGGATTTACATAATTTTGATAAATGAAATACCAAGGGTCCATGCTGATACTATCCAAATGCTGTTGAATTACTTCACCTTCTTTTAGTGGCTCTTTCTTTTGTGAATTATTCATCATTTATTATTCTCATACCTTCTAGATAAGTAATTCCCTACCAGTGTTAAAGTGAAGAAATTCATGAGTGAGATTCACTTTACCCACAAACAAAGCACACACCAGACTCAGATATGCTAATTTTTGGGAAATGCCTGAATTAGAATCAAGAAAAATAGTTTAGAATCTAAATCTTTGTTTGATTAGCCAAAATAATAACAATTGTCCCAAATGTAATTAATCCAATAGTTGATAGAAAACATCNNAGCAATATTCCTCTTAATCCATTAAATCCATGAACGGAAACAAGAATCAAAATTAATTCTAAAAGAAGAGCATAAGTCAAACTCTGATAATTTGAAATTACATTTTCATAGCTGAGAGATTCTGCAAAATTGCCAGTAGAAAATCTAACCAAAATATGCAAAGCAACCAACCCCACCGAGCCCATTGCCGTAGCATAATGGATCTTTCTGATTTGGCTCTCTCTTATCATCAAAATTTGAAAAACACTCCTAATGCATAATACAATACTAAAGCTGCAACTCCGATTGTTACGTAGATACACAATCTGTTTTTTTTGTTCATTGATTCTACATTGTACGGATAATCAGGGCGTCTTGGAGAACCAATTCCTATCCCACCTTGCTGAAACATCAATCTAATTCCATTAATGGTATGAAATGTACCTAAACTAATCATTACAGATAAAATTATGAATCCAACTGGAGAGTAAGCATAAAGCAATAGCTGGCCCCAAGACAGTCTATCAAGAATTGAGGCAGAATGAATTACATGAATTACAAAAAACACCAACAAGAAAATACCTGAAATTCTCATAAAAAGCCAGGAGATTCGTCCAATTCCATATCCTTTAGGATTCAACCAACTTCGTAAAGTCCTTTTATTTTCTTTGTTCACTATGTTGGATGAATTTTTTATTATTTATTGTCTGTCTAAAAATAAGAATCACAAAACAGAATATATTTCGATTTTATTTGTCTTTAAAACCAACAAAACTCGTCTGTTGATGTAGAAATTTTTTAGAGAAAATCTTATGATTAAAAATTCTAAATTATTCTCATACTAATTAAAATTCACCCTAGCTTTAATGAAAAGCAAAGATAAATCCACTTTAGATTGCAACTTGGCCTTTTTCGACGGTCCTTATTCGAATAACATCAATTACATCAGTGACAAATATTTTCCCATCTCCAGGTTTTCCCGTCGATGCATTTGATGCAATAGAGTTTACGATTTTGTTTACCTCTTCTTCGATGCAGACAATCTCTATCTTTCTTTTTGGAACCAAATCATCGGCCTCATAATCATCAGTGCCATCCCCTGACCTAATCATCCCTATTTGGTTGCCCCTACCTCTGACTTCATAGGTAGTCATTGCTTTAACACCCAATTTCGTAAGGGTGTTTTTTACGTCTTGAAACTTTGAATCCCGAATAATAGCTTCAATTTTTTTCATAAAATATCAAATATGCCATATGATAAAAACGATCATGATTTTTGGGCTCTATAATGAATTCTAACTACTTTAAAAAAGCCAATGCCTTTACAATGTCGGTTTTGCTAATAATACCGATTAGAGTTCCACTACTTGATAGTACTCCTGCTNNATACTTTACAGAATGAATGCCTTTAGTCATTATCTCCCCAGCCTTTGTAGTGCTTCCAAAACCAGATTCAGAAATGAAGCCCTTTCTTGGAAATATCACTGAAATGAAGGGATCTGAATTATCAACAACGTCTGTTTCTTCGCCTTGGGTCAATGATATGTTAAAGAGATCTCTAAAAGTAACAATGCCTTCTGGGTTTTCATTTTTATCACGTAGTATTATGCGAGAAATTTTTTCATCAAGCATTTTTAGGACTATTTTTGAGAGGGTTGAATCAGAGTACTGCCATGCATAATATGGAGACATGTATTCTCCTACGGTTTTTGCACCAGAATGAGCTGATGCAAAATATCGTGTTAAATCAGATTTGGTTATTATCCCTACAACATCATCATTTGAAGTAATTACCAGAGAACCAATTTCGTTTTGAATCATTTTTTGGGCACATCTACTTAGTTCTGTATTCTCATCCACTGATACTATTTTTTTAGAAATTTCAGTGGCTGAAATTTGATCCAGTTTTCTTTCTGAGGTATCAGATAGCAGGAATAAACCTAAATCTTTTTCAGAAATAATATCGGTAATTTTTCCATTTGTGGTTACTAGTAATCGGCTTTTTTTCTCATCAATTATTTTTTTTAAAACCTGGGCCATATTGGAGGTGCTTTCAATAGTAATTGGGTCGTTCATGAATGATTTTGCAATTTCCATATTTTTGAGCCAATTGTAGGTTATAAAAAACAAAAGGAAATTACCAAGAGTGGAAATATTAGATAAATTACCTTATAGGAGTTTTCTCAAATACTGCCCTTTATCCCATACCCTAAGAGAACAGAATAACAACCAAGGCCACATTCCTCACAAATAGGTTTCATAGAATCTTTTTCTGCACTTCCAATGCAGCAAGGTTGCTTTTCTCTTCCCAGATGATCCACTGAAATTATTGCCCAGGTTGGGCAATCTACAGGAGTGGTTCCCTTTCCACCCCAGTTTCTTTTCATCACTTCGAGTTGATCTTTTGGATTAATGATATAGTCTTTTAGTCCGTTTGATTTCATATCAAGAATGTCATCAATAACCTTGTTTCTTTTTTCTCCAAATGGTAACCAAAGTGGATCTCCCTTCATGAAGGGAGTATGAAATTGAAATCCAATTTTATTGGAATATTGTTTCCAGTCATCAATTACGTTTTGGATAGTGTTGTAATTTAACGAGTTTATCGTCATTGTAATCCAGATATCTTTCCAAGCTTTTGGTCCGTTTTTTTCCACGTAATCAATTACATTTTTTCTGGTTTTCTCCCATGAGCCTGCCCCACGGATTTTATCATGTGTCTTTTGGTCGCCATCTATTGAAATCCAGTAAAAGTAAATGTCCTTAAAGTAAGGCAACGGATAGGTGCCGTTTGTTACAAGGCAAGCTCGTTTAGGGAATTCTTTTACGAATAATTCTACAATATCAGGTCTCATTAAAGGCTCCCCACCAACAAGGGTCACAATGAAAACATGTTTTTTCTTGAATTTTTCTTCAATTATTTTTTTCCAATCTTCAACGCTTAGGTCCTCGTTTTCTTTTCTATTAAGCCACCAATAACAATGAGTGCAATGTAAATTACAGACATTGATAATATCTGCAGATGCATAAAAGGGACTTTTTTTATTGAACATCTTGTATCCTGCAATTTTTAATCCAAGATGAAAGTAGAGAGGAGATTCTCTAATAATTTGCGTAAACCCTCTTCCCATAATTTCCATTTTTGTCAAATAATCATAGAACTGCTTTGCATAAAGTAGTTTTGATTTGAAACCAAATCTATGTTCAAAAAATTTGATTAGGTCTCAAATCTTAGGTTTCTAATTTTTGTCTTTTGCCTCGAGCTTTAGTTCTTAAAACTGCCTTACAACATACGCATCGAATACTTTCTGTTGTTAAAAAGAGCCCACAAAAAGTACAACGCTTCTGTCCAAGTTCGTATCTTACCCTGTTTGGAACAGGTTCTGCTTTGTGCATTTGGCATATTCCTCTACATGTTCTTCCCACTACCATTCACCTCCTATTTTTTTTCTAATTTCTTTTGACCTATCTCTGATGGTCACAGAACTAATTCCCGAAATCTCGGAAATTTTTAATTGAGAAATTTTTTCGTTATTCCTAACAGAAGCCAAGTTAACAACTGCAGCTGCCATGGACATAGGATTTTTACTGGTACTAATTCCAGCATCCAAAACCCTACTCATTAAACGGATGGCATCCATTCGAGTTTTCTTGCCAACTCCAACGTCATTTAGAACTCTTTCTACAAAATCTGCTGGACTGTAGGTTTCTGGAGTAATATCTAGTTCATTTACCAAAAATCGATAGTTCTTTTGGAGATTTTTACGCTTGATATTGCCTGCATCTGCTATGTCCTGTAAAGTTCTGGGAGTTCCAGTTATCCTGCAAGNNATTCCAGCAGTAGAACGTCCGCTTAGTATTTTTTTTCCAGCAGCCTTTCTAAATATGTGTGCAGATTTTTCGACAACAGATTCTGGTAGTCCTAATTTGGCACGTATTCCGTCTAGTAAGGAAAATGCCTTGTTAAAAGACTTGTATTCTTGTTTTGATTTACTGTTTCTATCCCATAATCTTAATCGATAAAAAATTTTTGAATTTTCAGTAGAGAGACTTTTTCCAGTAGAATCCTTGTTAGATTGTTGGATAACAGTAGATAGTCCCATATCAGACATTTTCAAGGTAAGTTTTGTTCCGACTCTGGTGTTTGATTCATACTCCTCTTTTGTGAACCCAGTTTGTTCAGGACCAATATCGATTGCTTTTTCCAAAATCACAGATCCGCAGGTTCCGCAGGCAATCTCTCCAGTATTGAAATCAGTTATTGGAGAAAGATTTTTGCAATATTGGGAATGAATCACAGACATCATTTTTCAGTCCTCCAGTTTGTGTGAGCCGCCTTTTGTGGATTAAAAATTAGTAAAGTACCACAGAATTCACATGAGATTCCAAATTCATAGTTTTCAACACTTGATTGACCGCATTCAGTACAAATTTTGAGTCTAGGATCAACTAGTAAATTTTTTTCTGTAAAATTGTAATCAACATTGGGGACGGTAAGCTTGCTCATAACCCTTTTTAGTTGTTAAGATATTTAAGATGGTGGTAAATTTGGTTACTAGTGCTAATTCCCTATTTACAATAAAAAATTAAAAAATAATTTTAGAACTAGCTAAGGTTTAAAGGAATGCTAGCACTTCCCCATGGTTCGCTGACGCGGAAAACATATTCCTTTGATGGATCGTATATGAATTCTGTTCCACCATAGCCTATGTTTGGTCCAAAGAAGATGTTGAATGTTCTTGATTCACCTGGTTTTATCACAAGTAGTCCGCTTGTAAAATCAGTTGAAGCATATTTGAAAGCCTTGTTGCCATTCCAAACGTCATAATTACATACAGAAGGACCAGAACACATCAATTGAAGATTTTCATTGCTAGTATTTTCCACAAGCATGTCAATGTTGAGATGAGCGTTTCCCGAGGCAGTGATTTCAACTTCTGCACCAGGGAAATAGAACATTGCAGGTCCTATGTTGTAAACCTCTGATTTACTTTTAATTTCTGAAACTTTTATCTCATGTTTGACTGCCCTTTCACAATCCAATCTTTCATATGCCTTTTTGATATTTTGACATTCAGCTAATTTTGCTTCTAGTTTTGACAACTCAGTGTTATCTGAACTTGCATCGGTGGATTCTTCTGTTCCAGATGAAACAGATATCAGCCCGGTTCTAACCATGTATTGAATTCCTTGCAAAAAGGAATCATTGTCT
>JABAOD010005158.1_pt2 | contig 12948 bp, 16 predicted proteins | sample 7062151 | NCBI WGS metagenome assembly JABAOD01 (sample SAMN14538626, study PRJNA623070) | marine sediment metagenome | biome: marine biome [ENVO:00000428]; feature: marine pelagic biome [ENVO:01000023]; material: deep marine sediment [ENVO:00002113] | place: India: Gulf of Khambhat ...
CGGAGCAGGCGCAGCGCGTGCGCATGCCGCGGGTGAAGTCTACCTGGACGGTCGCGCCCCTGGAAGACGGCTACGTGGAAGTCTCGTTCCAGGGCTATGGCGATCCGGGCGGCAACCTGAGCCTGCCGGTGTTTCGCTGGTACGTGGACCTGACCTCGTGGGAAGCGCCGTTGAGCACGCTCACGGGGCTGCGCCGGCAAGTCGAGTCCGGTGCATTCCGCGGCCAGCGCCCAGCCTACATCCGGGAACGCCCTTGAGAGCGGCTCACGCCTGACAGTCGGGGCAGAAGTAGATGCGGCGCGAGCCGGCGGTGGCGCGTTGGATGGTCGCGCCGCAGGCGTCGCAGGGCTTACCCGCGCGGGCGAACACGGCAAAGCGGTGTGCGCCGCGGCTCGTGTCACCGGCCGCCTTGCGCGCGCGCACGCGCGCCGGGGGATTGGTGATGCCTCGCGTGCGATACGATCGCCGCGCGACGGCCAGGGTCTGCCGCGCCAGGCGCTGGCGCTCCGCGCGGCTCATGTCCGCGGGCCTGCGAGCGGGGTCGAGCCCCGCGAAGTGCAGGATCTCGCTCCTCAGGTAATTACCGGTGCCGGCGAGAAAACCCTGATCGAGATAAAGCGCCGCCAGCGACCGGCCGCGGAAGCGCGCCTGCGCCAGCCGCGCGGCGAGCGTGTTCCAGGTGAGCTGCGCGTCGAGGATGTCGGGGCCGATACGGCTGAGAAATGGGTGCGCCTCGAGACCTGCATCGTCGAGAACCTCGATGTCGGAGGCGCTGTAGAGCAGCGCGCTGCCGCTGGCCGTGTGAAGGGCCACGCGCAGAGTGCGATTGGTGCGCGGCATCCTGCCCGGCGCCGTCACGTACCAGCGGCCGTAGAGCTGGTTGTGGGAGTACAGGGTGAGTCCGTTGGCGAAGCGCGTGAGCATCGCCTTGCCGCGGGTGTCCACGCGTGCGACCGTCGTGCCGTGCAGGCGCTTCTCGAACCGGCGCAGTCGCGGTAGCGCGAGCAGCACCTCCTCGACGCGCTCGCCGATCAGCACCCGCGCGATGCGATCCGCGGCAATTCGAATCTCGGGACCCTCGGGCATGCCGGCACCTGTGCGTCGATGACTGGGGGCTCAGACCCAGGCAAAGCGCGCCAGCACGACCAGCACCACGAGCAGCTGCACGCCGTTGACGATAACGCTCGCGCGGTGCAGGCGCTTGAAGCGCCGCCCGGCGCTATCGTCTCCGGCAAGGTGCGCATCGCGCGAGCGGTTGATGCGTGGCATGAGCGCCTGGCGCGCCAACCAGAACGCCGCGCACACGCAGGCCATGGCGAATGCGGCGGTCACGCCGTGTCGATCGCTGAGCGCGAGTGCGAGCGCAGCGATGCCGCTCGTGATGCCCATGGCCAGGTAGTAGACGGGAAAGACCTGCCGGATGAAACGCCCGGCCGCTTCCGCTTCGAGCTTGATGAAAACGAGCGGCGCGTAGACGGCTGCGAAGAACGCCATGCCGCCCCACAGCGCGCCCACGCTCAGCAGGGCGAGCAAATCGATCGTCGTTGCCAGCATTTGCTCAGAGAACACCCGTCGAGTCGATATGCCCCAGCGGCGATGAGGCGACGCCGCGCGCTCAATGCAGCCTCTGGTCGGGCGCGCCCGCGCCCTTGACAGCAATCTCCAATGTCGATCGCAGCATCTGTGCGCGCTCGGCGGCGCTCGGTGTCTCGACCAGCGCCTGCTTCTCTTCGACGTCGAGCGGCAGGTTGATGGCGAGGAAATCCACCACGTGCGACGCGGGCAGCTTGTGAAGCGTCTCCCAGTCCAGCCGAAGGCCGTTCATCTCGAGATAGCTTCTCAAGCTCTCTTCGAGCTCGTCCACGCTCACCGCCGCGTCGGAGCCTTCCTCGAGATCGGCACGATAGCGCTGCCAGTCCGGGCGCACGCGCCGGTAGCCTCTGTGCAAAACGAGCTCCTCGGCAATCTCGAAGCGGCATACGCCGGTCAGCTGGATGAGGAATCGACCGTCCTGGGTTTCCTGAAACGACGTGATTCGTCCGGCGCAGCCGACCGGATAGACGGGCACGGGCTCGGACGCCGCTTTCGATGTGGGCTGAATCATGCCGATATGCCGGCCGGCGCAAAGTGCATCCTCCACCATCGCCAGATAGCGCGGCTCGAAGATATTGAGCGGAAGAATCTGGCGCGGAAGCAGCACCGCGTTCGCCAACGGGAATATTGCCAGCACCTCCGGGAGTTCGATCCGGCCGCTGCCGGCTGAAGTCGTGCTCACGGTGTCCTCCTCATTCGACGCGCCGCTTTTGCCGATCGGCGCGTGCGTGCGCAACAGGCAGCTCGCATGCTCATCTGTCGAGGCTGATGCCTTCCACCTCCGCGACCCGGATGATGGCGTCCTCGAAGTGCGCGCGGGCGCGCGCGGCGCTCAGCCAGAGATAGTGATGCAGCTCCGCATCCTCGGCATTGCGATTCTCGCACTCCTCGCTGTACTCCTCGAAGGCGCGCAGGCTGAGCACGATATCTGCGAGGTGGTGCGGACACTCGCAGCGCATTTTCGGCGCGCTCATGGCGATGCGCGCGACCGTTTCCCGGGAAAGCTTGGGAGCGGGAATTCTTTCGTCGCCGGCGAGCGACGGACCCTCGGCGGTTTCCACGACGGCGCTGGTGATTCCGAAGAGCAGGCCGCGGGCGATCTGCTCGAGCTCGTCCATGTCGACGGGTGCGCGCATGACAGAGACGTTGCTCCGTCGCAGCGCGGCGACGTCGCCCTGAGCGCCGAACCCGTAGACCACGACGGCGCCACGCGCGGAGAATGTTTTGGTCAGTTCGGCGACCCGTGCACGCGTGTCGCGATGCACGGCGGGGCATTCGTATACGAGCACGTCGATGGACTGACCGGCGAGCGCGTCGCCGAGCGAGCGCTGCGAGTCGCCGCTGGCGACGACCTCGAGCAGGCTGCCCTCGCCGCCGCGCCGCTCGAGCAGCGCCGGCAGCACGTCGCCGAGGATCGCGACGCGGGTCTTCTCCGACGGGGCCGGGCCGCGGTGCGTCATCTGCATGCCGCTCGCCTGCTCCCACGTGCTCTCGAGCTCGTCGAGCGTTTGTCCGGCAATCTCGCGAAGCGACAGGCCGGCGTCGGCCAGCCGCTTGATGTAGGCGAGACGCTTGAGATCGGTGCGGGTGTAGATGCGCTCGCCGCCCTCGGTGCGCCGCGGCTCGACGGCGCCGTAGCGATCTTCCCATTTTCTCAGCGTGTGCACGGAGATCCCGGTCAGTCGGGCTACCGCACCGATCTTGAGGGCCGCTGATTCGTCGTCTGCAGATGAACGCGTCATGCTCGGTGTCCTGGGTGGTGGGGCGCGCTTGGATGCCGCCGGGTTCGCAGGGTATTCGCTCGAGCCTCGCATTTTAGACAGTTACTAGACGACCGCATAGAAGGTTGGACAAATTCCTGACATCAAGGCCCGGAAACCCAGACCGCGGCGCCGCCCAGGGCTAGACACGCCATGACGGCGAGGCTCAGGGGCACCCGCAGGCTGCGGTACCAGCGCGGTGCGCGCCCGGCCGCGACGGCGCTCAGATCGAGCGCCAGGGCGCCGGCGAAGGCGAGCACCAGCACGCCGAGCGCCGGCGCCGGCGCCAGCCACGTGGCGCCCCATGCCACCAGCGCCGGAGCCACGCCGAGCCCGTACCAGCGCCATCCGTCGCCGGCCGGGCGGGCCATGGCGAGTCCCCAGTGCACCGCGCCGAGAAAGGAGAGAATGANNGCGCCGAGAAAGGAGAGAATGACGGCGGCGTAAGCGACGAGCGCCGTCGCCAGAACGTTGATGTGCTTGGCGGGCGCCAGCCACAGCGCGATGCTGATGCCGAGAAACGGCACCACGCCGCCTGCTCCGAGCACCATGACCGAGGCGGGCACGCCGGCCTCGCCGCTTCCTCGCGAGGCCGTCACTCCTCGAGCCCCTCGAGCCATTCCGGGCGCACGGTTTCGCGCAGCTGCTCGAATGCGCGCGCCTCGAGCTGGCGCGTCCGCTCGCGGGTGATGCCGAGCATGCGTCCGACCTCTTCGAGCGTGTGCGCCTGCGTGCCGCCGATGCCGAAGCGAAGCCGCATGATGAACGCTTCGCGTGCGGGCAGCGTATCGAGGAGGGCGTCAACCGACTGCGCGAGCCGCTCGTCATGGGTGGCGACTCCCGGGTCTTGCCCCGCCGGGTCGACGATTATCGCGGACAGCGGCGAGTCCTCGACATCGGGCGCGGGGTAATCGAGCGACATGGGCGCGCGTGCGACGCTCGAGTAGTGCTCAATCTTGGCCTCGCTGAAACCGCTTGCGTCCGCCAGCTCCTGCGTGCTCGGATCCCGGCCGAGGCGTTGCTCGAGCTCGCGTGCGATCCGTTTCAGCCTGACGATGTCGTCGTGGGCGTGCGCGGCAACGCGGATGGTGCGGCTCGACTCGGCAATGGAGCGTGTCGTCGTTTGACGGATCCACTGCACGGCATACGTGGAAAATTTGTAGCCCTTGCGGTAGTCGAATTTGTCCACCGCCCGCATGAGACCGATCATCGCTTCCTGCACGAGATCTTCGAAGGCCAGGCCGTTGCCCTTCACGCGGTGCGCCATGAAATACGCCAGCCTGAGATTGGCGTTGATCATGCGATCGCGGGCGCTCGCGTAGCGAGCGTGAGCCGACGCCGCGGCCCGACCGCACTCGCGAAGCGTCGTGAGATCGACGCCGGCCTCGTGGCGAATGCGCAGCAACGCCTCGCGTGCCTGCGCCTCGCCGTCGCGCTCGAGAATGTCGGCATGGAAGGCGCGCCGTTCGGTTTCGATATCGGACACGCGTTCATCCAGCGCTTTACAGACGTGCAGCGCCTCGCGCAGGGCAACCATGCCGGGCTCGATGCGGCGCATGAGATCCGCGAGCCGTTTGCGCAGGGCCTCGCTATCCGGCGAGCGCCGTGACGCGGCGTTCGATGCGCGCCATTCGCCGTAGAGCCGGCTCGCGGACTCGACCGCGTCGCGCCAGCCCGTGCTGTCGTTGCCCGCGTCTTTCCCGGAAACGCCGTCGAAGCTCTCGAAAGGTGCGAACAGCGCGTCGGTGATGGGACGCTCGCGCGCATCGGCCTCGATGAGGAAGTCGACGAAGACGCCGGCGGCCGCCGGCACCTGTGCGAGGCACTCGGTCATGCGCAGGCGGCTCTCGCGGATGGTGCGCCCGAGGGCTTCCTCTTCCTCGCGCGTGAGCAGGGGGACGCTGCGAAGGGCGGGACCGTACAGATCGGCTTCGTGCTCGAAGGGATCGGCTTCGCGATGGATGGGCCGGGCGGCGTCGGCGGCGGGCACGCGCCGGGCGGCGCCGGTGTCGGCGCCCGTGTCATCGGCCGGGAGCGCCGGGTTTTCCGATGCCCGCTGCGCATCGCCCGGCGCCACTTCCGCCGCGGCGTCACGCTCGGCCATGAGCAGCGTCTGCGGTTTCACTTCCAATCCCTCGTTTTGATGCGTGGAACGGAAAGCCGACCCGCTTGCGCCTCGCTCATGGGGCAGCTGTGCCCGGTGGATCTCGTCCCGGGCACGCGTGGACCGCGGGCGGAGCCGCGGTCCATGGCGCGTGTCGGAGCGATGGCGGGAGGGGTTGCCATGGTGAACGAGCCGGGTCGGCGCCTCAGCGCGCGCTCGCGGTGGACGCGAGCCGCAGCTCGCCTTCGAGCGCGCTGACGATGCTCGGCGGAAGGATGACGGAGTCGATGACGTGCACGACGCCGTTGCTGGCACCGATGTCAGCCTTGACCACGTTGGCGTCATTCACCTTGACGCTGATACGTGCGTCGATGGTGATGGACTCGCCCTGCACCGTCCTGGCGCTGGTCAGCCGCTCGGCGAGCAGCTCCGAGGACATGATCTTCCCCGGCACCACGTGATAGGTGAGCACCGCGGTCAGGGCCTTCCGGTCGGCGAGCAGCGCGTCGAGCTGCGCCTTGGGAATCTTGCCGAAGGCCTCGTCGGTGGGCGCGAAGACCGTGAACGGACCCTCGCCCTTCAGCGTGTCCACGAGGCCGGCGGCCTGCACGGCGGCCACCAGCGTGGTGAAGCTGCCCGCGGCGACCGCGGTGTCGACGATGTCGGCCTTGGTGGTCATGCTGTTCGGGTGGTAGCTGCAGCCGCCGGCGTTGGCGGGCAATACGCTCGTGGCCACGAACACGCCGAGAGCGGCGACGCCGATGAGCAAGCGCTTGATGTAACCGGTCATTTTGATACTCCTGATGTTACGGGTGACGGCTGGAATGTCTAAGTCGTGTCGAGACTATATCTAACCATAACCTAGACTGTCAAGCCTAAGGTGAGCAAATATTTCGACAACATATGGAAGAACACGCCCGCCGCCCCCGCGCCGGGCCCGCCGATGGGGCACCGCGGGGCCGGTGCGTCGGCTGCGGGGCCGCGGTAAGGTAGCGCCCGGGCGCGCAGGAGGTACGACGTCAATGAGGCTCACCAGACCCGGACGCCTGGAGCCGGGGCCCGGACAGGAATCGGTGTGGGACTATCCGAGGCCGCCCCGGCTGGAGGCGGTGCGCGAACGGCTGAGGGTCGTGTTCGCCGGCGAGACCATCGCCGAGACCGACAACGGCTATCGGGTGCTGGAGACGAGCCACCCGCCGGTCTACTACTTCCCACCGGGCGACGTCCGCCGGGAGCGGCTGACACCCGCCCCGGGCCAGTCCTTCTGCGAGTTCAAGGGCGTCGCCCGCTACTGGACCATCGACGTCGGCGCAGCGCGATCGGAGCGGGCCGCCTGGAGCTACCCGGAGCCCACCGCTGATTTCGACGCCATCAAGAATTATTTCGCCTTCTACGCCTCGCGCGTCGACGCCTGCTGGGTCGGAGACGAGCAGGCCGAATCCCAGGCCGGCGATTTCTACGGCGGATGGATCACCGCGCGCGTGGTCGGACCGTTCAAGGGCGGTCCGGGCACGCGCGGTTGGTGAGCACGCGGCGCGGGAGCGTCAGGTGGTGTTCGAGCGAAGCGCATCGAGGCAAGCATGTCCAAGTACACCGTAAAGTTTTTCGGATCCGGCCCCGAGATCGCAGGGCTGATCGTTTTCATCGTCATCTGTCTCGGCGTGTCCGCCCTCGGCGGCCTCGTCACGGCGACCAGTGTCGGCGGCTGGTATCAGGGTCTCGAGAAACCGCCCTTCAATCCGCCCGACTGGGTGTTCGCACCGGTCTGGACGACGCTCTACGTGCTCATGGCGATCGCGGCCTGGCGCGTGTGGCGGCGCGCCGGATTCGAGCGCGGCGCCGGCGCGCTGGCGGTGTTCGCCGTGCAGCTCGCGCTGAATCTCGCGTGGTCGTTCGTGTTCTTCGGTCTGCAGCGCATCGATCTGGCCCTCGTCGAGATCGTCATCCTGCTGGTCGCCATCATCGCCACCGCCGCGATGTTCTGGCGCATCGATCGCCTGGCGGGCATGCTGCTCGTGCCCTATGCGCTGTGGGTGGCTTTCGCAACCGCGCTGAACGCATCGCTGTGGCAATTGAACTGAGTCCGTCGAGGGACCGCGGGCGTGAATAGAGCACCAGTGGCAACGGTTGGCGCAACGCGGCGACCGGCCTTCAGCCTCCTCGTCGCGATCCTCATGGTTGTTGCGATCGCGCCGGCCGCCGAGGCCGAGAGCAACGCTTTCTCAGTAATGCGTGGCTACGGCTACTTCGACTCGTTCTGCGATCTCATCGAGCGCGCCGGCATGGTCGATACCTTCGAAGCGGACGGCCCCATCACCGTTTTCGCGCCCGATGATGCCGCGTTCGAGCGCATGAGCGCGCACGCGCGCCGCTCGCTCGAGGATCCCGCGAAGCTGCGCGCGCTGATCCTCTATCACGTGGTCGATGGGCGGCTGACGGCGTTCGAGCTTAAACGCGAAAAACCCTACGGCACGGTGGCGGGCAAGCGCGTCGAGTTCCTGGACATGGGCGGCTCGCTCATGATCAACGATGCCTTCATCGATACCGCGGACATTCGTGCGTCGAACGGGCTCATCCACGCCATCGACAAGGTGCTGACGCCGCCTTCCTGAACGCCCTCAGGCGCCGCCGGTGAATTTCGTCTGCAGCTTGCCGGCGAGCGTGCGTATCTCGCGGCGTTCGCCGCGCGTTTTCCGATCGAGATTCTTGAACTGCAGCTGCATGCGCCGGTTGCTCTCGAGCCGCTTGCGATTCCGTGCGAGAAAGTCCCAGTAGAGCGTTGTGAAGGGGCAGGCGTCGTCGCCGGTCGCGCGCTTCGGATCGTAACGGCAGCCGCTGCAGTAGTCGCTCATGCGGTTGATGTAGCTGCCGGATGCCGCGTACGGCTTGGTGCCGACGATGCCGCCGTCGGCGTACTGGCTCATGCCGAGCACGTTCGGCAGCGACACCCAGTCGATGGCGTCGACGTACATGGACATGTGCCATTCGTGAACCTGGTAGGGGTGCACGCCGAGCAGCAGCGCGTTCAGTCCGAGCACCATGAGCCGCTGGATGTGGTGCGCATAGGCATGATCGATCAGCTGCGTGACGCTCTGGCGCACGCAGTTCATGTCGGTCTCCGCGCTCCACATGTAACGCGGCATCGGTAGATCGGCCTCGAGGGCGTTCAGCCGGGCGTACTCTGGCATCTTCAGCCAGTAAATGCCGCGCACGTACTCCCGCCAGCCGAGGATCTGGCGCACGAAGCCTTCCACGGAGTTGATCGGCGCATCGCCGCGCTCATGCGCAGCGACGGCCGCATCGATGGCATCACGCGGATCGAGCAGATGCAGGTTGAGCACGCACGAGAGTCGCGAGTGAAAAAGATACGGCTCACCGGTGAGCATGGCGTCCTGATAGGTGCCGAAGCCGGCGAGGCGCTGCGCGATGAAATCATCGAGCGCGGCTCCGGCATCGTCGGCGCTGACCGGGTAGTCGAACGCGTCGAGCCTGCCCGGGCTTTCGGGAAACCGTTTCGCGACGAGCGCGATCACCTCGCGGGTGATCCTATCGGGCGGGAATGCGCGCATCGCGGGGACCGCGTTGGCATCGGCCGCGCGCAGTGGCCGGCGGTTCTCGGCATCGAAGTTCCAGCTTCCGCCAACCGGCTGCCCGCCGCGCATCAGGATGCCGTGCTGGCGCCGCATCTGCCTGTAGAAGGTTTCCAGCACCAGCGTCTTGCGGCCGCGGGCGAATTCGGTGAACGTCTCCGGATCGCAGATGAAATGCCGATCGGTGCGGATCTCGAGCGGACAGTCGAGGCTGCGCGCCGCCTGCGACAGCGCGTGCTCGACGCGGTGATCGCCCGGCTTGACCACGATGATCTTGTCGGGCCGCATCTTGCGCGCCGAGCGCAGCAGCTCCTCACTCAGGCTGCCGCGATTGCCGCGATCGTCGAGCCTCACGTAGTGGACCCGGTAGCCGCGCGCCTCCAGATCCGCGCAGAAGTGACGCATGGCGGAGAAGAACAGCACCAGGCGCGTCTTGTGCTGGGGAACGTAGCTCGCTTCCTCCTCGACCTCGGCCATGAGGATCGCATCGTGATCGGCATCGAAGCCGTCGAGGGCGGCGGAGCGCGCGTCGAGCTGATCGCCGAGCACGAGCACGAGATGACGCACCTTGGTTGCGCGGGTGCGTGGGCTGCTCAAGACCGTGATCCCCTCATGCGCGGTAGAGGCGAATATCCGCCACCGCCAGATCCGCCTCGAAGGCACGGCCGATGGCCACCAGCCCGAGGCGGCGCAGCCTTCGGAGATCGAGCGGCGCGTCGAGCCGGTGCGGTCGGAAATCGGCGAACGGCAGCTGCAGCGTCTGCCAGCAGGGCGCGGCCGGGAAGTGCGCGCGATACGATTGCCACGGGCGCACCGCGTCGGTGGTGCGCAGGTGGGCGGAGTAGGACTCGTCGTTGCCGTAAACCGTCAGCGTGAGCCCCGTGAACGCCGACGCGTCGAGCACGTCCTGCGCGTCGCTCAGGTCGAGCGACATCTGCACGAAACCCCCGTTGTTCTCCAGGCGCACGTCGCCGGTGAGCCTGAGGCACGCACGTCCCTCGATGGCGTCGTAGCGCAGCGTCTGCTGCGAGATCCCGCCCATGACGCGATCGCTGACGCCTCGCCAGCGCGTGCCGAGCGCCGAGATGAAATCGGATCTGCAAAAGTCGTCGATGATCACCGGCTTCTTTGCAACACGCGCCAGCCGCGTCCCTCCCTCAGCGAGCCTCTCACATTGTCTAAGTTATGTCGAGCTGATAAATTTGACAACAGCCGGATCACGCGGGCACCCGCAGCGCCGTCAGCTGGACAGCCGGCCCATCGCAGACGAGACCATGAGCAACCCATCCGCAGCGCAGCCGCTCTCCAGCGCCGACGCCGTCCTCGTGCAGGGGGCCAGCCGCGGCATCGGCCTGGCGCTGGCGCGCCGACTTGTCGAGCGCGGCGAGGCCGGAACCGTCTTCGCCACCTGCCGCGACCCCGCGGCCGCGCCCGAGCTGGCAAGCCTCGCCGGCGCGCACCCGCAGCGTCTCCACGCGGTCGCCCTCGATCTCCTCGACGAGGCCTCCATCGCCGCCGCGGCGGCGGCGGTGGGCGCGCGCGCCGCGCGCCTGGCGCTGCTCGTCAACTGCGCCGGCGTGCTGCACGAGCCGGGCGGCATGCAGCCCGAGCGGCGCCTCGCCGATGTCGATGCCGAGGCATTCCTGCGCAGCATGCGCGTGAATGCCCTCGGTCCCTTGCTCATGGCCAAGCACTTCGAGCCGCTGCTGCGCTCGGCGCAGCGTGCCGTGTTTGCGAGCATCTCGGCGCGGGTCGGCAGCATCGGCGACAACCGCCTCGGCGGCTGGTACGCCTACCGCGCATCGAAGGCGGCGCAGAACATGGTGACGCGCAACCTCTCCATCGAGCTGCGCCGGCGCGCGCGCGGCATCATCTGCGTCGCGCTTCACCCGGGCACCGTCGACACCGCGCTGTCCGAGCCTTTTCAGACGCGCGTGCCGCCGGACAGGCTGTTCACGCCGGATGACGCGGCGGAGAAGCTGCTCGCGGTGATCGAAAGCCTGGACGCGGACAGCAACGGCCGCTTCTTCGCCTGGGACGGCAGCGAAATCCCCTGGTGAGCGCGCGCCCGCGGCGCTCAGATGCGCCGCGCGACGGCCACGCCCGCCGCGGACCCGAGCGCCACGAGTCGCGTCCACGCCCGCGCCACGAGGCCGCGGGATGCGTGCGTCGAGGCGCGCGCCTCGTCGCGATGGGCGCGCTCGTCCGCGCGGCAGGCGTCGAGCAGCGCCCGCAGCGCACGCCATTCGGCGCGCGCGCCGAGCGCCTCGATCTGCGCGCCGTAGTGCCCGTCGACGAAGGTTTCCACCGCATCGATGGTGACGTACACGGCGCGCGCGCCGAAAAGAGCGGGCAGCGCGCCGGTCGTGAAGCCCGCCATGCGCCACAGACCCAGCAGCCGGCTGCGTCGTTGCGGCGCCAGCACCTGCTCCAGGCGCTGCAGATGGCGGGACTCGGTCTGCAGGTGGCGCACCGCGAAGGCGCGCAGCGACGCATCGCGGCTCACGGCGAGAACGCCGCGGTAGATGGCCACCGCGCCGGTCTCGCCGGCGTGGTCCGAGCGAAGCTCGCGCTCGAGCCAGCGGGGATAGCCGGCACCGGTGCTGTCCCGGCGCCGGCCGAGCAGGCGCTGCATGCCGGGACGCAGGGTCAGGAAGACGCGGTAGGCCGCCTCGAACAGCGGCGCGAGCATCGGCAGGCGCACCAGCCGCCCGAGCATGCGCAGCCCGGGCAGGTGTTTCCACAGCTCGCCGAAGGCGCGGGCCCCCGACAGCAGGCCGCCGTCGGCCGCGCGCACGTGAAAGCGCGCCAGGGCAGCCTGTTTACACAGGTCCCGCCCGAGCGCCCCCGCCGGCGCCCGGCTGACATCGACCCAGGCGATATCGCCGCCGCCGGGCCGGCGCCGGTACCAGGCGATCTCCCGCCGGCACAGGGGGCAGGCGCCGTCGAAGTAAACCGTCAGAGGCGCGGCCGCTCCGTCGTCGCTGGCGTGCTCACTTTTCATGGGCGCAGGCTACCAGGACCCGGGCCAGTTGTCCATATATTGTCAATATCAGTACTTGACAGAATATCGACAACCCCCTACTGTTTGCACCGTTGGAGGCGCGCGCGAGCGCGTTCCCAAGGGGCAAACGTTCACACGAGGGCTGGCACATGAGTGTCTCAGACAAACGCATGCGAGAGCGCGAGGCGCCGGGCGAGCCGCGGCGGCCGGGCAGGGCGGACGAGGGAGTCAGTGGCGGGCGCTCCGCGGCCGAGAAGCCGGAACCCGGCAGCTGGACCTCGCGCGCGCCCAAGGTGTTTCGCGCCATGGGCCGCCTGGACTTTCGGCGCCTCGTCCGCCGCCCGGCGCGGCATGCCTACTCCGAGTTCGCCGGGCGCGGGGGGCTCGATGCGACCCGCTACGGCGACTGGGAGTACAGCGGTCGCTGCACCGATTTTTGAGTGCCGGCACGTGAGTAAGCACACACTCGAGACCCTGAGCCCGGCTCCCGGCGCGGCGCGCGTCGAGGCCCTGGAGCGCAGGCTGGCGGCGCGCCCGGCCGTGGAGAAAGCCCTCTTCGACGGCTCCTGGGTGAGCTATCCCATGCTGCTCGTGGTCGGCGCCATCTGGGGCGTGGAGCTCGCCGCCAATCTCGCCCGGGGCGAGGGCTGGTCGGCGACCGCGCACCTGCTGGTGATCGTCCCGCTGGAGCTCGCCCTGCTCGTGGCCCTCGGCCTGGGGTTCAGGACCCTGCTCTTGCAGGCGCGCCTGGCGCGGCTGCGACGGCGGAAGCCCTCGGGTGAGCCGGCACCCACAGGGGATCCGACATGACAAAAAGGCAAGCCACCTTGAGCCGGCGCCGCTTAGACACCATCTCACTCATAGTGGCCGCGTTTCGACGGGGCGGCTCCGGGCACC